>Ga0233377_1000243_pt1 | contig 28669 bp, 24 predicted proteins | sample ElkDunMinimDraft_6_FD_191540 | JGI IMG/M metagenome (GOLD analysis project Ga0233377, IMG submission 191540) | Fecal eukaryotic communites from dung pellets of Tule Elk in California, USA - Elk Dung E36 | ecosystem: Host-associated > Mammals > Digestive system > Large intestine > Fecal | place...
TGCACGGTTCGGCCATGGCCAGCGCCAATGAAGATCGCGAAATGCTGGAGGCCCCGCCGCGCGGCGAGGACGGCTCCGGCGGTGTGGTCGTGGTGCCGCGCGCCATGCTGAAGACCGTCATCGCCCCGCGCGTCGAGGAGACGCTGGAACTGTTGCGCGACCGTCTGAAGGCGGCGGGCGTAGGTCTGGAGCCCGGCGCGGGCATCGTCCTGACCGGCGGCGCCAGCCAGCTGAACGGGGTGCGTGAACTGGCCGTTCGGGTGTTCGACCGCCCTGTGCGCCTGGGCAAGCCGCAACGCGCGCCCCACCTGGCCGACGCCGCTTCGGGGCCCGCCTTCTGCTCGGCGGCAGGCGTTCTGCTGCGCGCCGCCTATGGCCCGCGAGAGGCCGTTTCAGCCCGCAAATTGATGTCCCGGCCGATCACGGCGGCGGACGCCCCGCGCATCCATCAGGGCGGAATAGTGGCGAGAATGGCCGGCTGGCTGCAGAAGAACCTCTGACGCGGAGCCCGCCCTCAGGCGTGTCCCGGGTTGCATGACAGGACTGTGTCCAGATTGTAACATCGTTCGCCTTCATTCGCCCCCAAGCCGACACAATCCTTGCCGTGTGCGCCGATGCTGCTAGCGTGACCCTCGAAGGTGGGTCCATCGTGAGGTGGGCCCTCCATCTTTGCATCCATTATACGGTTGGGGCCCAACACAATGCTATTGAAGCGCAAGTACCTCTTCGGCTCGACGATCCTCGCGGGCGTCATGGCTGTCACGGCTCCGGCCCTGGCTCAAACCACCCAGCTGCCCGGCGTCACCGCCCAAGGCCAGCAGGACAATGCGACGGATCTTGGTGAGATCGTCAGCACGGGCTCGCGCCTGCGCCGTGACCCGGCCAATGCGCCGACGCCGCTGATCCAGGTCACGCGCGAAGAGCTGCTGTCGACCGGTCAGTCGACCGTCATCGATTACCTGGCCACCATCCCGGCCCTGTCGAACTCCGTCGTTCCTTCGGACACGACCGGTTCGAACCTGGCTGACGGCGGCCTGTCGCTGGCCAACCTGCGCTCGCTGGGCTCCGGCCGGACCCTGACCCTGATCGACGGACGTCGTCAGGTCGGTTCGAGCGGCGGTTCGCTGGCAGTCGACATCGACACCATCCCGCGTCTGCTGATCCAGAACGTTGAAATCATCACCGGCGGCGCTTCGTCGGTCTACGGCGCCGACGCCGTCTCGGGCGTGCTGAACTTCGTGCTGCGTCGCGACTTCGAGGGCCTCGAAGTCGACGCCAACTACGGCATGATCAACCAGGACGGCCAAGCCAACAAGCGGATCTCGGTCCTGGGCGGCATCAACCTGCTGGACGACCGCCTGAACCTGTGGGCCTTCGGCGAGTACGAAGACGTCGATGAAGTCCAGATGGCGGACATCGACTGGGTCCGTGCGTCCTGGGGCCTGGTTGCCGTCGACGGCGATCCGACCAGCCTGGTCAACGGTCGTCCCTCCGACGGCATCATCGACAACCAGCTGTTCAGCGGCCTGAACACTCTGTCGCGTGTGCGCTGGGGTCAGACCACTCTGGCCAACACTCGCCCGGGCAGCATGCTGAGCGATCCCGATATCGCGACGCAGAACTGCACCGGCTGGACCGCCGCCAGCTGCTATACGCCCAATCCGGGCAAGACCTGGATCTTCGAAGGTAATACGGCGCGTGTGGCCGACTGGGGTCAACGCATCGGCTTCGGCAACTCGACCATCGGCGGTGATGGTGAAAGCGCCGCCAGCTTCAGCCAGTATTCGCGCACGCCTCACTCGGAATCGCAGCGTTTCGCGGTCGGCATGAACTTCGACATCACGCCGAACGTCCGCTTCTCAGCAGACGTGAAATACGTCACGGAAGACACGGACGATACGGGCCAGCCCGTCTTCTACGACTTCCACATCAACAATGACTATTTCTTGCCTCCCGCGCTCGGCGAGCTCGAGATGGACAATGCTCGGGCCACGAATAACTTCGTGCTGCGTCTGGCGGACACGGCTTACCTGCCCGCCAACCTCAAGGCGGCCATCGAGGCCAACACTGTCACGAACTACAATGGTCCGACGCTGAACCAGCCTGGCCAGGCGGCGGGCGCCGCGACTGCTGCGCCCTGGGCTCGGCATGTTATCTTCGGACCTGACCGTTCGCAGTCCAACAACCGTGAACTGCTCCGCGCCACGGCTTCGCTTGAAGGCAACATGGACCGTCTGGCGTTCGTGAAGAACTTCAACTGGTCTCTGGCCTACGTCTACGGCGAGATGGACACCTACAACATCGAGCGTGGCACTGACGATCAGCGTTTCAACCTGGCGTCTGACGCCGTGGTCGACACCGGCGGCATCGTCAACGGCCGTCCGGGTGAAATCGTCTGCCGATCGCACCTGGTTCGCGCAACGAATCCGGCCCTTCTGGTCGACACCTTCCGGGGCGGTCTGCTGACCGACACGGCCGCTGGCACCGCCGCACTCAACGAGTGCGTCCCGCTGAACATCTTCGGCGCCGGCAACCAGACGCAAGAGGCGCTGGACTACATCTACGCCGAGGTCACGCCGACCGAGCGTAACGAACAGGAGCAGGCGATCGCCTACGTCTCGGGCGAGCTCTGGGACTTCTGGGGCGCCGGTCCGATCGGCTTGGCCCTCGGCGCCGAATACCGCCGCGAATACACGGAAGCCGTGGGTCGTTCGGCCATGTTCGATGACCGCTTCCTCTTCCTGAACGAGAGCCCCGACTTCCCGGGGGTCGAGTATGAATCGGAAGAGCTGTTCGCCGAAATGTCGATCCCGCTGTTCCGCGACAGCTGGCTGGGCAAGTATGCCGAGCTGAGCGGTTCGTACCGTTACTTCGACTACACCACGGCTGGCACGGGTGATGTCTACGGCGTCAACTTCGTCTATCGTCCGATCCAGGACATTGCGTTCAAGGCCAGCTTCAACACCTCGTTCCGCGCGCCGAACCTGGGCGAGAACTTCGAGCCCTACGGCCAGACCTACGCCAACGGCTTCGTAGACCCCTGCTCCACCAACGTGATCCGCGCTATAACCAACGCGGAGCAGAAGGGCTGGCGGGTCGCCAACTGTACGGCAGTGGCTGCAGCCAAGGGTCTGTCGTATGACTTCACGGGCGATGTAACGCCGGGTAGCGACGCTGATGACTATCTGCCTGACTACGGCAGTGGTGCGGTCTCCGGCGTTTCGGGCGGCAACCCGTTCCTGAAGCCTGAGTCTTCGGAATCGCTGACGCTGTCGATGGTGGTTGAGCCCCGGTTCTTCCCCAACCTGTCGTTGGTCTTCGACTACTATGAGATCGAAATCTCCGACGTCATCGCCGCGGTTTCGGGGCAGACTGCAGCTAACAACTGCGTCAACGGACCCAGCCTGAACATGAATGCTTGTAACGTCGTGTTCCGTCACTGGACGCCCGTTGCCGGCGGCGTCACCGCTCAAGAGCGTTCGGAAGCGTTCAAGGTCGGCGACCTCACCCCGGGTTCGTTCGGCGGCTTCATCCAGGGTGCCCAGAACTATGCTTCGCTGAAGACGCGTGGCCTGGACTTCACCGGCCGTTACTCGCTCGATCTGGAAGAGTCCTTCGGCCGCAACTGGGGTCGTCTGGACTACTCGGTTCGTGGTCTGTGGCTGATCGAACAGAAGCAGTTCCTGGACTCGGTGAACGCTGCGAACTTCACTGAACTGGCTGGCAGCTTGAACTACCCGCGGGTTCGTTTGACCTCTTCGCTGAGCTGGACGCCGAACTCGACCTGGAGCTTCAACTGGACCATGGACTGGCAGACGGCTCAAGAAAGCCAGAGCCTGCGTGGCATCGTGAACAACCTGGACATCCGTCCTTACGACACGTTCCACACGGGTGACTTCGCCCGCCACGACTTCTCGGTGCGTTACAACATGACGGACCAGGTGACCGTGCGCGCCGGCGTGACCAACGCCTTCGACGCCGAACAGCCCCGTTATCTGGGCACCGCGCTGCTGGACAACTACGATCCGTACGGCACGCGCTTCAACATCGGCCTGAACTGGCGCCCCTGGTAATCCCAGGACGTCGGGATACGGAAAGGGCGGCTCGCAAGAGCCGCCCTTTTTCGTTCGTGTACCGATGATCCCCGGGAAAATGCAGCCAAGGTTAACGAAAACCATGGCGTGCGGCCCGACTCAGCCTATCCGGTAACCTTCCCTTAAGCAGTTCGGGCGTTTCCTTAACGTGCTCATAACCAAAGCGAATCGGCGGGGATTCGTGAGGATTGCCAAGGGCAGGGTCGAACAGGTCGGATAAGAAATATGTCTCTCTCGCTGGTGCGCCCGCAAAGCGCGGATCTGAAGCCCCGGATCGTCGTCTTCGGCGTCGGCGGAGCAGGCGGAAACGCCGTCAACAACATGATTGATGCGGGTCTGGAGGGCGTCGAATTCGTCGTCGCCAATACCGACGCCCAGCACCTGTCCTTCGCCAAGACCGACCGCCGCGTTCAACTGGGCGAGACGATTACCCAGGGCCTGGGCGCCGGCGCCCACCCTGAAGTCGGCATGAACGCCGCCGAGGAATCCGCCGAAGAAATCTATGGGCACCTGGAAGGCGCCCACATGGTCTTCATCACCGCCGGCATGGGCGGCGGCACCGGCACGGGCGCAGCGCCCGTCATCGCCAAATGCGCGCGCGACCGCGGCATTCTGACGGTCGGCGTCGTCACCAAGCCCTTCACCTTCGAAGGCCGTCACCGCATGCGTCTGGCCGATGCGGGCATCGCCGAGCTGCAACGCTATGTCGACACCCTGATCGTCATTCCGAACCAGAACCTGTTCCGCGTCGCCAATGAGCGCACGACCTTCGCCGACGCCTTCGGCATGGCCGACCAGGTGCTGCACTCGGGCGTGCGCTCGATCACCGACCTGATGATTCTGCCCGGCCTGATCAACCTCGACTTCGCCGACGTCCGCGCCGTCATGTCCGAAATGGGCAAGGCGATGATGGGCACGGGCGAGGCTTCGGGCGACGACCGCGCCCTGATGGCCGCCCAGAACGCCATCGCCAACCCGCTGCTGGACGAAACCAGCCTGAAGGGCGCCAAGGCTGTTCTGGTCAACATCACCGGCGGCATGGACATGACGCTGCTGGAAGTCGATGAAGCGGCCAACGCCATCGCTGGCGAAGTAGACGCCGACGCCAACATCATCTTCGGCGCCGCCTTCGACCCGGCTCTGGACGGCAAGATCCGCGTCTCGGTCGTGGCCACCGGCATGGATGAAGTGGCCGGCGTCATGGCTACGCCGACCAGCACCTCGGCGCCTTCCAGCTATGACCGCCGCCCGGCTGCGCCCTATGCGTCGCGCGCCGCCGAGCCTGTCCGCCAAGAGCCTGTGCGTCAGGAGCCGGTTCGCGCCGAGACCAACCGCTATGAAGCGGCGCCGGTCGTGCCGACCTTCGAAGCGCCCCAACCTGCGCCAACCCCGGTCCCGGAACCCGTGCGCGAGCCGGTCATCCACGTCGCCGAAGAGCGCAAGCTGGAGCCCATCGTCGACCCCTGGGTCGAGGAATATGAGCACCGCCAGCCCGCCGCCCAGGCGCCGATCGAACCGCAGGGCGACCTCTATCTGGACCGCGACCGCCAACAACCGGCGTCCCGCCGTGAAGAGCCCGCCTACGACGACTATGACGACCGGGATCACCGCAAGAGCGGCTGGAGCCTGTTCGGTCGCGGCAAACGCCAGTCGCCGCCGCAGCAGAACTATCAGACCCAGATGCGGCCGCAGGGCTCCGCCCAGCCGGTTGAGCCGGAACCGCAGGCCGCCCAGGACGATCTGGAGATACCGTCTTTTCTACGCCGCCTGGCCAACTAGGCAGAGGGCGTAAAGACTGAACAGCCGCCCCGGTTCGCGCCGGGGCGGTTTTTCGTGACTGTTCCATACCGAAACAATTCGAAACCGGACTTTGTTTTCGGACTGGTCGGCGGGGGCGTAAATCGGTGGGGTGGCGGAAAGTGCTGATCATGCACCCCGCGCCTTGAAGAGTGTTTCGTGAAGCTGACCGCCGACCATCGCCAGAAGACGACCATAGCCCCTGCGATCATCGCGGGCGTGGGCGTGCATACGGGCGACCGGGTGCGTCTGGCCGTGCGGCCGGCGCCGGAAGGGGCGGGCATTGTCTTCGTACGCACCGACATCACCGACCGCGACAACCGCATCCCCGTCTCGGGCGAGGCCGTGGTGGATGCGCGCCTGAACACCATGATCGAGAACACCGCTGGCGTCCGCCTGTCGACCATCGAGCATTTGATGGCGGCCTTTGCGGCCTTGGGCATCTCCAACGTCGTGGTTGAAGTCGATGGCCCCGAACTGCCGATTCTGGACGGCTCGGCGCTGCAGTTCGTCCAGCTTCTGGATCGCGCGGGAATTCGCCGCCAGTCCGCGCCGCTGCGCGCCATCGAAATCCTCGAGCCCATCCGCGTCCAGCAAGGCGACAAGAGTGCGGCTCTTCTGCCCTGCGACCGCTATGAGATGCGCTTCGAGATCGACTTCCCGACGGTGGTGATCGGCCATCAGGTCGTGGACTTCGTGGTGGATGAGGCGACTTTCCGCTCTGACATCATGGCCGCCCGCACCTTCGGCTTCGCCCATGAGGTCGAGGCCCTGCGTCAGGCCGGTCTGGCCCGTGGCGGTTCGCTGGAGAACGCCGTGGTCATCGACGGCGACCAGATCCTCAACCCCGGCGGGCTGCGGATGGAACGTGAGTTCGTCAAGCACAAGGCGCTGGACGCCATCGGCGACCTGTACGTCCTCGGCGCGCCCCTGCTGGGCCGCTATGAGGGTGTGAAGGCAGGCCACGCCATCAACAACCTTCTGGTCCGCGAACTGCTGGCCAATCCGCAGGCCTGGCGCGAAGTGAACCGCGTGCCTGAAATGGCGATGGCGGGGTGAAATTCTTTTAACTTTTAAGAACTTGTAGGATCTTCCGGAAGCCGCCAGCCTGTTCAGGTTAATGCTTGTGAGGGTGAGTTCTTGAACCGTTTGAAACTGCTGACGCCGATGGTGCTGGCGCTGGGGCTCGCCTACAACCCGGTCATCGCCTCTGACGCCTTCTCGAACCCGCGCCGCATGGAGATCACGCGCGGCGACGGCACCACCATCGATGTTGTGGTCTGGGACCGGGGCGAGGGAACGAACGCCGCCACGCTGGTTCTGGGCGGCTCGGATTGCAAGGCGGGCGAGCATCGTCAATGGACACGCCGCGTCGTCGAGGGCGCGCCTACCCGATGGGTCGTCGCGGTCGACAAGGAAGGCGCGGGCGAGGACGCCGCCGTCTGCGGTCCGACCTATGAACAGACCTCGGTCGAATCCCAGCGCGCGCTGGACGTCATCCGCTCCATGACCCGGCTGAAGCGCGAACTGGGGCTACCGGCCGTGGGCGGTTTCCAGATTATCGCGACGTCATCCGGCGGCATGGCCGCTTGCGGAGCGGCGGGCGCCACGACCGATGTCGCCGCCTTGGCTCTGTTGAGCACGGCCGGTGGCGCGTCCTTTGAAGCGGACATGCGGCAAGTGACCCAGGACAGCGGCGGCGGCTTCGCGGCGCAGATGGAGCGCGTGCGGACCGACCCTCGCATGGGCCAGACCTGGCTGGGCACGAGCAATCCGGAAATCTGGTGGTGGTCGGCGCTGCCGCTGGATTGCACGGGGCAGTTGGACGGCTGGCAGGGGGCGGTGATGATCGTCCACGGGACCGCGGACACGGCCTCGCCGGTATCGTCGGCCCGCCTTCTGGCGGAAACCCTTGCGGAGCGCCAGGGCGTGACCGTCGATTATCGCGAAATGGAGGGGGCGGGGCACGGCCTGTTCATCACGGCGCCTGACAAGCCGCAGGGCGGAGACGGGCTGGACATCGCGCTCGGGTGGCTGACGGTGCGGGTGACACCCTAGGCCCGATCTGGGCTCAGCCCAGGCTGATCGCGCTCATCAGGCGGCCGAAGTCCGGCTCTCCGTTCAGATAGGCCCGGCGGTTCGAGAAGAAGCGGGCCTCATCCGCGCGGGTGTCATGGCCGGTCCAGGTGGCCTGACCCACCCCCGCCTGTTCCAGCCGCCACAGGACGAAGGCGGGCAGGTCGAACAGGCGCTTGTCCGGGGCGAAGCCGGGGAGGAAGAAGCGCTCGCTGCCCGGATCGTGGTGGGCGAAGCGGGCCTCGAAATCGGCGCCGACCTCGTACGACGGCTGGGCGATGCAGGGACCCACGACGGCGACCATGCGGCGGGGATCAGCGCCCAGGGCCTGCATGGCGGTGACTGTGGAGTGGATGATGCCGCCCAGCGCGCCCTTCCAGCCGGCATGGGCTGCGCCGACGACGCCGGCGGAGACGTCGGCGAACAGCACGGGTGCGCAATCGGCGGTCAGGACGGCGCAGACGGGGCCGCGTACGGCGGTGACCACGGCGTCGCCTTCGGGGCGTTCGCCCTTCCAGCCGTCCTCGGCCACGCGGGCGACGGCGGAATGGATCTGATAGCAGGCGGCCAGGTCGTCGGCGGTTCCGCCCAGATGGGCGGCGATGCGGCGGCGGTTCTCGGCCACGGCGGCGGGGTCGTCGGACGAACCGACGCCGGTGTTCAGGCTGTCATACAGGCCGGTGGAGACGCCGCCCTGGCGCGTGAAGAAGCCGTGGCGGACGCCCGCGGCGTCGAGCAGGGGGTGGGTGATCGGAGCCAGCACGCGCTAATCCTCGAACCCCGGAACGACCAGGGTGTGTGGAGAGAAGATCGCGCAGGCCTTGAACAAGGTTCCCATCTGATCGTCGCCGATCAGGCGTTCGACCTGGCGGTCGATGACCGGGGCCGCGTCCGGGCGGCCGGACTTCAACCGTTCGGCGCGGTGTTCTATGCCCAGAAGCGTCAGGAATTCGCCCTGCTCCAGACAGCCGGTGACGTCGGCGCCGGCGCGGACGGCGGCGTTCTGGACGGTCGGGAAGTCAGCCCACTGGGTCAGGTCGGTCTCGCCGGGACGGTCCAGCGGATCGACCTTCTGATGGCGGCGCAGGCCCTGGAGGGTGTCGCCCGCTTCGGGCCGGGCGCGGCCGTAGTCGATCAGCAGGGCGGCGCCCGAGGCGGCCTTGACCAGGGCGGCGAGGTCGCGGCCGAAACCGGCCTGCTGGTCCGAAATCTCGACGGTCTGGCCGGGCTCGACCTCGAATTCGGGGCGAGTGAAGCCGCCGGTGATGGCGGTCAGGCCGAACATCAACTCGCCCTCATCGGTGACGCCGATGCGCCGCTCGGCCCAGCCGCCTTCGGTCTTCACGAACTGGCGGGCGGGCAGGCAGTCCAGCACTTCATTGGCGATGAGGATGACGGGAGCGTCGGTCTCGATCTTGTCGAGGGAGGAGACCCAGCGGGGATGGATGTCGCTGTCGGCCAGGGCGCGGGCCTGAAGCGCGCGCAAGGGGGCGCTGGGCTCGATCAGGATCAGATCGACCGCCTGAAGGAAGTCGGGGGCCAGCCGGGCGGCGCGCAGGGCGTCGGCCATCAGGGCGCCGTCGCCGGGCCCGACCTCGACCAGCCGCACCCGCTCGGGCGCGCCCAGCCGCTCCCACAGCTCGACCGCCCACAGTCCGATCAGTTCGCCGAACATCTGGCTGATCATCGGCGCGGTGATGAAGTCGCCGGTCGCGCCCAGGGCGGGGCGGGTGGCGTAGTAGCCGTCCTGGGGGTCGTGCAGACAGCGGGTGACATAGTCGGCCACCGTCATCGGCCCGGTCAGGGCGATTTCGCGCGCCAGCCTGTCTTTCAGGCTCATGACGTCAGGCCGCCGCCTGGACCGGCGGGCGGCTCCAGGCGCGCCAGATCAGCCAGGCGCCGATGATCATCATCGGGATCGACAGGATCATGCCCATGGTCAGGCCCAGCGGCAGATGTTCCAGACCGGCGTCGGGCTGGCGCACATTCTCCAGCGAGGCGCGGATCAGGCCGTAACCGAACAGGAAGATGCCGGTGACATAGCCGGGCTTGGCCAGCAGCTTCAGCTTGTGGACCGCGAACAGCAGGACGCCGAACAGGACGATGCCTTCCAGCCCGGCCTCATACAGCTGGCTGGGGTGGCGCGGCACGTCGCCGGCGGGGCAGAAGCCGTACATCTGCTCGATGCGGGCGTTGCAGAATTTCACGGCCCAGGGGACCGTGGTCTCGCGACCCCACAGCTCGCCGTTGATGAAGTTGGCCAGACGACCGAAGCCCAGGCCGATTGGCACCACGGGCGCGACCAGATCGCCCAGGCTGAGCAGGCGGATGTGGTTCTTCATCGCAAAGCCGACGATGGCCAGGGAGACGCCGATCAGGCCGCCGTGGAAGGACATGCCGCCGTCCCACAGTCTGAACAGGGCCAGCCGCTGGCCCCAGTCGGCGCCGGTGAACAGGTCGCCGTACAGATGAGGCTGGTAGAAGAGGGCGTAGCCGAACCGACCGCCCAGAATGATGCCGAGCGTGATCCACAGCACAAGGTCATCGACCTGCGCGGTTGTCGCGGGCGGCTTTGCGGGCGACCAGAGATGGTCGGCGCGGGCCAGGCGGTTGGCGTACCACCAGCCCAGAACGATGCCGGCGACATAGGCCAGGGCGTACCAGCGGATATCCAGAGGGCCGATGCTGATCAGCACCGGATCGAATTCGGGAAAGGGCACGCGGCCTCCTGAAAGCGGAATGTCGCCCGACCTTTAGCAAGCCGGCTGCGCGGCGTCCTTCAAATTTCGCCGCCGATGCGCCATAGGCCGCATGCCATCAAGGTTTCGTTTACCATAACAGAGCGACCATCCATCAACGCTCGGCGGATGCTGAGTCGGAGAGTGCCATGCAGACGCGTAATCCCATCCTCGACGAGTTCGCCAAACTGACCACTGGCGCCATGGGCCTGGCCCAGGCGGCGGGCGAGGAGGCCAAGACCGCCTGGCGCGCCCAGACCGACCGCATGGTCGCTGAAATGGACCTGGTGCGCCGCGACGAGTTCGATGCGCTGAAAGCCGAGATCGCCGCCCTGCGGGCCGAAATCGCCACGCTGAAGGCGGCGAAGAAGCCTCAAAAGGGAACGTCCACAGCGTCGGTTCCCCCTGAGGACGCAGGCGGTTGAGCCGAATCTGCGAACCCGCCTACGGTCGCTGCATGGGGCGTGAGTCGCGCCCGGAGAGTATTTGATGGACGCCGTAAGGCCCGAAGAAGTCGACGTTCCCCACGATCCGCTGGACGTGGTCGAGCACGTCCTGGTGGCCGAGAACCTGCCGTTCGACCGCACCGACGAAGGCGATGTGGCCTTCGCGCTGGCCGGCGACTGGAAGGATTATGAGCTGTGGTTCGCCTGGCGTCCCGAGGGGGATTGCCTGCAACTGTGCTGCGCCCTGGACCTGCAGGCGTCGAAGTCGCGCCGCGCAGCCGCCTATGAACTGGTCGGTCTGATCAACCAGCGCACTTGGCTGGGCCATTTCGAGGTCTGGGCCGAGGACGGCGAGATCGTCTTCCGCCATTCGCTGGCCCTGCCGCTGGGCGAGCGCCCGACGCTGGCCCAGGCGGCGTCGATGATCGATGCGGCGGTCGAGGCGGCGGATCGCTACTACCCCGCCTTCGACTTCATGATCCGCGGCAACAAGAAGCCGCAGGACGCCATCGCCTCGTGCCTGTTCGAGACCGTCGGCAACGCGTGACGGCATGAGCGGCGCGTTTCAGTCTGGGCAGTCCGGGCCTGTCATCCTGCTGGGGTGCGGGCGTCTGGGGTCGGCCATTCTGGAAGGCTGGCTGGCGACCGGGGCGGTTGACGCCGCCGATCTCATCATTCTGACGCCCAGTGAAAAGCCCGCCGCCGAGACGGCGCGGGCGGTGGGCGCGCGCATCAATCCCGACTGGGCTGTTCTGGCCGAAGCGCGGACGCTGGTGCTGGCGGTCAAGCCGGCGGTGTGGCGCGAGGCACTGACGCCCTTGCTAAGCCATCTGCATCCCGATCTGGTCGTGGTCTCCGTCATGGCGGGCGTTGAGGCGGCGGGGATCGAAGCACTGAGCGCCCGGGCCGTGGCGAGGGTCATGCCGACGACGGCGGTGGCTCAGGCCAAGGGCGTCGCCGCCCTGTGGGCCAATGCGTCTGAGGCCCGCGAACGGGCGCGCAGCCTGTTCGAGGCGGTCGCCGACGTGGTCGATCTGGAGGCGGAGGCGCTGATGGATGCGGCGACGGCGGTGGCGGGCTCGGCGCCAGCATTCATCTACGCCTTCACCCAGGCCCTGGCGCGGCAGGGCGAGGCGCGCGGGTTGACGACGGAAGCAGCGCTGCGTCTGGCCTCGGGGGCCTTGCGGTCGGCGGGGGCGGGAGCCGACACGGGCACGGCGCTGGATGATCTGATCGGCCGCATCGCCTCACCCGGCGGCACGACGCGCGCCGGTCTGGAAGCCATGGCCGAAGACGGCGGACTGGACCGTGCAGCCGAAGCCGCGGTCAAGGCCGCCGTGGATCGGGCCGCTCAGCTCAACGGCTGACGTAGCGACCGCGCACGAGGTTGGTCGCCAGCCGCTGATAGGCGGTCTCTGCGTCCTGCCAGGTGGCGTAGCCCCGAACATCCTGCAGATTGTTGCTGTACCAGTCATAGCGGACCGGTTGGACCTGGCCGTCGGCCAGGGTGATCTGGCCCTCGACGGTGGCGCCGCCGATCGAGATGCTGCGGATGCCGTCCAGCCCAGGCCTGTCCACCATCTGCTGCATGGTGGGTCTGTTGGGTTTGAGCTCGGTCAGGACCAGATCGATACGGGCGCCGTCCAGAGCGCCGCGACGCTCCAGTTCGGTCTGAACGACGCGGGCCAGACGGGTCGCCTGGTCGTTGACGTCGCGCGCGCCGATCTTGGCGGCGTCCTGTTGCAGTTCGCCGCCCACGGTGACGTTGACCGTCGGGGCCTGAGCAAGAGCCGGGCTGGCGGCAGCGACCGCCATGGCGGCGGCGAGGGGGGCGAAAAAGGCGATCTTACGCATGGTGCAAACTCTCCAATGATCCCTGTCGCCCTGAAGATGGACGTTATGGCCCCGCTTCGCCAGAGGCTGCGGCGAAATGTGATCGGATGAGAATGTTCAGCCGGGCAGGCGGATCACCGCCCTCAGCCCGCCCAGGTTGCTGCGGTTCAGGGTGATGTCGCCGCCGTGGCCGCGCACGACGTCGCGGGCGATGGCCAGGCCCAGGCCGACGCCCTTGCGGTTCTGATTGCGTGAGGCGTCGAGGCGCGAGAAGGGTCGGAAGGCCTCGTCGTGCAGATCGTCGGGGATGCCGGGGCCGTCGTCCTCGACCGCGATCTCCAGCCCGCCCGAGGGCAGGGCGCGGGCGCTGAGGCGCACATGGTCGCCATGGGCGGCGGCGTTGGACGCCAGATTGGCGAGGGCGCGCTTGAACGCCATCAGGCGCAGGGAGGCGGTCAGGCCTTCCGGCGCATCCACTTCGACATCGGCTCCGGCGCGGCGTGCGTCGTCTGCGGCGGTGGTCAGCAGGTCCTTGATCGACACGACCTGGGTGGCTTCGCCAGCCTCACCGCGGGCGAAAGCCAGATACTCGTCGATCATATGCTCCATCTCGTCCAGGTCGCCGCTCATGGCCGCCTGGCGCTTGAAGGGCGGGGCCAGTGCAAGCTCCAGACGCAGGCGGGTCAGGGGAGTGCGCAGGTCATGGCTGACCGAGGCCAGAAGGGCGGTGCGCTGTTCGATGTGGCGCTGGATGCGTTCACGCATGGCCAGGAAGGCGGTGGCGGCGGCGCGAACCTCGCGGGCGCCGTTGGGTCTGAACCGATCCCGGCTCTCGCCTCGCCCGAAGGCTTCGGCGGCGTCGGCCAGCCGCTCGATGGACCGCACCTGATTGCGGATGAAGAGGATGGCCACGGCCAACAGCAGGACGGTGGCGATCATCAGCCACAGGACGAAGATATGCGCCTGGGTGGCCACGGCGCGCTCGCGCGGGGCGATGATGCGCAGCACGCCTTGCGGCTGCTGCACGCGGATGTCGACATAGGCGGGGTAGCGGGTGGTGTCGAACCAGACCGGTTGATCGACACGGCTTTCCAGCGCCTTGCCCAGCGCCTTGTCCACGACGCCCAGCGGCCCCCGGCGGGCCTCGGCGGGCAGGACGGCGCCGTCCTGGAGCGCGATGGACAGGGACATGGAGCGTTGCGCCCGGTCGGCGATGACCGCCAGATTACGGGGCGTGGGATCGTCGGCGTAGCTTTCCACCGCCCAGGCCACGTCGCCCGCCAGTCCGTCGGACAGCCGCGCCGTCACCGTCTGCCAGTGCATGTCGAAGAAGGCCCAGGTCACCGCCGCCTGCATGATCAGAACCGGCAGGACGATGATCAGCAGCGACCGGCCCCAGAGCGAGGTCGGCAGCCGACGCTTCATGACGCGCGCCCAGACGTTGAAGGGCAGCAGCCTCATGGCGGGGTCAGTCCGGGGCCAGCATGTAGCCGACGCCGCGTACGGTCTGGAGATAGCGCGGGTTCTTCGGATCGGCCTCAAGCTTGCGGCGCAGGCGGGTGACCTGGACGTCCACGGCGCGGCCGGTGATGTCGGCGGTGTCGGGCGACAGGCTCATGCGCTCGACCGGGGCGTGGGCGTGGATGGCCAGGGTTTTGAGCAACTGGGCTTCGGCCTCGGTCAGTCGCTGGGGCTTGCCGTCGCGGAACAGCTCCAGCCGCTCCATGTCGAACATGGCCGTGCCCAGTTTGATCTCGCGCGGGGTCAGGGGCTTGCCGCCGGTGCGGCGCAGGATGGCGTCCACCCGCAAGGCCAGTTCGCGCGGGTCGAAGGGCTTGGACATATAGTCGTCGGCGCCGCGCGACAGGCCCTCGATCCGGTCGTCGGGATCGCCCTTGGCCGTCAGCAGCATGACCGGGGTGCTGGAGGTCTCGGCCTTGGCGCGGATCCAGCTGGTCAGGTCGAAGCCGTTTTCGCCGGGCATCATGACATCGAGGATGACCAGATCGAATTCGATCAGTTCGACCAGACGTTTGGCGGCGGCGGCGTGGGCCGCGCCGGTGACGCGATAGCCTTCACGCGCCAGGAACTCCTTGAGCAGTTCACGGATGCGGTCGTCGTCATCCACGACCAGCAGATGCCGCCCCGCGCCGGAGCCGGCGACCGGGCCCGAACGGCCCGCCGAACGCACATCCGTCATGCGCCGCGCCCCAAATGCACGCCCAATTGCACGCATGAGGCGTTGACCTGCGCGATTCGGAGGTTTCTAACCGCGAAACCAATGTGGGAGACGTTATCCAATGGCCTTCGTTCCTTTCGACGATCGTGACGGCTGGATCTGGTTTGACGGCGCATTCGTGCCCTGGAGGGACGCGAAAACGCACGTACTGACCCATGGCCTTCACTATGGCTCGTCGGTGTTCGAGGGTGAGCGTATGTATGACGGCGAAATCTTCAAGCTGACGGCGCACAGCCAACGGCTGAAGCGTTCCGCCGAGCTGCTGGACTTCGACATTCCCTACAGCGTGGCCGAGATCGACGCGGCCTGCAAGGAAACCTGCGAAAAGAACGGCCTGACGGACTGCTACATCCGTCCAGTGGCCTATCTGGGGGCGGAACAGCTCAGCGTCTCGTCGTTGAACAGCAAGGTCCATCTGGCCATCGCCGCCTGGGAATGGCCCAGTTATTTCGACCCCGAGGTCAAGAAGAAGGGCATTCGTCTGGAGTGGGCCAAATGGCGCCGCCCCGACCCCGCCACGGCGCCGTCCACGGCCAAGGCGGGCGGGCTCTACATGATCTGCACCATGTCCAAGACGGCGGCGGAAAAGCGCGGCTACGCCGACGCCATGATGCTGGACTGGCGCGGCTATGTCGCCGAGGCGACCGGCGCAAACGTCTTCTTCATCAAGGATGGCGTCCTGCACACGCCGCGCGTGGACCACATCCTGGACGGCATCACCCGCCAGACGGTGATCGAAATGGCCCAGACGCGCGGGATCGAGGTCGTGGTGCGCGACATCCTGCCGGAAGAACTGTCGAACTTCTCGGAATGCTTCCTGACCGGCTCAGCCGCCGAGGTCACGCCGGTCAGCGAGATCGGCGACTATCGCTTCACGCCAGGGGCGTTGTCGTTGGGGCTGATGGAGGATTACGGGCGGCTGGTGCGCAGGCAGGAGTAGCTGACTGGCTCCCTCTCCCGCCGGGAGAGGGGTAATGTGACGGCTTGCCAATCCTCTGCTGCTGGCGTTCAACGAAATAGAAACCGGCTGGGGAGCCGGTCGGGGATGGTGCGCACATGTTCAGCCTGCTGAACCTTCAAAGCCTGTTGGGGCTGGTGGTCATCGTCGCCGCCTGCTGGGGTCTGTCCGAGAACAAACGCCGCTTTCCATGGCGGCTGGCGCTGGGAGCGGTGGCGGTGCAGGCGCTGCTGGTGCTGGCCCTGTTCAATCCCGCTTCGCATGGGGTGCTGAATGCGGTGAACAGCGCCGTCGACGGTCTGGCCAAGGCGACGCTGACCGGGACCCAGTTCGTGTTCGGCTATCTGGCGGGGGGCGATCAGCCCTATCCGGTCCAGAACGACCGCGCCTTGTTCACCTTCGCCTTTCAGGTGCTGCCGCTGATCCTGGTGATTTCAGCCCTGTCGGCCCTGTTGTGGCACTGGAAGATATTGAAGTGGATCACCCACGGCTTCGGCTTCCTGTTCCAGCGGACCATGGGGCTGGGCGGCGCTTCGGCGCTGGCGGTGGCGGCCAACATCTTCCTGGGCATGATCGAAAGCCCCATCGTCATCCGCGCCTATCTGGACAAGCTGACCCGGTCGGAGCTGTTCCTGATGATGGTGGTCGGTCTGGCCACCGTCGCCGGTTCGACCATGGTGGCCTATGCGACCATATTGGCGCCGGTCCTGCCCAATGCGGCGGGCCATGTGCTGGTGGCCTCCATTGTCTCGGCCCCGGCGGGCGTGCTTCTGGCCCGCATCATCGTGCCGGAAAAGCCCGGCGAGGGCGGGGCCAAGGCCGATTATGACTCGGCCCTGAAATACGACAGTTCCATCGACGCCATCGTCAAGGGCACGTCGGACGGGTTGATGGTGGTGCTGAACATCTCGGCGGTGCTGATCGTGTTCGTGGCCCTGGTGGCCCTAGTCAACATCATGGTGGGCGGCTTCAGCCTGTTCGGCGCGCCGGTGTCGGTCGAGCGGCTGCTGGGCTGGGTCTTCATGCCCGTGGCCTGGCTGACGGGCGTGGAGTGGTCGCAGGCGGGCAAGGCGGGCTGGCTTCTGGGCGTCAAACTGACCCAGACGGAATTCAAGGCCTTCATCGAACTGGGCCAGGTCCCCGCCGACGGAATGGACCAGCGCACCCGCATGCTGATGACCTATGCGCTCTGCGGTTTCGCCAATATCGGATCGGTCGGCATCACGGTGACGGGGCTGTCGGTGCTGATGCCCGAGCGGCGCGCAGAGGTGCTGGGTCTGGTGTGGAAGGCGCTGTTCGCCGGCTTCCTGGCCACATTGATGACGGCGGCGGTTGTCGGCGCCATGCCTGGGGGGATTTTCGCCTGAAACCCCGCGAAAGCAGGGGCTTGGGCGCACAGTTCGTGTTGCATTGCAGTGTAAGGCGCTGTTGGATGCGGCGGCGCGCCTGACCGGGCGCCCCAACACCGGATAAATCATGCCTGCCGCCGCCTCCACCTACATCAGCACGCGCGGACGAGCCCCCGCCGTCGACTTCACCGAGGCCCTGCTGCGCGGCGTGGCCCCGGACGGCGGCCTGTATGTGCCCAGCCGCTGGCCCGCTCTGGCGGCCGAGGCCATGACGGCGCCGACGGGGCGTGAGACGGCCGAGGCGGTGCTGCGGCCCTTCATCGGCGACGCCCTGCCCGAGAAGGCGCTGGCGGATGCGACCTGGCGGCTGAAGGACAGCTTCCTTGATCCGGCGGTGACGCCTCTGGTCGAGATCGCGCCGGGCCTGCACATATTGGAGCTGTTCCACGGCCCCACGGCGGCGTTTAAGGACTACGCCATGCAGATGGTGGCGGTTCTGGCCGAGGCCGCCCTGAAGCAGAACGGGCAGAAGCTGTTGCTGATCACCGCGACCAGCGGCGACACGGGCGCGGCGGCGGTGCGGGCCTTCGCCAATGTCGAGGGGGTGGAGCTGGTGGTGCTGCATCCGCTGGACCGCGTCTCGCCCATCCAGCGGCTGCAGATGACCACGACGGGTGCGGACAATGTGCGCAATCTGGCGGTGCGCGGCGATTTCGACGACTGCCAGCGTCTGGTCAAGGCGCTGCTGGCTGATGAAGGGCTGCGCGAGGGGCGGCGGTTCAGCTCGGTCAACTCGATCAACTGGGCGCGTCTGGCGGGCCAGATCCCCTATTACGTTACGGCGGCGCGGGCGCTGGGCGATGCGGCGCCGCGCGCCACCTATGTGGTGCCGACGGGCAATTTCGGCGACGCCTTCGCTGGCTGGGCGGCTCAGCGCATGGGGCTGCCGATGGACGGGCTGGTCGCTGCCACCAACCGCAACGACGCCCTGGTGCGGGCACTGGACACCGGCGTCTATGAGCGCACCACGGCGGTCGGCACGGCCAGCGTCAGCATGGATGTGCAGGCGCCGTCGAACTTCGAGCGTCTGGTCTATGAAGCCTCGGGCCGTGACGCCGATCTGACGCGCGGCCTGTTCGAGGAATTCGCCCGTGATGGCCGGGTCAGCCTGCCTGACGAACTGCTGGGCGCCTTGCGCCGGGAAGTGTCGGCGGTGTCGGTCAGCGAGGCGGAGACCGCCGACGAGATCGCCCGCACCTACCGCGACACGGGCCGGGTCATCTGTCCGCACACGGCGGTGGCTCTGAACGCTGCGCGTCGGCTGGACCGGAGAAGGGGGTCCGTGGTGGCCCTGTCGACCGCGCATCCGGCGAAATTCCCCGAGGCGGTGAAGGCGGCGATCGGCGTAGAGCCGGAACTGCCCCAGCAACTGCGTGGGCTGGACCGGCTGGAAGAACGGTTCGAGGTTGTGGACGCGTCGGTGGCCTCTGTGCGGGCGGCGATCGGGTGATCAGGCGGCCACAGCCGCCTGTGTCCACCAGTCCAATCGCCTGAGAAACGGCGTCGGATCTTTGGGCGTGACGAGTGCGGACGGGTCTTGGAAAAGCCAGTCGTGCAGCCGCGTCAGGGTGAAGCGCACCGCCGCCACCGCGCCCAGATCGGGCAGGGCCGCGCGCTCGGCGGGGCTGAGGGGGCGGACGGCCTCATAGCCGGACTGGAAGGCGGACAGGGCCGAGGGGCGCGCGGCGCCGTCGGCGTCAAAGCCCCAGGCCGACAGGGCGATGGCCAGGTCATAGGCCGGGGCGTCGGTGCAGGCGTAGTAGAAGTCGATGACGCCGCTGAGCGCCTCGCCGTCGAACAGGACGTTGTCGGGGAAGTAGTCGGCGTGGATGGCGCCTTGCGGCAAGGCCCGGCCCGGATCCAGCTCGACCCAGGGGGCGCAGCGTTCCAGCAGGGTGCGATGGGGGCCTTCAGCGGCCCTGGCGCAGGCGTCGAACAGGGCGCGGCGGGCGGCGGGACCGACCGGATTGGCGCGCTGACCCGCAAAGTCGGCGCCGGCCAGATGCAGGCGGGCCAGCATGGCTCCGGCCTGGCTCAGATCGGCGGATGAGGGCTCACGCTGCCAGGCGCCGTCCAGCCATTCCAGCAGGGCGGCGGGGCGGGCGTTGAGCTGGCCCAGATTGGCGCCCTCGGCGTCGCGCAGCGTCCGCGCCGTGGGCAGGCCCTGCGCCGCCAGCTGGTCGGTCAGGTCGAGGCAGAAGGGCAGGGAGGCGGTCTCCGTCCTTTCCTCGAACAGGGTCAGGACGTAACGGCCGTTGTCGGTCTCCACACGGTAGTTGGTGTTCTGGATGCCCTCGGCGATCGGGGTCAGGCGGCGCAGTGCGCCCGCCCCGAAGCGGCGAATGAAGGGCTCTGCCTCTGCGGCGTCGACGGGGGTGAAGACGGCCATGGCTCAGGCCGCCGCAACGCGCCGGGCCGCGCGCCAGGCGGCAAGTTCCGACAGGTCGGCCAGCAGGCTTTCCGCCGTGGCCCAGCGCCCGGCGCCGCGTCCCTTGCAGCGCGTGATCGATCCATCTTGCCCGACGACCTTCAAGGCGTTGCCTTCCCCTCTTAGCGTGGCGAACAGCGGATCCATCGTGCCGCCTTCCAGACGCACCTCGGCGATCAGTCTGCCCTCTTCCAGACGGCAGCGACAGAGCTGGCGGGCGCCGGGAACCGCCGAGCGTTCGGCGCTGAGGATGTCGCGGGGGATGTCGACCTCGTCGGGCATGACGCCGAAGGCCTCAAAGGCCAGCAGCCGCACCTTGGCGGCGGCGTCCAGCCCTTCCAGATCGGAGGAGGGATCTTCCTCGGCGAAGCCGGCGGCGCGGGCTTCGGCCAGGGCGCGGTCGAAACCGGCGCCGGCGCCGATCCGCTCCAGCATGAAGTTGACCGTGCCGTTCAGCACCGCCTCGAAGGCGGCGACGGGGGCGTCGGCGCGGGCCGCGCGCAGGGTCTCGACCATGGGCACGCCGCCGCCGACGGAGGCCGACCACAACAGGCGGGCGTCGTGCGCCTGGGCCAGGGCCAGAAGCCCGGCGGGGTCGCGGCTGACGGCCTGTTTGTTGGCGCTGGCGACATCGACGCCGCGTTGCAGCGCCGCGCGGATCAGGGCGTCCCCGGCCTCGGCCTCGGACAGGGCTTCCAGCACGATGTGCGGTTTTCGGTCCAGCAGGCTGGCGGCGTCGGAGACCAGCAGGGTCTTCAGCGCCTCGGGATCGACGCCGGGCACGTCGCGCGGCTTGGACGGATCGCGGACCAGGACGCCGACGACATCGACGCGGCTGTCGTCCAGAAGGCGGGACAAGGCGCCGCCGCCGACCACGCCGCAGCCGGCCACGGCCACGCGCAGTCGTTGATGCGCCAGCGGCAGGCGCGGCGGCTGGCCTTCGGCGCCGATGATCGTGCGGTGGCCGTCGGCGTGGTTGCGGACCTCGACCTTGAGTCGACGCGACTGCGCCATGTCCAGCGCGTCAGGCTGGACCAGTCCGCCGCCCAGCGCCTTGGCCTCGGCCCAACTGGCTTGATCATAGCGTCGGGCGTCGGGGTTCTGATTGGGGTCGCAGTCGTAGAGACCGTCAACGTCCTTGACCAACTGCACACTGTCCAGACCCAGTTCGGCGGCGAGGAACAGGGCCGTCAGATCGGACCCTCCCCGGCCCAGCAGCACCACCCGGTCGTCGGGCGACAGGGCGCCGAAGCCGGGCACCACTATCACTTCATGCCGGTCCAGCGCGCGGTCCAGGGCGCTGCGTTTGAGGGCCACGGGATGGGCGTGCTCGCAGGGGCCTTCGGCGACGATGCCGACCTCGCGCACCGTCAGGGTGGCGGCGTCCAGGCCGATACGGTCGCAAGCCAGCGCCGTCAGCGCCGCCGACCGCTCCTCGCCTTGGGCCACATAGGCGGGCAGCAGGGGGTTGTCGTGGGCCAGACCCAGGGCGCGGGCTTCGGCCAGCAGCCGGTCGGTCTCGCCTTCGAAGGCCGAGACCACGGCGACGACGCGGCGGCCCTGGCGCACCTGGGCGTAGATGTCGGAGGCGACCGAGGGGGCGTCGGCGGGGTTGCGCAGCACCGAACTGCCGAACTTCATCACCACTACGGGCAGGGGCGCGGGCGATACGGCGACGGCGGCTTGCTGTTTCTCTGGACGTTCAAGGACGGCGACCTGGGACATGACGGAGGCTTTCGAAGGGGGGCGATGAGGGAAGGGGAGGAGGCGGAAATGAAAAACCCCGCCCGGGGGTCCGGGCGGGGTTGGGTGTGGGCGTGTCCTGAAATCCGGTGCGCGCTTAACCTGTCCCCGCCGTGGGCGTGGTGGTGATGGTGGTACCGGTCGAAATGACGCGCATGTCCGCGGCGCCGCAGGATGCGGTGGTCGGCGAGACAAGAAGGGCGGTCAGGTGGATCACGGAGATCACTCGGTTAGGTGCGGTGCACAAGTTGCAGGAGGAAGGCGGCGTTCGTCAAGCGATATGGAAAGAATTTTGCGTGACGCCGCCGATGTTGCGGCCGCGTGAGGTCATATCATGCCCAATGCATCTGAACACGATGGGCGGCGGCCCAGTGGATGGCCTTCAGACCGTCGATGACCGCCTCGCCCGCCGCGCGGGTGCCCAGGTTTCCACCCAGGTCGGCGGTGACGGCGCCGGCCGAGACGACGGCGGCGACCGCGGCCTCGATGGAGTTGGCCTCGTCTTCCAGACCCAGGCTATGACGCAGCAGCAGGGCGGCGGACAGGATGGTGCCGACCGGGTTGGCCTTGTCCTGCCCTGCGATGTCGGGCGCCGAACCGTGGATGGGCTCGAACAGGCCCGGTCCGCCAGATCCCAGCGACGCCGAGGGCAGCAGGCCGATGGAGCCGCCCAGCACCGAGATCTCGTCCGACAGGATGTCGCCGAACATGTTCTCGGTCAGGATGACGTCATACTCGCGAGGTTTGCGGATCAGGTGCATGGCCATGGAGTCGACCAGGGCGTGCTCCAGTTCGATGCGGGGGAATTCCTCGGCGTGGATGCGGGTGACGACCTCGCGCCACAGGCGGCTGGTCTCCATGACATTGGCCTTGTCGACCGAAGTGACCTTGCCTCGCCGCTGCTGGGCGGTCTGGAAGGCGGCGCGGGTGACACGTTCGATCTCTTCGACGGAGTATTCGCACAGGTCCGTGGCGCGGTCGGCGGTGCGGGTCTTTTCGCCGAAATAGACGCCACCGGTCAGTTCGCGGAAGACGATCAGGTCGACGCCCTCGACGATCTCCTTCTTCAGCGGCGACAAATGGGCCAGCACCGGCGAGACCTGCAGCGGGCGCAGGTTGGCGAACAGGCCCAGTTCCTTGCGCAGACCCAGCAGGCCTTCTTCCGGGCGACGCGCGCCGCCGTCCCATTTGGGCCCGCCGACCGCGCCCAGCAGCACGGCGTCCGAGGCCTTGCAGGCGTCGATGGTGGCCTGGGGCAGGGGATCGCCGCCGGCGTCGATGCCTGCACCGCCGATCAGATGTTCATGGAACCTGAAGGTGTGGCCGTAGAAGTCGCCGATGACGCGCAGAACATCGACGGCGGCGGTGGTCACTTCGGGGCCGACGCCGTCACCGGGCAGGACGACGATGTCATAGGTCTTGGCTTGGGGCATCAGACAGTCTCCGGTCGACGGGCGGCTTCATAGGATTCAATGGCGGGCAGGCGGGCTTGCAGCCAGCCGAGGGGATCAACGCCGTCCAGCAGGCACTGGCGGGCGAAGCTTTCGACCTTGAAGACGACGGGGTCGGCGTTGCCCCGGCGGATCTCGCGCGCCTCAAGGTCGATGGTCACGGGCTGGTCGGGATAGGCCGCAAGGTCGTCCCAGACCGCCTGATCGACCTCGATAGGCAGCAGGCCGTTCTTCAGGGCGTTGGAAGTGAAGATGTCGGCGATGCTGGTCGCGATGACGGCGCGGAAGCCGTAGTCGAACAGGGCCCAGGGGGCGTGCTCGCGCGACGAGCCGCAGGCGAAGTTGGGCCCGGCCAGCAGGATGCGGCGTTCGCTGGGGTCGATGCGGTTCAGCACCGCCTCGGGCTTGGCCGAGCCGTCGTCCTCATAGCGCCAGTCATGGAAGGCGGACTTGCCCAGACCCTCGCGCGTGGTGGTGGTCAGGAAGCGCGCGGGGATGATCTGGTCGGTGTCGATATTGGCCTGGCTGAGGACCACGGCCTGTGAGGTCAGGATCTTGAAGGGTTCAGACATTGGTGGTTGCCCCTATCGTCTCACGCGCGGCGTTCGACTGCTTGAGGGGCACCTGGGTCCCTGTCGTTTCGCGCGTTCCGCTTGCATGCCCCAGATAAGCGCGGGGGTCGGTCAGATAGCCGGTGACGGCGCTGGCGGCGGCGGTGGCGGGGCTGGCCAGGATGGTGCGGGCGCCCTTGCCCTGGCGGCCTTCGAAATTGCGGTTGGAGGTGGAGACCGCCAGTTGGCCCGGAGCGACGAAATCACCGTTCATGGCGATGCACATGGAGCAGCCGGGGATGCGCCATTCCGCGCCCGCATCGATGAAGACGCGGTCCAGACCTTCGGCCTCGGCGTCGCGGCGCACGGCCTCGGAGCCGGGGACAACCAGCATGCGCACGCCGGGGCTGACCTTGCGGCCGCGCAAGACGTCGGCGGCGATGCGCAGATCGGGCAGGCGGCCGTTGGTGCACGACCCGATGAAGACCACATCGACCGGATGGGCCGTCGTCGCCTCACCCGGCGCGAAGCCCATATAGGCCAGGGCCTTCTCGTCCGAGGCGTTGCGCGGCGAGGGAGCCGGGGCGCCGATAGGGGAGCCCGCGTCGGGCGTGGTGCCCCAGGTGGCCATCGGGCGGATGGCGGCGCCGTCCAACGCGATCTCGGCGTCGAACACGGCGCCGGCGTCGGTCTTCAGCGTCAACCAGTCGGCGGCTGCGCGGGCGAAGGCGACCCCCTTGGGCGTATGGCGGCGGCCTTGCAGCCAGGCCACGGTGACGGCGTCAGGCGCGATCATGCCGGCGCGGGCGCCCGCCTCGATCGACATGTTGCACAGGGTCATCCGCCCTTCCATGTCCAGCGAACGGACGGCCTCGCCTGCATATTCGATGACGAAGCCGGTGCCGCCGCCGAAGCCCAGGCGGGCGATGACGGCCAGGGCCACATCCTTGCCGGAGACGCCGGGCTGCAGCTTGCCGTTGACGGTGACGCGCATGGACTTCGGCTTGGTCTGCATCAGGCATTGGGTGGCCAGAACATGGCCGACCTCGGACGTGCCGATGCCGAAGGCCAGGGCCCCGAAGGCGCCGTGGGTGGCGGTGTGGCTGTCGCCACAGACGACGGTCATGCCCGGCTGGGTCAGGCCTAGCTCCGGCCCCATGACGTGGACCACGCCGCGATCATCGCTGTCCCAGCCCGACAGGTCGATGCCGTGACGGGCGCAGTTGGCCTCCAGCATCTCCACCTGGGCGCGGGCGGCGTCGGTGAAATAGGGACGCTGGCCGTCGGCCCCTGCGGGCAGGGTCGGGGTCGAATGGTCCAGGGTGGCGAAGGTCCGGTCGGGACGACGCACAGGCAGGCCGCGCGCGGCGATCTCGCTGAACGCCTGGGGGCTGGTGACTTCGTGGACCAGATGCAGGTCGATGTAGAGGACGGCGGGCGTGTCAGGCGTCTGGGGCGCGACGATGTGCCGGTCCCAGACCTTGTCGAACAGGGTTTTAGACATGGAATCCTCCCCCATTGGGGGAGGGGGACCATGCGCAGCATGGTGGAGGGGGCTGGCGGCGGGCGCTGGTGTCTGGGGCTGGCCCCCTCCACCGCTTCGCGGTCCCCCTCCCCCGGTGGGGGAGGATTTTGCGGTCAGGCCGGTTCATGCTGGCGCTCCTTCTTGGCCGCCGCCGGTTCGCGGATGGGCTCCAGCCAGCCGAAGCGGTCGGGCGTGGTGCCGTCGAACAGGCCGCGGAAGGCCTTGTTGACCGCCTTGGTCGCGGGGCCGGGGCCGGCGCAGCGGGTGGTGATGCCGTCGACCGAGCGGACCGGGGTGATCTCGGCCGCCGTGCCGGTCATGAAGACTTCGTCGGCGACGTACAGGGCCTCGCGCGGCAGGCTCTGTTCGCGGGTTTCATAGCCCAGGCCGCGCGCCAGCTTCAGCACGCTGTCGCGGGTGATGCCCATCAGGATCGACGAGGCGGCGGGCGGGGTGATGATGGCCCCATCCTTGACGATGAACAGGTTCTCGCCGGCGCCTTCAGACAGGCGGCCGTCCACGCCCAGGGCGATGCCTTCGCCATAGCCGCCGACGCGCGCCTCACGTCCGATCAGATAGCCGGACAGATAGTTGCCGCCCGCCTTGGCCCCCGCCGGGATGGTGTTCGGCGCGACGCGGTTCCAACTGGAGATGCAGGCGTCGACGCCCTTCTCCAGCGCCTCCTCGCCCAGGTATGCGCCCCAGGGGAAGGCGGCGATCATCACGTCGGTGCGGATGGCCTCGGGCGACGGGGTGACGCCCATGCCGCACTCGCCCAGGAAGGCCAGCGGGCGCAGATAGGCGGAGTTCAGGCCCTCGGCGTTGACCACGTCCTTGCAGGCTTGGACCAGCTCGGCCTCGGTGTAGGGCAGGGGGAAGTGGTAGATGCGGGCGCTGTCGAACAGGCGGCGGATGTGGTCGGTCAGGCGGAAACCGCGCGGGCCGTCGGGCGTGTCATAGACGCGGATGCCCTCGAACACGGAGGTGCCGTAGTGAAGCGCGTGGCTCATCACATGGATCTTCGCGTCGCCCCAGGGCGTCAGTCGGCCATTGATCCAGATATGTTCAGCCAGCGGCGGCATAGGCGTGGTCCTGTTGCATGGTGACGCCATCGACGCGGTCGATGATGGCGATCAGTTCGTGGTCGTTGATTTCGCCGATCTGATCGGCGCGGGTCTTGAAGCCCGACACCACGGCGGCCAGGCGGGCGCCTTCCAGCGGGCGGCCGATGACCTCGGCGCGCTTGGCGATGGCGTGGCGGCCAGAATGCTTGCCCAGCACGAACCAGCTGCCTTCGAAGCCGACGTCCTGGGGACGCATGATTTCATAGGTGCGGCTGTCGGCCAGCATGCCGTGCTGGTGGATGCCCGCCTCGTGGGCGAAGGCGTTGATGCCGACCACGGCCTTGTTGCGGGCGATGGCGGTCTCGGTGATCTCGCACAGCATTTTGGAGGCCCGCACCAGATGGCTGGAGCTGGCCCCGGTGGTCACGCCATAGCGATCGGCACGGGTGTGCAGGGCCATGATGACCTCTTCGATCGACGCGTTGCCGGCGCGTTCGCCGATGCCGTTGATGGCGCCTTCGATCTGGCGGGCGCCGCCTTCGACGGCGGCCAGGGAGTTGGCCACGGCCATGCCCAGGTCGTCGTGGCAATGAGCCGAAAAGATCACCTGCGGATGGCGCTTGTGGATGCGCTCGGACAGGTAGCGGAAGCGCTCGCGGATCTCTTCGGGCGTCGCATAGCCGACGGTGTCGGGCACGTTCAGGGTCCGCGCGCCGGCGTCGGCGGCGGCCTCCAGCACATCGGCCAGGAACTCCGGCTCAGTGCGGAAGGCGTCCTCGGCCGAGAACTCGATGTCCGAGAACATGGTGGCGGCGTACTCGACCGACCGCACCGCCGTGGACAGCACCTCGTTGGTCGACATCTTCAGCTTGGCCGCGCGGTGGATCGGGCTGGTGGCCAGGAAGATGTGGCAGCGGCGATGCGACCTGGGCGCAGGCTGCAGGGCGCGGAAGGAGGCGTCGATGTCCTTCTCGTTCGAGCGCGACAGGGAGCAGAAGACCGGCCCTTCGACCTCGCCCGCCACGCGACGGATGCAGTCCTCGTCGCCCGGCGAGGCGGCGGCGAAACCGGCCTCGATCACGTCAACGCCCAGGTCGCGCAGAACCCCGGCCATCTTGACCTTGGAAGCGGCGGACATGGAGAAGCCGGGCGCCTGTTCGCCGTCACGCAGGGTGGTGTCGAACAGAATGACGCGGTCGGGTTCGGCCGCCGCGATCTCGGCTGTGCGGCATACGTCTGATACGGTCATCACGCCGCCTCGGATTGATAGGCGGCGACGGGCGCGGTGCGGCTGACGCCGTACAAGCGGTCGATCTGGCGGCCCAGTGTGTCGACGCAGCGGCTGTCGTCGCGGCCGCGCACGGTCAGGGCGATGCGGCGGGCGGAGCCCCCGTCGCTGGGCATGTCCGCCATGCTGATGCCGTCGATGTGGAAGCCGCGGCGCTCCACCAGGCCGATGAGACGCTGAAGCGAGCCGTCAGCCCGGTCGATATTCAGGTGCAGGGTGTCGCTCATCACGAAGCCTCCATCATTTCAGCGTTGCTCTTTCCGGGCGGCACCAGAGGCCAGACGTTTTCCCGGGGGTCGATGATCACGTGGGCCAGGCAGGGCCCATCGGCGGCCAGCAGGCGGTCGATGCCGGCGTCGATCTGGTCGCGGCGGTCGATGCGGAAGGCCTCGACGCCGAAGGCTTCGGCGACCTTCACGAAGTCAGGATTGTCGGACAGGTCGACCTCGGAATAGTTCTTCTCGAAGAACAGCTGCTGCCACTGGCGCACCAGGCCCAGGCCGGAGTTGTCCAGCAGCAGGATCTTGACCGCCACGCCGTAGCGGCGGGTCGTGGCCAGTTCCTGGATGTTCATCATGAAGCCGCCGTCGCCGGCGATGACCACGACCTTAGCGTCCGGGTCGGCCAATTTGGCGCCGATGCCGGCGGGCAGGCCGAAGCCCATGGCCCCTAAGCCACCCGAGGTCAGATGGGCCTCGGGCTTGGCGAAGCGGCAGTGCTGGGCGGCCCACATCTGGTGCTGGCCGACGTCGCAGGCGGCGACGAACTCATCACCGGCGCGCTCGGACAGGGCCTTCAGCAGGGCAGGCGCATAGACGCCTTCGCCCGGTGCGTCATAGCGGGCGGCGGTGTTCTGGGCCCGCGACTGGCAGCGGATCATCCACGGGTCGATGGCCAGGGGCGTCGGGGCCAGATGGGCGGCCAGGGCCTCGATGCCGGGGGCCAGTTCGCCGACGACGGCGACCGTGGCCGGGCGCAGCTTGCTGATCTCGGCGGCGTCGATGTCGAAATGGACGATGCGGGCGTGAG
>Ga0233377_1000244_pt1 | contig 28553 bp, 19 predicted proteins | sample ElkDunMinimDraft_6_FD_191540 | JGI IMG/M metagenome (GOLD analysis project Ga0233377, IMG submission 191540) | Fecal eukaryotic communites from dung pellets of Tule Elk in California, USA - Elk Dung E36 | ecosystem: Host-associated > Mammals > Digestive system > Large intestine > Fecal | place...
ACCACGGTGCCGTGGGAGTCGGCGAGGCACTGGGTCTCCACGTGCCGGGGCCGGTCCAGGTAGCGCTCGACGAAGCACTCGCCCCTGCCGAAGGCGGTGACGGCCTCGCGGACCGCGCTGTCGTACATGTCCAGGATCTCTTCGAACGTCCTGGCGACCTTCAGGCCGCGCCCGCCGCCGCCGTACGCGGCCTTGATCGCGATCGGCAGGCCGTTCGCGCGCGCGAAGGCGACGACCTCCGCCGCGCCCCGCACCGGTTCCTTCGTACCGGCCACCAGTGGCGCGCCCACCCTGGCCGCGATGTGGCGGGCCTGCACCTTGTCGCCCAGCGCCGCGATCGCCTCCGGGGGCGGGCCGATCCAGGTGAGTCCCGCGTCGATCACGGCCTGGGCGAAGGCGGCGTTCTCCGCCAGGAAACCGTAGCCGGGATGCACCGCGTCGGCGCCGGACCGGTCGGCGATCCGCAGCAGCTTGGCGACGTTCAGGTAGGTCTCCGCCGGTGACTGACCGGCCAGCGCGTGTGCCTCGTCCGCCATCCTGACGTGCAGCGCGTCCAAATCCTGCTCGGCGTAGACCGCCACACTGCGCAGCCCTGCGTCCTTGCAGGCACGCGCCACCCGTACGGCGATCTCGCCGCGATTGGCGATCAGGACCTTCCTCATCACGCGTTCCTCCGTGAACGTGGTGACCGACGACCCGAGATGTGGCTCAGGCCCTGTGCGTCGCTCGGTCGGAGCGCGCCGATATGGCGATGGCGGTGAGAACCAGCCCGTTTCCGACCATCCAGCGGCCGCGGAACCCGTTCAGCGGCCGACCGAGCACGCTGGGCCCGGTTACCAGCAGGCGGGCGAAGAAGGTGCCGCGCACCGGGTCGAACGTCACCGTCGCGCTCTCGAAGTCCAGCCAGCGTCTGGTCAGCGGGAACCACGCCTTGTAGACGGACTCCTTCGCGCTGAAGAGCAGGCGGTCCCAGGACGGGCCCGGGTGCTCGCGGGCCAGGACGCGGATGGCCTCACGCTCCTCGGGTTTGGAGATGGCCTCCAGGACTCCGTCGGCGATGCCCCTGTCGGGTTCGGCGTCGATGCCGATCGTGACTCCCTCGCTGCTCGCGCCGACCACGGCCGCGCGGTAGCCCATGCAGTGGGTGATGCTGCCGATCACCCCTCTGGGCCACTGGGGCTCACCGCGTACGCCGGGCAGCACCTGCTGCGGGGGCAGGCCGAGCTCGCCCATGGCCTTCCTGGCGCACATCCGGGCCGTCGCGAACTCCGCGCGCTTCTGCTCCACGGACCGGCTGATCACTTCCGCTTCGGCGGGGAAGAGCATGGCGTCGGTGTGGTCTTCAAAGGTGTCGACGGCTATCGCCCACGGGGGCAGGATGTTCGCGATCAAAGCCTCGGCGTTCACGGTTTCACTGTATGCAGGCCTTGAACCGCAGGAGAATCGTCACGACGCTCTTCAGGGGTCGATCAAAACTCAATGAGGGGGGAGGGTGGGGTCACCTCACCGGTGAGATCAGCGAGGCGTCGATCGCCCTGTTGACGGCGTCGATACGGGAGGCCGCCCCGAGTTTCACGAAGATGTTGCGCAGGTGGCGCTTCACCGTGGCCTCCGTGGTGTTCAGCCTGGAGGCGATCTGCCTGTTGCTGTACGCCTGGGCGACGAGTTGGAGCACCTCTCGCTCCTTGATCGTCAGGAGCTCGGTGCGCGTGCTCTCCATCTGGGCGAGGCTCTCGGGGGAGACGACGAGGATGAGGCGGTCGGGCTCGAAGTGCACGCTCCTGATCGCCGACACGAGTTCGTAGCGGTGGACGGTCTTGAGCAGGTATCCCCGGATGCCGGCGGTCAGCAGCTGCCGCAGCAGGTGTGGCCCGTCGTACATGCTCAGGATGATGATCTGGGTGGTCGGTGAGATCACTCGTGCTCGGGAAACGGTGTGCGTGACCGCGTCGCCGGGGATCTCGACATCGAGCAGGAGCACGTCGGGACGCTTCTGCGAGACCAGCTCCAGGGCAGTGTCCGAGGTGCCGGCCTCGCCGACGACCACCAGGTCTTCCTGCGCCTCCAGGATCTCTCGCACCCCCTCGCGGAACAGGGCGTGGTCGTCGACTATCGCGATCGTGATGGGTTGGTCAGGCTGGCTCATCGACGGACCCCGGTAACGGCACGGCGAGATCGATTCGGGTGCCCCGCCCGACTTCGGCGCTGATCGTGACAACACCGCCGAGCAGAGCGGCGCGTTCCTGGATCGAGGCCAGTCCAAGGCTGTGACGCGCGGGAGGAGTGTTGACGTCGAAGCCGCAGCCGTCGTCGACCACCGACGCGCGCAGTTCGTGCGGCGCTATGTCGACCCTGATGTAGATGAACGAGGGCTGACCGTGCCTGAGCGCGTTGCGTATCGCCTCGTTCAGGATCAGCAGGCACTCCTCGCTGATGGCCGGCGTCGCCCAGACCTCGTCACCGTTCACCACCAGTTCCACGGTCATGTCCTCGACGCCGATGGCCTCGAGATGCGCGAGCAGCGCCTTCTCAAGGCTCTGGATCGGTTCGAGCGGGTGCAGATCGGAGGTCAGCTGCCGTAGCCGCCACATCGCCTCCTGGATCGCCGCCTGCACTCTCTCCATCTTGACGATGGCCTTGGCGGGGTCGGCGGTGCGATACATGACGCAGAGTTCGGCCTGCCGGTGGGCGACGCTGAGGCTCTGCCCGATGCGGTCGTGGAGCTCTCGCGCGATGCGTCCGCGCTCGGCCAGGTGCGCCTCGTGCACCTTGCTGAGCAGGAACCCCGCGTAGCTGGTCGCGGCTTCCCTGATGCGCATCGAGACGGACTGCTCAAGCGTGGTGACCACGTGCCTGAGAAGACGGTCGGTCTCGGAATCGTCCTGGATCCGCTTGCTCAAGATGGTGAAGGCCGCCCGGAAGAACACCGAGGCGGCCAGCAGGGACTCTTTGGGATGGACTCCGGAGGCGGCCCTGGTCAGGCCGATGTCCCACGACAGGAAGCGAAACGCCTCGTCGGACTGGGGCATGCCCGTACTCAGCGCGGTGGCGATATCGGTCAGAATCTGATTGGCGTTCGCTATGACCTGGGCTTTTGCGTGCTGATCTTGGACGAGCACGCTGCCCACGACTTCCAGATCCCGCTCGTACTTGGCCAGGATGTCCTCTCGACACTCCTCGATAAGAGCGGCTGAAGGACTCTGCGCACGGGTCACCCCGTCTTTCGCCATCTGCCCCCTACTTCCCTGCTGCCCCCTGCTCCCAGGCTTTCTCCAGATATTCACATCATTGTTCACAGATCGCAAGTAGGCAACCGACCGGCGGTGAACCAGGCAGTCAAGCTCTCAAACCCGAGCCCAACTCAATTACTCCGAATACCTTTACTGAATATCTTACAAATAGTCAGCGTTTTTATATTGGTGGCAACCTTCCGGCGGCGAATGTGAGGACCTCGTGACGTGACCTGAACACTCGGGTCACACCACGAGGCTCGGCCCCTGATCAGGTGGGCGGGACGGCGGCGAGGACCGTCGGCCGGCCGCTTCGCCGGAGGGCGACCCCGACCGCCGACAGGGCCGCGCCCACGGTGGAGGAGTCCACCCCGACGCCCCAGATCGGCCTCCCGTCCACCTTGCACTCGGCGTACACCGCGATCCCCGTGAGCGGACCGCCGGCCGGGTTCACCTCGGCCGCACGGTGCGCGGCGCGCACGTCGATGCCCCAGGGGGCGAGCTTGGCACCGATGGTCCTGGCGTCGTGCTCCCCGGCGCCGTCGAGGTGGAGCGTCGCGGCGATCCGCCCGCCGGCGACATACCGCTCACCGGCCTGGCCGTCGGAGGAGACGTACTCCTTCTCGAACAATTCCCAGACCTGCTCGGGCGAGAGCACGCTGCCGATCAGTTCGGCGTTCGCCTGGACCACTGTCGCGAAGTCCTTCTGCAGTTCCTTCGGCAGTCGCATTCCATGCCATTCATTCATAATGTAGGCGATACCGCCCTTGCCCGACTGGGTGGTGATCCGCACGATCGCCTCGTAGGTGCGCCCCACATCCCTGGGATCGACCGGAAGATACGGCATCTGCCACGGCTGCTCGTCGACGCTCCTACCGGCCTCGGCCGCCCCGCGCTCAAGATCGTCGAACCCCTTCTTGATCGCGTCCTGGTGGGATCCGGAGAAGGCGGTGTAGACCAGTTCACCCCCGTAGGGGTGCCTGGGGTGGACGGGGATCTCGTTGCACCACTCAACGGTGTCGCGGATCCTGTCGATGTCGGAGAAGTCGATGCCGGGGTCGACACCGTGGCTGAACATGTTCATCCCCAACGTCACGAGGCAGACGTTGCCCGCCCGTTCACCGTTGCCGAACAGGCATCCCTCGATGCGCTGGGCTCCGGCCAGAAGAGCGAGTTCGGCCGAGGCGACTCCGGTTCCCCGGTCATTGTGCGGGTGGACGGACAGGCAGACGTGCTCTCGCCGCGACAGGTTCCGGTCGAGCCACTCGATCTGGTCGGCGAAGACCGAGGGCAGGGAACGCTCCACGGTCGTGGGGAAGTTCAGGATTATCGGCCGGTCGACGCCGGGCTCCCACACGTCCATGACGGCTTCGCAGACCTCAAGGGAGAAGTCGGCCTCGGTCTCGTTGAACAGCTCGGGCGAGTACTGGAACCGAAAATTACCATTACGGAGCTCTTTATCGGCATATTTCTTCATCAGCTCCGTGCCCCGGACGGCCAGGCCCTTGCACTGCTCCCGGTCCATTCCGAAGACCACACGCCGGAACAGCGGGGCTGTCGCGTTGTAGAGATGGAGTGTGGCCCTGGGCGCTCCCGACAGGGATTGGACGGTGCGCTCGATCAGCTCCTCGCGTGCCGGCACCAGAGCCGAGATCCACACGTCGTCCGGAATCCGGTCCTCCTCGATGAGGAGGCGGACGAAGTCATGATCGTCCTGACTGGCGACCGGGAACCCGATCTCGATCTCCTTGTAGCCGATGTCCACCAGAAGTTCGAACATCCGCAGCTTCCTCGCGGGGGACATCGGGTTGGCGAGCGACTGGTTACCGTCTCGCAGATCGGTGGACAGCCAGCGTGGCGACGAGTCGATTCGCCCGTCCGGCCACGTCCGATCGGGAAGAAGGATGGGGGTAAAATTCGAATAACGCTCTACTGATCGGTTCGAACGCATTCCAATCTCCTTCGCCGGGATTTTCACTGCATCTGATGTCCCCTATTACCAAATAGCTATTGAATTCTCCGGTCAAGCCAGGTGGTCAGGAGAATTTCCTCCTGCGCCGAAAGATCACCCCGGGTATCAAAAGTTCGGCCTCCGGGTATCTGTCCGATCGCTCTGGAACGAGACAATGAACGGCCGGCCAGGATGACGTATGTGACACTGGTCCCGACATCTGTCATCGATCCGCGACAAACCCTCTTCTGAAAAGCGCTTCCCCTCGCACGCCTGGGTGAGGGAGGCGACACAGCCGACCACTTCTCGATCTTCAGTTCGATAGAAGGGGTGACAGTGATGGCGACGAACATCGGTTCCTTGACCGGGTTTCCCTCCCTGCGGCACATCCTGCTGTGCCTGATCGAAGCCCGCCCCTCCGTGTTGTTCAACTTCCTGCTGCGCTTCCTCGCCGGGGCGTCGTTGAGCTCCGCCGTCGCGGACGAGGGCGACCTGGGCAAGACCGCGTGGGCCGCGCTGACATGGACGTTGGCCATCTTCGCCGTCTATGTCTACAACGGCGTCACGGACGTGCACGAGGACCAGCTCAACGGCTCGCGCCGCCCCATAGCGAGGGGTGAGTTACCGCCGACCGTCGCCGCCGCGGTCGCGGCGGGGGCCGCGACCCTGGCTTTCGTGATCAGCCTGGCGCTGGGGCCGGTGAACGTGGGGATGGTCGTCGTCCTGCTGGCCCTCGGGTACCTCTACTCCGGTCCGCCCTTCCACCTCAAACGAAAGACCAGCGGAACGGTCACGATCGGGCTGACGGCCAGCGTCCTGACCTACTACGCCGGCGCCCACGCCTACACGGGAGGGATCGACGTCAGGACGCATCTGGTCGTCTTCGTTCTCGCCGCCTCGCTCTGGACCGGCCTCGTGGGCACGACGACCAAGGACCTGCCCGACATGGAGGGCGACGCGGCGGCCGGCCGCGTGACGTTCGCCGTCGTGCACGGCGAACGCGCGCTGCGGCTTGCCATCATCGGTGTCTCGCTCGCCCTGCCCGCCGTCGTCACCGGGATCGTGCTGCTGATGGAGGATCCCTCGCTGCGCCTGCCCGCGGCCGCCATGTGCCTGGGCGGGCTGATCATCGCCCTCCTCTGCCGCCACCCGATCCCTCCGGGGCCTCTCCGGCGGAGGCCGTACGCCGTCTTCATGATCACTTTGTACGTGCTACACGGCTGCGTGATCGCGCCGCAGGTGATGCGTGACTGGCCGCTCGTCTGAGCGGCCGATCACGTCGTCAGCGGCCACCGGCCTGGGCCGCCTGTGCGTGGGCGAGGCCGGGGGCGCGGCCTGGGTGAGCCGTCAGGTCGGACGGCAGATCCGAGCGCTGGGTGATGTTCAGCTTGCGGTACACGCGTGTCAGGTGCTGCTCGACGGTGCTCACCGTGATGAACAGCTTGGCGGCGATCTCGCGGTTGGAGTATCCCACCGCCGCCAGGCCGGCCACCCTGCGCTCGGCGTCGCTGAGGATGGCCACCACCTTGTTCACCGTGACGCCGTCCTCGCCTCCCGCGGCACCGGCGCCGGCGCCGGCGAGCGCGCGGCTCAGCGGGCGGGCGCCACACTCCTGGGCGAGAGCCCGCACACGGCTGCCGATGATGCCTGCCCTGCGGAACTCGCCCACCTCGTGATACGCCTCGGTGAGGTCGATCAGCGACCTGGCCAGCTCGTAGCGGTCTCCGCAGCCCTGCAGATACTCGGAGGACTGGCGCAGGAACATCGGCCGGTGCCGCATCTCGGTCGTGGCGGCCAGCACCCGCAGCGCGACGCCGTCGGCGTGCTGCGAGCCGGGGCATGACCGGCTCAGCTGCTCTTCGACCAGGTCGCGGGCCTCGTCGTACCTGCCCAGGCCGATGAGGGCCTCCGCCACGTCCGTGCGCCAGGCGATGAACCCCGGCGTGTCCATGTTCCAGGCGATCAGCAGTTCCCCGCAGAGTCTGAAGTCGCGCAGCGCCGCCACCGGGTTGTCGACCGCGAGCTGGTACCGGCCGCGCGCCCGCAGGAACTGCAGGCCGAACCTGGTCTGCAGCATCGCCTCGGGGAAAACCTGGTTGAGCTGCGTGAGCGCCTCCTCGTAGCGTCCCATCGCGGTGGCGGCCAGTACGAGGGTGGCCACCGGGCCGCCCACGGCCACGCCCCAGCTGCTCGGAGGGATGATCTCCAGGGCCAGGCGGGCGTACGACGCCGCCACCTCAAGCTCCCCCTGGCGCAGGGAGAGCTCCGCCCGGATGGCGGTGAGGCGCGCCCGGCGGGCGGGCGAACCCTCGGAACGCAGTTCCTCGATCAGCGCGTCACACCGCGGCGCCGCCCTTTCCGGCTGCCCGGCGTAGACGAGGGCGAGCAACGCGCTCTCCACGGTGTCCATGGACATCTCGTCCAGGTTGGAGTCGCGCAGGATCCGCTCGGCCGCACTCACGACCTGGTCGTGGGGGCCGCCGGTGAGCACGTCCGCCAGCGCGTTGATCGACTCCAGTCGCCGGCTCACCTGGAACGGCAGTACCGCCTCGCTGAGGTTCTTTCCCGCCCAGCTGTCCATGTGGGCCAGGAGCGGTGGCGCGGAACAACGCAGCCACATCCTGGTGCTCACGCCTTCCGCGACCGTGTAGGGGTCGGCGTCGCCGAATTGCGCCATGCGCTTCAGGACGTCGCAGGCGACGTCCATCCTGCCGTGCCAGAGCAGCGCCCTCGCCAGGATGATCGCGTCGTTGCCGCGCAGGATGCCGTTGTGCAGCGCCTCGGTCAGCTCCTCCATGTGGCTGATCGGCGCCTTCGGGTCGATACGCCACTCGGCGCGCATCAGCATGGTCGCGATCACCGTACGCTCGCGGTCGTCCATGCGGCCGCGCAAGGCGAGCTTGAGATAGTCGACGGCGGACTCGACGTCGCCGTCGGCCAGCCTGCGGGAGGCCGCCGACTGCAGCACGGGCACGGCCCAGGGGGCGTCGGCGGCGTCCGCCTTCGTCAGCTGCTCGGCGATCGCCAGGTCGGAGGCGCCGTCGCCGTACAGCAGTTCGGCCGCGCGCCGGTGCATGGACCGGCGTTTGTCGGATCCGAGGTCGGCGAGAACCGCCGCTCCGCCCGCCTCGTGCTGGAATCGGCCGTTCTCCAGTAATCCCGCCGCCTCCAGCCAGTGGATCAGCAGGGGGACCGGCGTCGTGTCGGGGAGGGCGAGCCGCCGGACGAGTGCGGGATCGTCGATGGCCGCCACCCACCCGGCCACCTCCAGGAGCGCCGGATCGGCTCGATGCAGGCAGGACAGCACGGCCTTGCCGTACCGTTCCGCCGGCGCTCCGGTGCCGTTCGCCGCGAAGTCCTCAAGCAAACCGTTCACAAGGAGCGGGTTACCGCCGCTGAGGTCGTGCCATTCCGGCGTCAGCCGCTCGGCCGTCTCGTGCCCCAGGCGCTCGCTCGCCATGCCCAGCACCGCGCCGCGAGAAAGGGGGTGTAATCGGATGGCGGTGCAGTGCGGCTGCCGCATCACCTCCGTGGGAAAGAACCTGTCCGCCTGGTGCGGGTAGTCGGCATGCCCGAACACCGTCATCGCCGGCGACGATCTCGCCCGGCGCATGAAGTAGGACAGACACATCTGCGAGGCGCGGTCGGAGTCGTGGATGTCGTCCACCACGATCACCAGGGGGAGCTGTTCGGCGAGTGAGAGCAACATCCCGCAGAAGGCCTCGATGACCCGGGGCTCCAATCGTTCGCCGCCCTCGCGCAGAAGGTCGATCGCGCGCTCGCGCAGCTGGTCGCCCAGGGGTGCGTTGTGGAAGAGCTGGCCCATCACACCGAGGGGCAGGTCGCTCTCCGCCCGCGAGGCCGTCGCCACGAGTGGGAGCGCCCCGTGGCTGTAGGCCTGTTCGGTGAAGGCGTGGAGCAGCTCGCTCTTCCCCGTGGCGACCACCCCGCTCACCATCGCGACCCTGCTCCGGCCTTCGATCGACTCGGCGAGAAGCCTCTGCAAGGAGGTCATCGCCGCTTCTCTCTCAAAAAACCCCATGCTGAACTCTCCCTGTGAGAGCGAGAACGATTTTCCGGTGCCCGCCATACCGGTTCACGACCAACACCATACGTCGCCCCTTATACCCCCACAACGGGGTGACCCTTAATAGCGACCGATCTACAACTTTCGATCCCCTGCCGCACACAAAAGTCCCCTGCCGCACACAAAAAGCGCCGCGCCCCGATATCAAGGGCGCGGCGTACGGAATACGGCGTCTGTGTTTTTCGGATTATTCAGCGATCCTCGTCCTGGTCGTCCATCGGTAGATCAGCCCCTGGCAGTCGCCTTCCAGGTGGTAGTGCTCCTCGGTGCGCTCGAAGTGCTCGTATCCACCCCGGTACTGGATCTTGACCTTCCCATCCGCATTGTCCAGCCGTCGGGACCGGGCAGTCTCCGGAAAGTCGAGGGGTCCTCCGAGGAGAAAGACGTTGACATCGTAGGGGCCGTGGTCGGAAGTTGTGCAATCTGCGAGAGCCTCTCGTATCGGGCTGGGGAATGGGGTCACAGGCACCTCCATGAATTGACTTTCACAACATATTGGAAAAATGTTTTTCGGAGGCCACCCCCTGTTTCCCCCCTACCGTCAGCTGTCGCGCGCGGTCCAGCGGAAGGTCCGCAGGCACAGGAGCAGACCGACCACGCACCAGATGCCCAGCGCCACCGCCACCATCGGAAGCTCCCAGGCTCCGGTCGGCTCCAGGACCACCGCCTGCTCCGGCAGGAAGACCGAGCGCATGCCCTGGGTCATCCACTTGAGCGGGAAGATCGACGCGAAGATCTGCAGGAACCACGGCACGTCGGAGAAGGGGATGTAGACACCCGAACAGAACTGCACGATGAGGAAGGGCAGCGTGATCACCGCGTTCGCCCCGCGCGTGGACTTGGGCAGGCTGCCGGCCGCGATCCCCAGGAACGTGCAGGATATGCCGCCGAGGATGAGAACCCAGGTGAAGGTGAACCACTGTTCGAGGGTGGTGGGCAGGTGGATGCCGAACATCAGCACCCCGACGGTGATCAGGAGGATGACTTCGGCGATCATGCACACCAGGACCTGAATGATCTTTCCGCCGAAGTAGGCCGTGCGCGGCATGGGCATGCCGTACAGCCTCTTGAGCGTCCCGTCGTGGCGCTCCAGCGCGATGTTGATACCGAGGTTCTGGAAGGACGTGCCCATGATGCCGGCGCCGATCATGCCGGCGGTGAGGATCTGGGCACCTGTCACGCCCGGCAGGCCGACCCTGCTGCCCGACATGGCGCCCAGCAACATCAGCATGATCGCCGGGAGCGAGAAGATGACGATGAACTGGCCCTTCGTGCGGAAGAAGCCCTTGAGCTCCAGCGCACCGCGTTTCAGGGCCAGCCGGCCGGCGCTGGGCAGTCGCACCGTCTCCGCCGGTCGGATGTCGGTCGGTTGCATCGGCAACGTGGTTGTCACGGCTGCTCTCCGATAAGGCCGAGGTAGGTGTCTTCGAGAGTCGGCCGTCTGACGGTCAACTCGGGGATTTCCCCGTCGAACTGCGCGATGAGATCCGCGACGACCCGCGTGGGCGTCATGGTCTTCACGCGGCGTTCCCCGTCCGGGGTGGACCAGCTGACCGTGGCCTCCGCCTCGGCACGACCGGCCAGCGTGGCCGGCTCGCCGATCGCGACGACCCTGCCCTGCGCTATCACCCCCACCCGGTCGGCCAGCGTTTCGGCCTCGTCGAGGTAGTGCGTGGTCAGCACGATGGTGGTGCCCTCGTCGGACAGCAACGAGATCAGACTCCAGAACTGACGGCGGGCCTCGGGGTCGAATCCCGTGGTCGGCTCGTCCAGAAAGAGGAGTTCGGGATTGCCCACAACACCCAGGGCCACATCGACCCTGCGCCGTTGGCCTCCGGAGAGGGCGCGAATGCGGGCATCGGCCTTGCCGGACAGGCCCACCAGCTCGATGACCGAGTCCGGGTCACGCGGTCGGGGAAAGTAGCTCGCGAAATGGTGCACCGTCTCGCGGACGGTGAACTCGGCGGCGTCGGTGGCCGACTGCAGCACGATTCCGAGCTTGGAACGCCAAGCGCGTCCGGCCCGGCCGGGGTCCTCCCCCAGCACGCTCACCTCGCCACCGTCCCTGCGGCGGTGACCTTCCATGATCTCGACAGTGGTCGTCTTGCCGGCACCGTTGGGTCCAAGGAGCGCGAAGACCTCACCCCGGGCGATATCCAGGCTGATGCCGTCTACGGCGGTTACGTCGCCGTATTTCTTGCGCAGCTCACGTACGCGTACTGCTGTGTCGCTCATGCTCCATAGGGTTTGAGATTGTCTGGATTTACGATATTCATCCTTTGGAACCCCATACCTACGTCCTTCGATACCCCTACCGCGGCCCGCACCTGGTCAGCGGCCCGATTCGCCGTCTCCGCGACCGGAACCCCGACTCGGACAACGAACCCCCATCAACCGTTCGGTGGATTACCAGCACTCGTTCAAGCAGGGATTCTCGAAACATGACAGTCATCGAGATCAACGACCTGCAGAAGAGTTATCGGGCGCATAAGGCGCTGGAAGGCGTCACCCTCACGGTCGAGCGAGGTGAGATCTTCGGCATCCTCGGCCCCAACGGGGCGGGGAAGACCACCGTGGTGGAGTGCGCGTCCGGGCTGCGCAAGCCCGACGGCGGCACCCTGCGTGTGCTCGGCATGGACCCGCAGAAGCAGCGGCGGGCGCTGCTCCAGCGCATCGGCGCCCAGCTGCAGGAAGCCGCGCTGCCCGACGCCATCAAGGTCGAGGAGGCGCTGCGGATGTACTCCTCCTTCTATGACAAGCCCGCCGACTGGCAGGCCCTGATGAAGGAATGGGGATTGACCGAGAAGAGGCGCGCCCGCTTCGCGGGCCTGTCCGGCGGATGGAAGCAACGCCTGTTCATCGCGCTGGCCCTGGTCGGCAACCCCGAGGTCGTCTTCCTCGACGAGCTGACCACCGGTCTGGACCCCTCCGCCCGCCGCATGACCTGGGGGCTCATCCGCGACATGCGCGACCGGGGCGTCACCGTCGTGCTGGTCACCCACTTCATGGACGAGGCCGCGGCCCTCTGCGACCGCATCGCCGTCATCGACCAGGGACGCGTCGTCCACCAGGGCAGCCCCGGTGATCTCCTCAGCCAGGGCTCCTCCGGCTCCCTCGACGACGCCTATTTCGCACTCATCGAGAGGACCGTGTGATGAAGGGTCTTGGCAACGTCATCGCGATCGAACTCAAACTGGCCATGCGCGACCCGATGTCCGCCTTCTTCGCGCTGGCCTTCCCCGCGGTCATCCTGTGGGTGAAGATGCGCAACGGCGGCACGCTGCCCAGCGGGCTGCCCGTCATCGACGCCGTCGTGCCGATGCTCAGCGTCTTCGTCATCGGCCTGGCCTCCCTGGTCATCCTGCCGGCCACCCTGGCCCAGTACCGGGAACGCCGCGTGCTCAAGCGGCTGCGCGCCACCCCGGCCTCCTCCAGCATGATCTTCGGTGCCCAGTGGGTCGCGCACATGCTGCTGGCCGTGCTCGGCGCCGTTCTGCTCGCCGTCATCGGTCTGGCCGTCTACGACATGGGCGGGCCGGTCGATCCGGCCGGCCTCGTCCTGGCCTGGATCCTCGGCGCTCTCAGCCTCGGAGCCATCGGGCTGCTCATCGGCGCGGTGGTGCCCAGCGGCCGCGCCGCCTCGGTGATCGGCCTGGCCATCTTCTTTCCCATGGTCTTCGTCTCCGGTGCCATGAGCGCCCGCGAGACCCTGCCCGAGACGATGCGCTCCGTCGGCGACCTGACCCCCATGGCTCCCGCCGTCCAGGCCGTGCGCGCCGCCTGGGAGGGCCAGCCCGCCTCCCCGCTCACCCTCGTCGTGATGGCCGCGATCTTCATCGTCGCCGGTGGGATCGCGGTGAAGGCGTTCCGCTGGTGACGAGTACCGAACCCGACGTATCGCGATGGGACCGCGCCTGGCCGGCCCTGCCGTACCTCTTCATCCTCCTGCCGACGGTCTTCGCCCTGGCGCGGGACTGGAGGCTGGAGGTGGTGGTCCTGGCGGGGCTCTGCGCGGCATGGCACTGGTTCATGGTCTCATCGCGATTCAGCAGGATCGAGCGGCAGGCAGTGGCGATCGTCTACTTCATCGTGATGCTCGCCCTGGTCGCGGCGCTGATCAGGATCGACTCGCTCTTCACGGTGGCCGGCCTGGGCGCGTTCATCCAGGCATTCACCCTGCTGCGCGGATGGATGGCCTATCTGGGGGTGGCCGCCACGGCCGCCGTGCTGGTCGGCGTCCGCCCCGATCCCCGGCCGCTCAACGAGCTGATCTTCTCTTTCCTGCTCGCCGTCCTGATCGCCTCGACCGTCGGCCTGTTCATCCAGACCATCTCCGAGCAGAACCAGCAGCGCAAGGCGATGATCTCACAGCTGAAGGCGACCGGCGTCAAGCTGGCCGCGCTGGCCGAGGACAACTCCGACCTGCAGGCACAGTTGCTGACCAGCGCCCGCGAGGCGGGGGTGCTCGGCGAGCGTCAGCGGATGGCCAGGGAGATCCACGACACCATCGCCCAAGGGCTGACCGCCATCCTCACCCAGCTCGAAGTCGCCGAGAATATCATCGAAGACGTGCCCGCCACCCGCTCCAGACTGGCCACCGTGCGCACGCTGGCCAGGGACAGCCTCAACGAGGCCCGCCGGTCGGTGCTGGCGATGCGTCCCGCTCCGCTGGAGGAGGCCCAGCTCTCGGCCGCCCTGGAGGAGGTGGCGGCCACGTGGTCGCGGACGACCGGCGTGCCGGTTCCGGTGTCGGTCACCGGCGAGGCCAGGCCGCTGCACGCAGAGGTGGAGACGACCCTGCTGCGAGTGGCTCAGGAGGCGCTGGCCAACGTCGGCAAGCACGCCTCCGCCCGCAGGGTCGCTGTCACACTGTCCTATATGGAGGATGTGGTGGTGCTCGACGTACGCGATGATGGAAACGGGTTCGACCCCACGACGGTGAGCTCGTCGATCCTGGGTGGATTCGGGCTCATCGGGATGCGTCAGCGAGTCACCCGGCTGGCCGGTGACTTCGAGATCGAAACCGCCCCCGGCCAGGGGACCGGCGTCTCCGCCACGGTGCCCGCCATCCCCGCCGACTCCAGAAACGCGTGAGGTATGCCGATTCGTATCATCGTCGTGGACGATCACCCGGTCGTCCGCGACGGGTTGCGTGAGATCTTCTCCACCGACGAGGCCTTCGAGGTCGTCGGTGAGGCGGCCGACGGGCCGGAGGCTCTCGCCCTGGCCCGGCAGACCAACCCCGATCTCGTGCTCATGGACCTGCGGATGCCGAAGATGAGCGGGGCCGAGCTGATCCGTCGGCTGCGCGAGCAGACGCCGGGTATCAACGTGCTGGTCCTGACCACGTTCGACAACGACGCCGACGTGCTACCCGTCATCGAGCAGGGCGCCACCGGCTACCTCCTCAAGGACACCCCGCGCGTCGAGCTGCTCCGCGCCGCGCAGGCGGCCGCCCGCGGCGAGACGGTGCTCTCCCCCACCGTGGCCGGACTGCTCACGCAGAAGGTGCGCGCGCCCGAGCAGCAGACGCTGAGCCGAAGAGAGCTCGAAGTGCTCGGAATGATCGCCCGCGGCTCCACCAACCGCGAGGCCGCCGCGAAGCTGTTCATCACCGAGGCGACGGTCAAGACCCACATGCTGCACATCTTCGCCAAGCTCGGGGTGAAGGACCGGGCCGCGGCGGTGGCGGCGGCCTACGAGACCGGGCTGCTCAAGCGGGCCTCCGAGACATGACTTAAGGGCGCCTAGGGGTGGGCCGTCCCGACTGATGATCCGTAGCGTGAACATGTCTGCCCTGTTCATGCGAGTGGACACCTCGGGACGAATGGAGATGGGCCCATGAACACGCTTGCGCTGGCCGACCCGCGGGCCGAACTGGCGACCGTCGGAGGCAAGGGTGAGTCCCTGGCCCGCCTGGCCCGTGCCCGGTTACCGGTTCCGTCGGGCTTCCACGTCACCACCGCCGCCTACCGCGCCTTCGTGACCCGGCACGACCTGCAAGAACGGATCCTGTCCTCCGACGCGGCGAAGATCGCCGCCCTGTTCGCCGCCCACGAGATGCCGCAGGACATCGCCCGCGACATCCTGGCCGCCTACCGCGAGATGGGCGACGAGCCCGCGGTGGCCGTACGGTCGTCGGCGACCGCGGAGGACCTGCCGGGAATGTCGTTCGCCGGGCAGCAGGACACCTATCTCAACATCCGCGGCGCCGAACAGGTCCTGGACGCGGTCAGGCGCTGCTGGGCCTCGCTGTGGACCGAGCGGGCCATCGCCTACCGCGAGCGCAACGGCGTCCCCCACGACGACGTGGCCCTCGCCGTCGTCGTCCAGGAACTCGTGCCCGCCGACGCGGCGGGCGTGATGTTCACCGACGACCGCGACCACCTGAGCATCAACGCCGCGTGGGGGCTGGGCGAGGCGATCGTCGGCGGGCTGGTCACCCCCGACACGATCACGCTCGACCGCACCGACCACACGATCGTCGAGGAGCGCGTCGCGACCAAGTCGGTGATGACCGTCCGCGTTCCCGAGGGCACCCGCGAGGTGCCGGTGCCACAGGACGAGCGCGACCTTCCCGTGCTGTCGCGGGAGCAGGCCGTACGGCTCGCCGAGCTGGGCATGACGATCGAGGAGCTGTACGGTCACGCCATGGACGTCGAGTGGGCCATCCACGACGGACGGCCGCACATCCTGCAGGCCAGGCCCATCACCGGGCAGCGCGAGGTGTGGAACGACTCGCTCAAGGGCGACTACCTGTGGACCAACGGCAACCTGGGCGAGGCGATCCCCAGCGTGATGACGCCGTGCACCTGGTCACTCGTGCAGGCGTTCATCCACGAGATCATGGTCGCCGGGCACCTCGGCGGCCACCCCCACTGCGGCAACATCGGTGGCCGGGTCTACATGAACATGAGCCTGACCGCCTCTCTCGGCAGGGCCCTGGGCATGACCAGGAAGATCAAGGACGCCCAGGAGCCGGTGTACGGGCGGCTGCCCGAGGGGGTCGAGACCCCGCTGCTGCCGATGACGCGGTGGCAGACCCTCAGGGCGGCCAGGCCGATCCTGGGAGGGCGCCGCGCCATCCAGCAGCTCGTGGGCCGGATCCCCGAGTACGTCGCGACCGCGTCCGAGACCACCGAGGCGGTCCGCGCCAGGATCGCCACCACCGAGGACCTGGCCGCGCTCTGGGAGAGCGAGGTGGAGCCGAGGTACCGCGAGTGCAACCGCATGCTCGCCGCCGCCGCCCGCCAGGACGCCGGCTCGCTGATCTACCTCGGCGCGCAGCTGACCAAGATCGTCGGGGAGGCCGACGCCGCCGTGCTGATGTCCGGGATCCAGGGCTCGGACGGCCGGCTGGAGAGCCTCGGCCCGCTGCTCGGCCTGGCGCGCCTCAAGCGCGGCGAGATCTCCCGCGAGGAGTACGTCCGCAGGTACGGGCACCGGGGCCCGGACGAGTTCGAGGTCTCCGTGCCCCGCCCTGTGGAGGATCCGACGTGGCTCGACAGGCAGATCGCCGGGCTCACGGTCGATCCCACCGAGCTGCTGACCCGTCAGGACGAGGCGAGCGAGGCCGCCTGGCGCAGGTTCCGCGAGCGGTATCCGCGGCAGGCGGAGAAGTTCCGCCGCAAGATCGACCGCTGGGAGGCGATCGTCCGCGCCCGCGAGGAGACCCGCTCCGAGATGATGCGCGGCTTCTGGATGGTGCGCGACTTCGTCGTGCGGGCCGGCGCGGTGACCGGGCACGGTGACGACCTGTTCTTCCTCAGGATCGACGAGATCCTGGACGTGCTGCGCGGCTCGCGCCGGCCGCTCGCGCAGGTGGCCAAGCGCCGGGCGACCTACGAGCTGTACAGGTCACTCCCGCCCTACCCCGGCATCATCCGCGGCCGGTTCGATCCTGAGCGCTGGGCCGCCGACCCGAACCGCCGTGGCGACGTGTTCGACGCCGGCGCGACGGTGGCCGCCCCTTCCCAGGCCATCAGCGGCTTTCCCGGAGCGGCGGGCGTTGTCGAGGGCATCGCCCGGGTGATCTCCTCCGTGGCCGACGGCGACCGGCTCGCGGAGGGCGAGATCCTGGTGACGACCGTGACCAACGTGGGCTGGACACTGCTGTTCCCGCGTGCCGCCGCGGTGGTCACCGATGTCGGCGCGCCGCTGTCGCACGCGGCCATCGTCGCGCGCGAGCTGGGCATCCCGGCCGTCGTCGGCACCAGGAACGCCACCATGCGGATCCAGGACGGCGACCTGATCCGGGTCGACGGCGGCGAGGGCAGGGTCGAGGTCCTCCGGGTGCCGGCACCGGTCTGATCCGGAAGAAGGCCGCGGTTCCCACGGAACCGCGGCCTTCTCTCTTTCCCGTCGTCGGGGCGGCCTGCCCGTCTGCCGGTTTCCCCGTCGTCCTCCGGCGTTCCTCGTCGTTCCCGGTCGTTTCCCGGCGTTCCTCGTCGTTCCCTGCCGCCCGGTCAGCGGGTCGCGGTGAGCATCCTCATCCCGAGCGGGAGCTCGACCAGCTTGCCGGGGCACAGGCCGGCGCTCTCCAGCAGCGCCCGGTACTCCCCCTCGGTCCGCTCCCGTCCGCCGGTCATCACCATCATGTGCAGGTCGTAGGCGAGCGGCAGGTAGGTGTCCGTGGAGACGACGCGTTCGATGATCAGTAGTTCGGCCCCCGTTTTCATCGCCCTGGCGCAGTTGCGCAGCAGCCGGACGCACTGTTCGTCGTCCCAGTCGTGCAGGACGCGAGAGAGCAGGTAGACGTCCCCGCCCTCCGGGACGGACTCGAACAGGTCGCCGCCCGCCGGCTCGCACCTGTCCAGCACGCCCATCCGGTCCAGGTGCGTGGTCGCGGTCGCGACGACCTCGGGCACGTCGAACAGGATCCCCCTCGCCTCCGGGTGATCCCGCAGGATGGCGCCGAGCAGGGCACCGGTACCGCCCGCCAGGTCCACCACGGTCCGGGCGCCGGAGAAGTCGTGCGCCATGGGAACCTCGCGGAAGAACGCCGCACCCGCCGCCATGCCGGCGTTGAAGGCGGAGGCCTTGCCGGGATCGTCCGTCAGGTGCGCGAAGACAGGCCGGCCGAAGACGTGCTCGAAGGCCGTCTCACCGGTCCGCAGGGTGTGCGGCAGCCCTCGCCACGCGGCACCAAAGTAGTCCTCGCCGTAGAGCGCGAAAAGCGGTCCCAGCTGGTCGCGGCCCAGCAGGGCGCCCATCGAGGTGAGGCCGTACCCGCCGTTCTCGTCGACGTCGGCCAGGCCGACCCCCGCCAGCAGCCGCAGCAGGCGGCCGAGCGCCTCAGGGTGCGCGCCGACCCTTTCCGCGATCTCGCCGGGGCGCAGGCGGTCCCCCGCGATCGTGTCGACGACGCCGAGCCGGACCGCGGCGAAGGTCGCCTCCGCCACCCATCCGCCGGTGAGAATCCTCAGAAGCTCTTGTTCCATCGTGGCGCTCCTTACGGTGTGGGGGGCCAGGCCATGGAGACGGCACGGAGCACGTGGGCGACCACTTCCGTCCGTCGTCGCACGAGGTAGAAGTGGTCGCCCTCCAGCACGCGGGTGGTGAACCGCTCGCGGGTCAGCTCGCTCCACCGCGCGGCCTGCTGCGGGGTCACCTCGGGATCGCCGTCGCCGAGCATCGCGGTGACGGGACAGCGCAGCGGATCGCCGGAACGGTGCCGGTAGGTCTCGTCGACCCGATAGTCGTTGCGGACCACCGGCAACGTCAACTCCCTGAACAGCGGATCCGCCAGGTGCACCTCCTCCACGCCGCCGAGGCGCACCAAGTCGGAGATCAGGTCGTCGTCGGTGTGCGCGTCGCCCGGCCGGTGGTCGTGCGGCGCGTGCCGGCCCGAGGCGAACAGGTGCACCACGCCCCGGCCGCGCGCCTCCAGCTCGCGCGCCACCTCGTAGGCGATCAGGGCTCCCATGCTGTGCCCGAACAGCGCGACCGGCCGGTCGAGGAGGGGGATCATCGCGTCGATGACGAGCTTGGAGATGTGGCGGGCGTCGTCGATCAGCGGATCGGCGCGCCGGTCGGCGCGTCCGGGATACTGCACGGCGCGCACCTCGACCGCCGGCGGCAGGGCGTGGTGCCACGACCGGTAGAAGCTCGCGGAACCCCCGGCGTGCGGGAAGCAGAACAACCGCAGTCCTGACCTCGGCCGGGGTTGGTAGCAGTGGAACCAGCTCATGAGATCTCCGCCGCGGACAGGGGTCGTGGTGCGGTCTGGACGAGCAGCTCGGGACGGCCGATCGCCGCGGTGGCGTCCAGCCAGAGGCGGCTGAGCGTGAGGTAGTACTGGCCCTGCCGCAGCGGATCGACGGCTTCCTCCGCGGCCTCGCGCAGGCCGGTCAGCGCGCTCCGGACGCCACCCGGCCACAGCGATCCGACGATTTCCTGAAATGTCGGTGCCTGTTCTGGTCCGAGGATCGTGGCGCTCGGCAGGCGGAGGTGATCGTCCGCGGTGACGAAGCGGTCGTCGGCGTCGCGGCCGACGTACATGCGAGGGCTCCACACGAGCGGCCCATGCGTGTTGACCAGGGTGAGGTTGCCGCCCTCCGTTCCCAGCGTGATGCGGTGCAGCAGGTGCAGGTGGGCGTCGGGATCGTTGGGGGCGATCTGGTTCTGCACCCGCAGGGTCAGCGGAACGCCGCCGATCGTGCCGGTGAGACAGCTGAACGGCGTCCCCCGCGCCACGGGGCCGAACTCCCAGGGTCTCAGCCCGCCGAGCGCGCGGCCGAGGATGTCGAACAGGGCGTAGGCGACGTGAACGCTGCAGGCGGCGTCGATGTAGAGGGGCTGCTGGAGTTCGCACAGCCGCCGGGCGGCCTCGACGAACCGGCGTACCGGCTCCAGGTGCACATAGAGCGTGTTCACGTGGTGGACCACCGACGCGGCCCGCGCGGTACGCAGGCACTGGGCCAGCTCGTCCGCGTGCAGGGGATGCTCCTGGAGCACGTGAACCCCGCGGGACAGGAGCGCCTTGGCCACCTCGCTCCCCTCCCCCCCGACGACGCCGGAGCGCACGACGACGCAGGCCAGGTCGGCGAGGTCGGGGACCTGATCGGGGTGGGTGAGCAGCGGCACACCGTACGTCCTGGCGTATCCGGCGGATCGGGCGCTTCCACGGGCCAGGATGCCCGTCAGCTCGAACGGCCCGTCCGCCAGGGCCGACAGGTAGATCTGGCCGAACCTCGTCCCGCAGACCACCACTCGCTTCACAGCGCGCCCTCCTCGTACGCCGGTGCGATCAGATCGATCATCGGGATGTCATCGGAGATCTCGACCTTCGCAATGGGCTCCAGATCGGCCAGCACCTTGACGGGATCGAGAACACCGTCGGCGTAGTGGAGACCGGCCTCGACGTCACCGCCCAGCACGGCGGCCGCCGCGTGCGCCACGACCGCGGCGGTGAGCTCGTAGGAGTCGTCCACCCGCAACACCATCGTGCGAGTGCTCTCAGGGCCGCTGAGCTGGAAGAGCAGGACGTAGTACGGTGTGCGCCCCGCCAGTTCGAGCTCGGCCACGCGCATCAGGTCGGTCGCCGAGACCGCCGCGGTCGTGGCGGCCAGAACGCGGTCACCCGTCAGGACGTTGTACCAGCGCGCCTCCTCCAGGCCCAGCTCCCCGGCCACGCGCACCGCCTCGGTCCCGAGGTAGGGGTAGGCGGTGACCGGCCCGTGGAAGTAGGGAAGGTCGACACCGTACGCCGGGGTCAGCGCCCGCGAGACCGTGCCACCGCCGCGCCACGCGGCGAGAGCCTCGCCGTGATCTCCCCGGCTCGCCAGCAGGACGTCCCCGGCGGCCGCGGGGGTGAGCCGGTCGAGACCGCCGGTGTACACGTCGAGCCGGTGCGGGCCGTCTCCGGAGCACCGCACGAGGTGACGCGGCAGCAACCCGGTGAGGCCGGGCAGCATGCCGGCGGAGAGCACCGCCGTCGCCCCGCCCGTGCCCGTCTCCGCGAGCCGGGCGAACGCCGGGCCGTCGCCCGCGGCGTCCACGTAGTCGGCTCCGGCGAGGAAGGCGGCACGCGCCACCCGGTCGAGCAGCAGGTAGGAGGGGCCCGCGCAGTTGACCACGACCCGGCAGCCCCGGCAGAACCTGGCCAGATCGGCCTCGTCGTAGGCGTCCACCCGCCAGGCCTCGCCGCGGCCGCCCAGTTTCTCGTCGACGAGGCGGCGGGCCGCCCCCAGGTCGCGCCCGCCGACGCGGACACCGTGAGGGGCGAGCAGCCGCGCCGCCGCGCCGCCGACCGCGCCGTACCCCCCGATGATTCCGATCATGCCTCGCCGCCGGTGATGAGCCGTGCCACGGCGGGAGCGCGCACCGGGTCGAGACAGTTGAAGTGGTCGCCGGCCACGTCGACGACGGTCAGCCGGCCCAGGCAGAGCTCCCGCCAGAAGCCGGTCATGTCGTCCTGGAGGGTCGGCACGAGATTGGTGACGCCGCTCTGGCGCAGGAACGTGATGTCACCCGCGTAGGGCTCGGGATCGTAGCGGGTGACGGCCGCGAAGCTCTGCTGGAACACCCGGTAGGCGAGTTCCAGGCGCTCGGGCGGCTGTCCCAGCTCGCGGGCGAGGGCGGCGAGCCGTTCCCTGTGGGGTGGGAGGGCCAGAGCGGTGAAGCGGCGGCCGATCTCCGCGAGCCCGGCGTCGGGACAGGACGCGAGTGCGGCCAGGCTTCCCTCACGCACCTGTCCCGGCGAGCTCTCCTGCACGGCGCGCAGTGCCCGCTCCAGGTCCCCGCCCGGGTAGCCGAGCCGGACCGGATCGACACCGCACGCCTGGGCGAAGCCGTACTCCAGCATGAGCTCGTCGGTGATCCGGTAGGGGAACCGCGAGCTGCTGATGACGGTGAGGTCCTCGACGACCGCGCCGCTTTCCGTGAGCCGGCGGGCGAGCTCGGTCGCGATCAGCCCGCCCATGCAGTAGCCGACGACGCGTACACGCGTCACCCCCTCCTTGAGCAGGAGCTCCGCGTAGGATCCGGCCAGTGTCTCGGTCGCCGTGTCGGGGTCCAGGCCCAGATAGCCCTCGGCGTCGTCGATCGCCAGGCCGAACAGCGGTGTGCCGGCGAGTTCCCTGGTCAGGGCCCGGTAGGGGGTGAGGGTCCCGGTGCCGTCGTGGACCAGTACGCGGGCCGTCCCCTCGCCCTCCGACAGGCGCACCAGCGAGCCGGCGTGCCTGCGGGCCGTCCCCTGGCCGCGTTCCTCCCGCGCCTGGCGAAGGTGGGCGGCCAGTGCGGCGACCGTCGGCTGGTTGACCAGCTGGCGGACGAGACTGTCCCAGTAGAGGTCACCGGCCTCGGGAAACTCCTCGCGGACCCGCCCTGCCAGCCGGGTGACCAGCAGGGAGTCACCGCCCAGGGCGAAGAAGTCCTGGTCGCGGCCGACGCGTGCCAGGCCGAGCAGCTCCGCCCAGAGTGCCGCGAGCCGCTGCTCCAGGTCGTCGCGCGGTTCCTCTCCCGCGGGTGCCGTCCGCACCGCGTCCCTCGGCAGCAGGGTGGCCAGCGTGGCCCTGTCGATCTTGCCGTTGTCGGTCAGCGGCAGCTCGTCGACCACCTGGATGTGGGACGGGATCATGTAGTCGGGCAGTCGTTCGGCCAGGAAGTCCCGCAGCTCGGTGAGGTCGACGTGCTCGCGGTCGGCGGGGAAGCGGGCGGCGAGGACGCACTGGCCCAGGGGTGCCAGCGGGTCGGCGGGCTCGGGCAGGCAGGCCAGGGTTTGCGCTCCGGCCGAGGCCAGGAGGCCGAGCCACTCCTCGCGGGTGATGAACGTGCGGTCGCGGCCACGCCGTACGTCGTCGTAGTCGCGCGAGCTCATCAGGAACTCCATCGAGCTCATGATCTGCACGTGCTCGCGGGTGGTCTCGATGAACACCAGCCAGCCACCCGGTACGAGCAGCTCGCGGAACCTGTCCAGGACCACGCCCGCGTCGTGGGCGTTGTGCAGGACGTTGGCGCAGAGGACGACCTCGAAGGAGTTGGGCTCGTAGCCCTGGTCGCGGTAGTCGGTGTTGATGTCGAACAGGCCGTAACGCACCCAGGGGTGATCGGCGAACCGCTCGGCCGCCCGGGTGAGAAAGAACCTGGACAGGTCGGTGAAGAGGTAGTCGACCCGGTGGCCGGCGAGTTCGGGGATGAGCTCGGCGCTGGTACCGCCCACGCCCGCGCCCACCTCAAGCACGCGCAGCGGCCCGCCGGTGTGGTGCTCCGCCACGCGGCCGATCACGGCCCGGACGACACGGTTGACGTAGCGGCTGAGGACGTTGTCCTTGTAGGCTCCCTCGGCCGTCTCCACTCCCGCCTCGGGGAACAGCAGCCCGCGCGCGTCGAGCTCGCCGCGCATCAGTTCCGGCAGGTGCGTGGTGCTGACGCGCAGGAACCCGATCAGCTCGGCGCCGTAGTCGAGCCCGTCCGCCAGCTCACCGACCCGGCGCCAGAGCGCGTCCAGGTCGACGCCCGGTCGCAGGTTCCGACAGCGGCCCGCGGGATCGAGGTCGAGCAGGCCACGCTCGCACAGCGCGGTGAGCCAGCGGCGAACCAGCCGGTGGTGGTCGGGCTTGACCCGCGCGGTCTTCAGGATCTCCGCCGGCTCGTGCGCGTCGTCTTCGTGGGCGAACAGCCCCGAGGCGCGCAGCGCGGCCGCCATCGACGCCAGCGCGATCTCGTCGAGCGCCTCGGCCACCGCGATCACCCGTTGCACGTCGACGTCGGCGACCGCCGCGTCCGCCGCGTCCCTCGCCGCCGTACCGACGTCCGGTACGGCGTCCTCCTCCCGCTTCCGCGCGGCCTGCGCGAAGGCGATCAGACGTCGTTCGAGCGCGCGGTCACCGTCGACGATCACGGTTCCGGCGGCGACGGCGGGGTGGGCGTGCAGGTGGGCCTCGACCTCGGCCAGTTCGATGCGGTGGCCCCGGATCTTGACCTGGGAGTCTTCCCTGCCGAGAAACTCGATGTTCCCGTCCGGCCGGTACCGGCCGAGGTCGCCGGTGCGGTAGAGGCGCTCGCCGCGATGGTGGACGAACCGCTCGGCGGTCCTGGCCTCGTCGCCGAGATAACCCAGTGCCAGGCCCGCGCCGCCGATGTACAGCTCTCCTGGCACCCAGTCGGGGCTCGGCCGCATGCTCGCGTCGTAGACGTGGAAGCTCTGGTTCGTCAGCGGCCTGCCGTAGGGGACGCTGGTCCAGCCGGGCAGGTCCGCGCCGATGGGATGGTAGATCGACCAGATCGCGGCCTCGGTCGCCCCGCCCAGGCTGATCAGCTCGACCCCGGGCAGCCGTCGGCGGATCCTGCCGGGGAGCGCCACCGGGATCCAGTCGCCGGAGAGCAGGGCCAACCGCAGGGTCGGCAGCTCCACCTGGGGTTCCGCCTCAAGGTAGTGCTCCAGCATCTGCAGCTGTGCGGGCACCGAGTTCCAGACCGTGACCCCGTGCTCGGCGACGAGCGCGGCCCATTGGGAGGGGTCTCCCCTGCGCAACGCGTCGGGCAGCACGAGGGCGGCGCCGGTGGCGAGGGGACCGAAGATGTCGTAGACCGACAGGTCGAAGCCGAGGTTGGCCAGGCCGAGCACGCGGTCCTCGGCACCGATGCCGAACCGGGCGCCGATGTCGTCGACGGTGTTGCGCGCCGCCCGGTGGCTGATCACCACGCCCTTGGGATCGCCGGTCGAACCGGAGGTGTAGATGACGTAGGCGGGCTCGTCCGGATGCCGCTCGATCACCGGGCCGAAAGGCGCGGGCGACAGGGTGTCCACCGCGATCCAGTCGCCCTCGGCCAGCCATGACTGGGTGAGCACCAGGCGCGCCGAGGCGTCGACGAGGATGCGATCACGCCTGCCCGGCGGCTGGCTCGTGTCGATCGGCAGGTACACGCCGCCGGCCAGCAGCGTGCCCAGCACCGCCACGACCTGCTCGACGCCCTTGTCCATGACCACGGCGACGATCTCGCCCGGCGAGTGCCCCGCCTCGCGCAGCGCCCGCGACACCCCTGACGCCCGTGCCAGCAGCTCACCGTAGGTGAGCGAGCCGGCGCCGGTGACGGCGATCCTTTCCGGGGTGCGTGCGGCCTGGGCCACGACCTCCTCGTGCAGCAGGCCGGACGGGAGCGGCGCGACGGTGTCGTTGACGTGGTCGCGACGGCGCGCCTGGACGTCGGGGAGTTCGACGGGAGAGGTGGAGTCCCAGGTGTCCTGCGCGGTGAGGCGGTTGAGGAGGCCGGTGAACGCGGCGAACATGTCGTCCACGAGCCCGTCGGGAAACACCCCCTCGCGAACGTCCCAGTTGACCAGCAGCGCCCCGCCGTACTCCTTGACCTGGCAGTCGATCCACACCTGGGGGGTCTGGCTGATGCCGTAAACGGGCATGCCGTGCTCGGCCTCGTCCTGGCCGACGCCGATGGCGCTGGTGAAGACCACCGGCATCAGTCCGGCGGCCCTGCCCCTCCTGCGGGCCAGCTCGCGGATGACCTCCATGCCGCCGCAGCGGCGGTGTTCCAGGTCGGTGAAAAGCTGCCGGCCGATGGCGGTGGCGCGGGCGGCGAACGCGTCGTCCGGCGCGGTGTCGACGGCGAGGAGTTCGAGCGAGGTGAAGTCGCCCACGACCTCGTCGATCCGCGGGTGCAGCGGCGGGCGATCGAGCAGCGTCAGGTTGAGCGTGAACCCGGGCCTGCGGCTCCATCGCCCGATGACCTCGGCGTAGGCGGCCAGCACGGCCTGGGAGGGGGTGACGCCCGCCGCGCTCGCACGGGTGCGGAGTCGCGCCCACTCCTGCGGCTCCAGCGTGGCCTCCCGGCGGGTGAACCTCGTGCTCGCGTCCTGGCCGAGCGTGGGCAGTTCGGGCGCGGGGGGCAGGTCGTCGATCCTCGCCCACCAGTAGGCGCGGTCCCGGTCGTACCGGCTGCTCTCACGTTGGGAGCGCAGTCCGAGCACGCAGTCGCGGAAGCTCAGCGGCACCGGCGGCAGGACGGCGCCGGGATCGCCGAGCAACCGGTGCAGTTCGGCGAGCAGCACCTGGATGCTGACGTAGTCGGCGATGAGGAGGTCGATCGAGGCGTGCAGCAGGTCCGCGCCGTCGGTGTGGGTGATCCGCAGTTCGAAGAGCGGCCACGCGCCCGGCGGGTAGACCTTGTGCGCCATCTCCTCGCGGATCTCGGCGAGGCTCTCCTCGGGGTCGGCGCCGCGGAGATCGGTCACCCGGATGTCGTAGGCGGGGACCTCCGCCAGGACGTTCTGGTGGCCGTCCGGGTGGATCACGGCGCGGAGCATGTCGTGGCGGTCGATCAGGGTCCGCCACGCGGCCTGGACGCGGTCCGGGTCGAGTTCGGCGAAGGCGACCTCGACGTAGCCGTGGCAGGCGACACCGCCGTAGCCGAACGCGTCGTTGCGGCCGACCAGGTATGCCTGCTGGATGTCGGTGAGCGGGAAGGGCTCCAGGCGCCGTTCCGGATCCGGTTGTACGGTCTGCGAGGCGACCTCGCGGCGCAACTGCTCGATGATCTCCGGTTTGGCGTTCAGCAGGGCCGCGCGCCGGTCCTCGGTCAAGGCCCCCTTGGGCGCCCGGAACCTGAGCTGCCCGTCCTCCTCCCACAATCTGATTCCCGCCGACTCCATGTCGGCGATCAGTCCTCGTACGGCAGGTGCCCGGGTCACAGCACGCCCTCTTCCGTCTCGTGGTCGTCGATCGACAGGGCGCAGTCCGCGATGGTGGGGGCGGCGAAGAAGTGCCGCAGGGGCACCTCCACGCCGAACCGCCGCCTGGCGACCTCCGCGAAGCGGGTGGCGAGCAGTGAGTCGCCACCCAGGGTGAAGAAGCTCTGGTTACGGCCCGGGGACGGGATCTCCAGGAGTTCCGCCCAGATCTCGGCGATCCGCCGTTCCAGCCCCGGCCGTGGTGGATCGTCGTCGGGTTGGGGGTCGAGGGTGGTGGTGAGGGCGGATCTGTCGATCTTGCCGTTGGGGGTGAGGGGCAACCGGTCCAGGGGGGTGATGGTGGGTGGGATCGCGTGGGCGGGGAGGCGGTCGGTGAGGAAGGCGCGGATCCGGTCGGGGTCGGCGTCGGCGGGGGTGACGAACGCGGCCAGGCGGCGCTGACGCCGCTCCCCCACCGCGACCACCACCGCACGCGTCACCGACGCGCACCCCTCCAACGCCGCCTCGACCTCACCCAACTCCAACCGATGACCACGAATCTTCACCTGATGATCGACACGCCCCAAAAACTCCAACGTCCCATCAGCCCAATACCGCCCCAAATCCCCCGTCCGATACCAACGCTCCCCCCCATAACGCACAAACCTCGCCGCCGTCGCCTCCGCATCACCCCGATAACCCAACGCCACCCCAGCCCCACCAATCCACAACTCCCCCGCCACCCAATCAGGACAATCCCGACCCCGACCATCCACCACCCGAAACCGCTGATTACGCAACGGAAACCCATACGGCACCGACGTCCAATGCGCCGGAACATGCGCCACCTCCCACACATTCGACCAAATCGCCGCCTCCGTCGCACCCCCCAACGCCACCAACCGACACCGCCCACCACTCCCGGCCGCCAACCGAGCCTGCACATCCAACCCCACCCAATCCCCCGAAACCAACGCCACCCGCAACCCCGCCGGAACCCGATCCACCACCGCCAACAACATCTCCAGCAACGTCGGCACACTGTTCCACACCGTCACCCCATGACGAACACACAACTGCGCCCACCGCTGCGCATCCCGACGCTCCTCCTCACCCACCAACACCACCGCACCACCCACCGACAACAACCCGAACACGTCATACACCGACAAATCAAAATCCAACGCCGACACCGCCAACACCCGATCACCACACCCCACCCCCAACCGCTCATTCACATCCACCACCGTGTTCAACGCCGCCCGATGCGACACCTCCACCCCCTTGGGCACCCCCGTCGAACCCGACGTGAAAATCACATACGCCGCCGCATCCGGCGACACCCCCACCGGACCCGAAAGCCCCCCACCCACCCCCGCCTCCACCAACGACCCCTCACCCAACACCCGAACCACCCCAGCCCTCGCCAAAATCGACTCCCGCCGCGCCACCGGCTGATCCACCCCCACCGGCACATACACACCACCCGCCGCCAACACCCCCAACACCGCGACCACCTGATCCACCCCCTTGGGCAACACCACCCCCACCGCATCCCCCGGCACCACACCCCAACCCCGCAACAACCCCGCAACCCCCAACGCCCGACCCGCCAACTCCCCATACGTCACCGTCACAGCGTCGGAAACCAGCGCGGGCAGG
>Ga0233377_1000245_pt1 | contig 28370 bp, 66 predicted proteins | sample ElkDunMinimDraft_6_FD_191540 | JGI IMG/M metagenome (GOLD analysis project Ga0233377, IMG submission 191540) | Fecal eukaryotic communites from dung pellets of Tule Elk in California, USA - Elk Dung E36 | ecosystem: Host-associated > Mammals > Digestive system > Large intestine > Fecal | place...
ACGGCGGTTTCCAACGCCGGGAAACAGAGCGTCAGCGCCATCCTGAATGGCATCCTGGACGGCGAAGGATATCGCAAACGCATTGATGAAATCCTTGGCAAACGCGCGCCGCAGTTCATTTCCAGTGTTGTCACAATGGCGGCGAATGACACCATGCTCTCCAAGGTGGTTGCTTCCGCGCCACAGACCATCATCACCAGCGCTTTGAAAGCCGCCGCGCTCGATCTTCCTATTGACCCGGCACTCGGAACGGCCTATGTAGTTCCGTTCAAGAACAAAGTCAAGAAACCTGACGGAACAGAGCAATGGCGCGATGAGGCTCAGCTAATCATTGGATGGAAAGGGCTTGTGCAATTAGCCCAGAGAACGGGTCTGTATAAGCGCATCAATGCCGATTATGTATATGAAGGTGAGAGGATTGTAGATGACCGCATCACCGGGGACATCCACATTGAGGGAGAAAAAACCAGTGATAAGGTTATCGGTTACTTCGCCTATTTCAAACTGATTAACGGCTTTGAAAAATGCGTGTGTTGGACAAAAGAAAAGGTTCAGGCTCACGAGCAGAAGAATCGTAAGGGCCAATACATGACTAAGGCATGGCGTGATGACTTCGACTCTATGGGAAGAAAAACGGTTTTGCGCGAATTGATCTCCAAATGGGGGCCTATGTCCATCGATTATCGCACCGCGCCGCCTGAAATGGCCCATGCCGCCGAAAGCCTACAGGATGCCATCGTCCAGGAGGATCAAGATTATATCAATGGCGATGGCGTGGTGTTTGAGGATGTTACTCACACCGAATCCGTAAATCCAGAAACAGGCGAAATTACTCAAGAAAAGTAATTCCAGATATTGGTTTTCTCAGAACATGCTAATTAAAAGGCAAAAACGGCCTGAATTTCGCGTTTTGATTTATCCTTACATTTCCCCACAGAAAAGTGTTTGACGCAAATTTAGGCCGAATTACAAAGCAAATAACTGTGTTTCCAAAGAAATAAAACAGAAAGGTGAGACTAACAGTGTGGATCAGCGTTGAGGGTAATTCTTTCGGGCAATGTGTTATTACATCCAATCCCAAGTATCAGGAAGAGGTTGGTGAACACAAGAACGAACTCACGACTTGCAATGCCAAGGCAAAGCAATCGACCCCGGACGGCGTTCAGACGGTTAATCTCACTCTGTTTTTTTGGTCTGGAATGGCTATTCCAGCGATGAAACTGAAAGCTGGCACGAACATCATGGTAGCTGGGCGTTCAACATCCCGGGAGTTCTCAATCAGGCAAGTACACGCCTTGGAAACTAAAGTGTATGTGGATTGGTGGGAACCGAGAAACCCTGATCCTTTAGGGATTGTGGAGGAACTAAAGGTCAGGCATGAGTTCAAAGTGCGCGAGGATGAAATGAAAATCCTGTTTGCACAATTTCTCACACAGAGCAAGGGCGCGATCCTCACTTGGATGAAGGATTGGTTCAAGGAGAATATAGCTGCCGTCAAATTAAAAAAGAAAGAGGAAAATGGAAATGACAACGAGCAAGGTTGATTGGGAAGATGCAACGAGGATTTTTCTTAACGGGTCAACACAGACCGAAATAGCCCTGAAATATGGCGTTACCAGGGCGCTTGTCAGCCATCACTTTACAGAGATTCTAAAGGGCCGACAAGAAGGGTTTAAGCGCAGGATAAATATCCCGTATGTAGGCATTAGAAACTGGATTAACCGCAATAAACTCACCTATCAGAAGGTCGCAGAAATGATCTTCGGTAAAGATGTGGATACAAGTGGGGTTACGTGCATGAGGCGGATTCTGATTGGCGCTACCAAGAACATTAACATTGACATTATGAGGAAACTGCTGGAAGTATCCGGGCTTACCTTTGAGGAAGCCTTTATAACGGAGGAATCTAAAGAATGACCACATACGAGTTTGAAGTAGCTGCCAAGAAAGCGATTATTGAATCTGTCGAGGACGAATACGGAGAGAAGTACGACATTTCCGATATTTCCACGGTCTGGCTGTGCCATATCATTGGGAACAAGAAGGGGCTGTTCATCGACAACGGCAAGAACACCCGGTATTACGAAGTTACTTGGAACGCGCCAATTGAAGAAATGTACATTGACATGTATGAGAAGAAAGAGAAGGTGACGCTGGATTTCGACAAGGTGCAACGGCTTATTAAAGTGTAAAAATGTACGGGATCGGAGGTAATGGAAATGGGAATTGAATGGTTCCTCGAAACCGTGATTTATGGGATTCTTCCTGAATTCTTGGATGATGAAGAACTTGGAAAGGTGATTAAAGCGCTTTCTCTTGAGCCGGGGGAAGATGACCCGGAAATAGATTTGCAGGATGATAAATTGACATGTATCTATCACCTGGCTCATTTGATGAAAATCGGCTTCAAATAAGAAATACAGACAATGTACTTAAAGGAGGAATGTTCAAACGAGTTTATTCGGGAGGTTGCAAAATGGCCACAGGAAAACGGTATTACTGGCTCAAACTCAAAGAATCCTTCATGACTTCCGATACAGTTGATTTTCTCATGAGCCAGAAGGACGGCGCGAATTACGTTGTCTTATATCAAATGCTTTGTCTCAAGACCATTAACACGGAGGGGCGGCTTTCAAGAACAATCGGTGAGATCGTCATACCATACGATGTAAACAAGATTCAGCGCGATTGCAAGTGGTTTTCTGTCGATACTATCCGCATTGCTCTTGAACTCTACAAGCGCTTCGGCCTTGTGTATGAAGATCAGGATGGCACTCTCGTTCTTTCTAATCACGATGAGATGGTCGGTAGCGAAACCGACTGGGCCAAGCAGAAAAGGAATCAGGCGCTTGCAAAGCCAAAGGCTCCAAACCTCGAAAGTGGAAACGGATGTGGAAACGAAGTGGAAAGTGGTGTGGAAAAGTTCCACACAGATATTAGAGATAAGATATTAGATAATAGATATAAAGAATATAGAAATGAAAATATAGATAAAAATACACTCTCTAATACTCAGAGAACCGTAGAGGGGAGTGAGAGAAAGGGGAAATCAAAATCCCGGATCAAAGAAACTGACAATCCCATGTTCAACAGATTCTATGAAGCGTATCCGAAACACATAAGCGGAGATTATGCCAGAAAATGCTTCGAGCGAATTGATCCTGACGAAGAACTGTTGGATACAATGCTGAAAGCGATTGAGCGGCAAAAGAAAACGGAGCAATGGCAGAACATCCGCTACATTCCGAACCCATCTACATGGCTAAATGAGAAGAAATGGAACGATGAAATCCCAGATGATGCTCTTGTAGGAAGAAGCAAACCCATCAAGCAAGTCACCGCCCAGCAGTATGGACAGCGCCAATACACCGAACAAGAACTGCTGTCTGTATCGGACGATCTGCTCGAAGCGGCGAGGAAAGCGAGGAATGAATAATGGATAACGTGAACCATCCCTCCCATTATGCGGATAAGCAAATCGAAGTGATTGACTATATCCGGGACACCCTGCCGGCAGACGGTTTCGTGGATTACTGCATCGGCAATGTAATTAAATACGTTTCCCGCTGGCGCAAAAAGGGCGGCCTGGAAGATTTGAAAAAGGCCAGGGTATATCTGGATTGGGCGATTGAGAAGGAGGGCGAAAACGATGGCTGATCGGGAAAAAGTGATAAAAGGGCTTGAATGCTGCATCCTGCGTGACCCTGACGATCATGCCAGGTGCAGCCAATGCAGCTACGAATCGAGCTGCGTGAACAGACTGAAAATGGATGCCCTCTCCCTGCTGAAAGCGCAGGAACCCAGGGTGATGAATGCGGATGAAATTGTATTATCAGCAGAACCCTCAGGATGGCTCTGGCTTGAAATGAAGAATGGTCATTGTGGGGAAGCGTTCAAAGCGGGACGAACAATTAGCGGAATGATAAACTTTGGAAATGGGTTTGAATCTCTGTTTTCCAGTTTTCTTCCGAAGGAGTACGGCAAAACATGGCGCTGCTGGACTTCACGGCCCACGGACGAACAGCGGGAGGCGATACCATGGCGGTAAATATAGGTGAAAAATACGGGAAATGGTTAGTTATAGGCGAAGGTACAGATTCAAAACACAGAAGATGTAAATGTGATTGCGGGGAGATAAAGGAAGTAAGGGTAGATCACCTTGCAGATGGAAGATCGCGTTCTTGTGGTTGCTCGAAAAAAGAAAATCATCCATGGATATATAAAGGCAATCCATGGCGGGGAAGGCTAAATAGGATATACGGGAATATGTTAAGAAGATGTTATGACGAAAAGAGTGACAACTATTCAAGGTATGGGGGACGTGGAATAACCGTTTGCGAAGCATGGAGAAATTCATTTGATGCTTTTGCTGATTGGGCGTATTCAAATGGATATTCTAAAGATTTGTCAATTGATAGAATAGACAATTCAAAAGGATATTCCCCGGAAAACTGCCGATGGGTCACAATGCAAGAACAACAGAATAACAAAACAACAAATATATTTTTTGAAATAGATGGAGAAAGAAAAACAGCAAAACAGACAGCCTTAATTGCTGGTGTAAAACCGAGCAAAATTTATCAAATGTTGCGTCGCGGGGTGACAAAACAAGAAGTGTTATCACGAATTGGTCTGGTTTAAGGGGGTGAAGTGGAATGAAACGTTCTGACACGTGCCCATCCTGCGGTGCATCCCTCCGTTATGAACCGCCTGACGGCTACGGAATGACAAGCGGCTCTTGGATATGCCCACGGTGCAAATACCGCAGACCGGAAGGCTCACCGATTAACCCGTGGAAGTTTCTCAGGAAGAAGAAAAGACGGTGAATTGGAATGACCGACCATGAAATAATCGAGCGATTCAAGGAAACGGTGGCGTATCTTTTCTATAAAAGCTATTCAGACCTTCTGGCCCGTGACCATTACGAAACGGCTGCTGATGTGCTGTTGATGCTGGAAAGGAAAGAATTAAAAGCCCAGCGCGAAGATGAATCCGCCAGTGACATGCGGGACTACTGCGAACGGTACGAACCGACCTATAACCCGGAAGATGGGAGCATGTAAGGCAGTGAAGTGCAAGGACTGTAAATACTGGCAGATGGAAAATGAGCTTCCCGGCATATCAGAATTTATGGAATGTACCCGCGTTGATGAAAGTGACCCTGACTGGTGGAAGAAGTGGCATTTTCGCGGGCCGGAAGATTCTTGCGAATATGGAGTAGTGAGGGAGGAATGACATTGGACGCAATCATCTGGATCATTGGCGTATGGTTACCAATTTCCGCACTGATATGCTTAGTCGGATGGCTGGTGGGATTCAACGCCAATGAAGATATATCCAATTGGGGATCTGGATGGGATTCCGGTTGGGATAACGGATGGAACAGGGGCTTTGAATCCGGCTACATTTGCGGCCTGAAAAAGCGCGAAGAAGGCTGGGAAGAATTGAAAGAAAAGGATCGTGAGGAAGCATGAGCCTGATCAGCCGGGAAACGGCGGTAAAAATTGCAGAGAGATACAGTATCAGCAAAGGAACGACAATCGGGAAACATAGCGGAATAGCAGAAATAATTGCCGATGAAATCAAAAGTCTTCCATCCGTCCCCGCCGTGCCGCTGGATAAGCTGTGCGAATGGCTTGAAGATAATGCGGCACTGACAGGTGGTGTGTACATTTCCGCTAAAGGATGGAAGCGTGAACTTACCCTTTGGATGGAGGAACAAGATGCCTGAAACAGTATGGCATTACCTGACGCTTAATCCGAACGATCTGCCCATGACAGGCGAACGTGTGATTATATGCGTTGGGTGGGCTTTTGTAGGGGAAGGGTGGTTGGGCAAAGAGAACAAATGGTATAGGTTCTGTGATTTAGACCCTGTTGAGAAATTCATGAATGCCAAAGTGGTCGCATGGAGAGAAATGGATGAGCCGCCATCGAAACTGACGAAAAACAAAGGGAGATCGGAAGAATGAACCTGATTGCGCTTATATTTTTGCTGATTTTCGCGTTTATTGCCGGGGTTGTGGTTGGCATAGAAGATTCTTCCGACAACACCATTACGTGGCAGCATGGATACAACAAAGGCTACAAGGATGCCGAAGAACGATTCAAAAATAAAGAAAAATCGGAGGAAACAGAAGAATGATCAAACGTGGTAGCGTGTATTGGGACTTGTTCGTGAAGATGGACGGCACGGTAAAGAAGATTCCCGTCCTGGTTCTCAGCATTAACGAAGTCAATAAGACCAGCGAATATGTGAACACCGTAAGGCTGGCGTACTACGACAGACAGCCGACCGCTTCACACCTGATGCTTCCAAGAGAAGCTTGGAATCGCACCAGTGAAATCGGAGAATGTATTGTGAGAGCCGAAACCGTAAGCGCAACAAAAGCGGCTGCTTTGTATGGCCCAATTGCAGAAATCAGGACGGAGTGGATGAAGAAGGTCGAGGAAGCGGTCATGCAGCATCTGGGAATGGCCCCGAGAACATGGAAGCCTGAAACGCCGTATTTTCCGGCTTCTGCATCGCCACAAGGCAGAACCACGATCCCGCAAGAGCCTATTCCTCCTGTTCCGAACAGATTCATGCCTGACATGAACGATTCGATTACAAGGATGTACGGGCAGATGGAGGATAGACAATGATTCTTTCTTTCGATCCGGGAAATGAGTACACAGCCTATTGCCTGATCGACGATGACCGCAAGCCCGTCGAGCATGGGAAAGTAAAGAACGAAGAAGCACTGGATTATATCTACAAGTTTTACAATACCCACGCTCGTGAATTGTACGCGGTTGTTATCGAAATGGTAGCCAGCTACGGCATGGCGGTCGGCGCGTCAGTATTCCAAACCTGCGTCATGATCGGACGGCTTACGGAAGCTGCGCGGTCTGTGGGCGCGGATGTGGATTATATCTACCGCATGGAAGAAAAGACCACCATCTGCCACGACAGCAAGGCCAAGGATACCAACATCCGCCAAGCGCTCATTGACCGCTTCGCCCAGCACGATAAGAAGAACGGCAAGGGCACCAAGAAAAACCCGGACTGGTTCTATGGGTTCGCCAAGGATGAATGGGCTGCTTATGCCGTTGGAACTACCTGGCTGGATTTGGGAAGATGCCCGTGCAAATAAGCAAGGAGGAAACTGTAATGCTTGAATTTCTTCTCGAACTCGCGTTCCAATCCACGGTCTGCTTCCTGGGATTTCTTGCAGGAATACTCTATGAGCGTGACCGCCTGAAACGCCAAAATTCGCGTCCTGCGAATAACGCGCAAAATTCAGCCGAATTTCGCGCCGGGAAGGTGTGGTATAAGCAAACCCCTTACCAAGATGTTTCGGACGAAATTTGAGCCGTTTACTCTGACTTGAGTATTCAAAAACAGAGGAAGGATGATTATGTGCGACAGATTGAAACCGCCGTCAGCTATGATGAACGCAAAATCGCGTTTTTCAGCAGCGACGAAAAGAAGTGGATCAACAAAATGCGCAAACTGGCCGAACAGCACCCGGACGAATGCCAGATCACCGTCCAGCCGGAGAATAACGGTGGATGTATTAACGCCAAATTCCCGGCGAAGTGGTTGAAAGTGTCGGTTCCCCGTTCGATGAGCATGACAGATGAGCAGCGTCAAGCTGCCGCCGAGCGTATGCGCAGAATGAGGGACGAAAACCCAGAGGAATTAGAAAACGATTGGCTCAATGAACAAACGGATGATCTTGAAAACGACGAAGAAGAAACGGAGGATGATGAATAAGCATGGCAACCTGGCTCTGGATGATTTTCTTTCTGGTCTTTGGAACAGGGATGTTCCTTGTCGGTCACTATACTGGCAAACTGGATGCGGGGGAGAATCGCGCTCCAAACGAACGAGCATTTATACGGGTGCGAGAAATTGCCGCTCAGACCAACAAGGAAATCGCCATGTACGAAATAGACAAACAGCATGAGAGGGAGAAAATGCTTATCGAGCGCGGAGTTTATGATAGCGTCCCATTCGATGACCCGGACGATCTGTCAATTTATCGAGGAGAGAACCCGGATGGAGATTGAAAAGCTTCGCCGTCTCTGGTATCTGTCAACCGTACCAACGCACAGCCCGGACAGTTTGAAGGAATTGCATCAATTGGTTAGGGAGATCACAGCGGAACAGATTGGAAACTATTCGCGGATTCCTGTTTGCGATTTGTGCGCCAATCACGAAAAGTGCATGGGAATCCCGCCGCTGGTGAGAATGTGCGCGTTCGTGAAACCCGCCTTTAAGAACTTTGAATTGAGGATGGAAGAAGGTGGCTAACCATCGGACAAACATCGTTGTTCGACGGCGGAAGCCGCCTGGAAATCAGAAAGCCCATTCGTCTGATAGAGCTTTTCGCCGGAATCGGGTCGCAAGCCAAAGCCCTTGAAAATCTCGGTGTGGATTTTGAACACTATCGGATTTGCGAGTTCGATAAAAATGCCGTCCTTTCCTATAACGCGGTTCACGGCACGAACTTTGAGCCTTCCGATATTACCAAGATTCACGCTTCCGATTTGGGAATCTGCGATACGGACAAGTATTGCTATATCATGACCTATTCCTTTCCCTGCCAGGATTTGTCCGTCGCCGGTATGCAGCGCGGCATGAAGAAGGGCAGCGGCACCCGCAGCGGCCTTTTGTGGGAAGTGGAACGTCTGCTCACCGAAATGGAGGAACGCCCGCAAATCCTTCTCATGGAGAATGTGCCGCAGGTGATTTCCGATAAGTTTATCGGGGATTTTCGCCAATGGCTGGCTTTCCTTCAAAGCATCGGTTACAGCAGCAAGTATGAAGTGCTGAACGCGAAGAATTACGGCATTCCCCAGAACCGCGAACGGTGCTTCATGGTGTCCTGGCAAGGCGATTATTACTATGACTTCCCACCCCCCCCGTGTGCTGAAACTTCGGCTGAAAGACCTGCTGGAACGTGAAGTAGATCCCCGGTATTATCTCTCGGATTCTGCGGTTGAAAAGCTGCTCTACACACACACACACAGAATTTCCGGCGAAATCAGTAACACCATCCGTTCGTCCGGGCACGGAAGCACAGACCGCCACGCATGGGATTCAGTGCGTGTTGATGACAAGATCGGAGATCGGAAGGAACACGGAGATTGCGAACACCCTTATGGCAAGGGATTACAAGGGCTTCGGCAATCAGCAGATGAATGCTGTGATGGAATTTACATCGGCCAGTCTGAATCCTTCCACAGAGGCCCGCTGAAAGGCTTATCCAGAACCTTGAAAGCAGAGAAGAACGATGCGGGAGTTGTGATTCATGGAGATCAATTGTAAGTGTGTGGGCATGTTGTCCGGCGGCGTTTGGGATAAATCCATCGAATGCAATCGGCGGGTTTATGATCCCGATTATATTTCGCCAACGATTACTGCCATGGGCGGAGGCCATCAGGAAGTGAAAATCGCAGAACCAAGAATAGGCGCAATTAGAGGCAGAAACCCGGACGATCCTTCTGATAGACGGGGGGGCATTCCTACGCAGCAGCGGCTTGAAATCGGTGCAGAAGAAGCAAGCAACACCATTACTACGGTTCAGAAGGATAACATGGTGGTTGAGCCTGGTATTCGCGTCCGCAAATTAACGCCCCGCGAATACTGGCGTTTAATGGGATTCACGGATGAAGATTACGATAAGGCATCTCAGGTGGTATCGAAAAGCCAATTGTACCGTCAGGCCGGAAACAGCATCGTGGTAAACGTGCTGATGGCGATATTCAAGGAGATGCTTCCAAAGTGAATCCATGCCTTAACTGCAAGCGCCGCCCCAAATGCCCGAATCCCTGCTATCCGCGCATGGATTACCTGAAACATCTGAAAAAGAGAGGGAAGAAGAAACATGGCGAATAAACAACCCCGCCGCCAACGCTGCCAACCGAAACTCTACACCGAATCGGACATGCGGCGAATCCAGCGCACCGCCCTGATGGAACTTGAACGGCACCACATGAAGCTGGCGATTGGCTGTTTCGCCCTGGCATTGCACCGGAAACTGGGATTGAACAGCGACCAGATCGGGGATGTGCTGGTGTCGACCAACGAATACAGCACCGAAGCCCTGTGCTTTCAGGAAGTGCGGAAGGAACTGATGGACGAAGTGGGGTTGGACTTGGATGAGTATGTGGAGGAGATATGAGCGTCATACACCGATATTGTGAAAGCCGTTCCGCAATCGTATGTGTATGTAAACGAAAGGAGTTGTAAATGACCTACGAAGAATTTCTGAAAACAAAAGCCATCACCGTTGAACCGTGCGGGTTTGAATGCGAGGACAGGAATCCGGCGCTATTCGACTGGCAGAACGACGTGGTGAAATGGGCGCTGCGGAAGGGGAAATGCGCCATCTTTACGGGCTGCGGAAGCGGAAAAACCCGGATGCAATTGCAATGGGCGCAGAAAGTCCATGAACATACCGGAAAGCCCGTCCTCATTCTTTGCCCGCTGGCCGTGGCATACCAGACCAAGCGCGAAGGCGAAGCCTGCGATATTCCCGTCACTGTGGCGAGAAACCAGTCCCAATGCGTGAACGGCATCAACGTGACCAACTATGAAATGCTGGGGCATTTTGAACCGTCCAAGTTCGCCGGAATTGTCCTGGACGAAAGCAGCATTCTCAAGCAGAAAATGGGCAAAACCAGCTTGAACCTCCGGGAAGTGTTCGCGTCTACACCCTACAAACTCTGCTGCACCGCCACCCCCGCCCCCAACGATTTCATGGAACTTGGCACCCACGCCGAATTTCTGGGCGTGATGAAGCAGACAGAAATGTTGGCGACGTTCTTTGTGCACGACGGCGGGGAAACCCAGAAATGGCGGTTGAAAGGCCACGCAGAAAAAAAATTCTTCGAGTGGGTGGCCGGATGGGCCTGCTGCTTTGAGCGCCCCCAGGATATTGGATATGTGGAGGATGGTTACGATCTTCCTCCCCTTCGCGTTCAGGAAGTATCCGTTGAAAGCCGGGATACCGTTCTGGAAGATGGACAGACCATGCTTTTCGCCCCTGTCGGAAGCACCCTTCTGGAACGGCGCAGCGCCCGGAAAAACAGCCTGGAAGATCGCGTGGCAAAAGCCGCTGAAATCGCCAACGGCTCCGATGACCAGGTTCTTGTCTGGTGCGATCTCAACGCCGAAAGCAAAGCGCTGGCCCAGGCCATCGACGGCGCAGTGGAAGTGGAGGGCAGTATGCCGCTGGAAGAAAAGGAAGCAGGCATTATCAGTTTCCTTCGCGGGGAAAGCAAGTGCCTGGTCAGCAAAGCGTCCATCTGCGGCTGGGGCCTAAACGCCCAGAACTGCCACAAAATGATCTTTGTCGGCCTGTCCGATTCCTTTGAAGCCTATTTTCAGGCCGTGCGCCGCTGCTGGCGTTTCGGGCAGGAATACCCAGTAGACGTGTATATCGTCATCAGCGACGCGGAAGGCAACGTCAAAAAGAATATCGAGCGCAAACAGGCCGATGCCGAACGCATGGTCAGGGAATTGGTGGAACAGACAAAGGAACGCCTGAAAAGCGATCTGCAAAGCACCAAGCGGGACGTGGATGAATACATTGCGCTGGAAGAAATGGTTATCCCGGATTGGCTGAAATCGGAAGGGGCGTAAGAAAGGATGGTTAAGTATGCGGTGCAATTTGATAAAGGCAAGAAAAGACAAAAAATGGTCACAGGGACAAACCGCTGAAAAACTGGGAATCAGTTTGAGGCAGTATCAGCGGATCGAAAGCGGAGAATCCGCAGGAACGATTGATATGTGGGACAGACTGGAAGATTTGTTTCTGCTTACTTCCCGCTATCTCCGTGGGCTTCCAGCCATCGGTCACGGCAAAGAAGATAATCGGTAGAACAATCCAACGTATCAGCGATTGCGACCAACTTCTCAAACCCTGGCTGGACTTCCCCGCTTTCGTATTTCTGATACAGCCGAAGGATCACGTTCAGACTGTCCGCCATGAATTGTTGCGTTTTCCCGCGTGATTTTCTCATAAGTTTTAAGCGTTCATGAAAATTCATTGAAATTCCCTCCAAATAGGGTATTGACTTACGCCACATTATGGCATATAATACGCCCATAGTCTACGCCATATTATGGCGTATTACGGGAGGAATGAGAATGGACGCAAGGGAACTGGCAATGGAAATCGAGTATGCGGAATGCCTGGGAGAGCAGTTGGAAACCTATTACCAGCTTTTCTATGACTATTACGCGGAAACGGAAGAAAAGCCGGAAAAGGTCATGATCGACAAGGGAATGTTCATTCGCGCAATGACGGATATTCAGGACAAGGTAGAAGTGCTGCATCAGAGATTGAAGCGAATGGTCGGGCTGGCGTATGGAAGGGAGGCGAATTAATAGGGATGGGAAGGCAACCTAAGGACACATTTATCAAAAGAAACGAGCGCCTTTATAATGTTTGGTCTGGCATGAAACAAAGGTGTTCAAATCCGAACCAAGTTGCATATAAGTATTATGGCGGTAAAGGAGTGAAGGTTTGCGAAGAATGGCTGGATTTCAAAACATTTTATACATGGGCGATGGAAAATGGGTACAAGAAAGACGCGAAACAAGGCGAATGCACGCTTGACAGGATAGATGTGAATGGGGATTACGAACCATCAAATTGCAGATGGATTTGCATGAAAGAGCAATGCAACAATAAGTCAGATAATCATTGGATAACAATTGATGGAGAAAGGAAAACACTTCAAGAATGGGCGGAACAATATGGGAAGCAAGGGAAAAGGGTTTCTACAAGAATTTCGCGTGGCTGGGACGAAGAAAAAGCAGTTAAAGCACCGAACGATTATCACTCTCACTACCTAACAATAAATGGGAGAACAATGACGGCTAAAGAATGGTCGAATGAAACTGGCGTAAATTATAGCGTAATTACATCAAGAATGAGTAAGGGGTGGAGTGATGAGAGAGTTGTATTCGAGAAATCAAGAGATGCAAAAAGGAGATTCTTGACCATAAATGGAGAGAGAAAATCGTTGCAGGAATGGGAGAAAATATCTGGGATAAAAAGTGGGACAATTGCAGCAAGAATAGATCATTATGGGATGACACCAGAAGAAGCGATAAGCAAGCCAATTAGACGGAGGTGCAACGATGAACGCAAAGATTCAGGAGATCGGTAAAAACTATGCGCTATTCTGTGGGGATTCCGCAGAACTTCTGAAAGATGTGCCAGAGAACTCAATCGACTACATTATCTATTCTGTTCCATTTTTGTCATTATTTTCCTATTCAAACAGCGATAGGGATTTGGGGAATTGCCGGACGGATGATGAATTTTATATCCAGTTCGGATTTATCACAGATGAACTTCTCCGTGTTCTGAAACCCGGACGGCTTATGAGCATCCATTGCATGGACTTGCCGACAAGCAAAGAGAAGGATGGATATATCGGGCTTAAAAACTTCCGTGGGGACTTGGTGAACCATTGCACGAGGAAGAATCCTGGGGGGTGGGAAAAGAACTTCATTTTTCACAGTGAAGTTTGCATTTTCCGTGATCCTGTCCAAGCCATGCAGCGGACGAAAGCCCTTGGTCTGCTTCACAAGCAGCTTAAAAAAGATAGTTGCATGTCACGCCAAGGGATTCCTGATTTCGTTATCACGTTCAGGAAACCCGGCGATAATCCAGACCCCGTAACCCATACGAACGAAAGCTTTCCCGTAAGCAAATGGCAGCGGTATGCAAGCCCTGTCTGGACTGATATAGATTATAGCGACACGCTGAATTATAAGGCGGCGCGTGAGGGGAAAGATGAACGGCATATCTGTCCCCTGGCGCTTCCGATTATCGAAAGATGCTATGAACTTTGGACTTCTGAGGGCGATACCGTCCTCACCCCATTCATGGGCATCGGTTCCGAAGCGTACATGGCGGTCAAAATGGGCCGCAAGGCGGTGGGTATCGAACTGAAAGAATCCTATTACCGGCAGGCCGTCGCCAATGTGAAATCCGTCGCGGAGAACAAGCAAGGGACGCTGTTTGACATGGAGGAATCAGAATGAGAATCAAAAAAATCACTTATCAGAATCGCCGGGATTTCAAGGCCATCTACGAATGCGAACATTGCGGGGACACGCATGAGGATTGGGGATATGATGACGCCAATTTCCACCGGAACGTGATTCCGAATATGGTCTGCAAGAAGTGCGGAAAAAAAGCCGGTGAGGATTACCGGGCGCTTACCACCAGATACCCGGAGGGAATGCAGGTATGACCCTCTCCATCCGTCCACTCACCCTGCGGGAAGCCAACGCCTATGTGGCGGCTCACCATCGGCACAATAAGCCGGTGGTGGGCCACAGGTTCAGCATCGGCGTTACAGATGGGGGGGTGCTTCACGGCGTAGCTATTGTGGGCCATCCCGTGGCGCGTATGCTGGACGATGGGCTGACGGTGGAAATCTACCGGGTCTGTACGGACGGCACGTATAACGCCTGTTCCATGTTATATGGCGCGTGCGCCCGGATTGCCCGTGAAATGGGATACAAGCGGATTCTTACTTACACGTTGCAATCGGAGCCTGGCACCAGTCTGAAAGCCAGCGGCTTCACCAACTGCGGCGAAGCGGGCGGCAAGGATTGGAGCGTCCCCAGCCGCCCGCGTGAAACCGTGCAATACACCCTGTTCGGGGAAGAACGCAAGTACCCGGACGAAAAGAAAATCAGATGGGAGAAAAGATTCAAATGAATGATATGATTAGAATAATCAAGCCCCGTGGTGCCGGGAAAACAACTTCCCTCCTGAAACTGGCGAAAGAACATGGCTATATTCTTGTCGAACCGACGCAGAAACATGCAGATTGCATAAGAAAAATAGCTGAAAGCAAAGGATTCCAGGGTATTCCCATTGTTTCGTTCCATCAGTTTTTGAGTGACAGCCAATGGAGCAGAGCCAAATACCTGATCGACGAACTGGATTACTGCCTCAAATTCATGGGTGTGTGCGGATATTCCAACACGGAACTGGACGATGAAGGTAATGAGGTGAGAATGGATGGAAGAAGCTAACCGCGTCACCGCCTATCTGAAAGTCACCGCTGAATTTTACGACCCGGAAGCCACCCCGGAAACCGTTCGCGCCTGCGTGGAGCAGGATTTGGAGGATGCGGGGTATGAAGTGGAAGTTTCATCATTTGGGAACTGGATTTCCGTGAAAGACCGTCTGCCACCCGAACGCGACACCATTTTCGCCAAACTGAACGGCACAAAGCAATGGAATCCGAGCATGTTTATGAAATCCAGCGACGATGTGCGCGTCGCCGTGCGGTTTGAAGATGGTACACGGATGGTAACTCACGACCACACCTTTGATGGGAAATGGTATTCCGAAAGAGAAAAAGACGCATACCCCAAGCGCACAGTAACACATTGGATGGAAAATCCTAAATTGCCGGAGGAATGATCATGCCAAACAATAATTTCACCTACACTCTCACCCTCACCAGTTCCCAACTTCGTGCCGTGTGCAATGCCGTGGAACTGGTCATGCGTATCAAAATCAACCAGCCGGAGGAAATACCCCGTGGAGCGCTGAACTGGGGAGACGGGCTTTCTGTAGACGAATGGTGCAGACGGAGGGACAAAGCGGAACCGCTTCTGCGACAAGCATTTCAAGAACTGTTCCCTACATGGGAAGATGTAAAGAAGGACGAGCAATGGTATCGGCTCTATAATCTTTACCAAGTCACGCGTTACGCCTTGCACGAGGCGGAGAACCCGGAAGGGAAGGGCGTGGACAGTTACAAGCCTTGGAACGCTGGAGGCGTTGAGGAACCGATGCCGAAGTGCGAATTTAAGAGGGATGAATAATGCTTGAAGAACAATGCCGTGGAGTATTTGAAAAAGCGTGTCAGGAAGTAATCGACAAGCACACGCAGTTGGTTCGCCTGAAAGGTGGATGGCCCCGGCCCAAGAACGAATTTGAAAACTACTTCAAATGGGATGATAAGTATTACACTTGGGACGGGTGGCTCGTGAAGAAAGTGTCCAATTCCAGGAAAGACAATATCATCCGAGACGCTTTTCTCTATTTCGTTCACGGCGAAAAACTGCGAGATGCTTACATCAAGCAGAAGTACGGTGATCTGGAAACAGCCATGCGACAGACGGTCAAGTTCTCCGTTCTGTTCAATACATTCTTGGAAGATTTTGCGTACAGGAGGAACAAATTCATGGAACAGACTAATGATTTGCTGAACATCAAGAAAGGAGAACTGAAACGGCAAGGGAAACTTCCTCAATCTCACGGCGGCGTGGCGAATCTTCTGAACGTGCTGACGCAGACCATGAAAGCACAAGGGAGCAGCATCAAGACTATTGCGAAGGTTCAGTACACGGTATGTATTCAGGCTGGCATTTACATCCCGGAAGAATTTATCACGGATGTGTTGGTCAGCGCGAATATAGAGGAAGGAGCGTTAAAATGACAGTTGAAGAATTGCTTGAAAAAATCAGAAAAGTGAGAGCAAGCTACGATCCTCCCCCGAATTACTATTTGTATGCCCTCTTGGAGGAATGCGAAACAAAAATAAAAGATCAGCAACAGCAGATAGAGTTCTTAAAGAAAATGCAAAGGAACATGATTGGAAAACTAAGCGATGATGATGTTGGGAAAATGGTGTTAGAAAATTTGAGAAACGGAGGGCTTAAATGACGCAAAACGAAATGGTTCTTCGGCATATGCAAATCTATGGTTCTATCACGCCGCGAGAAGCAATGGAACAGTACGCTATTATGCGGATTGGGGCCAGGATTTACGACCTGAAAAAGATGGGCCATGACATAAGCAAGACAGAAGTGAAGAGTGTTAATCGCTTTGGCGATCCAGTACACTTTGCACGATATTTCATCAAGAACTGATTTGGAGGGATTTGAAAATGGATAAAACACTCATTATCGGCAGGGCTGTTCGTGACGCAGAATTGAAAACTTCAAAGAACGGGAATCCATATTGCTCAACAGACGTAGCAATCATTTCCTCGTCCGATGTCACAAAGTTTTACAAGTGCATTGTGTACGACAAGGCGGCAGAAGTATGGGCTGAATATGTTAAGAAAGCAACGATTGTAGCGGTGGAGGGCTTTGTCCGCGCTGACCCATATCTGAGCAAGAAGGGAGAACCGAGGGCGAATCTGGTGCTGCAAGTGAAGCAGTTTGACATGGTTGCAAAACCGAACGGGAAATACAAGAAAGACGAAGATGACAATGAAACTCCCGTCCATGCGCAAGTGCCGATCACCAGCAACGATTATCAGGATGACGGTTTTATCGCTGTCGATGCCGAAGAAGAATTGCCGTTCTAAGAATTTAGGAAAGGAGCCATGTAAAATTGGCTGGAATAGTATGTCCTAAATGCGGAAGCGCTTTTTATCACGTTGTAGATTCGCGGAAAATCGCAGATACCATTCGTAGAAGAAGGGAATGCGGAGAGTGCGGAACTCGATACACCACATATGAATGCGGGAACGATCTCATGCGCAGGATCAAGAACAGGGCCTATGAAATTGGCTACGAGAAAGGAATGAAAAAGGCAAAACATGACTACTGCAAGCGATAAAGATTATCCTCTCGTTACGGAAACGGGAGAAACATTCCTCACTTGGGTTCAGTTGGCACGTTATATCCGTGAAAAGTGCGGAGATCAGGTTGGAATATTCATTGAAAAGTTGCTGGAAGAGCGGGACAAGAACGATGACACAGCGGAGATTATGAAACGAATCATAGATTTGCTCTATGACATCGATATTTCTCAAATAGAAAGCAATATCTCAGAAGCGATGAACTTATTGGAGAAGGTGAGCGCGTAATGAATGTAACTTTGTTGTCTTGCACCGAAAACGGTGACGAATTGGCGGCTGAAGCTGCCTCGACATGCTATGCGTCCAAGCCCATCACGTTCGTCCTCAAAAAGACGATTGAGAGCGGTCACGAATCCGTCATTGAGCATGTGTCGTTCACGTTCCAGGTCGAGGGCGTAAGCCGCGCTTTGCTGGCTCAATTGACAAGGCATCGTATTGCAAGCTTCTCCGTAATGAGCCAACGGTATTGCGACATGTCAAACGCCCAGTTTGTTGTGCCGGATTCCATAAAAAAGAATCCCATCTGCATGAAACTATGGGAAAACATTACGGAAGAAATCTTAGATTCATACAAGGCTTTTACGGATGCCGGAATACCGAAGGAAGATGCACGATTCATCCTTCCTAATGCTTGCTGTACCAATATCGTACTGACGATGAACGCAAGGGAATTACGACATTTCTTCTATCTTCGCTGTTGCAACAGGGCACAATGGGAAATTCGGGAACTTGCTGATAAAATGCTGGCACTGTGTAAAGACAAATGCCCGGTGATATTTGAGAATGCTGGCCCGGGATGTGTGAACATCGGATGCAAAGAAAGCAGACCGTGCGAAAATCCGAGAACAGGCGAAAGTTTGTTCAAATAAAAAAAGCCCCTCCGATTTGGAGGGGTTTTTGAGTGCTATGGATTCGATGTACCGCCTGAACTGCTTCCACCAGACGAACTTCCACCAGAGGAACTTCCACCAGAGGAAATTCCACCAGAGGAACTTCCACCAGAGGAACTACCTCCCGAGGAACTACCACCAGACGAACTACCACCGGAGGAACTTCCGCCCGTATTATCTCCCGTGTTCCCACCAGAAGTATTTTCTTCTGGTATCTTCTGCAAAAATAGGATCAAACGCACCTGAATAGGCTTTGTATTGGAACTGTTGTTAGTTACAAGCGCCTGTGTGGTTGTTGTAGAGTTCATGGTGGCCTTTGTAATAGACGCTTCCATGCTATTCCTAACTCCGCTTGCAACGATCTCACGGATCAGGCAAACGGTTTTAGAAATCATGTTGTACCCGGTTATATCGTGGTTGAAATTGATATATCCCGGATTGTCATAATCCACGTTATATACGGCAGAATCATAGGCGCGAATTGTAATGGTTTCGGTTGGAATGGCTTGGATAGCCGCATCCAAATCCTCTATCGACTGGTTAATATCTTCTATGGTTTGATCTGTCTCTTCAAAGCGAGTATAGAAGTCGTTCATCTGTCCATCGCCTTTGGTCATGGCAATCATGGTAGAGGCGTTGTTGAAAAAATACCATACCCAGACGGTTTCTCCAACCTCAACATCCGTTAATGCTGAACTGTAAGGGATTCTTACCTCATACCCATAAGGCTCTTTTACCCCAATGACGCTTCCATCCGGGGCGGAAGTCACTTCCATTTTCTTGGAACGGACGCAGGATTTGGTTTTTTCCTCTATCTCATGATCGATCATCGGCTGCAATGCTTCCCATATTTTTAAGGCTTCATCCGTTTCGCTCATAGACTTCCCTCCAATTTCAGTTATTTGACTTGGTTTAGCCCTCAAATTTGGCCTTTCGATGCAAAGTATAGGGAAGAGTAAGGGTAAAAGTAAAGGCGGCACAGAGGGCACGAAAACGCCTTAAAAACAAGCCGCCAAGAAAAGCGGCAAGAACGGGTTTTATGGCTTGATTTTCTCTATTTCTTTGATTTCGTTAAGGGCTTTTCTCAAAATATCCCTTGTTTTCTTTGCGTATGACATTTCTTCCAAATCTACAATAGGATTCATTTGGGCGATTCTTGCGTCAACTTTATTGAGTGCGGTTATCGTCCAGTTGTACGCAGCTTTTGCGGTCATGAGCCAAGAGTATGGGGTTACGCTGGATGGATCAGGCATTGGGGTTCACTTTCCTTTTATGGCTTGATTATGAGAATAGTGACCAATCATTAAAGAAATACGCCAATTGGTCATAGACAATCATCTTTTCTTGCTTGCCAATTGGTGCATTCTTAAAGAACACGCGATAAAAACCATCTTTAATTTCGATTCTTAGTCGATAATCAGCGCCATGCCGCAGTCCGTGATTGAAGTCAGGGCCGGTATAGGTGGCAAATTCCAAGGAACTGCGTTCTTCGGGAAGCGTCTGCTCCAATTCGTAGATGGCGCGGTTCAGCAAGGAAGACAAATCTTCTTTTTCGCAGAACGGCTTTGCGCGGCATCCTTCACAATGGAAAAGGCTGGCTTCCCTTGCTCCTGCTCCAAACGGCAATTCAACATGTGGATCAAATCATGCTTTTCCATTTGGATTCTCCTTTCGTGGCTTGTTTTTTTCAGGGAATCTGTACGGGATGGGCCGAAGCGCGGGCGGATTCCTGGCACTGGGCGCAGCCGACGCATTTCTGGTGGGCGGCGGCATAGCGTGGGGATTTGGTGGCGCAGCGGGCCTCTTTGCGGCTTGCATAGACAAGGGCACATTCACGGATTTTGTTGTTCTCGAAATCGGTTTGGGTGTAAACTCTGCCGGTGTAAACGCCTACTCGATACATAGGTTGATACTTCCTTTCGTGGATTAAATTTGGTTTCGTGGCTTGTTTTTTCATCCGAACATACCGGGAATATAGGCGCATCCGGATTTGCTGCGGCAACCGTTTGGATAATGGATGACAAATTCTGCGCGGTATTTATAATACAACTGGTGACGAGCCATAAAGGCGTCGGATAAGGAAAAAATGCGCCGGATGGTGATTTTAACATTTCTCCAGGGAATTGGATTTGCGTTCAGGAACTCGATACAGCGGACTTTTGAATCAAATTCAACCTTTGATTCATTGACAAAAGTAAATCGGTGTTCCAACTCGCGGGAAACGATTTCATCAATAGATTTTTCAGCGAACACAGCGGGAATGCGCTTTCCGTTTTCGCAATGGAGGAACGTGCGGTATTCCATTGGAAGGCCCTCCTTTAGGTTTCGTGGCTTGTTTTGCCTGATCTGGATGGAAGAAGGGAACGGGGATTACACCGTTCCCAGATTGGCGAACATATCATTGAACACTTTATTGCCGGAGGCGGTGGACGCGGTGGGGCGGAGCAGGGAGGCGTAATGCTCGGTGGTGGTGATGCTGCTGTGGCCCAGCATGGACTGGATTTCGGCCATGGGTACGCCGTGGGTGAGGTTGAAGGAGGCGAAGGCGTGGCGGCAGGCGTGGGAGCGTGCGCCCTCAAAGCCCGTGGAGCGCTGGATATAGCGCTTGCAGAGGACGGAGAGGTTTTCATCGGACATAATTCGCCATTCATCCCTTGTTTTTCCTGCCCCGAACAGAATATCATTTTCGGTGAGATCGTCGGGGCGTTCGCCGCTGGCGAGGTAATCCTTGATGGCTTGCTGGACGGGGGCCGGGAGGGGCGCGGTGCGGAACTTATCGCCCTTGCCAGCCCAGACGGTGATCTTGGCCTGTTCATCGTCATCGGAGAAATGCACATCGCGCAGACGGAGGGTGCGAAGCTCGGTGTTGCGCAGACCGCAGCCCAGGAGGGTGAGGATGATGGCCTTGTTGCGGTGGAAGTTGCTCCGGTGGATGCCGGAGGGCCGTTCGGACGCGAACAGCGCGGACATTTCCTCCACGCCCATGAGATGGGAATAGGGCTTGCGCTCGGCGCGGATTTTCTTGCGCGGGGGCATCAGTTCCGGGATAACGGGATTCTCGGCTTGGAGCAGACGGCAGCGGATGGCGAAGTCAAAGAACAGACGCAGGATGTTGAGACGCATGGAGATGGTGACCAGTTTATTGCCGTTTTCGCTCATACGGGCTTTCCAGGCGGCAACGGAGGCGGTTTCGGCGGCGGGCAGGGATTCGGATTCGCAGAAGGACAGATAGGCCCGGAGAGTGACGGAATAGGTTTTGAGCGTGTCCGGGGTCATGTCGTTGGTGCGGAGATCGGCAAGGTAAAGATTCATGGCTTGTTCGGCGTTAAACATGGGGATTCCTCCTTTTGTGCATTTCGATATTGATAATGGTTCCCAGGACGGGGTGAATATGGATGGTGCGGAGTTTGACGCTCTTTTCGTATTCATCCACCCAGCAGCGGATGATGTTGTAATGATACCAGTCTTTCCAGCGTTCGATTGTTTGCCGGGCTTCCGGGAGGGACATTGTGGCATCGTAGGTGGAAACGGGTTCTTCCTTCCCTTCGGCGGTCAGGCGAACGGCGCAGGGCCAATAGAGTTTCATGGCTTGGTTTCCTCCTTCGCGGTCAGCATGTCGATGGTATTGTGCAATTCGTGGATGCAGCCAGCCAGGAACATGATATATTGATCGAGATAGAGTTCCCGCGCCGAGCCGATGGGTAGCGTGATTCCGGGGACGATGGGCCAGCCGAAGCCGTTTTCCCACGGGGAATCGCCCGTTATCATGGCAAGCGCCTTTTCATACCAGGCAAGGCGGGATTTCAGGGTGGAAAGAATTGGATTCATGGTTTGTCACTTCCTTTCAAGTTCGGGATAAACCCGGTATGTCTGGAGAGTTCCGGGGAAACCGTGGAAACGGATTTCATTCTCGATGTTTTCCACGGCATCGTCGAAACTGGTGAAATAGTTATTGGAGAATCGTCCGTTGTACCATGCTTCCCAGCGCAGTTTCTTGCGTCCCGTGGGCGTGCGCGTGCAGAATTTGAAGATGGCGTACTCATTGCCGCTGGGTAGCGCGTAATAGGTGCGGGATACACAGGCGGTTTCGCCCAACTCCCAGTCGTTTTCTCCCCAGGTGCCGGGGGTAAATTCGGATTTCAAGGTTTGTTTCGGGAAAGCGTACTTCATAAGGATTCTCCTTTCAATTACGTCATGATCGGGTTTAATTGCGTCATTTCGGGCTGGATTGACTTTATTGGCTTGTTATGCCATTTTCAGATAAAGCGCTTTCAGCTTTTCGATTTTCGTTTCTTCGGGATCGTCCTTCGTTGACTTGGTAAATTCTTTGTACTGGGAATAACTCAGTTCATCCAGCATACGGAAGTAAGTGCGGGATTTATCGGCGGCAAGATCGCGCTCCAGGGCTGATTTGAAATTGTGGTACATGGCATCGGCGGTATGCTCGATGCGGAGCAGATCAGGGCCGGGAACGTAACCAACGGGTACATACCACTTGATATTGCCAGCCGGGGAAATGTGGGCGATTTGCTTATAATCGTTGTGTTCCATAACGGCTTTATTGCATACCGTCAGGCCGTTGCCCAGGCAGCCCATAAAGAGTTCAAAGTTTGCCATTGCTGATTCTCCCTTCCGTTTCGTCGCTTGTTTTCTGCCTATTCTTTTCACGTTTCCAGGCTTGTTTCGCTGTCGGGTTTTGCGCATCCCTGCCGCGCACGGGCTGGTTATGCAGCAGCCCGATGGGAACCTGCGAAGCGCTATGGAGGCTTCCTTCCCGGCATAGGTTGGACGGTTATGCCGTGATACCGTGTTTGCATGGACACATCAGGATTTAAGGCTTGTTTCGCATCGTACATTTCTTGTGTGCGGCCTGTCGTTATCCGCATCACGCACGGCCTGTTCCATGCTTGCCGATTGCTGGCTCTGTGTTTCGCATCCGGAACTGGCCTTCCGGCAACGGTCACATTACGGCTCCCGGCGCTGGGCCGGGAAACAAGGCTTGTTATCTCGTCGGGATATATCCGTTTTCCAGGGCCTTTTTACAGACCGTTTCCAGCGTTTCAGCCATTGCAAGGCATTTCTTTGCCGCCGTGTATTTGGCTTGCAGGACAGCCGTGTTTCGCGTCTGGACTTCATTCCATTTATCCATCACGGCTTGCAGCGCGTTAGCAATCTGGTCAAATTCCTCTGTTAAATCCAGGTGAAGAATGTTTCGATCATCGGTGCAGAGGGTAAAGCAATTCGTATTCAGGAACACATTCATTTTTTGTACCTTCCTTTCGATTGATGGCTTGTATTTCAACTGTCCAGCATCAGATATTCACGATCACCGCCGCGCATATCGTCCAGGGTGAAATTCACATCGAATAACTGTTCGCCCATCTTGATGAAGGCTTCATCTTGGTTTTCCGCTTCAATCTCCACTTCTTTATCCACAAAGGCGGTCACGGCAAAACGATATTTCATATTCTATACCTCCGTTCGGTTTTTTGGCTTGTTATCTATCGGAAACAGTAAGATAACCGCATCCGTTATCCCTTGGCGTTTTAATCGCCTTGGCTATCTCCAATTCGCTGTAGCGGGTGGACGTTCGCAGCCAATCGGCGGCTTTATCGTATGAATCGAATATCAGAATTTGATTGAACCTGTTCCCGGTGTAAACGATGAACATTTTGCTTTCCTCCCTTGTTATTCGGCTTTCGCGGCTTGTTTCGCGGCCTGATAGCGCTCGATGCTGTCCAGGCGGTAATAGTGATCAATCAGCGCTTGCAGTGCGTCAGCGTCCAGATTGATGGGCTTGTCGTGACCGCTCCAATGGCTCAGGTAAGCGCCGTATTGCTGATCCGGTGATTGTTCGCGCTCATAGTCGCGCATGGAAGTAAGCTGGGCAACCTTGTATGCGTATGAATCATTATACACGGATGTTTTCTCCCTTCTCGATCATGATAAAGCCGGAATACATGGAACGGTTTTTCTCAACGGGATAAACCGGGGCGAAATGCGTTTTGTGGCTTGTATTATCCCCGGCATATCCCGCATAGAAGTCACAGATATGCGTCAATGCAATGTCGGACAGTTTGCGATAATCCAGGGGTTTGAGCAGCCCGACAACGATGTGTGTTGGCGTTTCATCTACCTTGAGGAAACGACCCTGAATGGTTGAAATGATGGACTGATAGAGTTTTGCGCTCATGGACAGGCGTTCTTTCAATTCCCGGTCTAACATTCAGGTTCCCTCCCTTGTTTAATCGTTCGCCCAGGCGCGGGCAGCGTTTTGCTTGTAACCGTCGATAATATCAAACATCGCTTGTTTTTTCCCGGCGCGGATGTATTCATCATACTGCCGTTTCGCGTTTGCAATGGTTCCCCCAAACATCCAACGATAAGCAACTATCCATAAACCTTTATTCGGCATTGCGATTCCTCCCTTGTTTTACAGTTTCGCAATTTGCAGGATTTTCCCGCAAATGTTATAGGTGAATTTTGCCGTTTCATCGTCCCCCAGAACCTTGGCAAGCTGGGCCGATTGCATCCCGGCACTATATACACGTTCGGTCAGTTCCTTATATGCAGGAACGTTCAGCAAATCAGGGTTCGCCGTCAGATCGTCCAGAAGCGCCGATGCAGTCAGTTGCATAGATTGGCATACATGGATAGAATCGGAATAGCCGTTCATTTTCGTTTCCTCCCTTGTTTTACCAATGATTCTTCTTTCCAGATTGAATCAAACTGTATTCGGAAAGCACATCGAAAGTGACCGTGATAGCCAGGCGCACGGGGCAAGCGGGGGATATTGTATCAATCAATACCATAACATGCTCAAAATCCATTTCAGTTTCGGCAAACGTTGCGTCAATATCAGATTTTACCAGTTTCATCAGCGTATCATAATCCATTCAGGTTCCCTCCATTCTCTTCTCTTTCCAGCATTTGGGGCAGTATATTTTTTCGTCAATCTGCAACATGTTTTCATAGGCTTTTGCACCATGGGCATGGATGAAACACTTGGAACAGAAATGCTTTTCACAGCATTCGCATTCCCACATCGTGCCTTGATCGTCGTTGCGCTCATTCCAGCCCATTTCAACGCCGCACCAGTCGCATTCATAGGTATTTGTATCCATGTGATAGGCCATGCTTCTATCCCCTTTCGTGGCTTGTATTTCCGGCACGGCTGTTCCTCAATTCTCATTTAACGCTTTCTCGAGCGAAGGGCCCTAAGGCCGGAGATCAAATCCGGGCCAATACTGGGGCCAATTCACTTTTGCGCACCATGCTTTATTTGCTTTTGTGGCTTGTTATGAAATGAGAATTACAAGGCCGTTGCTACCAATATCGAAAGATTCAACAATGTAATGCCCATATTCATAGATAGCTTCGCTTGCTGACCCTTCAAATAAATCGTTATCAATATCCATCAGGCGAACATTTACAAAGGCGGGTTCTATCAGTTTTTCCAACAATGTCTTAACCGTCATATCCATGTTTTTCTCCCTTCTTCCGGGATATACCGCCCGGCCCGGTTCACTTAGGTTTTATGGCTTGTTTAATGCAATTCCAGGTGGAAATAATCTCGAATCATATAATTGGTATTCTTGTTAAAATCTTCTTTCAATTGCTGGATACGCTTATATTCTTGAATAATCGCTTCAATGTTCGCCAATTGTTCCCGCATCTGGTTCACTTGGTTCTGATAATGTTCCTTCTTCTGCTCGATACATTCAATCATTTTTTCGGCAATCAGTCTGCCGTTTTCATCGACAAAACAGACGTTATAATCAGCAGCAAGGTATATTCTATCGTCTGAAATGTAGCTTGTTGAGCAGATACCATAGCTATCAGGTTCGCCGCATACAGCACGATCGTCCCAGGCGCTTATTTCCAATTCCCAAACATTGCTATACTGATTCTTACGGAAATAGATGTATTTATACGCCTTTTGCAGCGCCGTTTCTATGCGTTTATTGGCTTGTTTGCCGTCGAATTGCTTAATAGTCTGCTCAATCGCCGGGACGAAGGAAAGCATTTTCTCATAGGCTTTAATCTGCTGATTAATCAATTTTACCGCTAAAGGCTTGTTATAATCGCAATACATAATCTTTTCTCCCTTCTGAAAATAGGTTTTGTGGCTTGTTTGATTCTGTTACCATCCGTATACCTTGGCTACATAGGGCTGTAACGAGACTGTATAACGCCTGATTGCTCGATCATTGCACTTTCCAAAGTAAATTAATTCTGTAAAGTGTTCTTTCTGTTCTTCCGTCAAACCAGGACGGAACATGCGATAGGTGTAGTGATTTGTGCCGTCATGGTGAGCGCCGTCGAAGTGCATGTTGTAACGGTCACAATACCATGTGCAATAATCGCAATCTGCATCGTGCAAACAGGCAGCTACATTCGCTTCATCCAGCACTTTATAGGCGTATCTTCTCCCGCGCCATGTGCCAATATCAGCAAGGACAATAATCTGTTCAGGCAAGTCAATGTCCAGGTTCATTCTTTCGTCATTCAAATATTCGTCGTTCATATCAGATACAAGCATGTATTTTTCGCTTTCGTCGGTCACTTCTGGATATTCTTCTTCCAAGAAATCTGCCCAATTATCCATATCGATATTCCAATTATCCCAAATGATATTTTTCTTCATTTCCTTTTTCCTCCCTTAAAATCTGCTTTTATGGCTTGATTATTGAATGTTTATCACTTTGTCACGATATGCAGAATCAATAGCATTCATGGCCCTTCTTATTCCTTCTATAATCATATCCCGGTCACGCTTTCTTTGCTTGTCTGTTGGATTATTTTTAAGATAATTTGCACAATATGCTTTTTCTGTCTCGATTTTCCCTTCCAAGCGTCCCATGATCGTATCATATTCTGTCCAAGTCATTTCTTCATTCCTCCCATTCCAAATGATAAACGCCGTTACAAATAGCTGGGCGAATTTTCACGCCGTCAAAACTGGAAATAATATCGCTTTTTTCGCAATTCCAGCAATGCCCTTTTCTATCCGTATACTCAACAGGATTATTGAGCAATGATAGATAATTCGCTTTGATAGGCTTTACATTTTTTACTTCTTCCGCATAGGCTTTTTTTCTATCCTTTGAACGTGCCATGATTCGCAATGTCATTTCTTTTCCCTTCCTTCCATCATTCCGCATAAACGGCGCGAATTTTGTCATAGTCGTAAACCGTCAACCATTTTGTATCAGGCAATGAAGCGATATTTATATGCTTTACGGCGCGAATATGTTTTACAAGGCTTTTAATGTTCTGATAGCACTTTGTAGAAAACTGATATTCTCCGTTGATATAAACATCGATTTTCCTATACATGCTCTTTCCTCCCTTTATCCGATGATTTCAAGCGTGCCGTTTTGACTTGTTAGCGAATTGTAGACATATTCTGAAAACATCATATAATCGATTGTCCCATGTTGCAGCGCGTTTTGATATTCGTCGTAAAGCTGATTGATTGTCACCTTTTCCCCTGATTCAATGTCATAAAACAGTTTGACAGGCATTTTTTACACCTCCATTTCGGAAACAGCCCTTTTCCCTGCTTCAATCGCTTTCCCTGCGTCAAACTTCGACAAAACGCCGTTTGAATCGCCGTTCTCCATATATTGCCTGTGTTGCTCATTCCAGAATGCTTCATGAAAAGCATCGGAAACAGCATTCAGCCGGGACATGCTTTCCACGTCTGCCCAAGTCATGATCGAGTAAACGCGCCCACCATAGACAGGACGCCAACCGCACGACAGCCCCAAGCGGGAAGCCAGCTTTTCCAGTTTGGGCAGAGCGCCGTATTCGTCGAACGTGACCGAAACGCGCAGACAGGGAAAGCGT
>Ga0233377_1000246_pt1 | contig 28279 bp, 28 predicted proteins | sample ElkDunMinimDraft_6_FD_191540 | JGI IMG/M metagenome (GOLD analysis project Ga0233377, IMG submission 191540) | Fecal eukaryotic communites from dung pellets of Tule Elk in California, USA - Elk Dung E36 | ecosystem: Host-associated > Mammals > Digestive system > Large intestine > Fecal | place...
CCGGCGAAGGCCGGGACCCAGCGGCGCCGAAGGCGAACTGTTCACGCACGATGTTTCTGCGTCCTGCGCTCCCGACAAAGTCGCGCTCTCGCGCGCCGCTGGGTCCCGGCCTTCGCCGGGATGACGAAAGAAGGGAGAAGGAAACGCCCTCCCCTCCGCCGCCCCGATCAGGCACACTCCGATCCGCATGAAAGCCATCTGTCGTGACTGCCTCTGGACCGGCGACCGCAAGGTCGAGCGGTGCGGCGCCTGCGCCTCGCGTCGGGTGGTTTGTCATGAGCAGCTCGACCAACTGGCCATCGCCCATCTGGACTGTGACGCCTTCTACGCCTCGGTGGAGAAGCGCGACCGGCCAGAGTTGCGCGACAAGCCTGTCATCATCGGCGGGGGCAAGCGCGGCGTGGTCTCCACCGCCTGCTATGTGGCGCGCCAGTACGGCGTCAACAGCGCCATGCCCATGTTCAAGGCGCTGAAGGCCTGTCCTGAGGCCGTGGTCATCAAGCCGGATTTCGCCAAATACAAACATGAAAGTGGTCGCATTCTGGGGGCGCTGGCCGCGCTGACGCCCCTGATCCAGACCCTGTCGCTGGATGAAGCCTGGGTCGATCTGTCGGGCACCGAACGGCTGAACGGCGGGCCGCCTGCGTTTCAGCTGATCCGCGTGCAGCAGCAGATCGAGGCCGAGACCGGCCTGACCGTCTCCATCGGCCTGGCCCCCAACCGCTTCTTGGCCAAGATCGCGTCGGAGCTGGACAAGCCGCGCGGCTTCTCCGTCATCGGCGGCGAGGCCCAGGCCCTGCTGGCCCCTAAGTCGATCCGCATCCTGCCCGGCGTCGGCCCGGTCTTCTCGAAGACGCTCCAGAGCGACGGTTTCGCCACCGTCGGCGATCTGGCCGCCGCAGACCTGCGCGACCTGGTGCGCCGATACGGCGAAAGCGGCCTGCGCCTGCACGACCTGGCCCACGGCCGTGACGCCCGCGCCGTCAATCCCGAGCGCGACCGCAAGGGGATGAGCGCCGAGACCACCTTCAACGACGACCTGACCGACGCAGAGGCGCTGGAGGCGGAACTCTGGCCTCTATGCGAAAAGCTGGCGTCCAAGGCGCGACGTGACGGCGTGGCCAGCCGGGTTCTGGTGCTGAAGCTGCGGCGCACGGACTTCAAGATCGTCACCCGCCGCATCAGCCTGCCCGAGCCGGTGCAGACGGCGCGCGGCCTGTTCGCCGCCGCCCGCGCCCTGCTGGCGCCCGAGCTGGGGCGGCCCTATCGTCTGATCGGCGTCGGCATGGCCGAGGTCGTGGACGCCGTCGACACCCCCGTCCTGTTCCAGACCCAGGAAGCCCGCACCTTGAAGACCGAGACCGCCATTGACGCCCTGAGGGCCAAATTCGGGGCCGATTCCGTCGTCGCCGGACGCGCCCTGAAGCCCGCAGACAAGAAGCCCCGCTCATGACCCTCGATCTGGCCAAACGCGCCTGGGACCACAGCTGGCGCATGGACCCCATCGTCCGCAGCCTGCTGGACACGGATTTCTACAAGCTGCTGATGCTGCAGATGATCTGGCGTGAGCACCGCGACACGCCCGTGACCTTCAGCGTCATCAACCGCACCACCTCAGTTCGCCTGGCCGACGATGTGGACGAGACCGCCCTGCGTGAACAGCTGGACCACGCGCGAACGCTGCGCCTGACCAACCGCGAGCGGGTCTGGCTGGCGGGCAACACCTTCTATGGCCGGACCCAGATTTTCAAACCCGACTTCATGGCCTGGCTGGCCGACTATCAGCTGCCCGAATACGAGCTGGCCCAGCGCGACGGCCAGTTTGAGCTGACCTTCAGCGGGTCGTGGGCCGATGTGACCCTGTGGGAGATCCCCGCCCTGTCGATCCTCAACGAGCTGCGCTCGCGCACCGCGCTGAAACGGATGGGCCGGTTCGAAATGGACGTCCTTTATTCCCGCGCCAAGACCCGGCTGTGGAGCAAGGTCGAGCGGCTGCGCGAACTGCCTAGGTTGGCCCTGTCGGACTTCGGCACGCGGCGGCGGCACGGTTTCCTGTGGCAGAGCTGGTGCGTGCAGGCGCTGAAGGAAGGGGTCGGCGACGCCTTCATCGGCACCAGCAATGTGCTTCTCGCCATGGACAACGATCTGGAGGCCATCGGCACCAACGGCCACGAACTGCCTATGGTCATGGCGGCCAAGGCGGGCGATGACGACGCGGCCCTGCACGCCGCCCCCTATCAGGCGCTGCAGGATTGGCGCAGGCACTATGACGGCAATCTGCTGGTGGCCCTGCCCGACGCCTTCGGCACCGAGGCCTTCCTCAACGACGCGCCCGACTGGGTCGCCGACTGGACCGGCTTCCGGCCCGACTCGGCCCCGCCCATAGAGGCGGGCGAGCGCATCATGGCCTGGTGGCGGTCCAAAGGGCGCGACCCGTCCGACAAACTGCTGGTCTTCGCCGACGGACTGGACGTGGACGGCATAGAGGCGGCCTACCGGCATTTCGAGGGGCGGGTCAGGACCAGCTTCGGCTGGGGCACCAATCTGACCAACGATTTCCGCGGCTGCGCCCCTTCCCCGGCGCCGGAGCTGGAGCCCATCTCTCTGGTCTGCAAGATCACGCAGGCCGCGGGACGGTCCGCCGTCAAACTGTCCGACAACCCCGCCAAGGCCACCGGCGACCCCGCCGAGATCGCCCGATATCTGCGCGTGTTCGGCTCAGCGGGGCATCAGTCACAGATTGTGCGCGTCTGAGCGGATGACGCCGCCGCCGCCATGTTCTAAACCGCCGAGACAGCCAATCAGGAGCTATCCATGACCGTCGCCGCCCGTCTGACCGAACTCGGCATCACACTGCCGGAACCCGCCAAGGCCGTGGCCAACTATGTCGGCTGGGTCCGCACCGGCAATCTGGTCCACATCTCGGGCCAGCTGTCCAACGACGCCTCGGGCGGCGTGAAGGGCACGGTCGGCGAAGACGTCACCCCCGAACAGGCCCAGGCCGCCGCCCGCCTGTGCGGCATCAACCTGCTGGCCCAGTTGAACGAGGCCGTCGGCGGCGATCTGGAGAAGGTCGTGCGCGTGGTCAAACTGGGCGGCTTCGTCCAGGCGGCGAGCGACTTCACCGCCATCCCCGGCGTCATCAACGGTTGCTCGGACCTGATGGTCGAGGTCTTCGGCGACAAGGGCCGCCACGCCCGCGCCGCCGTCGGCGTCTACAAACTGCCGCTGGGCTTCGCCGTCGAGGTGGACGCCGTCATCGAGGTGCAGTGACCTTCCAACTCACGGTCCACGATCGGGTCGCCGACGTCGGCAAGGCGGAATGGGACGGCTGCGCCGGACCCAGCGGCGATCCCTTCCTGTCCTATGACTTCCTCGACGCCTGCGAGGCGTCCGGCAGCGCCGTCCCGCGTCAGGGCTGGGCCGGGCGGCACCTGTGTCTGCGTGACGACCAGCGCCGGGTGATCGGCGTCATGCCCCTCTGGCTCAAGGGACACAGTCAGGGCGAATACGTCTTCGACCACAGCTGGGCCGACGCCTATGAGCAGGCGGGCGGGCGCTACTATCCCAAGTTGCTGGCCGCCGTGCCCTTCACCCCCGTGACCGGCCCGCGCTTCCTGCCCCATCCCTTCGCCGACGAAGCGACCGTGCGTCAGGCCCTGCTGCAAGGGGCGCTGGCCCTGGTCGAGCGGCTGGGCGTCTCGTCCCTGCATGTCAACTTCCCGACCCGGCCTGAGTGGGAGGCCATGGGCCAGTCGGGCCTCTTGCTGCGCGAGGACATGCAATATGTCTGGCGCAACGACGGCTATGCGGACTTCGACGCCTTCCTGGCCGCCCTGTCGTCCAACCGGCGCAAGACCATCCGGCGCGAGCGGCGCGACGCCCAGGCGGGGCTGGACATCCGCGTCCTGACCGGGCGGGATATCGAGCCCGCCCACTGGGACGCCTTCTTCGATTTCTACATGGACACGGGCGAGCGCAAATGGGGCCGCCCCTATCTGACGCGCGACTTCTTCGACCGCATCGGCGCGACCATGGCCGACCGCATCGCCCTGGTCATGGCCTTCAGGGACGGAACGCCCATCGCCGGGGCCCTGAACTTCATCGGCGACGACGCCCTGTACGGTCGCCAGTGGGGCGCGCTGGAAGAGGTGCCCTTCCTGCATTTCGAGCTCTGCTATTATCAGGCCATCGAGTTCGCCATCGCCCGGGGCCTGTCCCGCATCGAGGCGGGGGCGCAGGGCGAGCACAAGATCGCGCGCGGCTATCTGCCCTCGCCCGTCTATTCCGCCCACTGGATCGCCGACCCGGCCCTGCGCGAACCGGTGGCCCGCTATCTGGACGGCGAACGCCCGGCGGTGGAGAGCGAGATCGCGGCGATGACGGACGAGTTGTCGCCCTTCCGCAAGAGCTGACGCCGGTCTCAGTCCGCGCGGCGGCGATCGTCAGGACCGATGAACCAGCCGGCGACCCAGCTGACCAGTCCGGTGACGATGGCGGCGCCGATGCCGGCCCAGAAGCCGTCCACCACGAAGCCGCCCAGCAGCACCGCCACCAGGCCGATCACCGCCGCATTCACCACCAGCAGGAACAGGCCGAAGGTGAGAAGGGTCAGGGGAAAGGTCAGGAAGGTCAGGATCGGCCGCACCACCGCATTGGCGATCCCCAGCAGCAGCGTCGCCGCCAGCAGGGATCCGGGCGACAGGAAGGCCACGCCGGGCACCACCTGCCCCGCCAGCCACAAGGCGAAAGCCGTGACGGCGAACTGGATGATGAAACGCAGCATGATCTGTCTCCCGGAATAACCTTCACCATAACGCGAACGGCTTGATCCGGCTCCCTTCATTGGCGACGATGGTGGAAATGTCGGAACCGACGGAGATTTCGATGACGCTGCACGCCGCCTACGATCCCGACAACATCTTCGCGAAGATTCTGCGCGGCGAAATTCCTGCGGTGAAGGTGTGGGAGGACGATCACGTCCTGGTCTTCATGGACGTCTTCCCCCAGTCGGAAGGGCACACCCTGGTCATCCCCAAACAGTCGACGGCCCGCAACCTGCTGGAGATCGAGCCGCAGGTGCTGGCGCATCTGGCCGCCGCCACCCAGCGCACCGCCCGCGCCATTGAAAAGGCGCTTCAGCCCGAGGGCTTCCAGATCATGCAGTTCAACGGCGAGGCGAGCGGCCAGACCGTCTTTCATCTGCATTTCCACATCATCCCCCGCTGGGCCGACCGGGCCATGAAGGGCCACGGCCATGCGCCAATGGCCGAGCCCGAGACGTTGAAGGTCCTGGCTGACCGCATCGCGGCGGCGCTTGAGCCGACCGAATGAGTCCGTCCAAGCCCCCTGTGTCCCAGCCTCGACCGGCGTCGCAGCCCGCCCCCGCCGGACCGCTTTTCGGCGACCCGGCCCCCTCCTTCTCCGCGCCGGGCGTCAGCAATCCCCGCTACGTCATCGACACGGCTGCAGGCCGCTACATCGTGTTGATCTTCATCCCTGCCGGACCGGGGATCGATGAGGCCGTGCGACGCCTGGAGCGGCGGCGGGCGGCGTTCAATGACATGCACGCCAGCGCATTCATCGTCATTGTCGGGGCTGACGCCGAGCGTGAAACCCGCCAGGACGCCCTGCCCGGCCTGCGTTTCCTGTTCGACGCGGACGGCGAGATCGCCGCACTGTACAACGCCGCTGAAAAACCTCGCTGGTTCCTGATCGACCCGGCCATGCATGTCATGGCCGCCGTTGACGAGGATCAGGCCGACACGCTGGTCGACCGGCTGGCGCAACTGCCGCCCCCGGCTCATCACGGCGGGTTCGAGGGCATGGCGCCCGTTCTGGTCACGCCGCGCATCTTCGAACAGGGATTCTGCGAGGAGCTGATCGCCCTTTACCGCCGCACGGGAGGCGAACCCTCGGGCTTCATGCGCGAGATCGACGGCGTCACCACCCTGATGATGAACGACCAGCACAAGCGTCGCAGCGACGTCATCGTCGAGGACGCCTTCCTGCAGCGGCAGGTCATGCTGCGGCTGCATCGCCGACTGGTCCCGCAGATTCAGAAGGCGTTCAATTTCAAGCCGACGCGGATCGAACGCTATCTGGTCGCCCGCTATGATTCGGAAACCGGCGGCTTCTTCCGCCCTCACCGCGACAACACCACCAAGGGCACGGCGCACCGGCGCTTTGCGGTCTCGATCAATCTGAACACCGACTATGACGGCGGCGACCTGCGCTTCCCCGAGTTCGGCGACCGCACCTATCGCCCGCCGCCGGGCGGGGCCTGTGTCTTTTCCTGCTCGGTCCTGCACGAGGCGACGCCGGTGACACGTGGCGAGCGTTTCGCCTTCCTGCCCTTCCTCTACGACGAAGCGGCGGCGAGCATTCGTGAAGCCAACCTGAAATACCTGGATCCGGCGCTGATCAGCTAGAGCGAACTCGGCTCAGAGTTCGCTTCAGCATGATGCTGGACCATTTTCCGAATCCAGATCGATGCAGCCTGAAGTCAAAACGGTCTAGACGACGGTGTCGTCGCGGAACTGCAGCCGGGCCAGCCGGGCATATAGACCGCCGCGCGCGATCAGGGCCGCATGCGTCCCCTCCTCGACCACGCGGCCGTCGTCCATCACCACGATGCGGTCGGCGCGCAGCACGGTGGCCAGACGGTGGGCGATGACCAGTGTCGTGCGCGACTCCATCGCCTCATCCAGCGCCGCCTGAACCAGCCGCTCGCTCTCGGCGTCCAGCGCCGAGGTCGCCTCGTCCAGCAGCAGGATCGGCGCATCGCGCACCAGGGCGCGGGCGATGGCCAAGCGCTGCCGCTGTCCGCCCGACAGGCTCTTGCCGCGTTCGCCCAGAGGCGTGTCGAAGCCTTCGGGCAGGGCCTCGACGAAGGTCAGGGCCTGGGCCTTGTCGGCGGCGTGGCGCACCGCTTCATCGGAGGCGTCCTCGCGGCCAAAACGGATGTTCTCCTCGGCCGAGCCCGAGAACAGCGGAGCCTCCTGCGAGACCCAGGCGAAACGGCCGCGCACGGCCACCGGATCGGCGTCGCGCACATCGACGCCATCCACCGACACCATGCCGCTCTGGGGATCGTAGAAGCGCAGCAGCAGGCGGAAGACCGTCGACTTGCCCGCGCCAGACGGCCCGACCAGAGCCACCGTCTCGCCCGGCCGCACGGTCAGGCTGAAGCCCTTCAGCGCCGGCAGGTCCGGTCGCCCCGGATAGGAGAAACCGACCGCCGACATCGACACCTCGCCGATCGACGGGTCCGGCAGGACGACCGGCGTCTCGGGCGCCGCGATGGAGGCCTGGCTGCGCATCAGTTCGTCGATCCGCTCCATGGCCCCGGCAGCCTTCTGCACGTCGCCCCAGCTTTCGCCCAAGGCCCCGACGGCGCCGGCGGCGAACACCGACAGCAGCACGAATTGCAGCAGGGCGCCGACGCTCATCCGCCCGCCGATCACGTCCTGGGCGCCCAGCCACAGCACCAGGGTGACGCCGCCGAACATGACGACGATGATCATGGCCGTCATCAAGGCCCGCGCCCGCATCCGCACCAGCGAAACCCCGAACGCCTCCTCGACCGCCAGGCCGAAGCGGGCGATGGCGCTGCCTTCGCGCCCGAAAGCCTGCACCGTCTCGATGGCGTCGACGCTCTCGCCCGCGAAACCGACGGCCGAGGCGAACCTGTCCTGTGACTTGACCGTCAGCTTGCGCACCTGCCGTCCGAACACGAACAGCGGCACGATCAGCACAGGCACGATCAGAAGCACGAACCCGGTCAGCTTGGGGCTGACGATGAACAGCATGATGGTCCCGCCGATCAACGTCAGCGCATTGCGCAGCGCATACGAGATCGAGGTCGTCATCAGCGTCTCGATCAAGGCGATGTCGGTGGTCAGACGCGACAGCACCTCCCCGGTCCGCATCCGCGCATAGAAGGAAGGGTCCAGCGTCAGGATGCGGTCAAACAGCCCCTTGCGCAGATCAGCGATGATCCGCTCGCCGGTCTTGGTGACGTAGAAATAGCGAACCGCCGTCGCCAGACCCAGGAACAGGGCGTTGGCCCCCAGCAGCATGAACCACAGGTTCAGCTGGCCGCCGCCGTCCTTGAAGCCGTGGTCGATGGCGCCCCGCGCCGTGACCGTCAGGCCCAGCGACGCCGCCGTCGAGGCCAGCAGCCACACCACCGCCAACGCCATCTGGCCCTTGTGCCGTGCGGCGTAGGGCAGCAGCCGCGCCAAAGGCTTGATGTTGCGCGACTTGTCGCGTTTTCCGCTGGCCTCGGTGATCTGTTCGGCCAGAAGCGCGCCTGCGCCGGGACGGCCGCGAAGGTCGGAGGTGTCGGTCGAAACGGCTGAGGTGTCGGTCATGCTGCGGGCCTCTTGCCCCGGAACGCCCCCCGGTGTAAACGCCGCCGCTCATTCCCGCAGGCTCTGGTCGGCGGTTTTCTCATTTTCGCGCACAGACGGTCGGCATCGTCACCGCGCCAGAGACAGACGGACCACGATCATGAAGGCCGATATCCACCCCGACTACCACTTCATCACGGTCGTTCTGACCGACGGCTCCAGCTACCAGACCCGCTCGACCTACCAGAAGGAAGGCGCGACGCTGAACCTGGACATCGACCCGTCGACGCACCCGGCCTGGACCGGCGGCAACCAGCAGATGCTGGACCGCGGCGGCCGCGTTTCGCGCTTCAACAACAAGTTCGCCGGCTTCATCAAGAAGTAAGGCTGCTCTGCGGGTCTGGCGCCATAGCCACACCTTCGGACCTGAAAACCACGAAAGGCGGCGGTCCTGCGATCGCCGCCTTTCTGTTTTCCGGGAACGCCGATAACATGGCTGCGTTGGTTCCGTGGGGCGTGGACGTGGTGTCCGCATCAAACGGACATAGAGCGACTGTGATGAATCGACGGCAACTGGGTCTTGGCGCGGCGTTGACAGCCGTAGCGTCTGCGGCGGGCGTCTCTGCTCACGCCCAGACCCGCGATCCGGCGGCGGTCGCCTTCTACAACGGCTTCAACGATCAGTTGGCCCGCCTGCCTGCGGCGATCCAGGGCGATGTGCGCGCCTTCTATGAGTTGAACGGCTGGCGTCCGGTGTGGAACGCCGATCGTCTGCGCGGCCTGCAAGCCACGGCCCAGCGCGCCGAACGCCACGGCCTGGCCCCCGACGACTATTTCGACTTCGGCGCCCTGGCCTCCGACCGCACCGCCGGTGAAATCCGCACCACAGCCGCGGCCCTGGCCTATGGCCGGGTTCTGGCGGAAGGCCGCGTGCGGCCCGAATCCGTCGAAGACCTGTGGGAGATGCAGAAGAACCGCGTCGACCTGCCCGCCGGGCTTAATGACGCCCTGGCCCAGAACCGCCTGCTGGACTGGTTCGAAGGTCTGGCCCCGACCGACATCGGCTACACCAATCTGTCCGCCGGCTATGTGCGCTATCGCCGTCTGGCCCGTGACGGCGGCTGGCCCGCCTTCCGTCAGGGCGGCACGATCGAGCCGGGAAGCTCCGACCCGCGCATCCAGCCCCTGATCCGCCGTCTGGTGGCCGAGGGCGATCTGTCCAGCGAGGACGGCTCGCGTCTGGCCGCCATGGGCAATGTCTACGGCTCCGAACTGGAACAGGCCGTGCGCGGTTTCCAGGCCCGGCACGGTCTGGGCGCGGACGGCCGCATCGGCGCAGGCACGCAGCGTTCGCTGTCCGCCAGCGCCGAGGACCGCGCCCGCCAGATCGCGCTCAACCTGGAACGCCGCCGCTGGCTGAAGCGCGAAGTCGCGCCCGAGCGGATCGAGGTCAACACCGCCGCCGCCATCATGGTCTACTGGAAGGATGGCCGGCCGGTTCACTCCAACCGCGTCGTTGTCGGCTCGGCCGAGAACCAGACCCCCAGCCTTGAAAAGCCGTTCGCCTCGGTCGTGGCCAATCCGCCCTGGTATGTGCCCGCCGGCATCGCCCGGCGCGAAATCCTGCCGCGCGGCGAGGCCTATCTGCGCAGCCAGAACATGTATGTCTCGAACGGCACGGTCATCCAGCGCGCCGGCCCCAACGCCGCACTGGGCTATGTGAAGTTCGAACTGCGCGACAGCTACGCCATCTTCCTGCACGACACGCCGTCCAAGGCGGCGTTCAACCTGTCGATGCGCCAGCGGTCGCACGGCTGCGTGCGCGTTCAGAACGCGGTGGAGTTCGCCCGCCTGCTGCTCTCGCCCGATCCGACCAAGCTGGACGAGTTCGACACCGCCCAGGACACGCGTGAGACCAAGCGCATCCAGACGGGCCGCGAGATCGGCGTGCGTCTGCTGTACTGGACCGCATTTGTCGATGGTCAGGGCCGCGTCGCCTTCCGTGAAGATTCCTATCGCCGCGACGCCAGACTGGCCCAGGCCCTGGGCATCGCCGTCAACCTGCCGCAGGTGGTGGACGACGGCCGCGCCGTCGCCAACGACGTCGGGCCGTAGGTCTCTTCTAGCTTCCGAAAGCCGCGTTCAAGCGGTCCATCTGGCTCTGCACCGGGTTGATCGCCACCTCGTCGGACGCCCCCAGATACATGCGGCGGTCAAGGTGCAGCACCCGGTCGTACAGTTTCTCGGCCTGGACCAGATACTCCACCAGGGCGATCGGCAGGTCGCTGTGGGTCGGTTCGGCGGCGAGGTTGCGCTCAGCCAGACGGTAGCGGGCCTCGCAGGCGCTGTCGGCGGTCATGTCCCCTTCGCGCACGGCGCGCTGCACCAGCAGCCATGAGGCGATCTGCATCAACCGCGTCGTCAGCGTCATGCTCTCGCCCGCATAGGCCAGAGCCGTGGCCCGCGACAGCAGCCGTGATTCGCGCCGCCCGTCTCCGTCCAGATAGGCGGCGGTGTCCTCGACCAGCGTCATGCCTTCCTTGAACGTGCGGTCGAACAGCTCAGAACGCGCGAAATCATCCACCACCGTCGCGCGGGTGTTGCTGGAAGGCGTCGACAGGCTGGCGTCGTCGGTCGTCATCATCTCAATCAGACTCATGAATCACGCGCATTCGTATCACGACCGACACCGTTTCGCGCCGCAGGAGAAGCGCCTGCAACCGCTGTGCCAAAGACATCCGGTTCAGGAGCGAAAATTGAACAGGGCGTCGGCGGCGTTGCGCTGGGACGATTTGCCGTTGATCGCGGCGTGACAGCGCTGCACCTCGGCCTCCAGGGTGACGATGCGCTCTTTCAGGTCCTCGACGGAATAGACGTCCAGATCTTCGCGCGTCACCGCGATCAGAGAGGCCCCACGGGCCGGACGGGGTTCATTTTCCTCGATCACGCTCACCTCCTTGGCCAGAGGGCCGACAACCGCCTACACAAGCCCCGGATACGGACGAATGCAAGAACAAGGTGCCGCCCCATGCACGCAATCGAGATCAAGGACGGCTCCGGTCCCGCCGAGGCCCTGCATCTGATCGAGCAGCCCGCGCCCGTCGCCGGGCCGGGCCAGATCGGCATTCGCGTGCGCGCCGCCGGGGTCAACCGGCCTGACCTGCTGCAACGCCGGGGGCTTTATCCCTCCCCGCCCGGAGCGCCGACCGGCCTGGGACTGGAGGTGGCTGGCGAGGTCGATCAGATCGGCGAAGGCGTCGCCGGCTGGGCCATCGGCAACCGCGTCTGCGCGCTCCTGGGCGGCGGCGGCTACGCTGAACAGGTGACGATGGACGCCCGCCACGCCCTGCCGGTTCCCGCCGATATGGACTTCATTCAGGCCGCCGCCCTGCCCGAGACGGTCTGCACCGTCTTCACCAATGTCTTCGAGGGCGGGCGGTTGAAGGCGGGCGAGACCTTGCTGATCCACGGCGCCACCAGCGGTATCGGCGTCACCGCCATCCAGATGGCCAAGGCGGCCGGTGCGCGGGTCGTGGCCACCTCTCGCGGCGCAGAAAAGGCGAAAGCGGCGCTGGCGTTAGGCGCTGATCTCAGTCTGGATGCAACCGTCGACGACCTGGAAGCCTCGATCAAGGCGTTCGGCGGCGCGGATGTCGTGCTGGACATGGTGGGGCGCGCCTACGCCGGTCTGAACCTGGCGGTGTTGAACCGTTTCGGGCGCTGGGTGGTCATCGCCACCCTGTCAGGCGCCAAGTCCGAGGTCGATCTCGGCGCCGTGATGATGAAACAGATCACCCTGACCGGCTCGACGTTGCGCGCGCGTCCGGCGGATGAGAAGGCCCGGCTGATCGCGGCGGTGCGCGACACGGCCTGGCCCTGGGTGGAAAAAGGTCTGGTGAAGCCGCCGATCGAGGCGACCTTTCCTCTCGCCGACGCCGCAGCCGCCCACCTCAGGCTTGAGGCGGGCGACCACGTCGGCAAGATCATTCTGACGGTCTGAGACCTACCAGCGACCGCCGCCGCGACGCGCGGGACGCAGCGAGGAAATCTTGTCGTTCAGATTATAGTGTTGAAGATTGGCGATATCACCGTTGAACGTCCGGCAGTCGCCGCGGAAGTTGGCGTCCGTGCAGACCTCCCAGTCGCCGCGCATGCGGAACGAGCTGATGACGTCGTTGAAACCGCTGTTGCGCAGGTTTGCGATCTCGCCGTTGAACTCCATCGACTGACCCCGATAGTTGGAGTCGCGGTAGACAGTGATGCTGCTGCGGCCGTTGCCCCAGCCTCCGCCGTTGCCGCCGCCATTGCCGCCACCCCAGCCGCCGCCATTTCCGCCACCGTTGCCGCCCCCGCCGCCCGGACGGCCTTCGATCTGGCCGCGAACCGGGCCGCAGGTCAGAACGCCGTCATTGTTGCGGATTTCATAGGCGCTGCAGCGGTTCAGCTCGATCGACGTGCCCTGGATCTGTCCCCGGCGCGTGCGGCAGTCAGCATAGAGGCGCCCGCGATTGACGTATTCGCCGTTGCACGTCTCGCGGTAATCGCCCCGCGGCGCGACGCGCAATTGCGCATCCGGCATCTGCGGCGCCCGTTGTTGCGGAGCTGCAGACATGACCGCCATGGCGGCAAGCGTTTCGATGATCATCAGACCCTCCTGAATGTATTGCCCAGACGCGAAACGCGCCGACCGCCCCAATGTTCACATGTCTGATGAACCTTGGCTGTATGGAAACGACGGGTTTTGTTTTCTTTTCGTGCGAATTGCGCTTATATCGACTTCACAAACGCCCGGTCGAAAGGCCGGGCGCCGTCGTATCCGGGGCCCGGCTTTCAGGCTCCGCAAGAACCGGAAACACCGATGACCGACATTCTGATGCCCAAGGCCACTGCGGTCTGGCTGGTCGAAAACACCTCGCTGACCTTTGAACAGATCGCCGACTTCTGCGGCCTGCACCCGCTGGAAGTGCGCGGCATCGCCGACGGCGACGTGGCGCGCGACATCCGCGGCGCCGATCCCCTGATCAACGGCCAGTTGACCCGCGACGAACTGGACCGCGCCCAGAACGACGAAGCCTACCGCATGAAGGCCGTCGTCAGCCGCCACGCCGAACTGCTCAAGGGCGGCAAGCCTGCACCGAAATACACGCCTGTGTCGCGTCGCCAGGACCGCCCGGACGCCATCGCCTGGTTCGTCCGCAACCACCCGGAAGTGACCGACGCCCAGATCGCCAAACTGCTGGGCACGACCAAGACGACCATCGAGGCCGTCCGCAGCCGCACGCACTGGAACAGCGCCAACATCAAGCCCGTCGATCCCGTGACCCTGGGTCTGGTCGGCCAGATCGTCCTGGACGAGATCGTCAAGAAGGCCGCCGACAAGAAGGCCAAGGACGACGCCAAGAAGGGCGGCGCCACCCTGCAGCCCGCCGAGGCGGCTCCGGTCGAGGAAGAGTTCGTCCCCGAGGCCCGCGAACGCCGCGGCGCCGAGCCGACCGCAGAATCGGTCTTCGGCACAAAAGACTGATCCCAACCGCAAGGCTGGACAGAAAAACGGCCCCGGGAGCGATCCCGGGGCCGTCGTCATTCTGGATGCAAGGAGGCGCTATCCGGTGCGCGCCTCCAGACTGGTGATCTGTTCCTTGAGCCGGAGCTTCTCTTGCTTGAGCGCCTTCACGCGAAGCGAGTCCGAGGCCGGGTGGATCATCTCGCGCCGGATGTTCTCATCCAGGTTGCGGTGACGGTTTCCCAGTTCGCGGATACGAGCTTCGATGGTCATGGCTTGCGCCTCCATGTCTAAGGGACCAGTAGATTGAGCGCCCGGTCCGGTCGGCTGTAGAATCACATTCCAGTGAACACCGACCGTCCTGACACGGACCATGCTGGAGCCTGACTTGGTCGAAGATGTGAACTTAGCCATACCCCCCGCCCCGTCCCGGCTGGTCGTCGGCGTGTCCGGCGCGTCTGGCGTCGTCTACGGCGTGCGGGTGCTGGACGCCTTGCGTGATCTGGGCGTCGAGAGCCATCTGGTGGTGACACGCGCCGCCCTGCTGACCCTGTCGCAGGAGACGGATCTGACGCCGGACGACCTGACCGGACGCGCCGATGTGACGCACCGTCTGAACGATGTCGGCGCCACCATCGCCTCCGGTTCGTTCCGCACCCTGGGCATGATCGTCGCGCCCTGTTCAGTCCGCACCATGAGCGAGATCGCCACCGGCGTGACCTCGAGCCTGCTGACCCGCGCCGCCGATGTGGTGCTGAAGGAGCGCCGCCCGCTGGTCCTGATGGTGCGCGAGACGCCGCTGCACCTGGGCCATCTGCGGACCATGACCGCCCTGACCGAAATGGGCGCCGTCATCGCGCCGCCGGTCCCCGCCTTCTACGCCCGCCCCGCCAGCATCGAGGAGATGGTGGATCAGTCGGTCGGTCGGGCCCTTGATCTGTTTGGTCTGGACTGGTCGCCAGTGCGCCGCTGGGGCGGCCTGAAAGGCGATCAGGCGTGAGTACGGACCGCGAAGGCCTGTGGGCCTGGGTTCTGGAGGCCTATGCCCGCCCCGGCGTGGCCGACGCCTGTCTGGAGCTTCAGGATGCCGCCGGCCAGAACACGCCCCTGCTGCTGTGGGCGGCCTGGACCGCCTCGACCGGCCGCCGCATCGACACCGATGCCCGTGAAGCCGCCTGCGACACCGCCCGGGTCTGGGAAGACAGCGCCGTCGCCCCGCTGCGCGCTGTGCGCCGCACGCTGAAGGTGCGGGCGGTGGACATGGAGGATGACGACCGCGAGGCCGTGCGCGCCCAGGTCAAGGCGGTCGAGCTGGAGGCCGAGCGCCGCCTGCTTCTGGCGCTGGAAGCCCTGTCTCCCGCCCGTTCAGGGGCGAACATCGCCGTGATCGACGCCCTGGCCGCCGTGGCCCGCATCTGGGCCACGTCCGTACCGCGTGCAGGCCTGGTCAAACTGGCCGCGCAGCTTTCAGCCTGACCCCGGAGACTCTATATGACTTGGCGTCCGGGGGATGAGATGAACGACGACGAACCGTATCTGAGCGAAGACGACCTGGCGTTTCTCAAACGTCTGAAGGAACTGCGCCTTGAGCATGCTGATCTGGACGCCTCCATCGAAGCGCTGGGCCACATGCCCATGCCGGATCAGCTGATGATCGCCCGGCTGAAGCGCAAGAAGCTGACGCTCAAGGACGAGATCGCAACGCTCGAGAACCGCATCCTGCCTGACATCATCGCCTGACGCGGCGACGGCGGATCAGGCCGCGCGGCTCACTGCGAAATCGGCCAGTTGCGACAGCGCCGTGCGCCATTCGCTGTCCGGCAGAACCGCCAGCGCCGCCTGGGCCAGATCGGCGTATTCATAGGCGATGTCCAGCGTCTGATTGACCGCGCCGGTGCCGATGATCAGTTCGCGCGCACGGTGGAAATCTTCTTCGGTGCGCTGACCCATGTTGATGGTGCGGTCCCAGAAGGCGTCCTCGCGGCCCTTGGTGTTCTGCGCCGCCAGCAGCAGCGGCATGGTCACCTTGCCCTCATGGAAGTCGTCGCCGGCGTTCTTGCCCAGAACCTCGGAGGCGCCGCCGTAATCCAGCGCATCGTCTGCCAGCTGGAAGGCCAGACCCAGATTGGTCCCATAGGCGCGCAAGGCCTGAATGACCGCTTCATCGGCCCCTGCCCCGACCGCCCCGGCCTCGGCGGCGGCGGCGAACAGTTCGGCGGTCTTGGCCGAAATGATCTGCAGATAGGTCTCGCGGTCCAGATTCAGGTCGTGCGCCCGCGTCAGTTGCAGCACCTCGCCCTCGGCGATGACGCCGGACGCACGGGCCAGAATGCCCAGGGCCCGCATCTGGTCGGTCTCGACCATCAGTTCGAAAGCGCGGGCGAACAGGAAGTCGCCGACCAGAACGCTGGACGGCGCGCCCCAGATCAGATGCGCCGCCACCTTGCCGCGCCGCAGCTCGGAGGTGTCGACCACGTCGTCGTGCAACAGGGTGGCGGTGTGGATGAACTCGACCGCCGCCGCCAGCTTGATGGCCGCCTCTATGGCGTCCGTCGCACCCGCCGCACGCGCCGCAGCGATGGTCAGCAGCGGCCGCAGACGCTTGCCGCCCGCCGCCACGATGTGCTCGGCCAACAGGGGGATGACCGGCACCTGCGACTGCATCCGATCAACGATCAGGGCGTCAACGGCGACCATGTCTTGCCGGGCCAGCCGAACCAGGGGCTCGACGTCGCCTTTGGGGCGGGGATCGGCGATGGAGGCAGCGTCCAACAGAATACTCATTTTAGCGGGACGCGAAGGCGGATCGCGTCGGAAATTCATGACATCGCCTTGCCCGACGACGATGCGGCGCACAATGGTGATCGACCATGAAAGGGTCAACCCGCGTGACGGTCGCATCGCATACTGAAAATGAAGGCGCCGACCGGGGCGGGGTCGCCGAAAACGCCCTGCTGAACGGCCGGGTGCGGCTGCTGCAACCTGTGGTCGGCTATCGCGCCGGACTGGACGCCGCCCTTCTGGCCGCCTCTGTTCAGGCCACCGCTGGACAGAGGGTGATCGAGGCGGGCTGCGGCGCCGGCGCGGTGCTGATGCAGCTGGCGGCGCGGCGTCCCGGCCTCGCCCTGACAGGGCTGGAGCGCGAGCCCGACATGGCTGATCTGGCGCGACGCAACGCCGCCCTCAATGCGGCGCCCGATACGCAGATCATCACGGGCGACGTGGCGACGGGGTTCAAGGCGCTTGAGCTCTCTCCCTTTGACTGGGCCGTGTCCAATCCGCCCTTCTTCGACGACGCCGGGGCCTTGCGGGCGCCGGCGCCGGGCAAGCGCGCCGCCTGGATGGCAGACGACGGCCTGATCGCCTGGACCCGTTTCCTGTTGAAGGCCGTACGCGAAGGTGGACGCATCGTCGTCATCCACCGCGCCGACCGTCTGGCCGACCTGCTGGCCCTGCTGGGCGACAAGGCCGGCTCCTTCGCCATCCGCCCGATCCACGCCCATGCCGACGAGCCGGCCAAGCGGGTGCTGGTCCAGGCCGTCAAGACCGGCAAAGCCCCCTTGCGCCTCCTGCCCCCCCTGATCCTGCACGACCGCAGCGGCGCGAAACACACGGCGGAAACAGAGGCCATCCTGCGGGGGGAAGCGGGGCTGTCTTTCTAGCCTTCTCCCCTTGGGGGAGAAGGTGGGCGGCGGAGCCGCTCGGATGAGGGGTACGGTTCGGTTCGCAGGATGTCAGAAGGCGATCGACAGGTTGCCAGCCCCCTCATCCGGCCCTCCGGGCCACCTTCTCCCCCGAGGGGAGAAGGGCTATTGCGTCTTCATGTCCCTGCGCGCCCTCTTCCCGACCCAGATCTACGAGATCTCCCTCGCCGCCGCCCCCGGCTGGGCCGAGTTGCACGAAGAGATCCTCGACCTCTGCCTCGTCATGGCCGAGGAGGACGAGGCGGGCATCGAATGGTGCAAGGCCAACCACTATCCCGGCTACACCTCCTACGGCTCCATCAACGACCTGCCGCAGCGCTTCCCCGAGTTCGCCGAGCTGAAGAAGCTGCTGGACAAGCACGCCGCCGCCTACGCCAAAGCCCTGCACTTCGACCTGGCCAAGAAGCCCCGGCTGGACAATCTGTGGGTCAACATCCTGATGCCCGGCGGCGGCCACACCGGCCACATCCACCCCCACGCCATCATCTCCGGCACGATCTACATCCACATCCCTGACGGCGCCTCGGCGCTGAAGATCGAGGATCCGCGCCTGGTCATGATGATGGCCCGCCCCGGCCTGACCGCCGAGGCGACCGAGGCCGAAAGGCCCTTCGTCTATCTGACCCCCGCATCTGGCACAGTCCTGATGTGGGAGAGCTGGCTGCGCCACGAGGTCCCCGCCAGCCGCGCCGAGGAACAGCGCATCTCCATCAGCTTCAACTACGCCTGAGCAGGCCATGATCGGCGCCCTGGTTCATCGACATCGCCTGAAACTGGGGTCGGCCTATGGGCTGACGATCCTCGCCAATCTGTCAGGACAGCTCTATCCGCTGGTGACCGCCTTCGCGATCAACGGGGTTCTGGCGGGCGATATCCGACCGGTTCTGGCGCTGGCCTTGTGGCACCTGATGATGATGGGTCTGGAGGTGTCGGCGAAGATGTACGACACCCGCGTCTTCACCAAGGTGTACGCCGATCTGGCAGGCGGCTTCGTCGACCGGGCTCATGCGCATGGCATGTCGCCGCCCGTGATCGCAGCTCGCGCCATTCTTAGTCGTGAGTATGTTGATTTTCTTGAAAAAGATGTTCCGGGCGGCCTGACGGCTGTGGTCGGCGTGACCACCGCCCTCATTGTCCTCATGTCACTCGACACAGTGATCGGCGCAGCCTGCCTGGTGCTGATCGTTCCTCTGGTTCTGATCAACCTCGCGCTGGGCCGTCGGTCGGTTCTGCTCAACCGCGGCCTGAACGATCGTCTGGAATCCGAGGTGGCGGTCCTGGCCAGAGGCCGCGCCAGCACGGTCCGGCGACATTTTCAGACCCTGGGGCGCTGGCGGGTCCGTCTGTCGGATTCCGAAGCGCGCGCCTTCGGCCTGATGGAGCTTTGCGTCATCGTTCTGATCGGCGCGGCGCTGTGGCGTCTGGGTCAGGACTCCGGGGGTGAAGGCGGCGTGAAGGCGGGCGATGTCTACGCCATCTTCTCATACGTCTGGCGGTTCGTTGTGGCGCTTGATCAGGTGCCGGTCACCGTCCAGCAAATCGCCAAGCTGAAGGACCTGAATCGTCGCCTCAACCAATCCACGAACTAGCTTCCGGTGCAGGTGATCGCTCAGTCCCACATGGACCTGTGATGTAATCTTCAAATCAGGCGGAGCGTATTGACCGTCCTGGTGTTCAACCTTTGCCGGTCGGAAGGGTCGGCGTCAGGGAGTTCCTCGTCTTGAAGAAAAATCCGCTCATTCTCATCGCCATCGGCGTCGTCCTGCTGGCGATCGGGGGCTTCATGCAGTTTTCGGGAGGCCCGCCGCGCGCCGACCCCGCCCTTGTTCAAGCCTGCGAGACTTCGATGACGGAGCGCGGCGCCGACGCCGCCCTGATCGCCCAGTGCCGCGAGGCCGCCTTCGCTTCAGCCATGACGGCGACGGACGCGGAATCCGCGGCGCGCGCCATCAGCGCCGCCAATCGCAGCGAAGTCGGCGGCGGCGCCCTGTCCATGTTCATGCTCGGCATGGGCCTGGCCCTGCTGGTCGGCGGCCTCTTCCTGAAGTTCAAGCAGAAGCCTGCGTGATACAGGTCCCCGGTCCGGGTCTCCGGATCGGGGAGGTTTCCTCAAGATCGCCCGCTCCTCGACACATTTGGCGGCAGGCTGGGGTGGCGATTCTCGGGGGGACCAGATGAAACCGACCCTAGTGATGCTGATGGCCGCGCTCTGCCTCAGCGGCGGCTGCTCCAAGGCCGGAGCCACAGAAGAGGCGACCTCGCCTGCGTCGGCGGCCCAGCCCCAGTCTTCCGCATCATCCGGTCAGCGCAGCGGCGGCGCACCTTATGAAATCACCGGCACCCAGGTCTGGACCGTGCCAGATCCGGTTTCGGGAAGAACCTATGACGTCTTCGTCAGCCTGCCCGCCAGTTATGAGGCCGAGCCGAACCGCCGCTATCCAGTCCTCTATGTCACCGACGCCGACTACGCCTTTCCCATCATCCGCCAGATCGCCCGGCGTGTGAATCTGGAGGGCCCGGTCATCGAGGAGTTCATCCTGGTCGGCCTGTCCTACGCCAAGGGCGACAGCGGCGCCGACAGCCGCCGCCGCGACTACACGCCCACGCCCAACGGCCCACGCAATTCCGCCGGCTCCGTGCATGGCGGCGGCGCGGCCTATCAGACCTATCTGAAGACCCAGGCCCTGCCCTTCATCGACACGCGCTTTCGCACCGATCCAGCGCGCCGCATCCTGCTGGGCCATTCCTACGGCGGATTGCTGGGGGCCCAGATCATGTTCACCGACCCGACGATGTTCAGCGGCTATGTGCTGGGCAGCCCGTCCTTCTGGTACGACAGACGCCACATGATGACGATGGAGGCGGACTACGCCCGCACTCACCGCGACCTGCCCGCCGACGTCTTCATGTATGTCGGCGGCTTCGAAGGGCCGGGCCCCACGGCTCGACACAGTAGCGATGCAGACATGGTCGGCGACATGCTCACGATGGAGCGGTTGTTGAAATCCCGCGCCTATCCGGGCCTCAACGTGCAATCGACGGTGCTGGCGGACGAGGACCATCTGACGGTCGCGCCGGTCGGTTTCACCCGGGCGCTGATGGCGGTCCTGCCGGCCGATCGCTAGTTCCGCACGAAGACAACGTCCTGATAAACAAGAGTCATCGGGCGACCTTCGGTGTCCAGCCTGAACACCACGCCTTCGCCCCGGAACGGGGTCAGTTCGACGCGAAGACCCTCAGACTCTGTCAGATAATCCGCCAGCGCCTGCTGCACGCCGATGCCGACCGACAGACGCTCGCCCGCCTCCCGGATGGTCAGGGCGCCATAGGCCGGATTGACGTAGTCGCCGACATAGGCGGCGTTGGGCAGCGACAGGGTGCGCGACCGCGCGGCCCGCGCCGCCATGGCTCCCGCGATACCTGTGCGGCGACGGTCGCGCTCTGCGATCAGGAGGTCCAGTCTGGCGTCATAGACGGCGTCGATGTCAGGCAGGCCCGCAAACCAGTCATAGGCGTAGTTGGCGACCACATCGGCCAGATCGCCTGCAAAGGCGTCCTCATTGACCATCACCGCCACGCCCAGACGCCGCTCGGGCATGAAGGAGACGTGGGCGCGCGAGCCCGAGAAATTGCCGAAATGGTGGACCAGCACATCATCGCCATAGCGCCCCATCTGCCAGCCCAGACCATAGCCGGTGCGGACATAGGGGCCGAAGTCTGCGGCCTGATCCACGCGCGAGACGTGGGTCGAGGCGACCAGCCCCGCCGGAAACACCTGTCGACCGCCGACCCGGCCGTCGTTGATCTGCGCCTCCAGCCACAGCGCCATGTCGTTCGCCGTCGAGATCAACCCGCCCGCCGACTGCATGGTCATATCCGTCTTTTGCAGCGGAGACCGCTCGGGCTGGCCCGGAATGCGTCCGAAGTGACCCGCCGCCACCACCGCACCTGAGCCGCGCACCTCGTCAATGCGGGCGGTCGTGTGGCGCATGCCCAGCGGCGTCAGCACCTCGCCTTCGACCATGTCGCGCCAGTCACGGCCCCAGCGGCGCTCCATCAGCACGGTCGCCAGATTATAGCCGGCGTTGGCGTAAACGAACTGACCGGGCGGCGTATCTCGCGGCCGGGTCTCCGCTGTCAGCCTCCACAGCACCTCAGGCGTCCAGTCGCCGGAATAGGCGACACGAAAGGCGATGGGCGCATTGTCCACGCCTGAACGGTGGCTCAACAGGTCTGTCAACGTGACCCGCGCGGCGATGTCGGTCGGCACGCCGGACGGCGGCGCCCAGTCGGCCAGCGGCGCATCAAGGTCCACCTCGCCGCGCCGCGCCATGGCGGCGATCGACAGGGCGGTGAAGGATTTGGTGGCCGAGGCGATGTAGAAGCGCGTGTCCGCCGTGACGGCTGCGCCGGTCGACACGTCGGCCACGCCGAAACCGGCGGCATGAACCCGTCCACCCTCATCGACGACAGCGACGGCCAGACCCGGCGCCGCCTCGACCCGTTGCATCGCCTTCTGCACAAAGGCGTCCAGCGCACCGCCGAAGGCCGCGCGGTCCTGCGCCCCCGCTCCGTTCGCCGCAAAAATCGCGACGGCTCCCGCCAGCCATGCGCCAGTCGCCCGTGAAATCATGGCGTTGCTCCCCTGCCCCACAATGGGCGTGACAGGTAGAGGCGGCGAATGGGCGGGATGGATGCAGCGGCGCCGCCTTCAAACCGCCCCGCCCTGCGCCTAGATGTTTGCCACCCGGCGCCGGGACCGCTACATCCCGCGCCTATCTCCCCATCCGATCGAACGACAGGGCGCGACGCACCTCATGGCGCAGCAATATATTTTCCAGATGCAGGGTCTGACCAAGACCTTCCCCGGCGGCAAGAAGATCTTCGAGAACATCTGGCTGAGCTTCTACAACGACGCCAAGATCGGCGTGGTCGGGGTCAACGGCTCGGGTAAGTCGACCCTGCTGAAGATCATGGCTGGTCTGGACACGGAGTTCACCGGCGAGGCCCGCGCCGCCGATGGGATCAAGCGCGGCTATCTGGAGCAGGAGCCGCAACTCGACCCCGCTCTGAACGTGCGCGAGAACGTCGAGGCCTGGTGCGAAGAGAAGCAGTGGGTCAACCGCTTCAACGCCATCGCCATGGAAATGGCCGAGGAATACTCCGACGAACTGATGGAGGAGATGACCGCCCTTCAGGAGAAGATCGACGCCGGCGACGTCTGGGACATCGACAGCCGCATCGAAATGGCCATGGACGCCCTGCGCTGCCCGGCCGACGACTGGATGACCGACAACCTCTCGGGCGGTGAGAAACGCCGCGTGGCGCTGGCCCGCCTGCTGCTGTCCAAGCCCGACATGCTGCTTCTTGACGAACCGACCAACCACCTGGACGCCGAATCCGTCGCCTGGCTGCAGCACCACCTCGAGAACTTCCCCGGCTGCGTCATCCTGGTGACCCACGACCGCTACTTCCTGGACCTGGTGACCAAGTGGACGCTGGAGCTGGACCGCGGCAAGGGCCACCCGCACGAGGGCAACTACTCCTCGTGGCTGGAAGCCAAGCAGAAGCGCGTCGTTCAGGAGAACTCTGAATCCGAAGCCCGCCAGCGCGCCCTCACCCGCGAACTGGAATGGGTCCGTTCGGGCGCCAAGGCCCGCCAGGCCAAGTCCAAGGCCCGTCTGGCCGCCTATGAGCGGATGGTCGACGAGCAGGAGAGCATGCGCGGCGCCCAGACCCACGCCCACATCCAGATCCCGCCCGGACCGCGCCTCGGCAACGTCGTGCTTGAGGTCGAGGGCCTCAACAAGTCCTATGGCGACAAGCTGCTGTTCAAGGACCTGAGCTTCAAACTGCCGCCCAACGGCATCGTCGGCGTCATCGGCCCCAACGGCGCCGGCAAATCGACCCTGTTCCGCATGATCACCGGCCAGGAACAACCGGATGGCGGCACGATCAAGGTCGGCGAGACGGTCAAACTGGCCTATGTCGACCAGTCGCGCGACGACCTGGAGCCGAACAAGACCATCTGGGAAGTCATCTCAGGCGGCACCGATGTGATGATGGTCGGCAAGCGCGAGATCAACACCCGCGCCTATGTCGGCAGCTTCAACTTCAAGGGCGGCGACCAGCAGAAGAAGGTCGGCCAACTGTCCGGCGGTGAGCGCAACCGCGTCCACCTGGCCAAGACCCTGGCCACGGGCGGCAACCTGATCCTGCTCGACGAACCGACCAACGACCTGGACATCGAGACCCTGCAGAACCTCGAAGAGGCTCTGGAGGAGTTCGCGGGCTGCGCCGTGGTCATCTCCCACGACCGCTGGTTCCTGGACCGTCTGGCGACCCACATCCTGGCCTTCGAGGGCGACAGCCACGTCGAATGGTTCGAAGGCAACTTCGAAGCCTATGAAGAAGACAAGAAGCGCCGCCTGGGCACAGACGCCCTGATCCCGCACCGGATCAAGTTCCAGAAGTTCGGAAGATAATCACCCGGCGGCCGGATGGTGCGGAGGAATCTGCACGTCCGGCTTGTCGGCGGCCCGTCGCGCCAGCATAGAAGATCAGGGAAACTCCACGTTTCTCCCATCTTCGGGGCGACCAGTTGGCATCCAGCAATCGCATCGATGGCTGGAAAGCCATCGGCGCCCATTTCGGACGCGACCGCACCACCGCCATGCGCTGGGCGCAGACCCGTGGGCTGCCGGTCCGCCGCATCCCTGGCGGCAAGACGGCCACCGTCTATGCCCTGCGCGACGAACTGGACCGGTGGGCCAGCCAGCAATCCGATCCCGAAGTGACGGGCGCGCCTGACGCCGAAGAGGGTGTCGGCTTTCGGGCGCCTTGGCGTGGCCGCTCATGGATTCTGCCTGCACTGGCCGCCCTCGCCGTCGGCGGGGTTGCAGCGGCCCTCATCACTTTCACATTCCCGTCCGGTCGCCCGGACCCCGCCAATGCTGAAGCAGCCGCCACGGCCCTGCCTGCCGATCCAGCACTGGCGGATTTGTACCTCCAGGCGCGTGACGATTGGGCGCTTCGTACGCCGGAGGCCCTGGCGCGGGCCATCGGGACGCTGGAAACGGTCACCCGGCGCGATCCAGGCTTCGCACCCGCCTTCTCCGCCCTGGCGGACGCCTACCTGCTGAGCCGCGAGTTCGGCGCCATGCCTGACGCCGTGGCGTATGAAAAAGCGCGTGCCGCCGCCCTGGCCTCGCTCCGTCTGCAACCCGATCTGGCCAGCGCCCATCGTTCCATGGGTTTTATACAATACTGGGCCGACAACGACCCTGTCGCGGCCGGACGGTCGTTCCGACGCGCCCTGGCCCTCACACCCGACAGCGCCCAGACTCATTTTTGGTATGGCAACATCCTGTCCGATAACGGCGCGCACGAAGCGGCGTTGCGCGAGTTGAACCGGGCGCGCTTGCTGGAGCCCGGCTCGATCGCCATTCAGACGGATCTCGCCTGGGCCGAATGGACAGCCGGCCGCCACACCGCCGCCCGAACTGCGCTGGATCAATTGGCGATCAGTGCGCCGGAATTTCCCGTCGTGCAGGACTGTCTGTCGATCATCCATCTGGCCGAAGGCGACCTCGACGGCTATGTGCGCGCCTTCTCACGGTATGCGGAACTGCGCGACGACATCACCCTGCGCAATCGGGCGAACGCTCTGAACGCAGCCTGGGCCGAGAGCCCGGAGAGCACTCGCCGCCTGCTTCTCTCAACCGCCTTGGCTGAAGTCGAAAACGGCACGGCGCGCAATCATTCATGGGCCGCATTCGTGGCGTCGGTTTCGGGAGACAGGGAGGCGTTGCTCCGTATCCTGACCCGCGCGGACGCTGCCCAGGAACGGTGGGGGGCGGCAGGCGCCACCGGCGTGGTGCGTCGACGCTGGGCCGGTGATCCAGAGGTCCAGCGGCTGCTGGACCGGCGTCGACCATCTCCGGTCGAGTGACCGCGCAACGATAAACGACCACTTGCAACCATTTGCAACACCGCGCTTGTCCGCGCGGTCACGCAGGCTGGCGTGCGCCTGAAGGGGTCCACGACCCGTCGTGACGTCCCGGGCTGAGCACGGAATTTCGTCATGACCCTGACCATCACCCACACCTTGCGCCAAACCGGAACGGGCGACGCCGGCGGGAGCAGCAACGAAAGCCTGGCAGGCGTCCACGACGGCGCCACAGGCATGATCGCCGTCACCCGGGGGGCCACCCGCTTTGACCTCGAGGTCACCCGGCGTCCGAACGGCGTCACAACGACGGGCCTCGAAACCACGATCGAGGATCTGAGGCAGGGTTCCATCGCCCGCCTGAACAACGGAACCCTTGTCGTCACGGGACAGGATGGCGACAGCGTCGTCCGGGTGGTCCTGGACGCCAATGGCGTCATCCTCAGCCGGGACGACCTCGGTGACGTCGGCTCGGCTGAGAACCGCGTCATCGCCCTGAACACCGGCGGCTACGCCATCCTCTGGACGGACAGGGTCACGCCGGAGGACTTCAATCTCGAGCTGCGCTATTTCTCGGCCACGGGCGTCGAACAGGCCAACATCACCCTCGACGACTCCACGGCGATCGATCTCCGAGGCGAGATGGTTCTGCTGGCGAACGGCAACATCGCCGTGACCTGGAACCGCCGGACCGGGTCGGACTCCGAGAATTTCTACGCCATCTATTCGTCCACGGGCGCGATCGTCAGGAACCCGACCCAGATCAACAGCCTCGGGACCAAAAACGGCAACCCGGAGATCGCCGCCACGCCCAACGGCTTCGTCATCATCCACAACGTCGAGACCCCGGCCGGGGTCGGCCTCGCCATCAACGATTTCAACCTGACTGGCGTGGCAGGCGCCGCCCGGGTCGAACCCGTCGGCCTGAACGTCTTCGACGACCCTTCCGTCCTGGGCCTCTCGAACGGCATGCTGGTCGTCACCGCCCGCTCGGCGGAGAATGAGCACGTCGTCATGCTGCTGGGCGAGACCAGTGCGCGCGCAGTGATCGACACCCGCGATTTCGTCAGCGTCCGGGGCGGCGCCGATCTGATCTACGCAGGGGCCGGCCGCTTCACGAATGTCTTCGTCGATCCGGACTCGGGTTCCACCTTCAACCACCGGACAGACCTCGTCGGTCTGGAGGTCCTGCGCGAGGTGACCGGCGACGGCGCAGCCGATGTCTGGACCGGCGATGAAATCTCCAGCATCGTCAACGCTGGCGGCGGCAACGACCAGCTCAACGGCGGCGTCGCCGCGGAGACGCTCAACGGACAAGCCGGCAACGACGTCATCAACGGCGGCGGCGGGAACGACATTCTCTCGGGCGGCAGCGGCAACGACACCCTGAACGGCGGCGCCGGCGCCGATACGGCGGATTACAGCCTCGTCGCTTCCGGCGTTACGGCGCGCCTCGACAGCGGCTCGGCCACCAACGATGGCGACGGCGGGACGGACATCCTTATCGCCATCGAGAACCTGATCGGCTCGGCCTTCAATGACAACCTTCGAGGCGACGGGCTGAACAACCGGCTGATCGGCGGAGCGGGCGCCGATACCCTCACGGGTCTTGGCGGGAACGACGTGCTCGAGGGCGGGGCCGGCGCCGCAAATGTTCTGATCGGGGGGCTGGGCAATGATCTGTATCGCGTTTCCGTCGCCGGAGACTCGGTCGTGGAGCTGGCCGGCGAGGGCACAGACACGGTCGAAACCACCCTGGGGAGCTTCGTGCTCGGCGCCAATGTCGAGAACCTGACCCGCACCGGATCAGGAAATTTCGTCGGCACGGGCAATGCATTGGACAACATCATCACGGGCGGGAGCGGCGACAATGTGCTTAGCGGCCGGGGTGGTAACGACATCCTCGACGGCCGCTTCGGCGGCGGCCGGGACACAGCCTCATACGCGGCCGCCGCGGGCAGCGTGACCGCCAGCCTCAACGACGGATTCACCTATGCCGACGGCGACGGGGGAACGGACACCCTGCTGAATATCCGCGACCTGATCGGTTCGGCCTTCAGCGATAGTCTGATCGGGAACATTCTCGACAACAGGCTGCAGGGCGGCGCTGGCAACGACGTTCTGAACGGCTTGGGCGGCGCCGACATTCTGATGGGCGGCGCCGGGAATGACAGCCTGCGCGGCGGCGACGGGATCGACACTGTCGATTATTCCAACGCCACATCAGGTGTCACCGCGCGGCTCAGCACCGGCTCGGCCAGCAGTGACGGCGACGGCGGCGTCGACACCTTCGTGAGCATCGAGAACCTGACGGGCTCGAACTTCAACGACCTTCTGGTCGGGGACGCAGGAACCAATATCCTTATCGGCGGTCTGGGCGCCGACATCCTTGAGGGCCTCGACGGAAACGACCGGCTCGAAGGCGGAACCGGCGCCCTTAACACCCTGCGGGGAGGATTGGGTGACGACCGCTACATCGTGTCCGTCGCTGACACAATCATTGAGGGCGTTGGCGAGGGAATCGACACAGTCGAGGCCTTTCTCAACGCCTACACCCTCTCCAACAATGTCGAGATCCTGATCTTCGCCGGAACCGGCGACTTCAGCGGTACGGGCAGTTCCGGAGCAAACACGATCATCGCAGGATCGGGCGACGACACGCTGAACGGCGCGGGCGGCGACGACCTGCTGCGCGGGGGGGCGGGCAATGACGTGCTGAACGGCGGCTCGGGGATCGACACGGCGGACTATTCGACGGCGGCGTCAGGCG
>Ga0233377_1000251_pt1 | contig 27964 bp, 23 predicted proteins | sample ElkDunMinimDraft_6_FD_191540 | JGI IMG/M metagenome (GOLD analysis project Ga0233377, IMG submission 191540) | Fecal eukaryotic communites from dung pellets of Tule Elk in California, USA - Elk Dung E36 | ecosystem: Host-associated > Mammals > Digestive system > Large intestine > Fecal | place...
AACTGCGCCATTGAAGTCCATTTCGCGCCCAAGGAGCTCAAGGCGGCCCAGGACCTCAGCGAACGGCTAGGGTCCTACACCTACTCGGGCCGCGCCCTGAGCCGGCCCGTCGGTCTCGGCGCCGGCCGCCGCTCCCTGACCCTGTCCGACCAGAAACGGGCCCTGATGCTCCCCCAGGAGCTCATGGCGCTGAAGGCCGACGCCCTCATCGTGCTGAAGGCGGGCGCTCCGCCCATATGCGGAACCAAGCTGCGCTATTTCACGCACCGCCGCCTGCGCCGCCGCATCCTGCCGCCGCCGGTCACGCCCCGGATCGCCAGCTCACCTCCCGCTTTAACGCCGCCGCCCGACCCCGGGCCGCTCGATCCCCTGGATGATTTCAGCTTCGAAGCCCTGGTCCGCACCCTCGAGCGCGAAGGGGCGCCGCCGCCTCCACCAACCGGCGCCGAGGAGGCCGTACTCGGCGAATGGGTCGACGCCATGATCGACCAGGCCGTCGTCGCGTCCCCTCGCCTGAAAGGACGCCCCGATGGCCGCAACACCATCCGATAAGCCTCCCAACACTCTCGGCGACAACGCCGTGGCGCCCACGCCGAAAATCCGCAACGCGCCCCGCGCGCCCGTCTCCCGGCGCAGAGGCGACCTCCCCGACGGTCTCGAAGCCCGATACCTGGTCGAACACGACCGTCTGGGCCGGGCCCGAAAGTTTCACCGCGACAACCGCGGCGCTCCGGCCCTGTTTGAAGACCAAGGGCGCAGGCTGGTGGCGCGGGAGGCCTATCCCGACGTGGTCATGGACATGCTCCGCATCGCCAGGCACCGCGGCTGGCGCGAGATCGAGGTGAGCGGCGACCCCGCCTTCAGAAAAGAGGTCTGGATCCGCGCCCAGGCCGAAAACATCCGCGTCCATGGTCATCGACCCAGCGAGCTGGACCGCCAGTCCGCCGCCCGAGAGCAAAACCCGGCGTCAGGCCGCCCCGACAGGACAGCCCCTGACAGGGCGCGCGCCGCCGCACCCGAGCGCACGGCCCTGGTCGCCCACGCCCTGAAAACCCTGGCCCCCGACCCCGCAATGCAGGCCCGCCTCATGGAACGCGCCAACCAGCGGGTCGCCCAACACCTCGAGGCCGGGCGACGCTTTCCTCAAAAGACGCACGCATCGCCGCAATCACGCCCGACCGACCGCCGCCGCATGCATGACCGCTGAATTCTCCATGAACCAGGCCGTCGCCGGCCGTCATTAACTCTCGAGCAGCCCTGCTCCACGGCAAAGCACGTCATTCTCCGCGCCATGATCGGTCATGCGGAGCCTGCCGGAATCCAGACTTCCTTGGTGTCCCAAGACGCGCTCAATCGGATCCGAACGCAGCCACGGGCGGCTTCCTCAGGAAGTTAAAGCGCACCTATGCCTTTATCTCTGCGATGCGCCAGAGAACGCCTGATGAATCAGGAATGCACGCACCCAGCCCAGACCTGGTCCGCTCGAGCTGGAGGTGCTCTCCGAATGCTCCACTACGCCGGCGGCGCAAACGTCAACTCGACGATGAGCCCCATCGGCCCATTCGCCACCGTCAACCCTATGTCCAGCTTCTTCGAGATGTCGCCGACGATCGACAGACCCAGGCCGGCGCCGCCCTGGGCTTTGCTGCGAGCCGGGTCAAGCACCTCGAATGGACGCATAAGGCGCGCGATCTCGTTGTCGGGGATGCCAGGTCCGCGGTCCTCCACACGCAAAAGCGCGCCGCCGTGCCTAGCTTCGACGGAGACGGCAACACGCCCGCCATAGCGAAGCGCGTTATCTATGAGGTTATCCAAGGCGCGTCGCAAAAGGGGTCCGTCAGTATCGACGACGACCGAGGCGATGCCGCCGTCCCGAACCTCCTGTCCACGTTCCAGGCGGTCCAGCTGCACCAACCGCACAAACTCGCCGAGATCGACCGAGTGACGCTTGACCGCCATCGTTTCCAGTCGAGCCAAGGCCAAACTGTCCTCGATGAGCACGGCCATGCGGTCCAGGTCCGGTTGCAAGCTCTTACGCAGCTTCGGCGATGCGGCGGTCAATCGCAGCCGAAGAGCCGTCAGGGGCGTCCGAAGATCATGCGCCAAAGCGGCCATCATCCGCATCCGTTCGGCAGACTGAGCCGCCAGGCGGCCGTGCATGGCGTTGATCGCCGCAGCGGCCTTCTGAACCTCCAGCGGCCCTTCGACGGAAAAAGGATCGCTTGCTCCCAGCTGAGCGGCCTCCGCCGACCGCGCCAAGGCCTCGACCGGGCGCGACACCCGTCGCGCGACGCTCCATACCAGCGGCGTCAGCAAGACTCCCGCCAAGCCGAAGGCCAGGAGAATCCGGCGGCGCCACTCTTCACGCACCGGATCGTGAGGCACGCCGATCAGCCAGCGCCCATTGGTCGAGCGCACCGCGCCGACGAACCAAGGCACGAAGGTCTCGTCAGACAGGGCCGCATCGGGTCCATAAGTCAGGTTGAAGCCCGAGGCGTCGCTGGAGACCAGCACATCGCGCCCATCGATGAGGATGATGTTTTGTCCCCGGCCTTCAGCCGCGCCGGGTTCGTCGCGCCAGACCACGCGCACGTCGTCCACGCTCCGCCCCAACGCAGTGGCCAAAGCCTCTTCCACCAGGGAACTGCGACGCCCCTCCGGAGGCTGGTCCCGTAGCTGCACAGCGATGACTGAAGAGGGTCTGCGCTCCAGCGCCCAAGCCATCTCGCGAATATTGATGCGGCCGCGATCGGGCGCCGGAAGGGCGAGGGTCAGCACGGCCCCGATCACGAGCGCCACACCGAGGACGAGAATGCTCAGCGTCATCACTTGCGCGAAGATCGACGTTCGTCTCATTCCGTCACCGACGCGGTGAAGCGATAGCCTACGCCACGCACCGTTTCGATGCAGTTCGGCGCACCAGCTGCGGACAGCTTTCGCCTTAACCGGCTGACGCCCAAGTCGATGGCGCGATCATAGGGCTCCGATATCGCCTCGTGGGTCAGATCCATCAGCATGGCCCGGCTCAACAGACGGCCGGGCCGTTGCAGGAAGGCGGCCAGAAGCCGCAGATCACCGCCGGTCAGGCACACCATCTCCCCATTCGGCGCCGATAGCTTCACCGCCGCCGAGTTCCAGACGAACCCTCCAAATCTTCGTAATTCAGCCTCGCCCGCGGGCGCCGACACACGGCGTCGCAGCACCGCCCGGATACGCGCCAGCAACTCGCGGGGCTCGAACGGCTTGGGCAGATAATCGGCCGCCCCGCATTCCAGCCCGACGATGCGATCGGTCGTATCACCCACCGCGCTCACCATGAGAACCGGCGGCCCAGCCGCCGCCAGGCGACGACAGATGGAGAGGCCATCCTCTCCCGGCAGCATCAGATCGAGAACCACGATGTCGAAGCGCTGAGCGCCCAGTGCATGATCCGCCCGTGCGCCGTCCTCGACCCCGACCGCCACAAGGCCGTTGCGTGCGAGGAACCCCAGCATGGCCTCGCGCAAGCTTGTGTCGTCTTCCACGACAAGAACACGGATCGAGGCGGTCATCAAAGCACGTTGGGCCTGGGTTTGTATCTCCAGTGTGTCCCGCGTCGCCAAAAGCCGCCAGACCGGACATCGCAGGGATACGTCCTGCCGCTAGATTCTGGAGAGATCAACGCCTTCGGAGCGCCCTGTGACCACTCTTGATCGCCGCTTTTTCACCGGCAGCCTGATCGCCTGCACCGGTGTCGGTTCAGCCTGCGAGCTGGCTGCTCAGGCTGTCGAAGCGCCCCTGATCGCCAGGCCCGACCTCTACCTCTGCGAGGGGTGCGAGGCCGTCGCCGAATACACCGCCCCGCTGTCTCCGATCGCCCACCTCGCCCGAAGCGACAGGGGCACGCCCCTACGCCTGTACGGCGTCGTGCGCGCCTTCGACGGGAACACCCCTGCGCCGGGAATTGTCCTCTACGCTCATCAGACCAACGCAGAGGGCCTCTACGCCAACGGAAGCCCGCAGACCGAATGGAGCCGGCGTCACGGGCGTCTGAGGGGATGGGCCATGACCGATGCCCAAGGGCGATACGCTTTCGAGACCATCATGCCGGGCGTCTACCCCTCCCGGGACGGGCCGGCGCATGTCCATCTGTTCGTCGGAGAGCCGGGACGGCGGCCCTACTATATCGACGATGTCGTGTTTGAGGGGGAGTTTGGTGTGGATGCCGCCTACCGGGCCCGGGCCGAGAACCGCGGCGGATCAGGCATTGTCCGACTCCAGAGGCTGCCAGATGGCGGTCTGGTCGCCCGCCGGGACATCCGGCTAGAGGTTCACCCCTCTTGAGTCGCCTTCGTTCGCCCGCGCGCTGGAATGCGATGGCGCGCGTCCTCCACTGGCTGGTGGCGGCCGGCGTTGTCTGGCAACTCGCGACCGGCTGGGTCTCGGATGCACTGACCGACCGGGACGCCAGCGACCAGACGCTTCGCCTGCATGTCCAGGCTGGCGTCCTGCTCGCGGCCCTGGTCGCCCTTCGAGTGCTGTGGCGTCTCGTTACACGATCTCCCGGACATGGCCCCGATCCCGAGGCTTGGCGTCGACGAGCCGCCTCGATCGTTCACGCCGCCCTCTACGCCTTGCTGCTGATCCTTCCGATCAGCGGCGTCGTCGTCTGGGACTATTTCGACCAATCGCTGGCGATCCTCGGCGCCCCCCTTCCGGACCTCTTCACCCCGACCGAGGACGAGCGATTGAGGGCCGGCGCCTGGTACGTCCACGTCTGGGCCGGACAACTTTTGGCGGCTCTGCTGTGTCTGCATATCGGCGCCGCGCTCTGGCATGCGCTCGTCCTCGGTGACGGGCTTCTAAAACGGATGATCTGATGCCCGCTACACTGCGAATTCTCCTGGTCGCCGTCGGCCTCATAGCCGGCCCGATGACAACCGCCGCCTCCGAGCCCTGGGCGGCCATCGCCGAGGTCCGCGATTTCGCGACCGAGACCGGCGATGATTTATGGCCCGGTTACGGCACGGCCCCTTTCGGCATCCTCCTGATCGAGGCCGAAAAGGAAACGCTCGCCTGCCAGGTCGCGCCGAACGGTTTCGAGGCGCAGGGTCGGATGCCGACCACTGGCTGCGAATATTTCACCCGCGAACGTGGCGCGCTGCCCGCGAATCTCTTGGCGGCAATGCCGGTCTTCGGGCCGCCTTCAACGATCGTGGTCGGTACGCCGGACGGCGCCGGACTGTCGCTGGCAGCCTGGAAACGCACCCTGCTCCACGAACACTTCCATCAATGGCAAACGAACCTCCCAGGCTTCTATGACCGGGTCGCGGCCTTGGATCTGGCCGACGGAGATCAGACCGGCATGTGGATGCTGGCCTTCGCCTTTCCTTACGCCGACCCGGAAGCGGCTGTCGCGCATCGTCAAGCTTCGCTGGCGCTGGCGCACGCTCTGCAGGTCCGCGGCCAGCCGCAGTTCAACGAGGCGTTCAGGACCTATATGGAGGCCCGCACGACCTTCCGCGCCGCCGTCGGGGAGCGCGCCTGGCGCTATGCGGAATTTCAGTTTTGGCAAGAGGGCGTGGGACGCTGGACTGAGATCGTTTTGGGTCTGCGCTATCCCGATGCGGGTGTGCGGGCGGCCGCTGCAGAGTTGGAGCAACGCACTCTGGCGCAACTCATCCAGACGGATCTCAGCGAGACCGGTCGGCAGTTCGCCTATGCCTACGGGGCCGGTGAAGCGATGCTTCTCGAGGCTTGTGGTTCGCAATGGCGCACAGACTATCCCCAGACACTCACGCTGGGCGACCTGCTCAAGGACGCCGCGGCGCGCTGCAATGCACTCTAGAGAGGCCTCGCCGCCGTGCGATTTGCGGCCTTCATGGTCGGGCGAGCGAGCTTGAAGATATCGCCAGAGCGAACCGGCGGACGGATGAGGTTTCGCCTGAACGTCGCACCGAATAACTGAAGACGTATACATGCTGACGCGGCGAGCAGATGCTCGACGCCCCGAAGCAGAACCTGCCATGCGCCAGAAGCTGTCATGCAGACCATGCCATAAACACGACATTCCGTGCGTGCACCGGAGTCCGCTTTCGGGCGCGAAGCCTATTCTCAATCCGACCCTTTGAAGACCTCCCATAGCACGATAGCGTGAGCGCGGGTTTGGAGGTTCTGGCATGAAGACGATCGTCAAGCGCGTTACAGCCGTTGTCTGCCTTGCGATTTTATCGGGCTGTGCGGCAGCTTGGCCAAAGACAGAATTGTTCGCTGGAGTCCCGCAGCCTGACGGGCCCGGTTCCGATTCCATCTATCCGGCTGACCGCCCCACTAACGTGATGCTGCGCAACCGGGTGCAGGAACGGTTTCCTGTCGGTAGCGATGAGCACGTGCTGGTAGCCTGGCTGAATGACCAAAAGGTGGAAATCCGTCGTTACTCTCGGAATGACGGCGGCACACGGGGCCGAGCAATTCGCAATCTAGGAACATGGCCTTGCGACAGAACTGTACGAGTTTTCTGGGAGGCATCGGCAGATCAACAGATCGAGTCGATTACAGCAGATGAGGGTGGTTCCGGCTGCTTTTGAAGTCCGTTTTCAACCCCTAGCCGAAATTCAGAACGTCCGTTCGTGGGCGCTCAGGGCAATGTCCGGTTTCAGGCCTGATGCCAATTTCGTAAACCGACCCTTTGCGGGCTTTGCCCCGACCAATATGGTTCAGTCATGAAGACCCTGCCCGTCCAAATAATTGCGAACGGCGTCGTGATCGGCACGGCTCAGCTATCTGCTGCCGATCCGTCGATGGCGGTTGCTTCGGCGATCTTCGAGCCTGGACCAGCTTACAGACTAGACCTGCACTCGCGGGCGTCAGAGCAGCGCGACCTTGCGTCGACCCCAGCCAAGTTGAGCGCAAGGACTGAGGACGGTGGGGTCATCGCTTGCGCTGGGATCGATCTAATCGATTTTGCCGAGACTGTGGGCGATGACGGTCGCGAGGTTTGGGTTCTTGGGATCGAGGCGTTCGAAGCACATTTCGGGTGAAGTCCGCTTCCCACCCCTAGGCGAAATTCAGAACGTCCGTTCGTGGGCGATCAGGCCAATGTCCAGTTTCGGGCCTGATGCCTATTTCGCAAACCGACCCAAAGCGGTCGCTACGTCCCAAGGCCATGACGGGTTCTGAACGCTCCGACCCCTTCCGCTAGAGCGATCTCAACTGAGGCGTAAATCCCTTCAGGGCTGAGCGTTGCCCAGCCCTCCTCGATGACTTTGCCTTCATACTCTGATGTGTAGTGATACTGCTCTGCGAAGGCGAAGTGCCCGTCTCCCCCGAGCAATATGACGACCCGTCGGCGCGGATGAATAGCGCCTTCTACGTCGACCTCTTCAAGCTCTCTTACGACTTCCAAATCGATCTCCGATCGCCGTCAACGAGCCTATAGCAGACCCAAAGCGGTGTCCGCTAACCACCCCTAGCCGAAAATCAGAACGTCCGTTCGTGGGCGCTCAAGGCAATGTCCGGTTTCAGGCCTGATGCCAATTTCGTAAACCGACCCATTGCGGACCTTGGCGGTGACCGGCACACTCCGGCTAAGGGGGCACCATGTCAGAAGTCTACGAACCCGTTGAGAATGTCACGGTTTGGTTGGACGGGGGCGTCCACATCAAGACGCGGGACCTACACGGCGATCCTGTCGAAATGACCGGAAGTCAGGCTATCGCCCTAGCCGACTTGCTCATTCGCCTTGCCAAAAACGAAGCGGTGTAATGTCCGCTTCCCACCCCGAACCGACGCTGGGGATGTCCGCTCATCAGCGGTAGGGCGCAATGTCTGGTGTCGGCTGCGGAGCCTATTTCGCAAAGCGACCCGTTGCGGACATTCCCTGTGATTGTGAAACGGTCGTCAGGACGTATGTTCGAGGAACCATCTATGGAGATTTAGGGCTATGGGTCGGGCAACCTATCGACTGCTTGGAATGTCCGCGTTTCTGCTGGGGGTGCCTCTGCATGCGTGCGCGTCGCCAGAGCGCTTCGATCTCTTGTGTGAAGGTACTACCTCAGGAAGCGGAGCGGGTCCGTTCCGACAGACCATCCATGTCGATCTCATCGAGGGCGCTTACTGCATAGACGACTGCCAAGCCATCGGAAGGATACACTCTCGATACGGCGACTTGATTACCTTCCGCGACAGGCCATCGGATGGCTACTTCTTGGTAAACAGGGCTAGTTGGTCACCAACAACTGGCTATCAGGCGGAGTTCGCCGCGACCTTTCGTGCCTATTTCGAAAATCGGACGGTGGCGACGTGCTTGCAATCGCCATTTTCCGTGGGATCGAAACAGGGCCTATCGTTAACCCCCGGTCAGGACGATCTTCTCAACGTCCGATAACCACCCCAACTGACCTCGGCGGGGCCCGCTCAGGCGGCGGGCCGAATGTCTGATAACCGACATCCAAGCTCACTGAGTTGTTGGGACGGAAGAAAGGGCGACGGGTGGAGAAGCAGTGATTGCGCCGACTGCCAGCACGCCGTCGTAAGCCCCGGCACTGACCGGCGTGAGTATGATGCCTCGGGCCGCAGGGTCGTCAACTCCGCGCATCGTCTCCCGTCCACACCCGTCTTGATCGCAGCCCCATCGTTCTCCGCCCTGCTGCGCCATATGTAGGGTCAGCGTATCCATCCCGTGGAGATGACCCGCCGCTGGAACGCCGACATCAGGCCAAGGCGCAAACGGGTTTTTTGGGCGTGAAGATCGCCAACAAGGATCAAAAGACGCGCGTCGGGCCTGACAACAAGAGCGCGGCTCATCCCATATGCCATCTCAAACTCGTGCCACGCCTGATCTCGCCCATGGATCCTCGACATCCGCGGCTGGAAGGGATGAAGAGCGATGTCATGGCCCTCCGCTCGGAGCCGCCAGAAGCCAAGCATCATATCCATCATCGCTTGACTGTGGCATCCATCATCTCGGTCGGGGCGGCCGAAGTCGCCGTACCGCAGCACGCGTTTAGCTCTGGCCTCATTCGGCGACGCCATGAACTGGTCGAACCGCGGGCGTTCCGTTTCTGACATCTCCAGACCAACCGTGACTGGACCTCGTTGAGCGGCCTCGCACACGACGCCCAGGAACGCAGTGGGGGCTTCAAGTGTGCCATGGAACTCTCCCACGACGATAATCCGTTGGGGCTGATCCAGCAGGACCGCCGTGCCATCGAGTGAGGAACAGGTGGGCGAGGAAGCGGCGATCAAAGCCGTGGCCAGCAGGGCGATCATTCACATACCATCCATGGGATTTCGACAGGGCTACGTTACAGCATCGCGTGAAGGCCGCTATGGGTCGATTAGGGACGAAGGCTCCCTGCCCGTAAGCGGACACTCACGGATGGCGACCATCCGTGTCGGAAGCGGACTCTCGGATTGACCGAGATGAGTCGGGAGCAGACACCGTCTTCAGTCCAGAAAGCAGTCGTTCGACAGGGACGCCAATCATACACGACGCCTTTCGTGCGTCCTCGTGCAACCCGTTGCAGAGGGGTGACTTCGTACGGCGACGGTCGCTGCAACTCGAAGCATGAAGACGACAGGCCTAGACGGCTGCCTGTCCGCTTTAGCGCCGGGTTTTCAATCCTGATGCGCCGGGCGGCGCTATTAAACAGGAACGAAAGATCACTTTCATGGCATCGCTGCTGCATATCTTCCGCGCATCCGACACACGCCGCCGGCGATCATCGGGCGCTCTGCACCGCACCGTCTCAGGCCTTGCGCTTCTCACGGGTACGGTGAGTCTGACCGCACTCGTCCTCCCGGCCCAGGCGCAGTGCGTCCAGAACCCGGCGAATACCTACAACTGCTCGGGCGCGGCTGACACGACTCAGGGTCTGACCGGACCGACCGTGACGATCACAACCACACCCGGTTTCACGATCGACACCCTGTCGAACGGCGGCGGTTCGACCTTCGTAGTGAACGGCGTTGGCACGGTCGGCTACTCGGATCAGAACGGCTCTCGTTTGGCAGGCGGCGGAGCCTATTTCACATCCGACACCGGCGACCTGGTCATCGTCTCGAACGGCGAGATCGATTCCGACCTGGGCCTGCATGGTATCGGGTTGGAAACTCTCAACGGCGGCGACATCAACGTCACCTGGACGGGACATATCGACAATTCCAGCGGCGACGGCGTGCGCGCCATCGGCACGGGGGACATCGGCATGATTCTCGGATCGGTGACCGCCCAGGATCACGGTATCGACGCGCACCAGAACGGGCCAGGCGGATTGAGCATAACGGCCAACGGCGACATTGTCGCCCAGAACGGCCGCGGCGTGAACGTCACTGTTGGCCCGGCCTCCACCGGCGACATCTCCCTTGACGTGAGGGGCGTCGCGGCGGGCGGTCGCGGCGTCAATGTCATCAACGACGGAACGGGCGCAACCTTCATCCGCGCGACAGGACCGATCTCGGGCGTGCTCGGCATGCGGCTGACCAATGAGGAGGGTTCGGGCGAGCTGTTCGTCGATGTCAGGGACGTCTCCGGATCAGACCCCGCAATCTTCGCGGTGAACAACGGCGTGTCGGACAGCTTCATCCGCGCCCGCGACCTGCTTTCGGGAGCGACCGGCCTTCGACTGGTCAATACGGACACGGCGGGCGACGCGACCGTCATCGTCCGCAACGTCAACACGGGCGGCGACGGGGTTTCGGTTGCGAACGGCGGCCTGGGCGAAACCTCGGTGACCGTCGAAGGAACAGTGACCGCGGGCGGCACTGGCGTTTCCGCCTACAACGGCGCCGGCGCCCAGGACATCTCCGTGTGGACGCAGGCCGCCGTCCAGGGCGGGAGCTCCGGCGTGAACGTGTCGCAAGACGGGTCTGGCTCCGTAGTGGTCCACACGGACGGGACAGTGGTCGGTCTGGCCGGGAACGGCGTTCGCGTCGGGGCCGACGTCCTGAGCACGAGCGTGACCGTGACGACCCAGGAGGTCATCGGACGAGACATGGGCATCTGGGTCGAACACGCCGGTTCCGGCGGTGTCGAAATCACCGCCGCCGGGACGGTCGTCGGTCATGAGTATTCAGGCGTCGCGGTCACGACCGGTTCGACGTCCGGCTACATCACCCTGGACCTGCAGGCGGTGTCGGGCGACGACTACGGCGTGAACGTCGACAATGCAGGCCTCGGCGGCAGCGTCGTCCGCGTCTCGGGTCCGGTCGTTTCGAACGGCACAGGCATCCAGGTTCAGAACGCCACAGGCTCGGGCGAAATCTTTTTGGACGTCGCGGACATCAGCGGGGTCAACAGCGCCGTCTTCACTGTCAACAACGGCGTGTCCAACACCTTCATCCGAACCGGGAACCTGTTGTCGGAAGGCACAGCCTTGACCGTGAACAATGGTGCGACGGCAGGAAATCTCACCGTCATCACAGGAAACGTTCAGGCCAACGGCGCCGGCCTCAGCGTGGACAACGGCGGCACGGGCCAGACTACGGTCACGTCCACCGGCATAGTGACGGCGCTTCAGGGCGACGGCGTCAGCGTGTCGAACAGCCAGCTCAGCCAGGGCCTGACCATCAACGTCCAGACGGTGATGGCGGGCGACAACGGGATCGGAGCGAGCCATTCAGGAACGGGCGTCGTCTCCGTCAACGCGGCAGCGTCCGTGATCGGCGCTGGCGGCGACGGCGTCCGGGTTCACGCTGGAGCCCAAAGCACGGGCGTGATGGTGACGGCGTCCGCCGTGACCGGCGGTCAGAACGGCATAGCGGTCAATAACTTCGGCATGGGCGACACCTCGATCACCACGACCGGCTGGGTGACCGGCGATCAGCAGGACGGCATCGCCGTCAACAACGGACAGGACGCCGGCCGCGTGACCATCGACGCCATGCACGCCGTGGGCGCAGGAAGCGGCGTCTCTGTTCTCAACCAGGGTGCGGAAGAGACCTGGATCACAGTCCGCGGTCTGGCCCAGGGCGGCATGGCGGGCGTGAACGTCTCATCCTTGGGCGGCGGCCTCGTCCATATCGAGAACCTCGGCAGCATCCGCGCCGACCTGGCCATGCCGTCAGAGCGGGCGGTGCGGGCCTCGGGCGGTCCGATCACCTTGAACAACGTCGGGACCCTGATCGGGACGGTGGAGCTTTGGGGCGACAGCGCTTTAGTGTTCAACACCGGCGTCTGGAACAGCAGCAACGGCGAGAGTCTGTTCTCGGGCGCGGACGACCGTGTGGTGAACGCCGCCGGCGGGCTGATTTTCATCTCTGGCGACGCCCTCACCGCCGAGACCACGCGCTGGACGGGTCTGGAGCGGTTCGCCAATGACTCGAACCTCTGGCTCATCGACGACGGCGCGGGCGACGCCCTGCTGACGGCGGCGGACACGGTTTTCCTGAGCAGTTCAACCCTGGGCGTCGATTTCGGCGGCGTGGCGTCGGACGTGTTCCGGACGGAGGGTGCGCTAGATATCCAGGCCGGTTCGAAGGTGGCGTTGAACCAGGTCGGCGGCCTGACCTTGAATCACCGCTATGTCGTGGCCGAGGCGCTGCAGGGCCTGACCGGGGAGTTCGACTTCGACGACGTCTTCCTGACCGCCTTCGCCGGTCTGCGCGACGGCTACACCGCGACCGAAGCCTATGTGGAGTTCGCCCAGCTTCGCGCCTTGATTGAAGCAGGCCTCACGCCGAACCAGAAAGCCGCCGCAGGCGGCGCGGACAGTCTTCCCGACGGCGCCGCCGTCAAGGACGCCCTGCTGCTGCTGCCGACGGACGAGATCGCGCAATACGCCTTCGACCAACTCTCGGGCGAGGTTCACGCGACTGCGCGGACGGCGACGATCGAGGACAGCCGCCTCCCCCGCGACGCCGTGCTGGATCGACTGGCGGACGCAGACGAATCGGGTGCCCTCTGGGTCCGGGCGTTCGAGGGCCGGGGCGTGAGCAACGGCGACTACAACGCCGCCCGCGCCGAAAGGGAGGTGCGCGGGCTGATGGCGGGCTTGGATCGAACCCTGAACGAAACCCTGACCCTGGGCGCCGCCATGGGCGTCCTGAAGTCCGAAACCGAGGTCGACCGGCGCGCCAGCACCGCCGAGGTCGAAAGCTTCCACGGCTTGATCTACGCCGGGACGAATTTCGGCGCCTGGCGCGTCTCCGGCGGACTGGGCTACGCCTGGACCGTGACCGAGACTGGGCGTGACATCGCCTTCCCGGGCTTCAGCGACGCGCCGGTCGGGGACTATGACGGATCGGTGCTGCAAGCTTTCGTGGAAGCGGGCTACCGCATGCCCGCCAGCGGCGGCCATGTCGAACCGTTCGCCAATCTGACCGCACTCCGCGTCCGCAGCGACGCCTTCGTTGAAAACGGCGGACCTGCAACCCTGTCGGGCGAGGCCATCGATGAAGACGCCCTGATCACGACGCTGGGTGTCCGCTTCGAGACCAATCCCGTGGGGCGGTTCACCGTGCGGGGAATGACCGGATGGCGCCGCGCCTGGGGCGATGCGTCTCCCGTCGGCCATCATGCTTTCGAAGGCGGCGGGACGTTCGAGGTATTGGGCGCGGCCCGGTCCGAAAACGCTGCGGTCACACGAGTGGAGGCGGAATGGCGGCTCTCACCGCGCATCGGCTTCGGTCTCGCCTATGACAGCATTCTCGGCGACGACGGCGCCGATCACGCCATCACCGGAGCTTTCAAGGTCGCCTTCTGACGGCAAAAAGCTCCGGCGGCCGGGTTTCATTCCTGTACCCGGCCGGATCCTCCGGGCGGCTGCGGGCCGTCCGGAGGGTTCGATGTCCTGCAACATCGTTGCCTATGTCAAATACCGGGCGTTAAAATCAGGGAGCTCGTCGTCCGGGATCTCAAGCCCGGTCACACGGTCGGAGCGCGCGCCGCCATGACAGATGCTCGTTCAGCTGATTTTCATATCCCGCACAGCCTGCTCGACAGCGCGAGCATGGATCGCGACGAGGCTCTGGCGGCATGGCAAGAGAGCATGAGCGCCCTGTATGACGTGCGCTTGCGCGCTCACGACCACGAAGGCTTTCAATCCCGCGCCGAGGCGTTCCACTTCGGCGACGTCGTGCTCACCGCCTACCGTTGCTCGGCCCAGACGTTCGACAGGTCACGATCGCGGATCGGACGGGACGGCCTCGATCACTACACGCTGCAGTTCTGCCTCTCCGGGCGGCACGGCCGGCGCGACGGGCCGGCAGGTGGCGAGGCCGGGCGGGGCGATCTCCTCATCGCCGATCTGGCCCAGCCTCATGCGACCGCCACGAGCGACTTCGACAGCCTCAACCTGACCATTCCCCGCAGGCTGTTCGCCCCGCTGCTCAATTCCGCCGACGAACATAATCTCCGACTGATCTCCGGCACGGCGCCTCTCGCCACCCTGCTTCGCAATCACATGATCGGCCTGTTCGCCGCCGCCCGAACCATGAGCGGCGAGGAAGCGGAATCGGTTGTCGCCCCGACACTCACCTTGGCGGCGGCCGTCCTCAATGCAGAGGCGCCCGGCGACCATGGCGGGGTTGTCGATCCCATCCTGGCCACGCAGGTTCGCCGCTTTCTATCCGATCGGGCAGCCGATTCCACGATCACCGCGGAGGGCGTCGCCCAACGCTTCGGCATATCGCGTCGCAAGCTCTACTATCTCATGGAGCCGCAGGGAGGTTTCATTGCCTGGCTGCGCGAGCGCCGGCTCCATCTTGCCCACGACATGCTGCGCGACCCCTTGCAACGTGGAAGGAGCATATCCGAGATCGCACAAAGCTGCGGGTTCACATGGCGGACCAATTTTGCGCGAACCTTCCGATCCCGCTTCGGTGTAACGCCTCGGGAAGCTCGCGCCTTGGCGGCTCAGCATGCGCCCCCGCCCACAGGCGCTCTGACAGACCGGCACATGTGGGAGTGGATTCAAATGCTGCGCTGAGCAAACGGGCCACGATCGAACACACTGAACAGTTTCGACGCAGGGATACGATCCATGCACTCACGGATACATCACGCGAGATGTCTAGCTCCGCGCTTGCTTCGCATCGGCTGTGTCAGGTCCAAGCTGCGGTCAGGTCAGCCAGCGGGTGCGGACTACGGAAGGGATCGATGTCTGCCGATTTCTCACAACGTTTCACCCTGGCGCTGAAAGCGCTTTCAATGAGCCGGGGACGGCTGGCTTCGGAACTCGGCGTGGACAAGTCACTGGTCGGGCGCTGGGCGTCCGGCAGCGTGCGGCCCTCCGCTTACAATCTTGAGCGGCTGACCCGCTTTCTCGCCGGGAAGCAACCGGGTCTGACGCTGCTGGACTGGGAGCGGAACCTGTCCGATTTCGCGGCCCTGTTCGGCGTGGATATTGTGGCCGATGACGGCGTAACGAGCGATCCCGGCCTATCTGGGGCTCTGCTGGACGTGGTGCGGAACGCGGTGGATTCGCAACTGAACGCCTATGAGGGCTTCTGGCGCACCACACACGCCTCGGTGTTCAAGCCGGGCTGTTTCTGCCAGCAGCACGGATTCATCCGCGTCGAGGAGGACAAGTCGCTGAAGTTCGAGTTGGGCGCGGACGGCATACGCTATGGAGGCCCGATGTTCCCCGTGGAGGGACAGGTGTTTGCAATCGCCAGAGACAGCGTGCGCCATGTGCCTTCCTTCCTGATCCTGAACGTCGTGCCCATGCCGAAGATTGTCATGCTGGACGGACTGCTGATCGCCGCCAGCAGTTCGCTTCGCATACCCTCCGCCCACTCCATCCTCTTTGAACGGATCGGCGACCTGTCAAATGATCGAGCCGCCGATGACGCCCATGTTGCGAGCCTCATGGAGCGGCCGGAGTTTGTCGAAGATCACGAAGTCGCTGATGTGGTTCGTCAGCACTTGCTTCGAGATTTCGGCCCGCGAGCGGCCAGTGAGGGAGGAGAGATGATGCTCAGTGCGCCACTGACGCCGCGTCTGGCGCAGATCATGGCGCTGTCTCGTTCCCCATGAAGTCCGTTTTGGCTTCTTGACCGCGGCACGCGTCGCTCCGGCAGAAAAGACTTAACAACGTCAGCTTTTGAGTCACCGCCGCACCCGCCGTGAGGTCCTTGATGCGCCAAAATCGGACTTAAAAGACAGATGATCAAACTTGGGCTTATCCCAAGGCCCGTCCCAGTTCGGCTCTCAAGGTGTTCTGAATTCGAATTATATCAGGCGGATAAACGCCAGCGGCCTCGGCGTAGATCGGCCATTGCCTGACACGGTCTGCCATGTCGCGGATGATCGTCTGACTCTTGCGGGCCTTGAAGCCGCAATAGGCGCCGAAGGCGACGAGGTCATCGAGATCGAACAGATCCCTTTTGCCGTTGAGGGTCATCTGATGGGCGCCCGTCCAGGACCCGGACGGATTATAGGCATAGGCGACATCGAAGGCCGGCGAGAGCCGCCAGGCGCCGTTCCGATCCATAAGGAAGGCGATGTTCTTCACATGGTCGTCCTGGTTCCGGATCAGGACGTTGAACACGCCGCGCCGGAACTGCTGCTCAATGTCGACCGCCGGCAGACCGAGCTTTCTGACCGTTTCGACCGCCTGCTCATAGCTGTAGGCGCCCGCAGCGTTGAAATCATAGTGGCGCAGCGCGGCAAGCGACTGCATGTGCAGCTTGTCGCCGCTCGGCGTGCGGTCGAAGCGGCGCGTCATGAAGTGGCTTCGTCCCCCCTCCTGATGCAGGCGGCAGTCCGCCATGTCGACGCCGACGTCGCCGGCCATCCGGGAGAAGGCGTATTCGATCAGGCCGAAGCCCCTGGGATCGGCGAGTTCCTTGTCCCGGTTGGCGTCGACGCCGTCGAATTTGATCAACCAGTCGGTGAAGCCCTCGCCTGCCGGCGCCTGCCCCGACCGGAATTCACCCGTCGCCTCGTTCCACGCCAGAACCGCCTTGGCCCGGGCCCCGCCGGCCGAGGTGCCGACGCGCAGGATCTCCTCCATCATCTCCCGATCGTCCTCGCCGGTCAGCACTCCATGCAGGGCCTGCCGGCTGGACAGGACCTCATTGGCGAGTTGCACCAGGGTGTCGATCTGAACGGTGCGCGACCGTCGCGACGCCTTGAGCAGCGTCGGGTGGAACTCGAGCGCCCCCATGCCGCGCGTGCCGATGTAGCAAAGCCGCTCAACCGGATTGAACGACCCCGGTTCACGGCCTTCGCGGACCAGCCAGGAATCGATCAGGGCGTTGCCGTATTTGTCGGGCAGGGAGTCCGCCAGAAGGCCAGGCAATCCCTTGAACGCTTCCCTGGGCAGTTCCGGAAACGAATAGGGCGCCACGGTGAGGGGCATGGCGAGCGGCGCGACCTCGATCCGGCTCGCGGCGAACTCCGGGGTGAACTGGAAGACCGCATGGTTTCGATCGTCGAGCCAGCTGACCGCGCCGATGTCGGATCCCCACAAGCGAACGGTGGCGTCGGTCATCGCTCGTCACCCCAGACCCAGGGCGGAGCCGCATGCGGCGAAGGCCGCGCGCTGGCGCGCTTCCGCTCGACGCCGGCGGGGCGGATGCGATCGACGGGCCGCACATCCGCCGGCGGGGTCAGGACATCCAGACGATCGCCCAGACCCAGGGCGTTCATCACCCGGATCAGCGTATCCAGGGAGACGTTCTCCCCGCTCTCCAATCGACGTAGGGTGTTGAGCGAAATCCCGGCTTGAGCCGCGAGCTCACGTTGAGTCAGATTGCGGCTGAGACGCTGGGCGGCCAGCCCTTCGCCGATGGCCTCGGACCGCGCCTTGATGGCCCCCTCGGAATTCGACACACCGACCTCCTATATGGGCGCTTATGGACGCATATCGGCTCTAAACCTCATATATTGGCGCTTATGAAGAGAACGTCAATTCGATTTCACAAAAATCAATATATGAGTGATTATTGACACCAAATACAATAACAACCATTATATAAGCCTTACTAGAATTCTGCTTCGCAGCCGCTATCGCCTCCGCTGGCGGTCAGGCGCCCCACGGTCGGCGCCGCCTCGGCCGGCGTCCCCGAGCCGCCGCGCCATCTGTTCGCGTCGGGTTTCGACGGGCGGAAGATCCCGCACGAACTGTTCAATCAGGACCGCATCGGCGCGATCCCGGGCCTGGTCCGACCGTCCCAGCGCCATAGCCTCCGCGACCAGGGCGCGTCGGATCTTGAGTTGACGGTCGCGGATGGACTGACGCCACCCGTCCTGCGCGCCCTGGGGCGCGAGCGCCTCGCGCGCGGCCTCGGCGAGAACCCGCGGCAGGGGACCGCCCCCGGCGATGAAACGCTCCCGCTGCTTTCGCACCGGCGTCCGCTCGGCCTTGCGCACCACGCCGCGCGCCCGTCTCGGCGTCGCCTCGGCCTCCACGCCCCGCGCCCGCAACGCCTGCGCAAAGCCCTCCCGCCACGCCTGCAGATCGGCCTTGCGCGGGTTCAGCCGTGCGCCGTCCCGGCCCAGCATCCGGACGGTCAGATGAACATGGGGGTGGCGCTCGTCCTCATGCAGCGCGAACACATAGGGATGGCGGTCGCCGAACACCGCCGACGCAAAGGCGCGGACGCTGTCATGAAGCCGGAAAGCCTCGGTGCCCGCCGGCATGCTTAGAACGATCGACAGGGACACCGGCGCATCCCATCGACGCTGCGGCTCCGCCGCCAGTTCGGCGGCCCAATCCTGCGCCAGCGTCTGCACGGCTTGCCGACCCTCCAGACGTTCGCCGTCCGGCCCCTCCAGGGTCAGCTTTCCATTGCGGGAGATGTAGTCGAGATGGCGCTGTAGATGTCCTGCATCGCGGGTGCGGCCGGTGATCTTGACCATGACCTCGGGGACGCGGCGAGCGACCCGCAACAGCGTCGCCCTCGCCGTTCCCTGCCCTCCCCTTGGCGGTCTTCCCAGCACCCCAGGCGTCAGCCGTGCGCGCCGGACATCGACCGGCGGCCGCAGCGCATCCTCGAAACCGAAGGGGGTGCGGAAGTCGGTCACGGCGCATCCGCCCAATAGGCCAGATTGCCCTCGAAGGCGGCGCGCAGACCCGAGAGGTGACCGCGGATGTCAGCAGCGAAGGCGGCGAGCTGCGCCGCCTCCAGATCGAGCACGCCCCCCTCCATCACCGCCGTGTTCAGCGCGCGGGCGATCTGGTTGATGTTGACGCCGATCCGCCGAAGCTCGCGCTGCACCTCGATGAAGGCCAGGGCCTCGGGACGGAAAAACTGGGCCCGCCCATGCAGCCGGCGACGGATCAGCGCCGCCGCCCACTGGGTGCGCGCCAGACCCATGGCCGCCGCCTCGCTCTCCAGCCGGACCAGGTCGGTTTCGCCCAGCCTGAGGGTCAGCTTGCCGGACTTGCCCACCGGTGCGGCTGCAAGCGGCTCAGGCAAGGAGGCGTGTGCGGCCGCCTCCATCAGATGGCGCAGGAAACGCGACCGCCCGCCCTGGGAGGCGGCGGCGGCGTCGAAGCGGCGGGCCAGATCGGGCGGGAGGCGGAGGGTGAAACGGTCCATCGGAGATGTGGGTCTGTCAGACATTGCCGGCGCAAAGCCTATCCTGCCCTAGACCGTCGCCCCCTTCGCCCCGCAGGACTACGGAGGCTCCCGCCCTCCCCTCGGCGTCCGCTCCACGGCCGCTCGCCCGCCGCCCCAAGAGCGCCCCAGCCGGTCGGAAACTCTCTTGCGGCCAAGCTTGTGGTCGTCCATCCAATGCTCCTCCCCCTTTCTGGAGTCGTCATGTCCCACCCCGCACTCAAGCCTGGGGCCGTGGCCGTCATCACTGGCGGCGCCTCGGGCATCGGCCTCGCCGCCGCCCGCCGTTTCGTCGGCCTCGGCGTCACCGTCTGCATCGCCGACCTCGGTCAGGACCGGCTGGCCCAGGCCGTCAAGGCGATCCGCGCCGAGGCCGCCCACGGCGCGGACGTGGCGGCGTTCGAGGTGGATGTGTCGGACCGCATCGGTCTCGAGGCCCTCGAGGCCGCCGTCTTCACCCAGTTCGGCGGAACAGACATTCTGATGAACAATGCGGCGATCCAGGCCGCGACCGACGCGCTCGGTTCGGCGGACGACTGGCGCCGCCTCATGGACATCAACCTCTGGGGCGTCATCGACGGCAGCCAGGTGTTCGCGCCGCGCATGATCGCGCGCAGGCGCAGCGGTCTGATCATCAACACCGGCTCCAAACAGGGCGTCACGACGCCGCCCGGCAATCCGGGCTATAATGTCTCCAAGGCGGGCGTGAAGGTCTACACCGAGGCCCTGCAGCACCAGTTACGCAACACGCCGGGCTGTCGGGTCAGCGCCCATCTGCTCATCCCCGGCTTCGTCTTCACCCCGCTGGCCGCCGCCGGTCGAACCAGGAAGCCCGCCGGCGCCTGGACCGCCGAACAGACGGTGGACTTCATGCTCGCACGACTGGCGTTCGACGATTTCTACATCCTGTGTCCCGACGATGAAGTGGACCGGGTTCTCGACGAGAAGCGCATCGCCTGGGCCGCCGGCGATCTCCTCAACAACCGGCCGCCGCTGTCACGCTGGCACCCGGAACATGCGCCCCTGTTCGAGGCCTTCCTCGCGAGCGGAGACGACGACGACGACGCGCGCGACGCCTGAGCGTCGCGCGCCTCACGCCTCACGCCGGACCGGTTTGCAGGCCATGAAGATGGTCGACCGCCTTTTGAGCATGAGCCGCAGCGGAAACGACGAAGCGCTTGTCGTTGCGCAGCACCTGCAGCCAGGAGGCCAGATAGGCGGCATGGTCCTCGCGGGGCTCAAGCGTCAGACCCAGGTCCGCACACAGGAAGGCGGCCCCCAGTTCGGCGACCAGTTCTTCGCGGGCATAGCCCTCGTCGCCATGGCGAAGACGGCCGAAGTCACGATCCAGCCGGCTCGGATGGCGGGTCCAGTGGGTCATCTCATGGCCGAGCACGGCGTAGTAGCTTTCAGCATCCCGGAAAGTTTCGAACGAAGGCATCTGCACCCTGTCCGGGCCGGGCGCATAGAAGGCCATGCTCCCGCCGTGACCTATGTCTGCGCGGCAGGCGGCGAAGAAGACCTCGGCCCTAGCGATGCGGGCCTCGACGTTGACCGCCGGCGGCGGCTGCGGCGCATGCCGTTCGGGCAGGCCGTCGATCTGGTCGATGTTGAAGACCGTATAGGCCTTGAGGAAGGGGATGCGGGCCGTCTCCTCCTCTCCGGCCCGGGACGTCTCGGTGCGGACCAGGGTGTCGGCGTAGACCACGGTTGCGCCACGCTCGCCTTTTCGGACGTGGCCGCCCAGGGCCAGAGCCTGACGGAAGGTCATCCAGGTGGGGGCCGAGAAGCCCCGGGCCAAAGCCTCTGACCAGAGCAGGAGGACGTTGACGCCCTTATAAGGCGTGCCGTCATGCCTCAGCGGGCGACTCGCCAAACCTGAAGCGGTCCAGGGCTGGGTCCAGGGCCGGACGCCCGCTTCAAGCTGGGCGAGGATCTGGTTGGTGATGCGGGTGTGGATGTCGGGGCGAGCGGGTTCGTTCGGGCGCGTCATGGCGGCCTCCTCGAGAGAATTTTGAAGAGAAGGAGCCGGCGACGCCCGAGAGCGTCGCCGGCGGCTCGGTCAGCGGGACCAGATCAGGCTGTGACCGCCGTCGATCTCGACCAGGGAGGCGTAGATCGGGGCCGGGAAGCTGGGATCGTCGAGCTTGACCGAGAGGTATTCGCGGTCCTCGCGGCTCGTTCTTTTCCAGGCGGCGCCGAACTCGGTCTGGCCGGAGAAGATGCGATAGTCCGGAGCCTTGTCGTCGGTCTTGTCGTTGGCCCGAAGCTGGGCCGACTTGACGTTGAGGGTGAGGGTCTTGATCGAACCGCTGTAGTTGCCGTCCGCTTGCTGGTTGAAGGCGCCGATGGTGGCCATGGAAGTCTCTCCTTGCTGATCTCGGGCCACGCCTGCCGCGGCCTCGATGGCGATCGGAGGACCGGGGCCCGGGAGGCGCGCAGGGCGAGCCCTCGCCAGCCCCCGCAGCGCAGCGGAGGACCGCAAGGGAGACTTTCCTGTTTCGCGAGGAAGGCCGTCAGGCCGGGGATGAAAGTCGAGCGCGCGGTTGCGCCCAGCCGACCGGGTTTCGGTCAGATCCGCCCCTTGAGAGGCCGCGCCGGCTGGCGCGCACGCAGGATGACGTCAAACCCCTCGACGCCCGCACGCCGGATGCGCGTCTGCGTTCGATCTCGCCCCGCCTTCGCTGCGACGCGCCTGCGCCCGCTGAAACAGACAGACCGCAGCCCCGTCCCAACCGGATCGCCGGTCAAGCCCGCCTCCCCGTGTGAAATGTCGGAACCGAGACCCCCGTCGCGTTCGTCACGGCCGGAACCTCCATCGCAGCAGACACAAAACCTCACGCCAGGGGCGCCTTGCCCTGCGAGGACCCGCCATCAGCACATAGATCGCGAGGACGTCAGAAAAAGAACCTCGACCCACATGGCTTCACGTCAACAGCGCCCCCAGAAGGGTTACGCCTAGAGCCGTTCCCAGGGCCATGGTCGGGCCCGCGCCGATCAGTGCGGACATCTTCGGCGTCAGTGCGGAGGACGCCCTCATCAGGACCGCCATCGGCCTGTTGGCCCCCGCCCCCCGAGAAGCGGGGAGCCAACATGATCCCTGTCGTCGGCGCCGACCGCGACACCAGTTTGGCAAGACCGAAAACCGCCAGTCCGGCCAAGGAGCACCGGCTTGCGGCCTATGCGGTCCCCCAGAGCGTCCAGCGGCAGAAGCAAGGCCGCCAGGGTGATGGCGTAGATGGCGATGCGTTGGCGGATCTCGATCGCTGGCTTGATGATCATCACCACATTCAAAGCCGCCCATGTGAACGCCTCGACGATGGCAGACGTCGGCCTCCGCCCTGCAGGCGGCCCGCACCGAACACTCACCCGCGACCCGGCGCAGGCTTCGCGCTAGTCTGGATTCACGTGCCGGCGGGAGCGAGTCTTTGAAAAAAACGAAAGCACAGGCCGAACAGACGCGACAAGCGCTGCTTCACGCAGCCGAAATCCTGTTCTGTGAGCGAGGCGCAGCCCGTGCTTCCGTGCTGGACATCGCGCGCACGGCGGGACTGACGCGCGGCGCCTTCTACCACCATTTCAAGGACAAGACCGAGGTTCTGGCGGCGCTGATCCAACAGTCCAGGACACCGGAATACGACCCCCCGGCCCTGCTCGAGCTCCAGTCCGATCCCCTTTCCGCGCTCCAGGCGTTCTGCACCGAACTCTTGCAGCATTTCGTGGCGGACCCCCGGCAGCAGCGCATGTTCTCCATCCTCATGCAGGGACGCGAGGCGTTGGGAGACCTCGAACCCTTGGTCCGTGCAAGACGTGAGGAGCTCTTTCGCTCCGTCGACGCCTATGAGGCGCTTTTGGAACAGGCGAAGCGCGAGGGCCGGCTATCGCCGAACTGGCGGCCGCGTACGGCGGCCGCCGTGCTTTACAGCATGATGCTCGGCCTCGTGGACCAATGGCTGCGCGCGCCGGACAGCCTCGACATGCGCTGGGCAAGTGATTCCTGCATCGCCCAGCTTTTCTCCGCCTTCCGCCTGAACGCGGCGAAAAAATAATCGGCCGAAGCTGGCGCTCGAGGGTAATCATACACAAGTGTATGTCCCCTCCTCCGGAGGCGAAACAGCCGCATGAATGCGAGCAAGGGAGAACGTCGTGCTGTCGAACTGGAGAGATGTGGCCGTATTCCTCGACGCCTCGCCTGAAGGCGAAAAGGTCGGCCTCACAGCCGCCCGCCTGGCCCAGCGACATCAGGCGCACCTTGTGGGTGTTTACGGCATCCCGCGAAGAGACGCGGACGGGCCGCATGACGGCTTTGCGCGGGGCGAAGCGGCTATCCGCGGCGTTCTGGATCGTCAGAGAACGACGAACGAGGAAAAGGTCCTGACGGCCGGCCGGCGCTTCGCTGAACTCGCGCTGGCCCATGGCGTCAGTTCGGAATTCCGCGTGGCCTGGCAGGACGCCGGCGGCGACGAAACAGTGCTGCGCGGATTGCATTGCGACCTCATCGTCAGCGGCCACCCTCGCCTTCAGGATCTGCCCGCCGAATGGTCGGCCGAACGCCTGCTTCTGACGACAGGCACGCCTGTTCTGAGGACGCCGACGGCTTGGGACGGGGACCGGGTCGGCGATGTCGTTCTGATCGCCTGGAACCGCAGCCGCGAGGCGCGCCGCGCCGTGAATGACGCCATGCCCTTCATCAGATCGGCGCAAAGGGTGATCATCCTTATCGTCGACGGGGATCGTCAGAACGAGCGGTTCGGCGAAGATCCCGGATCCAACCTCCGCGAACATCTGGCGCGCCACGATGTTGCGGCGGAGTTGATCCAGACGTCCTCCGATGGAAAGGCGGTCGCGGACGTCATCTTGAACCAGGCGGACGTGGTCGGCGCCGATCTTCTGGTGATGGGCGCCTACAGCCGGCCCCGCACCGCCGAAATTCTGTTCGGAGGCACGACCCGCACCCTGTTGTCTCAGGCTCGCATCCCGATGCTGATCGCCCGTTGAAGTGCGAAAGACCGAGGAACGAAGCACTGTCAGGATAACGACAACAAGCCGAGCAGGCCTGGCGTTCAGTGCGACCCTCTATGAACACGATCGACGGCTTGAGCTTCGCCTTGCCGGGATCATGTCAGGGGGTTCACCATCCCCATTGATCCGATCAGACGGCCCAACTCCGTCTGGCGGGAGGTCCCGGTTTTGGCGAACACCGACCTGAGCTGGCTCCGCAGGGTCGCCACGGAGATGTCCAGGTCGTCAGCAATCTGATTGATCGTCAGACCGCGAGCCAGCTTTTGAACCAGTCGGGCTTCTGCAGGCGAAAGGTCGAACAAACCGTTCAACATGGCGCTGTCCGGCACGCCTACGCCGTCAAGCGGGGTGACGATCACGATGCAGGCGGACTGGTTGAAAATGTCGTTCGCGCGCCGCTCGACGGGCGCGACATGGACGATCATGGCGGGATGGTCTTCACGGGCCGGAATGGGAATGGAGCGCACTGCAGGTTCAATGGTCGACCGCATGACGGCGTCCTTGAACAAGCAGTCGGCCGCTTGCCCGCTCAAAGACAGGCGATCGAACGCCCCGATCCTGAACGGACTTCTCAGGGCCTCAAACAAGGCGTTGGCGACCAAAACTGTCGTGCCGGCGGTCAGAACGGCGGCGGGAAGTCCCAATTGAGCCAGCGTCTGCACTGTGTTGGTCGCTCGTTCCAACTCAAGCCGGCCCGAGATCATGGCTGCACGCCCAAGGTGTGGTCGCACGCTGTTCAGCCAGGCCAGGGCCTGCCGAGGCGGAAGCTGGGCGTCGGTATGTCTCTGCAGCATGATGACGGCGGTTTCGCCGCTCGGCATGGGAAACACCGTGCCCATCAATGCACCGACGCCCAGAGGGATGGGGACGGCAGCAGCTTCGCGGCGCATCATCTCCGGAGGAAAGAAGTCCTCATCCAGCAGAAAGGCGGACGGCGGCGCACCGCGAGCATAGGTGGTGAGCGCCGAGGACTGCCAGCCGCCTGTGCTGCAATAATCGGACAAGGCGGCCTGAAGCGCAGGGGTCGATGAGATGATGGGAGCCTTGTCAGCCCGATCAATGATCAGACCTGCACCGACCGCCCCGACCTGAACGGCCAGGGTGTCAAGAAGCGCGGGCCATGCTTCCGGCACGAATGCGGCTTCGTAAATCTGTTCGACCAGCTGCTCGGTCATTTGGCATTCCCGCAGTTCGCGGGTTGATCATGACCGAAACTACCTCCTCAAGTAATAGCCTAAGTTCTGGGCCTTCAGGCGCGTCGTCAGAAGACGACCTTCAGTCCTCCGGTGACGGCGTGGTCCTGGCTGTCTTCGCCGAGAACGCCGTCGTATCTCACACCGAAGCTGACGTTCGGCGCCAGGGTCCAGCGCGCCTCGACATTGACGAAGGCCGCATCTTCGGACTGCGCCGCGCCCAGCACGGTGAAGGTCGATCCGCCGGCGAAGGCGTGCCGCCCGACCGGAGCCAAATCGCCCGTGGTGTGACGCCAGCCGGTCGAGCCTTTCAGGAAGAAGGGACCAACGCGGCTGCTCTCGAAACGCACGCCCAGATGGGTGATCGTCACGTCTTCATTGATCTCTTCGCCAGACAGGGCGGCGGGGCCGGACGTTTCGCTGAAGGCGTCGGTCTTGACCCGCACCATGGCCAGATTGGCGAAGGGTTCGGCATGGCCGCCCCAGGCCAGAGGCATGCGGTAACCCGCCTCGACGAAGGCCTGTGCGACCGAACCGTCATAGCTGGCCGTCGGCGTCTCGCTGAAGCCCGGGAAGACGATCCGGCGCTCTGTTTCGGTCGAGGTTCCAGCATAGCCGGCCCCGGCCTTCAGACTCCATGCCCCGACGTTCGCGCCCGCATAGACCAGGCCGCCCAGGCTCTCCACCGTGCCCAAGGAGACGCGGCGATCAAGTTCCAGATCGGTGCTGGTCCAGCCCGCCGCCACGCCGAGGGTGAGGTTGCTCCCGACCCGGGTGTCGACGCCGAACATCAGGCCGCGGCTGTCACGGTCCAGTTTTGCGGCGTTGAAGTCGCCTTCGCTGCGGCCCCAGCCGCCATAAACCTCGCCCCAGACCGCGCCGTTCGGCTCATCGTCGCTGAGGCGGTTCAGCACGGCATTGCGCGGCAGCCGGCTGTCCTCGAAGGCGGCGGTGCGGGCGGATGGGTGGATCTCGCCTGACAGCAGATCGAAAGCCGTGATCGCCGCCCCGTCGTCGGGCAGCATCACCAGCGTGTCCTTGACCGCGTTTCCCGCCCCCAGGCTGTCTGCACCGGCCGCCGTCTCCCTCTGGTTCGGCGTCCGTCCCGCATCGGCCAGAGCCCGCAACTGGGCGAACTCCACAAAGGCGGTGGTGGCCGTATAGCCGTCACGCAGACCGGCGAAGGCCGTCAGAAACTGGTCGGCGAAATCAAACTGGCCCGTCAGGCCGGCGTCGCCCTGAACCAGCACATACCGATGATTCAGCACGACCGGTTGGGACATGTTCACCGTCAGCACGCTGCCCGGCAGAATGTTCACCGTCCCAGTGGTGAAGAACAGGTCGCTGTTCAGTCCGCCGATATCCGCCGACAGAACTGATCCGCCCAGGAACCGCGTATTGGCCGAAGTCTGGATGCTGTCGCCGGTTCCTCCGTCCTGCAACTGAATCAGGCCGCCGTTCTCGAAGGCCTCCAGCCCAGCCCAGACCGTGGTCTCGGCCACGCCCGCCAGGTTTGAACCGACGATCACGCCCGATCCCGCGTTCCACAGCCGGTCATCAGCGCCGAAGAAGCCGCTGGTCCCGTCGATGCTGTTCCACGACCCGAAGTTCTGCGTCTGACTGTTGGCTCCCGACAGGTTGATCCGGCCGATCAGTGCGCCTGCGTTCGTGAACTCAATCGCCCCGCCCGAAGCATTGAGCGCAAGGTCCGACGACTGGGCGGAGCTGTTCTGAATCGTCCCCAGGTTCTGAATGTTCACCGCCTGGTTGGCGCTGGAGGCGGCATCGACACCGTTGAACACGCCCTGAACCAGGCCGCGCACAGTGATGTCGCTGGATCCCAGCCCATTGTTGCTGACCGCGATGCCGGCCACGCCGCCGGTGACATTCATGGCGTCGATCACGATGTCGCCCGCATTGACGCCGCCTTGCGCCAGAATGCCGAAATCATCCGATCCGGTTACGTTCCCCGTGGTCGTGACCCGCGTCGCGCCCGTTCCGGTGTTGGTCGCCTCGATCCCGGTCGTGCCCGAGGCGTCGCCCGCCGTCACGTCGATCGCCCCGCCCCCCGCCGCCGAGGTCTGCCGGGCCACGATCGCCGTATATCCGGTCGCGGTCACATCACCCGCATTGACCGTCACCGTCCCGCCCGTCGTCAGCGCGAAAATCCCGTTGCCCGCGGTCGCATTGACCGGTCCGACCGTGGTCACCGTGGTCGAGCCGGCGCCGAAGTTCTCGGCGTCGATGCCGAACCGGGCGTCGAT
>Ga0233377_1000252_pt1 | contig 27892 bp, 21 predicted proteins | sample ElkDunMinimDraft_6_FD_191540 | JGI IMG/M metagenome (GOLD analysis project Ga0233377, IMG submission 191540) | Fecal eukaryotic communites from dung pellets of Tule Elk in California, USA - Elk Dung E36 | ecosystem: Host-associated > Mammals > Digestive system > Large intestine > Fecal | place...
CACCGACGCCGTCGTACGGGCCGTGCTGGGCGTGTCGGACCGGACGGACGGATCAGCGGGGTGAGCCGGTGGGCACCGTCCGGGTGTCGATCTCGGTGTCGATCTCGGTGTCGATCTCGGTGTCGACGAGGCGGACCAGCTCGGGAAGGACCGTGCCCAAAGGGGCGTCGACGGTGAGTGCCGCGTAGCCGTCGCCCCGGGTCGGGCCCTGGTTGACGATCGCGACGGGGATGCCGAGCTTCGCGGCGTGCAGCACGAACCGGCGGCCCGACATCACCGTGAGGGACGACCCGAGGACCAGGAGCAGCCGCGCCTCCTCCACGAGGGCGAAGCACGCGCGGACCCGCTCCGCCGGAACGGTCTCCCCGAAGAAGACGACGTCGGGCTTGAGCATCCCTCCGTCGCACGCCCGGCATCCGACCACCTGGAAACCGTCGATCTCCTCGTCGGGCAGTTCGACGTCGCCGTCCGGGTTGATCGCGGTGGGCAGGGCGCCGAAGCGCGGGTTCGCCTCGGTCAGGCGGTGGTCCAGCTCCTCACGCGGGCTGGAGTGGCCGCAGCCCAGGCAGACCACCTCCCGCAGGTTGCCGTGCAGCTCGATGACGGACCGGGCGCCGCCCGCCTGGTGCAGGCCGTCGACGTTCTGCGTCACGATGCCGGAGACCAGGCCCCGCCGCTGGAGGGACGCGACCGCGCGGTGGCCGGCGTTCGGCGCGGCCCGGGTCATCGCCCGCCACCCGAGGTAGCTGCGGGCCCAGTAACGTCGTCTCGCCGCCGGATCGCCGGTGAACGTCTGGTAGGTCATGGGGGTGTGCCGGTTCAGGGTCCCGCCCGGCCCCCGGTAGTCGGGGATCCCCGACTCCGTCGAGATCCCGGCCCCGCTCAGCACCAGGACGCCGCCCTCGGTCAGCAGTCTCGCCAGCGTGCTCGTACCCTCGCTCACCCCTCCATGCTGCCCCATCCGTGCGAGTGGGACGGCCTCGGGACCTGCTCGCGGGCCGCCCTTACCTGTGATCGCGGAACGCATCGGACGACGAACGGTGGGCCGGTGCGTCAGCGGAAGGCGTCGGCGTGGTCGGCGGCCCACTGCCGGAACGGGGTGGCCGGCCTTCCGGTGAGCTCCTCCATCGTGGAGGTGGCCGACTCGGGAAACATCGCCATCCGCGCGTGCCCGTCGATGATTCCCCTCGCCGCCTCGGGGGGCCAGCCCGCGTCGACCAGATCGCGCAGCGCCTCCTCGGGCGGGAGTTCCTCCCAGCGGACCGCCCGGCCGACGGCCTCGCCGATGACGGTCACCTGCTCGATCTGGGTGAGGGCCTCGGGGCCGCTCAGCACGTACCTCGCCCCGGCGTGGCCCGTGCCGGTGAGCACGCTCACCCCGGCGGCGGCGATGTCCCGCTCGTGGACGAGCGCCCTGGTGGCACCTCCGTGCACCCAGCGGACGGTGCCGGTGTCGCGGATCTGCGAGGCCCACATCAGGGTGTTGGCGGCGAACCCGCCGGGCCGCAGGAACGTCCACTCCAGCCCGGACCGCTCGATCAGCCGCTCGATGAGGGCGTGGGAGCCCAGAATCGAGTTCGGGTCCTGCTCGGGCGTGCCCGGCGCGGGGGCGGGGACGCCGCGCGCGGAGAGGTAGACGACGCGGCGGGCGTGCTTGGCGATCTTCTCGATGGTCGAGGGCGCCGCGTGGTCGGCCGAGAGGGTGGGCCAGACGAGGAACACCGACTCGACCCCCTCCAGGGCGTCGTCCAGCGTGGTGGGATCGGCCAGGTCGCCGCGTACGACCTCGGCGCCCTCGGGGAGGGCGGCGGACGCGGGGCCGCGGGCGAGCGCGCGTACGGCGACGCCCGCGTCGAGGAACCGGGACACGGCCTGCCCGCCGACCTTGCCGGTCGCTCCGGTGACCAGGATCATGGGGATCTCCTCCGTGGATGGGGATGTCCCGACCAGCTTGAGACCTCATCTTTGGTTGAGGTCAAGCGGGAAGGCGGTGCGTCTTCCCGCCGATCCGCACAGCCCGACGATGAGGGCCGGGCCCACGACCCCCCACGGCGTCTCCACGACCCGGTCCCCACGACCCGGGCCCCGACGATCTCGGCCTCACGACGGCGGCCTTTACGACAGCGGCCCACCGGCGGCCCTCGCGGCGGCGGCTGTCGTGGTCACCGCCCGCCCGGCGGGCTCGCCACCGCCTCCTCTGCTGGTTCGTCGCCTTCGAGGACCGCGGCGCCGCTGAACTGCGCCGAGTACAGGCGGTGGTAGGCGCCCCGCGCGGTGAGCAGCTCCTCGTGGGTGCCGTGTTCGACGATGCGACCCGCGTCCATCACCAGGATGAGGTCCGCGTCGCGGATGGTGGACAGCCGGTGGGCGATGACGAAGCTCGTGCGGTCCGAGCGGAGCGCGGCCATCGCCTGCTGCACCAGGACCTCGGTGCGGGTGTCGACCGAGCTGGTGGCCTCGTCCAGGATGAGCAGCGACGGGTCGGCGAGGAAGGCGCGGGCGATGGTGATCAGCTGCTTCTCCCCGGCGCTGACGTTGCCCCCCTCGTCGTCGATCACGGTGTCGTAGCCGTCGGGCAGGGTGCGGACGAACCGGTCGACGAACGTGGCCCGCGCGGCGGCCTGGAGCTGCTCCTCGGTGGCGAGCGGATTGCCGTAGGCGATGTTCTCGCGGATGGTGCCGCCGAACAGCCAGGCGTCCTGGAGCACCATGCCGACGTGCGAGCGCAGGTCGTCGCGGCGCATCGCGGTGATGTCCACGCCGTCGAGGGTGATCCGTCCGGAGTTCAGCTCGTAGAAGCGCATGACGAGGTTGACCAGGGTGGTCTTGCCCGCGCCGGTCGGGCCGACGATCGCGACCGTGTGCCCGGGGTCGGCCACCAGGGACAGATCCTCGATGAGAGGCTGCTCGGGGTCGTAGCTGAAGGACACGTGCTCGAACTCGACACGGCCCCGCCTGACGGTGGGAGGCACCGGGGCTGCGGGGTCCGGTGCCTGCTCCTCGGCGTCGAGCAGCTCGAAGACCCGCTCGGCCGAGGCGATCCCCGACTGCATCAGGTTCGCCATCGAGGCCACCTGGGTCAGCGGCTGGGTGAACTGCCGCGAGTACTGGATGAACGCCTGAACCTCACCCAGGCTCATCGACCCGGTGGCGACCCGCATGCCGCCGACGACGGCGATGGCGACGTAGTTGAGGTTCCCGATGAACATCGTCATCGGCATGATGATCCCCGAGACGAACTGGGCGGCGAAGCCGGCCTTGAACAGCTCCTCGTTCCGCTGCCTGAACACCTCCTCGACCTCGGGACGGCGTCCGAACACCTTCACCAGCTCGTGACCGGTGAACGCCTCCTCGATGTGGGCGTTCAGACTGCCGGTGTGAGTCCACTGCGCCACGAAATGCCGCTGCGAGCGCTTCGCGACCAGCGCGGTGACGAACATCGTCAGCGGGATGGTGACCAGGGCGATCAGCGCCAGCAGCGGCGAGATCACGAACATCATCGTCAGCACGCCGATCACGGTCAGCAGCGAGACCAGTAGCTGGCTCAGTGTCTGCTGCAGGCTCTGGGAGACGTTGTCGATGTCGTTGGTGACCCGGCTGAGCAGCTCGCCGCGCGGCTGGCCGTCGAAGAAGCGCAGGGGGAGCCGGTTCAGCTTGTCCTCGACCTCCTCGCGCAGCCGGAACACGGTGCGCTGCACCACGTCGTTGAGCAGGTAGCCCTGGAGCCAGCCGAAGACCGACGCCGCGAGATAGATCCCCAGGACCCACAGCAGGACCGTCCCCAGCGCGCCGAAGTCGATGCCCAGGCCCGGTACGAAGTCCATTCCCGAGAGCAGCTCGGCGAAATTGTCGTTGCCCGCCGCGCGGGCGGCGGCGATCGCCTCCTCCCTGGTCGTCCCGGCGGGCAACTGCCCGCCGATCACCCCGGTGAAGATCAGGTCGGTCGCGTGGCCGAGGATCCTCGGTCCGAGGACGTTCAGTACCACGCTGATCACGGCGAGGGTGATCACGACCAGCAGCTTCGGGCGGTCGGGGTCAAGGCGCCGTACCAGCCGCCGCGCGGACGGCCAGAAGGTCATCGACTTCTCCGCGGGCATCCCGGCCGCTCCCCCGAAGGGGCCGCGCCCGAAGCCTCCGCCGAACATCGGGGGACGCGGTCGCGTGGTCGTCATAGGCCGGTCGCTCATGCTGCGGCCTCCGCGGCCAGTTGGGATTCGACGATTTCCAGGTATGTGGGGCAGGACTCAAGCAGCTCGTCATGAGTGCCCAGGCCGACGACCACACCGTCGTCCAGCACGATGATCTGATCGGCGTCGGCGATGGTGGAGATCCGCTGGCCGACGATGATGACGGCGGCGTCGGCGGTGTGCGGGCGCAGGGCGGCGCGCAGCCGCGCGTCGGTGGCGAGGTCGAGAGCCGAGAACGAGTCGTCGAACAGGTAGATCTCGGGCTTGCTGACCAGCGCCCTCGCGATGGCGAGCCGCTGCCGCTGCCCGCCGGACACGTTCGTGCCGCCCTGGGCGATGGGTGCCTCCAGGCCCTCGGGCATCGCCTCGACGAAGTCACGGGCCTGGGCGACCTCCAGCGCCTCCCACAGCTCCGCGTCGCTCGCGTCCGGGTCGCCGTAGCGCAGGTTGCTCGCGACGGTGCCGCTGAACAGGTACGGCCTCTGCGGCACCAGGCCGATGCGCGTCCAGAGCGTCTGGGGGTCCAGGTCGCGGATGTCGACGCCGTCGACCGACACCGTGCCGGAGGTGGCGTCGAACAGGCGGGGTATCAGGGAGATCAGCGTCGTCTTGCCGGAGCCGGTGCTGCCGATGACGGCGGTGGTCTGTCCCGCGCTCGCGCGAAAGGAGACGCCGGACAGCACCGGTGCCGCCGCGCCCGGATAGCGGAACTCGACGTCACGCATCTCCAGCTCGGCGCGCTCGCTCACCTGCCGTACGGGGTCGCTCGGCGGCACCACCGACGAGTCGGTGTCGAGCACCTCGACGATGCGCTCGGCGCAGACCGCGGCGCGCGGGATCATCATCGAGATGAAGGTGGCCATCATCATCGACATGAGAATCTGTATCAGGTACATGAGGAACGCGGTCAGGGCGCCGACCTGCATCTCCCCGCTGTCCACCCGCGCGGCGCCGAACCAGAGCACCGCGACGCTGGAGACGTTGAGTATCAGCATGACGGTGGGGAAGATGAGCGCGGTCAGCCGCCCGACGCGCAGCGCCGTCCCGGTCAGGGCGGTGTTGGCGTCGGCGAACCTGCGCGTCTCCTCGCGCTCGCGGACGAAGGCGCGCACCACGCGGATACCGGTGAGCTGCTCGCGCAGCACCCGGTTGACCTGGTCGATGCGGTCCTGCATCGCGCGGAACTGGGGGACCATGCGGACGATGATCAGGCCGATCGACACCAGCATCGCGGGGACGCAGACCAGCATGAGCCAGGACAGGCCGAGGTCCTGGCGCAGGGCCATGACGATGCCGCCGACGCCCATGATCGGCGCGGCGATCAGCATCGTGCAGGTCATCACGACGAGCATCTGGACCTGCTGCACGTCGTTGGTTCCGCGGGTGATCAGTGAGGGGGCTCCGAACCGGGAGACCTCCCTGGCCGAGAACCCGCCGACCTGGTGGAAGACGGCCGCGCGGACGTCCCGCCCGAACCCGGTGGCCGCGAGGGAGCCGTAGTAGACCGCCCCGATCGAGCAGGCGATCTGCACGAGGGAGACGAGCAGCATCCAGCCACCGGCGGACAGGATGTAGCCGGTGTCGCCGGTGGCGACGCCCTGGTCGATGATGTCGGCGTTCAGGCTGGGAAGGTACAGCGAGGCGATGGTGCCGACGAGTTGCAGCACCACCACGGCTGTCAGCGTCCACGAGTAGGGGCGCAGGTATGTGCGGAGCAGCCGGGTCAGCATGAGGACCCTTCACGTCGGGCGGCCGGGCGAGGGGCGACGTGCCGGGGGTCCGGCCGTCCGCCGGTCGCGCCCGTCGCCCCGGTAAACGGGATCATGGGGATCTCCTTCGGGGGAATGGTGAGGATCAGCCTGCGAAATGAAGTTCGCTTGAGGTCAAGGCGAGGGGGTCGGGGCAGGGGGAGCGGCAGGTCGGGAAGGACGTCGGGGCAGGGGGAGAGCGGGAGGTCGGGAGGTCGCGTTCCCGCCTCGCCGGGATCACCGGGGGCGGGGCGTTGGAGGCCGCGGGGCGAGGCGGAATCCTAGCCAATGAGGGAGGGGGTCACCCACCCATTTACATCGGCCCGGCCGCGGGGTCTCGACGCGGTTCGGTCGTGGAGTCCGCGGGGGCGCCGGTTCGGGGAACGGAGGGGGTGGGATGGGGCTCGTGTGAAGGAAGTGATCTTTTCCAAAGAAGTTGGTCATATTTTTCCGGCAAATGTAGGAAAAAGCAGCTAGAAAGCTCGTCTTTCACCCGATGCGCTGGCCGTCGTCTGCGTTTTAACGTCATCTGGCAGACACTCTGACATCACCACGACAGCCGTCTGCCTGTCGGCCAGGAGAACACCCGATGCCCCGTGCCCTCGCCCACCGCCCGTGGGTGCCCGCAGTCACCGAGGACCGCGTCCAGTCCGTCCTGAAGGCCGTGACGGATCAGACAGCCTCCTCGGTCCAGAGCGAGATCGAACGACTGGTGGCCGACAACCACCGCATCCACGATGTCGAGTCGATCAACCTCAATCCGGCGACGAACATCATGAACCCGAGGGCCGAGGCCCTGCTCTCGGCCAACATCGGGTCGCGGGCGTCGCTGGGGTACCCGGGCGACAAGTACGAGATGGGCCTGGAGGCCATCGAGCAGATCGAGATCATCGCCGCCGAGCTGGCCGCGGAGGTCTTCGGCGCGGGCTACGCCGAGGTGCGCGTCGGCTCCGGGGCGCTCGCGAACCTCTACACGTTCATGGCCGTCTGCGAACCCGGCGACACGATCATCGCCCCGTCGGCGAGTATCGGCGGCCACGTCACCCATCACGAGGCCGGCGCGGCCGGCCTGTACGGGCTGAGGACCGTTCCCGCCCCCGTCGCGTCCGACGGCTACACGGTGGACGTCGACGCCCTGCGCGAGCTCGCCGTACGGGTACGGCCGAAGCTGATCACCATCGGCGGCAGTCTCAACCTGTTCCACCACCCGGTGGCGCGCATCCGTGAGATCGCCGACTCGGTCGGTGCCCGCGTGCTCTTCGACGCCGCCCACCTGTGCGGCATGATCGCGGGGAAGACCTGGCCGCAGCCGCTCGAAGAGGGCGCCCACCTGATCACCATGAGCACGTACAAGAGCCTGGGCGGTCCCGCGGGCGGGCTCATCGTGACCGACGACGCCGAGCTGGCCCAGCGGCTCGACGCGATCGCCTACCCCGGGCTCACCGCGAACTTCGACGCGGGCAAGACCGCGGCGCTCGCCATGACGATGCTCGACTGGAAGACCGCGGGACCCGCCTACGCGCAGGCGATGGTCGCGACCGCGCGAAGGCTCGCCGACGAACTGCTCGCCCTCGGGGTCCCGGTCTTCGCCGCCGAGCACGGCTGCACCCGCTCCCACCAGTTCGCCGTCCTCGCCCACCGCTACGGCGGCGGTCAGCGGGCCGCCCGGCGGCTGCGCGAGGCGAACCTTCTCACCTGCGGCATCGGCCTGCCGTCGGAGGCGGTCGAGGGGGACGTGAACGGCCTGCGCATCGGTACGCCGGAGATCGTCAGGCTCGGGATGACCGAGGCGGACATGCCGGAGCTGGCGTCGTTCATCGCCCGGGGCCTGGACGAGAACGTCAACCCGGGAACCGTGGCGCCGGAGGTCACCGCGTGGCGTAGCCGCTTCTCGGGAGTGCGTTTCACAGTGGACAACCCCTCCTGAGGAGGGCTCGCCCGGGTGTCCACGGTCTTCCTGGAACGGCTGGGAACACTCCCGCCCGAGAGGACCCGGCTTACGTGATCATGAAGGCTCTTTCCCCGCCGGTCCCCGGGTTCGCGTGTTAACGGACGGAAGGCGGGGTAGGGCGGGCCATGCCCGCCACCGCGCGCCCTCACCCGTGGGAGGCCCGATCCGCGCCGGTGGTCGTACCGGCCCGGCATGAGAGGAGAGCACGGTGGCCGACGAATCGGATCTGATCCTCGACCTGGTGTGGCAGGAGTTCCACGAGGTCGTGAACATGACATCGGAGGAGCTGAGGGCCTTCCTGCTCGCGTCGGCCTCGGCGTCACAGGTCGCGGCCAGTGCCGTGAGTCCCGAGACGGCCATGCCGCCGCTCGGGCGCCAGGTGCTCCAGGTTCTCGGCAAGCGGAAGGCCGACCTGACCGCCGACGACATCGAGACGATGCGAAAGGCCGTCGACCGCGTCGAGGACACGCTGGCCGAAGGAGCGGTCGACGAGGACGACGACGACCGGCGACGGGCACTGCTGGAGGTCGGCCACAACCCGCTCAGACCGTCACGACTGGGAGGCTGACAAAGCGGCGGGAAGCCCTTTGGTCCCTCCCCGTCGTGCGTGACGTGCTCGTGCGTGACGTGCTCGTGCGTGACGTGCTCGTGCGTGGTGCGGTCGTCCGCAGTGCGCTCACCCGTGGCGCGGTCGTCCGTGGCGCGGCGGGAGGAGTCTCACGGTGCGCGCCCGTCGGGGCGGCGCCGGTCCTGGAGCCACTTGTCGGTCTGACGGGTCGCGTTGGGCGCGCTGGGAGTGCCGGGAGAGCGACGGGTGGCGCGGGTCTCGGTGACGGTGAAGTCGGACACCACGTGCCGGTTGTGCATCAGGAAGCCGACGACGCCCGCGATCGCCTGCACGCTGTCGCTCGCGCGGGCATGGCCGGTCAGGAGGTAGACCAGCGGAGTGGACGGCTGGTCGAGGGCGAAATGGCGATCGTGATGATGCGCGTCCTGGAGCGTTTTGATCGGAAGCGGCCGTGAGGTGGTGAACCAGGCCGCGACCTCCCAGGAGGGATGTGACGTGTCGGGATCGATGGATTCCTCGTAGCAGGTCGTGCAACCCCGGCGAGCGTCCTGCCCGTGGGGGCACGCCCAAGCGGCGAGGTCATGCGGCATGCTGCGCTCGGACATGAGCCGACCGTACCTTCCCGTACCGAGAGACCGACGCTTCCACCGTTCCCACGCGCCGGGACACCATATTCTCACCGGTGTTTTCACCGGTTCATGGTGAGGATCATCATTTTCTCTCCGCTGCCGGAACCGCCGGAAACGGTGGAGGTCACCGCACCGCCCCCACGGGCGGGGCTTCGCGCCGGCCGCCCCGCCGATCGGTACGGAACCGGTGGACCCCACTGGGCGCCGCCCTGCTCGATCCGTTGCCTGTCCCCGGCGGACCCCTTGGCGGCCGGAGTCCCTCGGGGCTACGGAATGGCTGAGTATTTCGCTGTTTCCGCAGCTCATCGGAGGGAAAGAATGATCTTGGCGGCGTTCCGCCGGCCCCGGTGCGGGCAGCGGATCGCTCTGGGGTATCGAACGGGGGGACGCATGACGCGTGAGTTCGACGCGTCCGCTCACTACGGGCGGCGCACCGCCGACGTCCACGACGACGGCGTCACGGTGAAGGATCCCCTCCCCGGCAGGGCTCCGGCGCTGCCCGCGGTGCGGGGCCCGATCACCTCCATGCTCTTCGAGCGGCTGGTACGCCCGCCGCACCGCTTCGGCCTCCTCTCGCTCCCACTCCTGTCGTTCCCCGCCCGGTTCGCGGGTCCCGCCCTCATGGACGAGGACGTGCAACTGGCGCTCTTCGTCTGTTACGAGCTGCACCACCAGGGCTTCGAGGGGGTGGACGAACGATGGGAGTGGAGCCCTTCCCTCCTGGAGGTGCGGGAGATCCTGGAGGCGCGATTCGAGGAAGGGCTGGCGCGGGCCATACCGTACCCGCCCGCCTCGCGGCCCGAACAGATCCGCCAGGCACTGGCCGAACTGGTGACCGCCGCCGTCGACGACGGACCCGACCTCGCGGGGTTCCTCCAGCGGCAGGCCGACCTGGAGCAGTTCCGCGAGTTCGTCGCGCACCGGTCGATCCACCACCTCAGGGAGGCCGACCCGCACACGTGGGTGATCCCCCGGCTCAGCGGCCGCCACAAGGCGGCATTGGTGGAGATCCAGGCCGACACCTACGGCGGGGGAAGCGCGGGGCGAATACGCTCGGAGCTGTTTCGAGCCACCATGCGCGGCCTGGACCTGGACGACTCCTACGGTGCTCACCTCGACCGGGTCCCGGCGATCACGCTCGCGATCTCCAACACCATGTCGCTGTTCGGTCTCCACCGGCGTCATCTCGGGGCGCTGCTCGGTCACCTGGCGACGTTCGAGACGATCCTCTCGACCTCCAGCCACCGCTACTCCATGGGACTGGGCAGGCTGGGAGGCGACGAGGCGGCGAGGCGTTTCTACGACGAGCACGCGCGCGCCGGCACCCCCCACGAGCGGGCCGCCGCGCACGACATGTGCGGCGAGTTCGTGACACGGCATCCCGCGCGGGTCGGGGACGTCCTGTACGGGGCGGCCTGCGCCCTCACCCTGGATCGGCTCTTCGCCGAACACGTCATGAGCCGGTGGCGTCGCGGCGCCCCGTCGCTGCGGGAGGCGGGCGCGACGCCGAGGTCGTGACCGCCCACACTCAGCCGCCCGATCCGCGCAGGGCCTGGCGGATCACGTCGCTGGTCCGGTCCACGACCGCCAGAGGCGGCCCGAACAGCAGGTTCATCAGCATCGACTCCGTACCGGGATGCGGATGGGTCGGTGCCAGGGCCATGGCGGCCTTCACCCCGGCCGCCATGGCCCGGCGCTCGGCCACGCTCGTACGGGCGCGCAGCTGGGCGAACTCGTGGCTCTCCTCGGCGCGGGCGTGGGCGAGCACCGCCGCACGCAACACCTGGAGACGCGCGGAGAACTCGGGATGCCCGGAACCCAGCTCCTCCAGGTCGACGAGCAACTGCTTCGCCTCCCTCTCCTCCGCGAGGCGCTCGTCGACCACCTCGTCCCCGCCCTCGATCTTGAGGCGCGCGTAGGGGTGCACGACCTCCTCTTCGGCGGTCTCGTGCACGGCGAGCATCCGTACGAGGCGCTGGAAGGCATCGGCCCGCCGCGCCCCGATGGGGGCGTCCTCGACCTCGTCGAACAAATCCCTGATCATCGCGTGCTGGAGCATCAGCAGGTCCAGGACGTCGTTCTCGCTCATCGGCTCGGGCACGGTCCGGCGGTCGTTCATGGGTCCCCCTCTTCGACTACCAGGTCGATTACCCGCACCCGGGCACCGAAACCCGGGGCCCCGGCACCGCGGAGGCGGCGGTGACACGGACGGGCGTACGCGGGGAACCCGGCCCCGCCACCTCCGGGGTGAGCCGCCGTCAGACGGTGATCCACTCGGTGACGACCGTCGCGTCGCCGAGACGGCAGCGCAGGCTGAACGGCCCGGCGGGAACGTCGTCGTAGACGAACCTGCCCAGATCGTCGGCCATCAGCGTGACCGGACGACCTCCGAGGACTTCGACCTCAAGGCGGCGCGACGGCATCAGCTGGCCCACCACCCGGCCGCCGGCGGCGGTCACGGTGATCTCCAGGTCGACGGTGAGCCCCGCGCCCTGGAAGGTGAGCACGCGCGGCTGCCGCCCACCCCTCACCCGCGAGGGTCCGCTCAGGGAGTCGAAGACCAGCTCGGCCAGCTCGGCGTCGAGCGTGCGCAGCGTGTAGGCCTCGACCGCGATCTGCAGGAGATGCGAGGGAACGGGGTCGAACAGCTCGATGGCGCGGCGCAGCTCCGCCTCCAGCTCGTCGTCACTCATCGGAATCCCCGTCCGCCGAGAAGGACGCGCAGCCGCCGCAGGCAGCGCTGCCTGATCGGCCCGACGCTTCCGACGGCGATGCCGAGCGTCGCCGACACCTCCTGGTAGCTGAACGGCGGAGAGGCCGTGAGCAGCCGCAGCAACCGCTGGCAGCTCTCACCGAGCTCCTGGAAGGCATGCCAGGCCGCCCGCGCCCGCTCGCGCTCCCTTGCGGAGTCCTCGGAGTCGATCAGCGCCTGCTCCGGCGTACGGTCGTCGGCGACGCGGTCGAACACCTCCCCGTCGTCGCTCGGAGACACCCGCCGGGCGGCCCTGATCACCTTCACGCACTCGTTGCGCGCCGTGCTGGCCAGCCACGCGCCGACCTTGTCCGGTTCGCGGATCCGCGTGAGATTCTGGGCGAGCCGGAACCAGGTCGTCTGGTAGACCTCCTGCGCGTCCGCGTCCCTCAGCCCGTGAGCGCGCACGACGGACCACACGAGGGGGCTGAGGCCCTCCACCAGGGATTTCCACGCGGCGGTGTCGTCGTCGTCCACCGCGGCGCGGAAGAGGATGCCGATCGAGTCTCGATCCACGGTGACGTCCCCTTGCTTTCCGGACTGTCATCGTACGTCGCGGGATCGATCCGCCCGCACTGGTTTTCAGGGCGTGACCGGGACACTTCGTACGCTCCGTGGCGTCCAGGTGGCGGGGATGAGGGCCGGGGTGGCGACGCCCGACAGCCTGCCGGCGGGGGTGTCGCCCAGAAGACTTCCGGCGGCCTCCCGGGAGCCGACCCCCCGGTTCCGCGCCATGTGGTTCGCGACCAGGGCGACCACGAGGGGCGCGGAGAAGGAGGTGCCGCTCCATTCGGCCAGGCCGTCGAACTCGACGCGCTCGCGGACGGCGTTCGGTGACGACGCCGTCTTCTCGGTGAGCTCGCCCCGGTGCGGGGGAAACCGGCAGGTGCAGTCGTACAGGTGGCCGTACCTGCAGGAAGGGAAGGTGGAGTGCTGGTAGTCGTACGCCGCGGGAGTGGGGTCCACCGCGGTGAAGGCGCTCACCAGACGCTCGCCGGGCGCGTACGTCGTCACCCACGGCCCGTGGTTGCTGAAGCAGGCGCGGGCCGAACCGTCCTTCCTCAGGGCGCCCACCGACACGACGGCACCGGCGTAGCCGGGGTGGTCGGCGTAGGCGGCGGGCCAGAACCTCACGTCGTTGCCGTTGTTGCCCGCCGCCGCCACGAGCAGCGTCTCGGGATGCCCCATCAGCGCCTCCATGAAGCGTTCGAGCCCCAAAAGCGCCTCGGAGCCGGTGCTCGGCGTCCCCGCCGACAGGTTGACGATGTCGGGCCACCTCCCCTCGGGCAGCATCCCCCCGAGCAGCCTGTCACCCAGCTCCTTCTCGCTGATCGCGCCCGCGTTGACGAGCGTCGCGTGCACCGTGACGTCGGCGCCCGGCGCGACGGCGCTGACCAGCCCGGCGATGAAGGTGCCGTGCCCGACGTACTGCTTGAGGATGCCCTCCTCGTCGAGCTCGACCTCCTTGCCCTCGCCCATGACGCGGCGCATCCACGGGTGCGACCTGTAGTTCTCCACCAGCCCGGTGTCGACGACGAGGACGGACACCGGCGCGCCCTCGTCGTCGGCGAGCTCGGCCACCGCCGGGTTGGGCGACTCGTACCGGGGGACCGGCACCGGCTCGTCGCCGGGGCAGCAGTTCACCGCGATGGAGACGATGTGGTTTCTGGACACCATGCGGCGCCCGTTGTCGCGCTCCAGGTTCTCGACGGCCCGCAGCGCGTCCGATACGTCCCGGTCGGCGAAGCGTTCACTCCTGTCGGGCTCCCCGACCTGGATCCTGAGCACGCCGCCGGGACTCTCCTCCCGCTCCACCCGCACGTCCACGTCCCGGTCGCCGCGATCCCGGACGAACGCGTCCCTGACCACGGAGGCGACCTCGTCGGCGTCCCGCGCGCGGGCGAGGACGTAGCCCTTCTCGTAGAGGAACATGGGCTGCGACCCCTCGAAACCCGCCGCGAGCACCACCTCACCCATGGCGTCCTGGATCTGGTCGAACTGCTCCTGGAACCTGTCTGGTGCCATATTCGCCGTCCTGTCTCGGAGATGTCCCGACATCGCCATGGGTTAAGAGCCGCCGGATGCCTCACTGATACACCTTCCGGGCGAACCGCTCGATACGAACCGGGGAGGTCACCCGGCACGGACAGGGGAGTCCGGGGCTGGACGGGGGGTGTCGGAGAGGGCTTCGCGGCGTGGACGCTCTGAACACCCCACGTCTAACATCGATCCGTGACCGGGGGAAGCTCGCGGATCCCGCCGCGCGCGGGAGACCCTCTCGACCTGCTGCCCTTGGTGTTCGCCCGCCCGGCGGACGCGCTGGACGGAGCGCGGGCCGTGCTGTCCGGCTCCCCCTCCCCGCACGACGCCTCCATCGCCCACCAGGTGATCGGCATCTGGCAACGCGACTTCGGCGACCTCACGACGGCGATCGGCCACCTGAGGAAGGCCCGCGCCCTCGCCGCCAGGTCGGATTCCCCCAACCGCGAGGCGGACGTGCTGGCCACCCTGGGAGCCGCCCTCGTCCACGCGGGCCGTACCAGGCAGGGGCTGGCGGCGCTGGAGACGGCCGTCGAGAGGGGCAGCGGGATCACCGGGGCCCGGGTGCTGTTCCGCCGAGGCTACGTCCGGTGGGTTCTCGGCGGGCACCGCGAGGCGCTCGACGACCTGCGAAGGGCCATTCCCGCCCTGCGCAGGGCGCAGGACACGATCTGGACCGCGCGGGCGCTCACGCTCAGGGCGACCGTCCACCTGGCGATGGGATCCGTCGAGCGCGCCGAGGCCGACTTCGTCGCCGCCGAACGGCTGTGGGAGACCACCGACCAGGAGCACGACAAGGCCGACGCTGTGGAGAGCCGCGGGCTGGCGGCGTTCAGATCCGGCGACCTGCCCGCGGCGCTGCGTCTCCTCGACGAGGCCGCGCGCCGCTACGAGGCCCTTGGCACGCCCATGTTCGTCCTGCACATCCGCCGGTGCGGAGTGCTTCTCGCGGCGGGGCTGGCCCGCGAGGCGCTGGAGGAGGCCGACACCGCCACAGAGGAGCTGGACCGGATGGGAGGGCAGACGACCCGCGGCGCCGAACTCCTCCTCATCGCCGCACGGGCCGCGCTGGCGGCGGGCGAGCCGCACGCGGCGATCGCCCGCGCGAGCGCGGCGATCCGGCTGTTCTCCAGCCAGCGCCGCGACTGGTGGCAGGTCCACGCCCGGCTCGTGCTCGTCCAGGCCAGGTTCGCGGCGGGAAAGGTCTCGGGACGCTCGGTGCGCGACGCCGCCGAGGTCGCCCTGCGGCTGGCGGAGCTGCGTTCCCCCGAGGCGGTCCAGGCCTCGCTGCTGGCCGGACGCACCGCCCTCGCCCTCGGCTGGGAGGCCGACGCGGAACGGCACCTCGCCGCCGCGGCCAGGACCAGGGCGCGCGGACCCGCCTTCGCCCGCGTGGACGGCTGGGTGGCCCAGGCGCTCAGAGCCGCCGCGGCGGGACGTACGCGCGGCGTGCTGGACGCCTGCCGCCGAGGGCTCGACCTGCTGGACGAGCACAGGATGACCCTGGGCGCCTCGGAACTGCGGGCGCGGGCCACGGCGCAGGGGGCGGAGCTGGCCGTCCTCGCGCAGCGGGCGACCCTCGCGAAGGGCGGCCCCCGCCGCTTCCTCGACTGGAGTGAACGCTGGCGCGCCACCGTGCTCGCGGTCCCGCCCACCCGCCCTCCCGACGACCCCGAGCTGCTGCGCGACGTGACGGCCTTCCGTGAGATCAGCGGCCGGATCGACACGGCGAGGCCGGGCGGCGTGCCGGCCCCCGCGCTGGAACGCGAACAGCGGAGGCTGGAGAAGGAGATCCGCGCCCGGACGCTCCGCACCCGCAGCGCGGGCGGCTTCGACGGGCACCGCTTCGACGCGGGCCCGCTGCTCGACGAGCTCGGCGACGGATGGCTGATCGAGATCGTCGCCGTCGACGGCGCGCTGCACGTCCTGCTCTGCGGCCGGGGCCGGGTGCGCAGGTTCGCCGCGGGACGGCTCGCCGACGCGGCGATCGACGCCGACCACGCCCGCGCCGGTCTCAGACGGATCGCGTACGGGGGCTCGGAGGACAGGCTGCCCGTCCTCGAAGCGGGCGGGCGCCGCCTCCAGGAGTCGCTGCTCGGTCCCGCCGTACGCCACCTCGGGGACGACCCCGTGATCGTCGTCCCGCCCGGCAGGCTGCACAGCGTCCCCTGGGCGCTGCTGCCGGCGCTGGGCGAGCGGGTGCTGAGCGTCTCACCGTCCGCGAGCGCCTGGCTCCGCGCCCGGCGGATCGAACCGTCGCCGTCCAGGGAACGGATCGTGCTGGTGAGGGGACCGGGACTCGCGACGGGCGGCGCGGAGGTCCCGCTCCTGGCCGCGCGCTACGGGAAGGCGACCGTGCTGGAGGAGGGCACCGCGCTCGCCCCGGCCGTGCTCGCCGCGCTCGACGGCAGCAGGCTCGCCCACATCGCCGCGCACGGCACCTTCCGCTCCGACAGCCCGATGTTCTCCTCCCTGAGGATGGACGACGGCCCCCTCACGGTGCACGACCTCGAACGGCTCCACAGCGCCCCGTACCGGATCGTCCTGTCCAGCTGTGACTCCGGCAGGCTGCAGCCGGTCGGCGCGAACGAGCTGCTCGGCCTCGCCGCGGCGCTGCTGCCGCTGGGCACGGCCGGGATCGTGGCGAGTTCGGTGCCCGTCGACGACGAGGCCGTGGTGCCGCTGATGCTCGCCCTGCACGAGGGGCTGCGGCGCGGTCTCAGCATGGCCGAGGCCCTGCGCGACGCGCGGCTCGCGATGCCCGGCGACGCGCTCAACCGGGCGACCGGCTGGTCCTTCTCCGCCATCGGCGCGGCCTGAGGGCCCCGGCCGCGCCTGGTCTCCGCGTCTGGTCTCCGCGTCTGGTCTCCGCGTCTGGTCTCCGCGTCTGGTCTCCGCGTCTGGTCTCCGCGTCTGGTCTCCGCGTCTGGTCTCCGCGTCTGGTCTCCGCGTCCGGCCTCCGCGTCCGGCCTCCGCGCCCGGCCTCCGCGTCAGCCAACGGTGAAGAGCCTTCCCAGATCGGCGCGGTCGCTGCTGCCGAGCCGCGCGTAGGCGTCGCACAGGTGGTTGGCCACCGTACGGATCGACACCGTGAGCTGCTCGGCGATCTGCCGGTTGGTCAGGCCCGCCGCGGCGAGGCTCACGATCTGCCGCTGGCGTGCGGTCAGCTTCGGCAGCGCGAGATTGACCAGGGCGGAGCTGCGCGCCCCCTGGCACCTGCCGGCCAGCGCGGAGGCCCGGCTCCTGGAGGACTGCGAGGCGCGCCGGTCGTCGTGAACGAGGGCCGCGTGGGCGAACGCCTCCGCCGCGTACAGTGCCAGGCCGAGATCGGCGAGACCTCGTGCCACCCCGTCCAGCGCCTCCCCGTCGCGCCCGGCGAGCGCGCGGGCGTGCCGCGCCAGCAGGGGGGCGAGGTCCCCCTCGGTGCGGTCGGCGAGGTCCCCGAGCCGGTCGACGACCAGTTCGGGTGTGCCGAGTCGAGCCACGTCGTGCAGGGCGAACAGATCGTCGTCGAGCGGGTCGTCCCCGGCGGCGCGCAGCGCGGACCGCAGGGCCCCGTCGAGGTCCCCCTCGGCGGCGAGCGTCCAGGTCCGTGCCCGTTCGGCGGCGATCCACATGCCTGTCCGCGTCTCTCCGTCCGCGCTTGTGCGCGCGTCTCCGTCCGTGCGCGTCCACGTGTCTCTGCCCGTGCCCGTTCGCGCGTCGCCGTCGAGGGCCGGACCGCGCGACAGGGCCTGCCGCGCCGTCGTCAGGTCGCCGATGTAGGCGGAGGCGTGCGCGAGTTCGGCCAGGCAGGCACGGTGGTGGGGGGAACGGCGTAACCCCTCACGGCTCCAGGCGATGGCCTCGCGGGTCTCCCCGCGAAGCCGGGCGACGCGGGCCCGCCGCGCGCAGAACTCCGGCATCGCCGGCTCGTCCCAGCCGGTGTCGTCCTCGGCCATCCGCTCACCGGCGCCCCGAGGGATCCCCGAGAGCCTTCCCGAGTACGCGCGTACGGCCAGTTCCTCGCACTCGGCCTCCAGCGCCGTGACCGACGCGGGGAAGAGCCGCCGCGGAGCGCCGCGGGACGGGCCGCCCGTCCCGCGGCGCTCCGCGGCGGCTCGGAGCACCGGGCCGTGCAGCGGGTGGACGAGCCGTACCGACAGATGGTCTTCCACGGTGACCAGCCCTCTCGCCCGCAGGCGTTCGAGGACGCCGAAGGTCACCCCGGCGCCTGGCGCGTCCGGGCGCGGCGGCTTTTCGGAGGTGGTGAACTCGGGGATCTCACCGGGTGCGACGAGTTTCAAAAGCCTGCCGGTCGCCGTGAGCTCCGGGGGCTCGCCGGGTGTGACGAGGTTCAGGGGCCTGCCGGACGCGATGAGCTCCAGTGCCTCCCGTTCCTCTCCGCCGACGTCGCGGATGGTCTCCTCCACCAACTCTCTGGCGCGCACCGTCATCGGGGGGGTTCCGCGCCAGGTCCACGTGCCCGACACGTGGCTCAGATCCCCTCCGGCGTGGATGGCGACGACCAGTTCGCGCAGGAGTCGCAGGTCACCGCGGCTCGCCCGGTGCAGGCGCCTGACGGTGAGGGTGTCCACGTAGCCACCCACCGCCCGGGAGAGCAGCTCCCCGCACTCGTCCTCCGTCAGGGGGGCGAGCCTCATGCGCGGCAGGAGGCCCTCCTCCCAGAGCCGGGAGACGTCCTGCGGTACCGGTTCGCCCTCCCTGACCGTGACGAGCAGGCGGGTACGCCCCCTGAGCGCCAGGCGGAGGACGAGCGCGGCCGAGGAGTCGTCGAGGAGATGGGCGTCGTCCACGACGAGCACGCGTACCCCCTCCAGCGCCTCCACGGGGTCCGGCGGGCAGAGAAGCCCCGCAAGGCGCGGGGAGGGTTTCATGGGGTGCGGTGCCGCCTCATGGAAGGTGAAGAACTCCGCGAGGCGCGGGGGGCGAGAAGGAGTGGTCACAGGAGTGGTCACGAGGGCGGTCACAGCTTCGGGGGCGGCCTCGGCGGCGAGGCGGCTCCTGCCGCTCCCCGCCGCGCCGGTTACGACGACGCCCCGGCGACCGGCCGCCAGGTTTCGCCGTACGAGATCGAGTTCCTCAGTCCTGGCCGTGAACGGCCAGGGGGACCGTGGGTTTCTCACAGCTGTATGAGCCGGGTTCCCCGTCCGTGATACACGTCAAATCGAAGACCTCGACGAGGCGCGGCTCCCGGAGCGGGCGAGGCCACCGACGTCAAATCGAAGGCCCCCTCCTCATGCGCGTCAGGGGTTCCGTCTCTCCGAACTCGACGCGGTGTTCGCCTGGTACCGGTCCCCGGGCGCCGGGAAATGTCGTACGGGTGTTGCGGGATCGTCGCCGACATCGCCGACATCGCCGACATCGCCGACATCGCCGAGGTGCCGGTGAGCCGGTGGCCGGAGTCGCGCGTGCGCGGTCAGCCCCGCGAATCGGGACAAGAATGCCAGAGGGCCAGATGTGTCTACGGCACATCGCATTTGTACACGCGTTGCCGCGATAAAGAAATACGGCATGTAACCGGATTTCGCCCCTCGGGATTACCGCTCGGCGTCCGACAGGTCGATCGTCGACCAATCCGGTGTGATTCATCCGCCGGGAGAACAACGAGGGCCTTCGCCGCGTGCGCGCGCCCTCCGGGCCGGATCCGTGCCGGACGCGGCGCCGCGGGCGCCGCCGGAAGCCCGTGCGCGTAAGCGTTCATGGTGCGAGCCCTCCGTGCGACGCTGTCCGTGGCGTCCGCGCTCGCATGCTTTGGATGGCCTTGCCCTGATGACCGACGCGGTGATTGAAATGCGTGGCAAATGGGGTGTTCCTGCCTGTCATTGAGCGGCCAATGAGCACTGAACCGTCGATTCTCGTGGAAATTTTCCGCCAAGCTCGATCTCATATTCCAGCCAGTTCTTTCGGGACCATTTCTGGGAAGAGGAGAGTCGTATGGCCAATTCGCGAAGAATCACGGCATTCGTGGCCGCGCTCGCGACGGCGGTCAGCCTCGGGGCCGTCGGCGCGCAGGCGTCGGCGGCGGTCGCGCATCCCCCGGCAGCGACCGCACAGCCCTCGGCGGCGGTCGCCGCTCCGCCGCAGGGGGTCCGGATCACCCGCTTCCTCGGCGAGCAGCGCCTGCCACACAAGATGCGCTTTCGTGGAACCACCGTCGGCGGCCTCTCCGGCATCGACCGTGACCCGCGCACCGGCGCCTGGTATTTCATCTCCGACGACCGGTGGCGCTACAATCCGGCGCGCTTCTACACCGGTCGTCTTGACATCCACCCGGTCACCGGAGCGTTCAGAGGGGTGAACCTCACCGGGGTCACCACCCTGCGACGCCCCGGCGGGAGCTCCTACCCGGCCTACGGCCGGCCCAGGTCCGCCGATCCCGAGGCGATCCGTTACGACCGGTGGAGCCGCAAGCTGCTGTGGGCCAACGAGGGTGACCGGCCCGACGCCGAGAATCCCAACATCCCGGTCTCCGACCTGTCCGTCCGCTGGAGCGGCACCGACGGCCGCCACCTCGGGGAGCTGACGATTCCCCGCAACCTGAAGATGACCGCCACCAACAGCGGCCCCCGGCGCAACTTCGGGTTCGAGGGGCTCACGTTCACGCAGCGGAGCATCGCGGCCGTCACGGAGGGGCCGAGGTACGAGGACGGCCCGTTGCCGACCGTCGACAAGGGCGCCACGGCCCGCATCACCGTGTGGGGTCGTGACGGCCGGCCGCGCGGGCAGTACGCCTACCCGGTCGACAAGCTCCCCGCGGCGCCGGTCCCGGCGAACGGCAAGTCCGACAGCGGGGTCTCGGAGATCCTGGCGATCGACGAGAACCGCTACCTCGCCCTTGAGCGCTCCTGGATCGAGGGGGTCAACTACCGGGCCAAGCTGTACGAGATCGACCTGCGCGGTGCCACGAACGTGCTGACCCGCGACAGCCTGGCCGGCGGACACCCGTACCGCCCCGTTTCAAAGCGTCTCGTCTCCGACCTCAGCACGGTGCGACCGCCGGTGCAGAACCTGGAGAGCCTCGCCTGGGGGCCGCGCCTGCGCAACGGCGAGTGCACGCTGGTGATCGGTTCCGATGACAACTTCGACAGCAACGAGGTCACCAAGTTCATGGCCTTCGCCGCCCGGGGTTGCTGAAAGCGCCGCCCTGAAAGGGCGGCGCCGAAACGGTTCAGCCCGTCGATACCACGTGCGAACGGTGGTGTCGGCGGGCTGAACGCGTGAAACGGCGAAGTGTCCGGGCACGGTTTCGGACTCGGTAGGGGCGCGTACATCGTCCGATACCACTGCCGTGGGAGTGGTGGAAACCCGTACGGCGTTACGCCGGTCCCAAACTGCTAAAAATGCCCGCATCAAACCTCGTGAGGATTCGCGGGGATTCACAAGATCGTGCTTTCTTGGGCCTCCTGAACAGGAGGTGATCCGGCTCCGGGGGCCCGGAACCCTTGTCCTCTCGCCGCCGTCTCCGGTGGCCAAAAATATGTAAATTCTTGGATTCGTTCGAGCCTGCGATACGCCTCTCGACATAACTGGGGGCTGTTCGCCATGTGTCCGTTTCTTTGGTTTTTGTCGAGCCGATCCATGTCGTCTGCTAGAACCTCGTTCACGTAATGACAAATTTTATGATTTACCTATACCATCGCCGTTCGTGGTTGGAGTTGATCTTTCAGGAACCCGATTGGGTAACGACCTGTTCTTTGTCATGCATGACAACGCGACCGGCCGGATGCGGCTTCATGCCCGTCTGACCGACTTGGGGCTGGCCGCGGCCATCCTGGGAGAACTGATGCTCGCCGGACGGATAACCGTGGGACTGGCGGCGGGACAGGTCGGCCTCGTCGTCCTCGACGAGGCGCCGCCCGGAGACACGGTCGCCGGGACCGCCCTGGAGCACATCGTCGCCGAGCCCTCGCACCGCTTCCGTACCTGGTTGCACTTCCTCGCCCGCACAGCACTCGCCGACGTGGCGGCCCGGATGGTCGACGACGGGCTGCTGCGCCCGTCCGGCAGACGCCCGTCACGACGGCGGGTGCCGGTCGACGTGAACGTCGCGGCCTGGCCCTCGGGACGCGTCAACCTCGCGATCCAGCGCCGTGAGCCGCTCAACGTCCAGGACCGCGTCCTGCTGGGACTGCTCGTCGCGACCGGCGGCAACCAGCTCGTCCTGTGGGAGCGGAACCCGAGCTACCTCTCCGGCGCGATCGCCACCCTCCCGGCGTCGCTCCAGGAACTGATCGCCCAGACCGAGGCTGCCGTAGGTGACGCCGTCATCAGCCGCCGCCGCTGAACCCCCACCCCCCCTCACCTCAAGGAATCCCCCCATGCCCGTGACAGAACGCAGGGTGAGCGCCGTTTCCGCGGCGCTCGCCCAGGACCGCCTCGGCGTACCCTCCGTGGTGTTCTTCGTCATCTCGGCGGCGGCACCGCTGACCGTGATCGGCGGCTCGGTGACCGCCGCGTACGCCGCGACCGGTGTGATCGGCGTCCCCCTCGCCTTCATCCTGCTCGGAGCCATCCTGGGCCTGTTCGCCGTCGGATACGTGACGATGGCCCGCTACGTCGTCAACGCCGGGGCGTTCTACGCGTACACCGCGAAAGGACTCGGCCGGCCGCTGGGGGTGGCGACCGCCTGGGTCGCGCTGCTCGCCTACAACGCGCTCCAGGTCGGCCTCTACGGCATGATCGGCGCGGCGGGTGAGCCGCTGATCGCCGACTGGTTCGGAAGCTCCCCGCCCTGGTGGGTCATCGGGCTGGTCGCCTGGGTGCTCACCGGGGTGCTCGGGCTGATGCGGGTCGACGTGAACGGGAAGGTCCTCTCGGTCCTGCTGCTGACGGAGATAGCCATCGTCGTACTGTTCGACATCGCCGACCTGATCAACCCGGCGGCCTCGGGCTACAGCCTCGACGTCTTCAACCCGTCGAACCTCTTCGTCCCCGGCATCGGAGCGGTGGTCGCGATCTGCATCGCGTCCTTCGCGGGCTTCGAGTCGTCGGTGGTGTTCTCCGAGGAGACCAAGGACCCGAGGCGTACGGTGCCGATCGCGACCTACATCGCGCTCGCCGTCATCTCCGGCCTCTACGCCCTGTCGTCGTGGGCGATGACCGTGCCGGTCGGCTCAGACAAGATCGTCGAGGCCACGCGCGAGCAGAGCTCGAACCTCCTGTTCAACCTGGCCGGACAGCACCTGGGGGCGACCATCGCCACCCTCGGCGCCATCCTGTTCGTGACGAGCCTCTTCGCCGCGCTGATCGCCTTCCACAACACGATCTCCCGCTACATCTTCGCCCTCGGCAGGGAGCGGGTCCTGCCCGCGGCCTTCGGCCGCACCTCCCCGCGGACCGGCGCCCCGGTCAACGGCTCGATAGCGCAGAGCGTCATCGGGCTGGCCACGATCGTCATCTACGCGTTCTTCGGCCTGGACCCGGTCATCCAGCTGTTCTTCACCGTCGGATCGTTCGGTGGCCTGGGACTGCTCATGATGCTGGCGGCCACCTCGCTCTCGGTGCTCGCCTTCTTCGCCAGGAACCCCGCCACGGAGAACGCCTGGCGGACCCGGATCGCCCCGGCCATCTCCTCCGTCCTGCTGTTCGTCGTCATCGTGCTCGTCATGCTCAACTTCGACACCGTGCTCGGCGTGGCCCCCGACTCCCCGCTCCGCTGGATCATGCCCGCCATCTACTTCGTCGCCGCGGGATTCGGCGTGATATGGGGACTCGTCCTGCGAGCCAGCAAGCCGAACGTCTACGCCAACATCGGACTCGGCGCCCGGGCAGCCGTGAAAGGCAGCGAATGACCGAGATCATTCGTATCCCGAACGCGCCGGGAGCCGCCGAGACCATCGGTGCGATCATCGCCACCTCCTTCCACGAACAGGAGATCTCGGCCTGGATGATCCCGCCGGACGACGACCGCCGCCGGGTGATGCCCCCCCTCTTCTCCATGACCACCGAGAGCGCCCTCGCCCACGGCGAGGTCCTCGCGACGGCCGACATGTCCGCCGTGGCCGTGTGGTTCCGCAAGGGGGTCGCGCCGCTTCCCGAGATTCCCGACCGGACCGCCCGGGTGGAGGCGTTCGCCGGCCCCCACGCGGAGCGCATCGAACTGATGGGGGAGGAGATGGACAAGCGCCACCCCCACGACCCGCACCACTATCTGGCGTTCCTCGCCGTGCTCCCCGGACACCAGGGACAGAAGAGGGGGACCCGGCTGCTTGAGGAGTACCACCGAGGGCTCGACGAGGAGGGGATACCGGCATACCTGGAGGCGAGCAGCACCCGAAGCCGCAGGCTCTATCTGCGTCACGGCTACCGGGACCTCGGCGACCCCATCTTCATGCCCGGCGGCCCGCCGATGTATCCGATGTGGCGCCCGCCGAACCCCTGACCATGGGACCCCCGCGAGTCTGAATCCGCGCCGGAGGGTATCGCCGCCCTCGACGGGGTATCGCGGGGGTCCACAACGGTACGGGGTTCGGGAGGACTGAGTGGACCACCACGGTCAGGCGCTGTGGGTGCGGACGATCCACCGGGGACACTGCAGCGTGCTGGAGGTCGGCGGGCACCTGGACTTCATCACCGCCCCCACGCTCGCCGGACACGTCAACGCGGTCTGGGAGATGAGCGACGGCCCCCGCCTCGTGCTGGAGCTGTCACAGCTCGCCTTCTACGACTCCACCGCACTGGGCCTCCTGGCTCAGATCCGGCAGCGCGTCCAGGACACCGCCACCGGGCGGCTCGTCCTCGCGGGCATCCCCGAAGGGCTGCTGCACCTGCTGCAACGCACCGGCCTGCTCTCCCACTTCGAGGTGCGCGACGACACCGAACAGGCCGTCGCCGACCTGCTCCCCCCGGAGTGAGGCCGCCTCTGCCGGGGTTCGACGATCCGCGCCGGTACGTGGCGCGGGGCAGGAGCCCGTGAAGGACAGGGGCCTTCACGGGCGTGTGGCGTGTGGGGTCAAGGGCCGGTGAGGCGGCGATCTCCCCGGGTGGTCACCACGAACACCTGCCAGTTGTAGTAGGCGTAGTAGTTTCTTATGTCCTGTTTGATCTGGCGTGCGTGCAGCAACACCGCGTTGACGTACGCCTGGGAATGGTTGTAGGCGTACAGGGCGCGCCGGTAGTCGCGCGGTGCCCCCGACGCGCGAAGATAGTTCGCCGCGGCGAGCAGGGAGTCGCGGGTGTCCTGGATGTCACCGCCCATCCCATAGGCGTCCCACGTTCTCGGCATGAACTGCATGGGTCCCTTGGCGCCCGTGTGGCTCGGTGACCGTACGCGGCCGAACTTGGTCTCGACGAACATCACCGCCGCCAGCACCTCCCACTCCACGCCGAACCGCCGCTCGGCGTACCGGAAGTGGTCGAGCAGGAAGTCGGCGGGCTTGGGCGGCTGGACACGGAATTTCACCGCCCCGCTGATGGGCCGGACGAGGGAGCGTAGATCCCGGCCGGCCGTCACGTTGTCCTTCGCCTGCCTGGCCAGGGCCTTCGGCAGCTTGGCGTAGGTGCGGGCGGCGACCTTCGGGTTGAGGATCAGGTAACGGTAGATCCGCTGCTGGTGCAGGGCGAGCAGCACCACCGGCTCGGGGGGCTCTCCCTTGCCCGGATCGCCGTCGCGCCTCCAGGCGTCGATGGCGCGCCGGAGCTCCGCGGTGGTCGTGGCCAGGGAACGGGCCAGTCGCGCCGGGTCGGTGGGGATCGCCGCTTTCGGGGAGGGCGGGGCGGGCACCTGACCCGCCGGCGTCGTCTGCCGCGAGGACTTCTCCGCCGGCGGCGCGGTCTCCTGGCCGGGAGCGGCCGGTGTGGTGGCGCTCCGCGAGGGAGCGCCCTGGGAGGCGGTGTTCGGAGAGGTTCCCTGGGAGACGGAGCCTTGTGCGGCGACATCCTGTGAGGTGGCGCAGCCGGAGATCGCGACGACCAGGCCGACGAGAGAGGCGATCAGCGGCCTCCCCCGCGACCGGCCCGCGCGTGAACCCGACGACCCGCCCTCCGCCGGGCCGTCCGGACCTCCCGAGGGGTTCGCCTTCTCCGAGGCGTTCGGTCTCCTGGAAACGGCCGCCTTCTCCGAGGCGTTCGGTCCTCTGGAAGGATCCGGCCTCTTCGAGGTGCCTGGCCCGCCCGAGGCGACCGGCCATGCGGGCATCGTTCGTCCGTTCGGCCGGTGGTCACGCTCCGGCCGTGAAACCTCCGCGCGCTGATCGTTCATCGGCCCCAACGTACCTGAGCGACGACCTCCCGTCCTAGCGGCGCAGCCCGGGACGGTCGGTGGACGCGGCCATCACGTCACGATCACCTTTCGGACACGCGCCGAAGGACTTTGGTCCTGATCCGGTAAGCCGAACAGCCCTATTTTCGCACTGCATGTCTGAATAATCCTGGTATATGGGGGAAATGGTATGTTTGTCTGATTAAGGGAGGTGTGGGGTCGGTGCTGGGGGGAATTCTGTTCGGATCGGTCTTGGCGATCATGACGTTGGCGGGTGTCGTCGCGGCAACCGTGATTGAAGATCGACTTTTGCCGTCCAAGCCCCGAGTGGCCGCCATGCCGACCGAGCAGTCCAAGCAGTCCAAGCAGTCCAAGCAGTCCAAGGATCCGGCTCCCCGGGACGGATGGTCACCCGAGACCCCGGCTACCCCGGATGGGTGGCCGTCCGAAGGTCCGGCCATCCCGGATGACACCGACCGATGAGGTGACGACCCGCGCGTCCGGCCAGGTCGCCCCTTGAGAGGTGCCCTGCCTTCTCCCTGTCCCGCCAGGTCATCGGGGGCGATGGCCCCGATCCCCCACGTCTCGTCAGGCCGTCCCGTACGGTGACCCCGCCCTCTCCGCCTCTCCCGGAAGGGAGATGAAGCGAGAACGGACCCGCGGAACCGAACGATCACCACTTGAACCCGCATCCGGTTGGATCGGGGTTCTTTCCTGGTGTTATCGCGCGATGTGGGTGATCATTGGACCCACCCAGCGCCGTACCCCTGTCCGTACCGTCTCCGCGGGAGTGGGTGCGGTCACCCTCTCGATCTCCCGTGGCATCACGGGCGCCGCGCGGACGTCGCCCGCGATGACCGGCTCCCCGCACGCTGAATTCGCCCCCACCCCGAGGAGACGTCCCAGGAAATCCGAGGAAAGAGGAGAGGACCACCCCCCATGGCCCTTGCCGGTGTCTTCCTGCCCATCGCCCTCGCGATCATCATGTTCGGTCTCGGCCTGAGCCTCACGATCGCCGACTTCCGTCGCGTCGCCGTCTATCCCAAGGCCACCGTGGTCGCGCTCGTGTGCCAGGTGCTGCTGCTGCCCGTGATCTGCTTCGGCCTGGTGCTCGCCTTCGGCCTGCCGCCCGCGCTCGCCGTGGGCATGATGCTCCTGGCCGCCTCGCCCGGCGGGACCACGGCGAATCTCTACAGTCACCTGTTCGGCGGCGACGTCGCGCTCAACGTCACGCTCACCGCGATCAACTCCGTACTCGCCGTCGTCACGCTGCCGCTCGTCACCAACCTGTCGCTGAACTACTTCGCCGCCGACTCGGCCGCGCTGGGCCTGCAGTTCGACAAGACCGTCCAGGTGGTCGCGATCGTGCTCGTCCCCGTCGCGGTCGGCATGGCGGTCCGGGCGTGGGTGCCGCGCTTCGCCGAGCGGATGAACACCCCCGTGAAGATCGCCTCTGCCGTCATCCTGGTCCTGGTGATCATCGGCGCCCTGCTGCAGGAGCTGGACAACCTCGGCGACTACATCCGCTCGGTCGGCCTGATCACCCTGCTGTTCAGTGTGCTCAGCCTGGCCATCGGCTACTGGGTGCCGCGGCTGGCCAGGATCGAGCGCAGTCAGGCCGTCGCCTCCTGCATGGAGATCGGCATCCACAACGCCACGCTGTCCATCGCGGTCGCGCTCACGCTGCTGAACAACACCCAGATGGCGATCCCCGCCGCCACCTACGGCGTGCTGATGTTCTTCACCGCCGCCGCGGCCGGATTCCTCCTCAGGTCGTCCCGTACGGCCCAGGTCCCGTACGACGAGGCTCGCCCC
>Ga0233377_1000253_pt1 | contig 27855 bp, 23 predicted proteins | sample ElkDunMinimDraft_6_FD_191540 | JGI IMG/M metagenome (GOLD analysis project Ga0233377, IMG submission 191540) | Fecal eukaryotic communites from dung pellets of Tule Elk in California, USA - Elk Dung E36 | ecosystem: Host-associated > Mammals > Digestive system > Large intestine > Fecal | place...
GCCTCATGCCCCTCACCGATCCACGCCAACCCGAAAGGCCCGGCCGCGAAGTTGATCCGCCCGAGACGCCCGGCCCCGACATCGATCCCGCCGGTTCACCCGACGAGATGCCGCCGATCCGGCCTGACGAAAATCCCGACGTCGGACCTGAACCGGAATAGGCCCTTCACCATGACGTCGGTCTCGGAACCCTAGCGCTTGCAGAGGGTTCATCCGTGGACCTTCACAGTGCACGAAAGGATGACCGAATGGCGCAAGGACAGACCACCAAAGCCTCCGGGATCTCCAAACGCGGGTTTGCGTCCATGGACCCCGAACGCCAGCGCGAAATCGCCCGCAAGGGCGGGGCCAGCGTGCCCAGCGAGAAACGCAGCTTCTCCCAGGACCGCAGCCTGGCCGCCCAGGCCGGCCGCAAGGGCGGAGAGGCCTCGCACGGCGCCCGCAACGCCAAAGACGATCCGGCGGAATAAGCCTCGCTGACAAGGCGCGTTGAAAAGGCGGCGGTCTTCGGACCCCGCCTCTTTTGCGTTCAGTCCGCGCCCAGCAAGGCCAGGGCCACGGACGGCGCCGGTCCGGCTTCAAACGCCAGTTCGGTCCAGCCCGCCGCCTGGGCCAGGTCGCGCACGGCGGCCTCGGTGAATTTGCGCGAGTTCTCGGTGTGGATGGTTTCGCCGCGTTCAAAGGCGATCACAGTGTCGCCGATGCGGGCCTGCATCGGGCGGGTCGCCTGCAGGTGCATCTCCATACGCTGGGCCTCTGTGTTCCAGACGGCCTTGTGAGCAAAGGCCTCGACATCAAAATCGGCCCCCAGTTCCCGGTTAGCCCGCGCCAGAAGATTGCGGTTGAAGGCGGCGGTGACGCCCTCGGCGTCGTCATAGGCGGCGATCAGGACCGCCGGTTCCTTGACCAAGTCCACGCCCAGAATGAACAGGCTGCCCGGCCCCAGCAGGGCCCTGGCCGCGCGCAGGAAGGCCACCGCCTCATCCGGTTCCAGATTGCCTATGGTCGAGCCGGGGAAGAAGCCGATCCGCCGTCCGGTCCCGACCACATCCGGCAGAGGCGGCATATGCAGGAAATCCCCGACCAGCGGCGCCACCGTCAGGCCTGGATAGGCCGCTGAAATCCTCTCGACCGCCCCCTCAAGAGCCGCCGCGCTGATGTCGATGGGCACATAGGCGTGCAAGTCAGGCGCGGCGTCCAGAACGACGCGCGTCTTCTCGCTGGCCCCCGATCCGAACTCGACCAGGGTGGCGTTTGGCCCAAACCGCTCGGCCCACTGCGGCGCGACCCGACGCAGCAGGGCGGCCTCCTGACGCGTCGGATAATATTCCGGCAGACGGGTGATCTGTTCGAACAGCTCAGAACCGTGCGCGTCATAGAACCATTTCGGCGATGCGGTCTTGGGCGTCTTCGACAGACCCGCGATCAGGTCACGCTGGAAACGGGTCGCCGCCCCGTCCTGATCCGGCGCTTTCGGCGACGGCGCCTGATCCTCGGCCAGCCTCAGACCCGCAAAGGCCCAGCGCTGATGCGGATAAAAGAAGTTGCGGTAACTGATCCGTTCATGACCCTCAGGCGTGGCGAAACTGCCGCCGCGCAGCACCTTCTGATTGGCCATGAACTTGCCGTTGTATTCCGCCGCCGTGCCGGGCGTGGGGGTGAAACCGGGATAGGCGTCATAGCCGCTGGCGGTCCACTGCCAGACCTCGCCGAACGCGCCCGAGAACACCTCAGAACGGTGGCGCATGGCCTGCTCCCACTCCGCCTCGGTCGGCAACCGTTTGCCGCTCCAGCGCGCGAAGGCGTCGGCCTCATAGAAGCTGATGTGGCGCACCGCAGCCTCCGGCGTGACCGGCCGGCGCCCCGCCAGCGCCATAACGCTCCAGCCGTCCCCATCCTGTCGCCAGTACAGCGGCGCCTCCCAGTCCTCGGCCTGCACCCGCGCCCAGCCGTCGGCCAGCCACAGCTCGGGCCGGCGATAGCCGCCGTCGGCGATGAAGCTCAGCCAGTCCCCCTGGCTGACCAGATCGGCCGCCAGACCAAACGGCTCCAGCCACTGTCGATGCGCCGGGCTCTCGTTGTCGAAGGCGAAACCCTCGCCGTCGTGGCCGATCATCGCCAGACCGCCATCGAACCAGACCGTCCCGCCCTTGGCCGCTTCCGAAACCGAGTGTCGCGGCTCCTCGTCATAGGCGGCCGGGTCCAACGGCGAGCGCGACATCAGGTTCAGCATATCCATCAGGAACAGCTCCTGATGCTGCTGCTCATGGTTCAGGCCCAGTTCCACAAGATAGGCTTGCTGGTCCGTCATCACCGTGCGTTCCAACCAGTCGGTCATCCGCCGGTCGATCTCATGACGATAGGCCAGCACCGCCTCCAGAGAGGGGCGGGTCATCAGGCCACGCTCATGCCGCGCCACGCGCTCACCCAGGGCATCGTAATAGCTGTTGAACAGGATCTGGAACTGCGGATCGACCGGGACATAGTCCGGCTGGCCGCTCAGGATCATGGCCTCAAAGAACCAGCTGGCATGAGCCAGATGCCATTTGCCGGGACTGCAGTCGGGCATGGACTGCGCCGTCAGGTCCTCAGGCGATAGACCTGCGGCCAGGGCCGGCAAAGCAGCGCGAACGCTGCGATAACGCTCTGACCAGAAATGCGGCGACATGGTCACGGCTGCCGTTGACGTCATGCACAGGTAACCCCTCGTGCCGCCAAGTCTAGCGACGTTCGAACAACGACCTTGACCTCGTTTTGTTCCGATTTCGTCAGGCCCGTCAACAGCGAAAGCCTGACCTCAAAGCCTTGCGATATCGGCCAGAAGCGCGTCCACGGCTTCCTCCGTCGTCGCCCAGGAGCAGACGAACCGCACCGAGCCGTCGTCGAAGCCGTAGCAGGCCCAGCCCATGGCGTTCAGCTGCGCATGCGCCGCCTCGGGCATGCGCACAAAGACCGCATTGGCTTCGACAGGATGAGCCAGAACGAAAGGCGAGCCCGCTTCAATCCCCGCCGCCAGACGCTGGGCCATCAGATTGGCGTGGGCTGCGCCATCCTCCCACGCGCCGCTCTCCAGCAGACCCAGCAGCGGCGCCGCCAGGAAACGGGCCTTCGACGCCACCTGCCCCGCCTGCTTCAATCGATTGTCGATGCGGCGCGCCAGCGTCTTGTCGAAGATGACGAGGGCCTCCGCGCAGGGCGCGCCCGCCTTGGCCCCGCCCAGCACAAGTATGTCCACGCCCAGCCGCGCAATCTGCGTCATGTCGAAGCCCGCCGCCACGGCGTTGGCCAGACGCGCACCGTCCATATGCACCCCGTAGCCCTGCAGCTTGGCCGGCTCAATCAGATGGCGCAGTTCCTCTTCGGAATAGACCGTTCCATATTCTGTGCACTGCGTCAGGCTCAGCGCCGCCGAGGGCTGGCGATGGCCGACCTCGACCTCTCCCAACGCCTCGCGTAGGGCAGCAGAGTCGATCTTACCTGAAAAGCCCGGCAGCCCGACCAGACCTACGCCTGAACCAAAGAACCCCGGCGCGCCCGCCTCGTCCGTGCAGATATGGGCGGCGTGGTGGGCCAGCACCGCCTCATGCGGCCGCGCCAGCATGGACAGGGCGATGGCGTTGGCCGCCGTGCCCGAAAAGACGAACCGCACCTCGGCGTCGGCGTCCAGACGGCTGCGGATTTCGTCGGCGGCCCGCGCCGTCACATCGTCCGCGCCATAAGCGCGTGCATAGCCGTCGTTGGCCGCGATCAGGGCCTCAAGCGCCGCTGGCGCCATGCCCGCCGTATTGTCTGAACCAAAGTCGTATCGCATCGCCTGATCCTGAACCCTAAGCCTTGCCCGTCGTCGTCTCAGCTTCCGCCCCGTCCCACGGCACAGCCACCTGATGCGGATAGGGCAGATCGATCCCGGCGGCGTCCAGCGCCTCCTTGCCCGCCTGGAACAGGTCGGCCTGCGTCTGGAAATGATCCTCCGACAGCACCCAGGCGTGCAGTGATATTTCCACGGCGCTGTCACGCAACGCCGTCACTCCGGCCCAAGCCGCCGGGTCAGGAAGAACCTTGGGATGGGCTGTGGCCGCCGCCTCCAGCGTCTGACGCGCCGTGTTCAGATTGTCGCCGTAGCCGACGCCGAACATGATCTCGATACGACGCGTCTTCTGGCCCGACAGGTTCAGGATCACATCGCCCAGCACCTTGGAATTCGGCACCACGATCTTGACGTTGTTGCCGTTCGACAGCTGCGTCGTGAACAGGTCAAGCCGCTGCACCGAGCCGACATTGCCCGCCAGATTGACCACGTCCCCGACCCGATAGGGCCGCAGGACCAGCAGCATCACCCCAGCCGCCACATTGGACAGGGTGCCTTGCAGCGCCAGGCCGACGGCCAGGGACGCCGCGCCCAAAACGGCGATGATCGAGGTCGTCTGCACGCCCAGTCGTTGCAGCACGGCGATCATGCCGATGATGATGACGACAACCCGCACCACCTGGACGGCGAAGCTCAGCACCGTCGGATCGTGCCTGAAGGCGCGCGTCCGCGACAACAGCCTCCGCGTCGCCGACGCCGCCCATTTGGCCGCCAGCAAGGTCGCCGCGAACAGCAGGGCGGCGATGGTCAGATTGACCGCAAAGTCGCCCGCCATCTGCGTCACCTTGGCCAAGACGGCGGCATCGGCCGACAGCCGCTGTTCTCCGGTGGCGATGGCTTCGTTCAATTGGGTGCTGAGATCGAACATGAACCGGGTCTAGCCCATTTCAGCAGACGACTGCATCCATCTGTCGGCTGAAATTCGCTTCAACGGAAAGACGCCGGATCAGAAACGCGAAACGCCCCGGAAGCCTCCTTCCGGGGCGCTCATCGACGAAGAGGGTCCCTAGTTGAACAGACCCGCGATGACAGCGGTGATCAGTCCGGTGGCGACAACGGCCAGAACCACGTCATTGCCGCTGCGGACATATTCATAGCCACGGGGCGGCTGGCGCAGGCCGTAGCGGCCATAGTCGCGGACCACATAGCGGCTGTCGCGATACTGGGCCGGCATACGCTGGCCATAGGACCACTGGCGGACCGCATGGCCGCGCGGTGCGACATAGCGGGGCGCATTGTAGCGGCGTTGCGACTGCTGCCAGCGACCATAGCTGCGTTGGTCCTGACGATCGGCGCGCTGATCCTGGCGATGATCGCGGCGGTCCATCTGCTGTTCGCGGCGGTCCTGGCGGTCATGACGGTCGTTGCGCGATTGGGCCTCGGCGGCGTTGGCGACGCCCAGCGAGCTGGCGGCGATGACGGTGGCCACGGCGGCGGTGAGAAACTTGTTCATTGCAGGCCTCCTTTGGAGGGTCGAACCATTTCGACATGCCCGCAGATTGCCTCAACCCGGCTGAGACGTGTCTGAACGCCCCGGCTCACCCGCCATTCATGCGGCCGCCGTTTTCTGGTCGTTTTCCAGCAGGGTGCGCACGCCCGCCCTGCCCCCGCCGACCCGGTTCATCAGCCGCGCCAGGGCGGTGAAGTCGATCGGCTTGTTCAGATAGGCGTCGGCGCCTGCCTCCAGCCCCGCCTCATGGTCTTCCTGACGCGCCGAGGCCGACAGGACGACAACCGGCGTCTCCGCATTCGGTCCCGGCACGGCGCGAAGGCCGCGCGTCGCCGTCAGCCCGTCCATGACCGGCATGTTGACGTCCATGATGATCAGGTCGAAGCGCTGTCCGGCGGCCACGTCCAGCGCGATCTGGCCGTTCTCGGCGGTCGAGGCGCGGTGCCCCGCCGACCCCATCCAGGCCTCCAGGATCATGCGGTTGACCGGGTGGTCCTCGACGATCAGCACGTTCAGCGCGCGGCCGTCTTCGATGTCGGCGCGGATCGGCTCGACCGCCTCGACCTGACGCCATTCGACCACATCCGCCTCTATGGTCAGGGTGAAGGTCGAGCCTTCACCCAGTGTCGACTCCACCAGAATGTCGCCGCTCATGATGTTGGCCATGCGCCGCGCAATGGTCAGGCCCAGACCCGTGCCGCCGAACCGGCGCGTCGACGAATTGTCCACCTGGGTGAAGGGCTGGAACAACTGGGGCAGATCTTCGGTGGCGATCCCTGACCCAGAATCGGTCACGGCGAAGTTGAACCGCACCCGGTCGTCGGCCAGCCGCTCGCCCCGCACAACGTAGGTGATGTCGCCCACATCGGTGAATTTGACGGCGTTCGACAACAGATTGTGCAGCACCTGGCAGACCCGCAGCGGGTCACCGCGCACAATCGAAGGCACTTCGCCCTCGAACCGCGTCACGAAGTTCAGCCCCTTGGCCTCGGCCTGGGCCTGGAAGGGTCCAATGACGCGCTTGTGCAGCTCGGCGCTGGACACATCGACGACTTCGAACGTCATCTTGCCCGCCTCGATCTTGGTCATGTCCAGGATGTCGTTGAGCAGGCTCAGCAGATTGTCGCCCGAGTTGCGGATGATCGACAGATACTCGCGCTGCGTCTGCTCCAGCCGCGTGGCCGACAACAGCTGCGCCGCGCCCAACACGCCATTCATCGGTGTCCGCAGTTCGTGCGAGATGACGCCCAGGAAATTGGATTTGGCGTCATTGGCCGCGTTGGCCTTGTCGCGCGCGGTCTCCAATTCCTCGATCAGATGCGCCTGATGCTCCTGGAAGGCCGTGATCCGGTCCTCCCTCAGCAGGGTCATGGTCACCAGAACGAACAGTCCGGCCACGCAGAAGGGCATGATCGACAGGAACGGCCAGAACAAAGGCGTTCCCCACAGCGAGATTGCAATGATCAGCCAGGCCACGCCATAAGGCGAAGAAATCACCATGGCCTGACGCGGCGAACTGCGCAGTTGGGCGAACACCAGCACATAGCCGGAAATCAGCAAGGCGATGGCCAGGGGGTGGCCGAAGGGGCTGCCCGAGAACCAGGCCAGCAATGGCGCCACGGCCCAGGCTGCTGTCGTGCCTGTCGCCACGGCCGGGAACGCCAGCCCCCAGCCGGCCCCGACGCGCTCGCTGATCCGCTTCTCGACCAGGCCGCGCAGCGCACCCGCTCCCAGCGTCCCGACGAACCACAAACCTGCGTGCAAAGGACTGACCGCGCCCAACAGGCCGACCGCCCAGCTGGCGATGATCAGATAGCGCAGATACTGCGTCTGCAGGATGGCGCGCAACGCTTGCGCCGCCTCACCCGGACGTTGCTCTGCGTCAAGCGCCCCGCCGATGCCGTCGGATTCAACCATTACAGCCCTGTTCGTCACACCGTCCCAATCGTCAGCCTAGGAACAACGTTCTAAGACGGGATGAACGCGTAAAAACACCTATTCCTCGTTCTGGAGCGGCAACTTCGATCTGGGGCCCTCAAATGTGAAGAAGGAATTTATTCCTCTTTTCCCCTTGATGCGCGCCTTCTGCCTCCCATTTTCCTGCCCAGGCGCCGTAGACGGCCAGGGGTCTTTTGAAAAAGGAACATGAACAGCGTCGGCGCGGAACGCTGACGGACTCAGTGGACTCAGTGGACTGTGTTTTTCTGAAGCCGAGTCCCGTCTCAGCCCGCCTCATCCGGCGTCAGGGCGCGAATCGACAGGGCGTGGACCGGACCTGCCAGTTCCTCCCGCAACAGGGCGTTGACGGTGCGCTGGCGTTGCACGCGGCCCTGCCCTTCGAAAGCCGCCGAAACAATCAACAGATTGAAATGGCTCTCGCCGCCGGGCTGTGCATCCATGCCGCCTTCATGGTGATGGCCAGCGTGGCGGGCGCTGTCATCCTCCAGCTCGAGGCGTTGCGGCGCGAGCGCAGAGGTCAGTTTTTCGCGCATAATCGTCGTAATCGGGCCTTCCGGCATGGGGTTGTCCTTGTTGAAGTCCAAATCGGCACTACACTTCGGGCCATGTCCTCCGAGTTTCAATACAAGCCCCGCTTCACGGATATGCGGATCAAGCCTCCGCGTCCCGAAGAGGAGGCGGCGAAAGCCGATGTCCTGCGCCTCAAGCCCGGCGAAAAACCCTGCGAATGGCCCGAGTGCCGCCAGGCCGCGACCGCGCGTGCGCCCAAGTCGCGCGAGCGGCTGAACGACTTCTACGAATTCTGCCAGCGCCACGCGGGCGAGTACAACAAGAGCTGGAACTTCTACGCCGGCATGACCGAGGGCGAGGTTCGCGCCGCCAAGGAAAACGAGGCCATGACCGGCGGTCGCCCGACCTGGGAGATGAAGGCCGGCGCCGGCACGCGTGAAGCCGCCGCCGACGCCTCCAAGATGGGCAAGTCCAAAGCGGGCGATCCCGGCAACTGGCGCGACAGCTTCGGCCTGTTCGGACGCCGCACCACGGAACAGGCGTCACCCGCTGGCGAGGACAATCTGCGCCTCGGCAAGCTGGAACGCGCCGCCCTGGCCGATCTGGATCTGGACGCCCGCACCGACAAGGCCGGGGTCAAGGCGCGCTATCACGAGCTGCTGAAACGCTTCCACCCCGACCTGAACCAGGGCGACCGGGGCGCCGAGGCCAAGCTGCAGCGCGTCATCAAGGCATACAAGACGCTGAAGAAGGCGGGGCTGGCGGCCTAGACTATCAGCGGCGAACGCCTAGCTATGAAGGATCACCCGAAAAGGAGATCCCCATGGATGTCATCTACAAAGCCCACGCTGTCTCGACCGGCGGCGGTCGTGACGAAGGCCGATCCGCCACAGACGACGGCAAGATAGACGTCCGCCTGTCCCTGCCACCCGAAATGGGCGGCGCAGGCGGTCCCGGCACCAACCCGGAACAGCTTTTCGCCGCTGGATACGCCGCCTGCTACATGGGCGCCCTGCGTCTGGTCAGCGGCAAGGCGGGCACGCCGGTCGGACCCGACACCAGGGTTCACGCCACGGTCGGCATCGGCAAGAACACGCGCGGCGAAGGCTTCAACCTGGATATCGCGCTGAAAGTGACGGACCACGGTCTGGACCAGGCGGTCATCGACGACCTGATCCAGAAGGCACACCAGGTCTGCCCCTACTCCAACGCCACACGCGGCAACGTCGACGTGGCGCTCAGCGCGGAATAATCCGTGCTTAAGGCGATGAATGGCCGCGCGCGTGTTGAGCCCCGCGCGCGGCGGCTCTAGAGGATGGGCATGACCTCCCTGCTCGACGCCTCCCCCGACCCGCTTCTGACCTTGGAACCGCACCGCAAGGCCACGGTGCGCGAGCTTTTCGGCGTCGACAGCGACATGACCGTGCCCGTCTTCGCCGAGCGTGACGGCCATGTGCCCGAGATCGACACCGCCTACCGCTTTGACCCCCAGACGACACTGGCCATCTGCGCGGGCTTCAGCTTCGACCGCCGCGTCATGGTCCAGGGCTATCACGGCACCGGCAAGTCGACCCATATCGAACAGGTCGCCGCCCGTCTGAACTGGCCGCTGGTGCGCGTGAACCTGGACAGCCACGTCAGCCGCATCGACCTGGTCGGCAAGGACGCCATCGTCCTGAAGGACGGCAAGCAGATCACCGAGTTCCGCGAGGGCATGCTGCCTTGGGCCATCCAACGGCCCATCGCCCTGGTGTTCGACGAATACGACGCCGGCCGCCCGGACGTGATGTTCGTCATTCAGCGCGTGCTGGAGGCGCAAGGCCACCTGACCCTGCTGGACCAGAACCGCGTCATCCGTCCCAACAAGTGGTTCCGCCTGTTCTCGACCACCAACACCATCGGCCTGGGCGACACCTCGGGGCTGTATCACGGCACCCAGCAGATCAATCAGGGCCAGATGGACCGCTGGAACATCGTCACCACCCTGAACTACCTCGACCACGACGTGGAGGCCGACATCGTCGCCGCCAAGTCGCCCGAATGGGCCGACGCCGAGGGCCGCCGCAAGATCGCCGCCATGGTCCGCGTCGCCGACATGACCCGCAACGCCTTCATGAACGGCGACATCTCCACCGTCATGTCGCCCCGCACCGTCATCACCTGGGTCCAGAACGCCATCATCTTCGACGGCGACATCGGCCTGTCGTTCCGCCTCACCTTCCTGAACAAGTGCGACGAACTGGAGCGCCCGACCATCGCGGAGTTCTACCAGCGGGCCTTCGGCGAAGACCTGCCGGAAGCGGCGACGCGGGTGAAGGTGGGTTAAACTCCACCTTCCCTCCCATTCCGCCAGGCCCCCGCCGCCATCGCCCGCGCCGTTTCCCGTACATCCTCCGGCCAACCCGCCACCGCCGCGTCGAACGCGGTCCAGTCGCCCGCGAACAGCATGCGCGTCGCCTCCTCATAGCCGGGCTTGTCTCCGGCCATGGTGGTCATGAAGCGGTAGGCGGCTTCCTTGGCCTGACGGGCCCGGTCGGGGCCTTCGGCGTCTTTCAGGGCGGTCTCGACCAGTTTCCGCAAAGCGACCGAAGCGCCGCCCGGTTGGGAGGCCAGCCAGTCCCAGTGGCGGGGCAGCAAGGTCACTTCGCGCGCGGTGACGCCCAGTTTGGGACGGCCCGGCCCGCGCTTTTCCGGCTCCGGCGCCGGGGTCAGTCGCGCCACCGCATCCTCGACCGTCCCACGCAGGTCCAGGTCGATGACCCGGGCCGTGGCGGCCTCGAAGGCCAGCACCGCCTCCCCCGCATCAACCGCCGCCTTTACGGCGGGCACGACCTCTGACGCCGCGCCGCGCGCCAGCAAACGGTCTCCGGCGAAGGCGAAGACAGACAGGTCGGCGGCATGGTTCATGGGGTCAGCTCCTCAGATTGAGGCGCAGGATTTATCCGGGTTAAATATAGGCGTCAATATCACCCGGGTAAATAAACATTCCCACAGCGCAGCTTTGTCGCAGGCGGGAACCCCAGGGCGTCGCATGCGCTATCGCAACACGCCTCCCCCGGCTCCCGCAAACGCAAGGAAATCTCCATGACCGACCAACGTATCGAAGGCGCCGTCGACCAGATTGAAGGCAAGGTTCAAAACGGCTTCGGCCGCCTGACCGGCGACACACGCGCCCAAGTCGAGGGCAAGCTGAAACAAGCTAAGGGCCAGGCTCTGGACGCCTATGGCCGCGTCATCGACGGGCTGGACGGCCTGGTCGAAAAGGCTCCCGCTGACCTGCGCGAACCGGCGCGCACGGGTCTGGACTTCGCCCGCCGCAAGCCGCTGCTGACCACCGGCATCATCGCCGGGGCCGCCGTGCTTCTGGGCGCGCTCAGCCGCCGCCGCTAAGGCTCCAGCGCAACACGCAAAGGAAAGGCCCGGACAGCGTCCGGGCCTTTCTGCATTTCAGACGAGGCGACGACGGATCAGTCGGCGATCTCGTCCGCCTTTTCGATGGCCCGGGTCGAGGCGGCGCTGGGTCCGGTGACGTCGAAGACGATCTTGCCGTCCTTCAGCTCCACCTTCACATGGCCGCCGCGCGTCAGACGCCCGAACAGGATGTCGTCGGCCAACGGCTTCTTGATGTGCTCCTGAATGACGCGAGCCAGGGGCCGTGCGCCATACAGTTCGTCGAAGCCGTTCTTGGCCAGCCAGTCCGCCGCCTCGTCCGACAGCTCCAGTGTGATGTTGCGGTCGCCCAGCTGGGCCTCCAGCTGCATCACGAACTTGCTGACCACACTGCGGATCGTCTCCGAATCCAGCGCCTTGAAGGCGACGATGGCGTCCAGACGGTTGCGGAACTCCGGCGCGAACAGGCGCTGGATGGCTTTGTCGTCCTCGCCCTCGACCTTGCCCCGGCCGAAACCGATGGAGGCGCGGGCGTTGTCGGCGGCCCCGGCGTTGGTGGTCATGATCAGGATGGTGTTCCTGAAATCGACCTTCTTGCCGACCGCATCGGTCAGCATGCCATTGTCCATCACCTGCAGCAGGATGTTGTAGACGTCCGGGTGGGCCTTCTCGATCTCGTCCAGCAGCACCACCGAATGCGGATGCTGATCCACCGCGTCGGTCAGCAGACCGCCCTGGTCATGGCCGACATAGCCCGGAGGCGCGCCGATCAGGCGGCTGACCGTGTGGCGCTCCATGTATTCGGACATGTCGAAGCGCTGCAGCTCGATGCCGAGGGTGGACGCAAGTTGCTTGGCCACCTCCGTCTTGCCGACGCCGGTGGGGCCGGAAAAGAGGAAGGCTCCGATGGGTTTTTGCGCATCCCGCAAGCCTGCGCGGGCCAGCTTCATCGCCGCCGCCACCTGTTCGATGGCCGCGGACTGGCCAAAGACCACGCGGTTCAGATCCGTTTCCAGCTGGCGCAGGCCCTCGGTGTCGGACTTTGAGACCGACTTGGCGGGAATGCGGGCCATCTTGGCGATGACGGCCTCGACCTCCTTCTGGCCGATGACCTTCTTGCGCTTGGACTCGGGCAGCAGCATCTGCGACGCCCCCGCCTCGTCGATCACATCGATGGCCTTGTCCGGCAGTTTCCGGTCGGTCATGTAGCGGGCCGACAGCTCGACCGCCGTGCGGATAGCGGCGTCGGTGTAGCGCAGCTTGTGGTGCCCTTCGTAGGACGCCTTCAGACCCTTCAGAATCTTGACCGTATCCTCGATCGTCGGCTCATTGACGTCGATCTTCTGGAAGCGGCGGACCAGGGCGCGGTCCTTTTCGAAGTGCTGGCGATACTCCTTGTAGGTGGTCGACCCCATGCAGCGCAGCGTGCCCGACGCCAACGCAGGCTTCAGCAGGTTGGACGCATCCATGGCCCCGCCCGAGGTGGCGCCAGCGCCGATCACCGTGTGGATCTCGTCGATGAACAGGATGGCGTTCTCGTGGTTCTCCAGTTCCTTGACGACTTGTTTCAGCCGCTCCTCGAAGTCGCCGCGATAGCGGGTGCCGGCCAGAAGCGCCCCCATGTCGAGGCTGTAGATGGTCGCGCCTTCCAGCACGGCCGGGACCTCGTGGTTGACGATCTTGCGGGCCAGGCCCTCGGCGATGGCGGTCTTGCCGACACCGGGCTCGCCGACCAGCAGGGGGTTGTTCTTGGTCCGGCGGCACAGGATCTGGATGGCCCGCTCGACCTCGGCGTGACGGCCGATCAAGGGATCGATCTTGCCCTTGCGCGACTTCTCGTTGAGGTCGACGCAATAGGCCTCCAGCGCCTCCCCGCCCGTCTTGGCGGCGGCGGCGTCGTCAGCGTCCTCCGGCGAACCGGCGGTGCGGGCCGGGCGCGTCTCTCCGCCTCCTGTTTTGGAGATGCCGTGGGCGATGTAGTTGACCGCGTCGTACCGCGTCATGTCCTGCTCTTGCAGGAAGTAGGCGGCGTGGCTTTCGCGCTCGCTGAAGATGGCGACCAGCACATTGGCGCCGGACACCTCGTCGCGGCCCGACGACTGGACGTGGATCACCGCGCGCTGGATCACGCGCTGGAAGCCGGCGGTCGGCTTGGCGTCCTCGCCGTCCGAAGTCGCCAGGGCTGCCAGGTCGGTGTCGACATAGAGGGTCAGCGCCGTTTTCAGCGCGGTCAGATCGACGCTGCACGCCGACATCACGCCAGCCGCATCAGGGTCGTCGATCAACGCCAGGAGCAGATGCTCCAGCGTCGCATATTCGTGCCTGCGCTCGTTCGCATAGTGGACCGCGCGGTGCAGGGTCTCTTCGAGAGGACGGGAAAATGAAGGCATGGAGGTTCCTCTCAGTCCTTTTCCATCGTGCATTGCAGAGGGTGCTGGTGACGCCGCGCCGTCTCGATCACCTGTGCGACCTTGGTTTCGGCCACTTCATAGGTGAAGACGCCGCACACCCCGACGCCGTGCTGATGCACATGCAGCATGATGCGGGTCGCGTCTTCGCGGCTCTTCTGGAAGAACCGCTCCAGCACATAGATGACGAACTCCATAGGGGTGTAGTCGTCATTCAGGATCAGCACCCGATACAGCGAGGGCTTCTGAAGCTTGGGCTTTGTCTCGGTGATCGTGGCGGAGCCGGAGCCCTGGTCCTGATCACCGGCCTTTCGGGTCGGCGGCATTCTTGTTCCTGATCTAGGGAGTCGATGGATCAGATAGGCAATGATGCCCTGAATTGAAGATGCGTCCAGTCACAGCATGCGTGACTGGAATGTCATGAACACAGTTTCACGGGACAACCGGCCCGGTCCGGCGGAAAAAGCCGCATCCTTCGCCCACCGGATGCGTCACCATGACCCCGATTTCCGCCCTCGCCTTTCTGGCGTTCGCCTTGCCGCAGACACCCGGTCAGACGCCGCCTGCTCAGCCGCTCGTCATTCCGTCCGAACCCGCTCTGACCGAAGCGATAATCGCGCGCGACGCCGAGCTGTTCTCGGTGATGTTCGACCAATGCGATCCGGCGGCGCTCGCCGACATGGTGACCGAGGATGTCGAATTCTATCATGACCGGGGCGGTCTGACAGCGACGCGCCAGTCCTTCGTCGACGACTATCGCCGGAACTGCGCGGGCCGGAGCGCGCCGGATTCCTGGCGCTCACGACGTGTGCTGACGCCCGGCACGATGAAGGTCTACGCCATTCCCGGCGTTGGCGCGGTCGAAGAAGCCAGCCATCGCTTCTACGAACGCCAGGGCGATGGGCCCGAATCCCTGGCGGGCAGCGCCCGCTTCTCGGTTCTGTGGCGGTTGGAAGCCGGCGAATGGCGCATGGCCCGCGCCTTCAGCATCGACCACGCTGCTGCATCTGAATAGCCAGAGATTTCTCGACGCTTCAAAAACGAGAACTAAACCTATGAAAGACGTGAATTATTCCCACTCGATTAGCAAAGTCGAGGCAAGTTGCTGATATAGCTTGATAAAATCAGCCGCGCCTGCATTAGACCGTTTCACGCACCGTCGCCCAGATGGCCTGCTGATTTCATTGATGAAATTCGATAATCACGTTTGCGTGGGTTCTGCCGACTTTCGCCTTCTCTTGATTAAGAACACGATCCCTTGCTGGCGAATCAAGCGGGCTTTTTCCACTTCTGAACCTCCCGCTAGAACCGTCAACTGCACAGGCCATCCGCCCGCTTTGGGTGAATGATGGAGCATCCTTGTGACCAATAATTTCCGCAAACAGATCGAGGCCAAACCGCCGAGACTCGTCCGCCGGGCAGAGCTTCGGCGGATCGTACCGCTAGCTGACACCACCATCTACCACATGGAGTGCAAAGGTCAGTTTCCGCGCCGCTTCAGCCTGACGCCACGCTGCGTGGTTTGGGATCTCGATGAAGTCGAAGCGTGGCTCCAAGCACGCCGTAGAGCCTCGGTCGAAGGCCTCATTAAAAGTCCGCCGCAGCCGGACGTGCGCCTACGGCGGAGCCGCCCAATGAAGCAGCGCTAGCGCAAATGCTTTCCGCAGCGGGGGCCTTGGTACCCCGCTGCGGAAAGACGATCTATTCCAGAACTGTCATGAGCAGGCACTATCTAAGCCTCAGCAAACAGACATTTCCCGTTCTACTGTCCTGCCTCTTCAGCTGCTACCCGCGGAGCCACTCGGACCTTAAAGGTGCCGATATACCGGCCTCTTTGGCCGAAGTACCCGAGCCCCCCCCGCTATCGCCCCAGCCGCCTGAAACTGGTCGTTGGCGATCATGGCTGTTCACCGCTTTCCCTCTGCCCGCTTGCCGCGGTATCGGCGTAGGCGACGCCGATCACGTGCCACGGCTCGTTCCACTCCTCGATCATCCGTCCGACGAAGGTGCACCGCGAGCGTCCGGATCTCTCCAAGGCCTCAGCCGCGAGATTCATGAGCGCATTGCGGCGGTCGTCCTCAAGGGCGCGGGGAAACAAATAGAACAGAAGAACGGCGTCGTCTGGGTCCGGCGGCGTCCAGACCAGGGCGTTCTGCGGGTTCGGATCTCGAAATGTCTTGGCCAGCCGGGTTCGCAGGTCATCGAGCGTTCTCATCAGCCGCCGCTGCTCCTCATGGCTTGCGGAACGGATGAGGTCGAGCGCCGCCGTCGTCCATCCTTCCGGACGCCGCTGCTCCAGAGGCCCGAGCAGGGCCTGAACAAGGTCGCCTTGGCGCGCGACGGGTTTGCGAACCCGCAGCCCGGCGTCGAGGCCGGTGTAATACCGGTCCACTTCAATGGACATGCCGGGCATGGCTAGAGTCTGAACCTCGGGTCGTCCGTTCAGGCTGAAGCCCGTTTGAAGATAGAGACCCAGCAGGTCGAGCTCGTCGCCGACGAGGTTGACGCGCTTCTGAAGCCTGCCGCGCTCAACAAAATAGTGGATGAACTGCATCGGCGTGAGCAGATCCGCGACGCATCCCAGATCGGCGACGTTCAGCGTCGGCGCGAGAGTCACGGTGTCCGGCACGAACCCCGCCTTCCTGAGCAGGCCATCCGACGAACTCAGCACCGAGAAGTCGTCAAGGGTGACGGTGAGTCTCACGACCGTATCGACCAGCCCTGGCATCAATCCGAGCCTGCGGATGACGGCGGCAGCCTCGACATCGCCCGCCCCGGCTCTGTGGATGACGCCCTCCAGCCGTTCCGACTGGATCGAGGGCTCCACCACCAGTTCACGGATGTGTCGGGCGGCGCGCCTCGGCGCCCCCCGCAATCCTTCCTGCGTAAGACGCGCACTCTTGGCCTCCACGATCAGGACGGTTCGGTCCAAGATCGCCAAGACATCGGTTTCAAACGGCTTTTCCTCCCAGCGCCAAGAGACGCCGGTCGATACGGTCGCCCCCGGCAGCGCCTTCGCGATCAGCCGAGCCGCCTCCGCTTCCAGGAAAGCGGCTCGCCGACGGCTTAAGGCTTCCCCGAGACCCGCCTCCTCGATGATCGCGCCCACGACCTCATGAATGAAACTGGCCGCCGTCTGGGGTGTGGCGAAGAAGTGGTCCGATCCCGTCTTCAGCCCGGGACGCGTCCACATGGGGTTGGACATGAAAAGCTGTTCCACGTCCCGTCCGACAAGCGCGCCGGGTGCGAGGCAAAGCCGGTCCAGAAGCCTTTCAGCGATGTCCGCCTCGACCCCCGCCCGCTCCGCGACCTTCGCCACGGGCGCGATCGAACAGACCAGCAGCCACCGGTCAGCGTGGCTCAGCAGCCTGAAGCGCACCGATTCGATCGGCTCGTTCGGCACCAGACTGTCGAGAAACGCCTGCGGGTCGCCCGCGACGCCCGGATAACGTTCGAAGAACAGCCGGACGAGCTGACGAATGGACCGGGCGCGGAAGATGGTCTTGAGAAGCCGGAACCGGTCATCGATCTGGCGCTCGACGACATCGACGACGGCCTCCACCACGCCTATGGCCTGTGTGGCGGTAAAGCCGTGATGCTTGAAGATCTGCTCGTCCAGAGCACCGTAAAGATCACGGGAAATCCGAAGCACCTCGCGGTAGTAGCCCCAGTTCCGGACCATCTGGGTATTGGTTCGCAGCCGGTCCTGGAGCGCGGCCACGGCGGTCTCGGCGGAATCTGTGAGCGCCGCAAACGCGAGATAGCGCCGGCCATGAAACGCCTCCGTCAACTCCCGGATCGTATCAACGGCCGCCTGAATGTCGGCGGGATCGGCCGGCGCATCGCCCCAATCATCCCATGACAGCGTCAGGGCGATCGCCTGAAGCATCTCGACATGATGCTGGTCGATTCCGGGGATCATGGTCCGGGTCGACATCCGTGTCTCGCTGACCGCCGTCCGCAATCCCCATCCCGCAACAACGGCGATCACATGAGGCGGGTAGACGGATCGAAAGAGGGCCTGCATCCGCTCAACAAGGACCGGAAAATCCGCCTCCTGGCGTCGGGCCTTTTCCAGGGTCTCGGTCCGCAGGGCGGCCCTTTCCTCGCCGTCATGCGCCACAAGCTGAAACGTGGGCGCTCGGTCGTCGCCCCTGCCTGGTCCGGGCGGTCGGGAACTCGCGTGCCTCGGTCGTCGCGCCACGATTATTTCGCCCCTGACGTCGCCCCCGGATCAGAGCGATGCGGTTCAAGCGCCGCGTCTTGTCGCGGGCTATAAGCCTTTCTAGTCTTGCTGGTTGATTCCGATGAATCGCGCAACCGATGGCTGGAGAACACCCGTCGTTTTGCCGGGGCATCATGACCGACCCTGCCGACATCATCGTTCCGGAGATCGAGCGGCAACGCCAAGCCGTCGCCGCGATCCGCGGATACGTCTACCAGATCTACGCGTCTGCGCTGGCCTGGGCATCGCTGGCCGATGATGAAATCCTTCTTCTTGAAGTCGCCGACGACTTCGCCATAGCCACCCGGGAAGCGCTGACGCTCACCCAGGTGAAAGACACGCCCGGCGCCGCGACGACCCTGCGCAATCCCGGAGTGATCGACACGATCAACGGCTACTGGCGGGTCCGGGCGGATAACAGAAGCCTGCAGGTCCGGGCCGTCTACCTGACCACCTCGTCCTTCGGCCGGGAACGAAACACATCGCTGCCGAACCCCCGAAAGGGCCTCGAGGAATGGCGCTCGGCCGCGACCGAAGGCTATCCCCTGGCCGCGCTGAAGACCCTGCTGCTATCGCTTCCTCTGGAACCGGACCTTCTGGCGTGGCTCGGGACGGCGGCCGACGAGACGGTCAGGAACGAACTCCTTCGGCCGATGCGCTGGGAAGGCGGCCAGCCTGATCTCGCCGGGCTGGACGAACTCCTCAGCGAGCGGCTGATCCTCAACGCGGATCGTCAGGGCCTTCAGCCCAGTGACGCCCGACGGGCGCGTGACGCCGTCCTCCATGCCGTGATGCTGAGGATCGTCGATCCGTCGTCGAGACGTCTGACCAGCGCTCAGTTTCTTCAGACCTTCGAAGCGGCCACCTCGGTGAGCATGCCGATCTCCGCGGCAAGACGTGCAATGTCGGGCGCCCGGGACGCCGCCGAGGCGCTGGATCGACTGAACGAGGCGCTGATCGATGTGAGATCGCTCCCGCAGTCCAGTCTGCACGTGGAGCGCCCAGCGGTGACTGGCGATCTACTCGAGACACTGACAGCCGGTCATGCAGTCTGGCTGCACGGGTCAAGCGGATCGGGCAAGACCACGGTCGCGGTCGACGCCGTACGGACGTCCAACCGGGGGTGGTACCTCATTGAACTCCGCGACCTGAAAGCCGATGCCGTCGCCGATCGCCTCAAGCTCGCGCGTCGTGCGATCGGGTTGAGGGATTTCGGCGGTCTCATCCTGGACGATGTTCCGACCGCCGGCCTGCCCAAGGCCGGTCTGCAGCTGACCCTGCTCGTCGCCGCCCTTCGCCAGGCCGACGCCGGACTCATAGTCACCGCCTACCGGGCGCCGCCCCCATCTCTTTCGGCGACGCTTTCGGAGAGGCTGCGCCCCCAGGAACTGCCGAGCCTCGAGGAGGATGAGGTCGGCGCCGTCATCGCGCGGGCGGGCGGAAACGCCGCGCGCTGGAAACGGGTGACCTGGCTGTCCAGCGGCGGGCATCCCCAGCTGGTGGCTGCACGCGTCACGGGCCTGAAGGCGCGAAACTGGCCCTCAGGGGAAGACCTGGACGGCCTGCTGCCGAGTTTGAGGGCGATGGATCTCGATTCCGAGCGGGACGCCGTGCGGGAGCGGCTCATCGATGAGCTGCCGGATCGACCGAGGGCGCTCCTCTTCCGACTGTCCTTGGCGCTGGGGGGATTCGACAGGACCCTCGCCGTCGCCATGGGAGCGGCTTCCCCCGCCCTGCCGCAGCCGGGCGAAGCTCTGGATTTTCTCGTCGGGCCGTGGATCGAGACCTCCCGTCCCGGACGTTACCGCGTGTCGCCCCTGGTGGCGGATGCGGGTGCGAGGTCGCTTTCGGCCCAGGAGCAGAACGCCGTCCATCTGGCGATCTGCGACGACATCGCCGGGCGCCGCCCCATCCCCGGCGAACATATCAATCAGCTGCTCATATCCGGTCTCGTCACCGCCCATGCGGAGGCGTTGAGGATCGTTGCCTTGAGCGTGATCATGACCAAGGACAAGGACCGCGAGGCCGTACTCCAGCATCTGGAGCCGCTGGCCCTTTTCCAGACGACCGCGCCGCTCGTTGAGAGCGATCCGGAGGTCTCCGCCCTCCTCCGTCTTGCCCAGTTGAAGGTGGCGATCGCGGGATCCTCCGCGGCGACGGCGAGACGAATCTTCCAGCGCCTGCTCGTGGAGATCGAGGGATCGGCGCGGGCGCCCGCCTTCAGGCAGGCGGCGGTCTTCGCTGTCCTGATCTCGCAGACCTGCCCGCTCGAGCCGGATGAATGGTTCTCGCTCGTTCGCCAGATGGAGGAGATGGAGCTTCCCATTCCGCCGGCACAGCTAGAGGCGCTTCGGGCGCGCTCAGCCTACACGGGGAGTGAGAAGCCCGCAGATTTCATGTTCACCTGGCGAGCCGCCCATGTCTCGTCCGTCGATGAGCTCGAAAAGGTCTTCGAGACGCTGGGGACCGCAGAGGCAGCGGTTCGCAACCGCTATCTCACGACCCTGAACGATACTCTCGCCAGCGTGCGGACCTTCGTGCAGTCGCCGTGGGTCCGGGACTCCGAAAGAGACGGCTTCGATCCGGCGAGTGCGGCGGACCGGTACGCCGGCCTTGAGGCCTCCGCGGCGGGGTGGGACCAGGCCGAACTCGCCGTTCAGTGCGTCGCAGCAAGATCCACCCTGCTGTCCGAACACGCCTCGCGTCATGAGGATGCGATCCGGGTGCTGGAGGACGCCGAGGGACGCTGGCCCAACGATCCCCGACTGCAGCGTGAGCGGATCAAGATCTTCTTTCGACTGGGCCAGCATGGAGACGTCGTCGAGGAGACCCATCGCTATCTCGCGCGCGAAATCGGCGATGCGATCGACCGCGCCCATGTCCTGCGCGAACTAGCTGTGAGCACGTTCAGGATCGGCGACCCGGCGGAGGCCGCCAGGCTTTTTGGCGCGGCGGCCGTCGAGGCGGCGACCGTGCCCACGATGACCGACATGCAGGCCGGTCTCCTTGGCGATAAGGCGCAGGTCGAGTTCGATATCGGTCGTCGGGAAACCGCCCTGCGCACTCTGGTGGAGGCCGCGCGGGTCGCCGATGGAATCGATCGTGATGCGCATCGTGGCGGATTCGTCCTCAGGATGATCGCCGGCGTCGCCGCCTGGATGGTCAATCAGTTGGCCGGCGGCGATGCTGAGGCGTCGGCCAGGCTCGGCGCCTGCAGCGGCGCGGCAAGTGATCTGGCATGGCCGAACCCAGTCCCGCACAAGGAAGCCATCTGGTATCAGGCTGCAGCGATCGAACGACAGTTGAGACTGGACGTCGGCGTTCGCGAAGCCGTGGAGCTTCGCGTTCGCGGACGGCGCATCGCCCCGTTCGAGGCGTCGTTCGGATTCAGTCGTCTCGAGGACGCAGCGCTTTCGACGTCGGAGGACGAGCTCGTCGACGCTCTATGCAACGTCGCCCGCATCGTGACCCACGTCTCCCAGGGCGGTCTGGCGTCGATCGAGGCCGCCATCCACGAGGTCGGAGAGGTGATGCCTTGGGAAACCCTGCCGGTCGATCTCACGGACGAACGGATCAGGTCGCCGATCGACGACGCCGTCGCCTGCTTCATCGTCGGCAATGTTCTCAGAGACCCGGAGTTCGACATCATGCCCCTCGCGCTCCGGCTCGATTCGGCGCCGGACACGCAGCTTCTGGCCGGGCCGGTTCGCTCCTGGCGGCAAGGGTTGGAACCTGCGATGGATGTCCTTCCCGCGACCCTCGCGGCCGCGGCCGTCGTGGTCGGTCGGGCGACCGGCGACGCAGCCCTCCTCATGCTGGCGACGTTCCGGATCTGGGAATGGCTTGAGCGGTCCATCCCCGCCCGCCGTTTCGAGGCTGCGCTCGCCACCCGCATCGCGGCCCAATGGCTGCATTTGGCTGACAAGGCCCAGTTTGCGCTGCGGACCCCGGTTCTGACGGCTCCGGCGATCCGACTTGCCGCCCGCGACACCGTCGACAGGCGCTCCATTGCACGCCTGCTGCTCGTCGCAAATGATGCGGTAAGCAACAGGATGGGCAGCGGCGTTCGCGCGGCTCTGACCGCCACGCTGAACTGACAGCGCCCATCGATGGTTTGAAAAACCATCAATAAGGACACCCAAGGTATCTAAATATGGCGCTGCCCAAACTTCATGGTTTGACAATCTTCGTATTAGGACACTATAGGTGGCCAAATGCTCGGAAAGCTAAACAAGCTCGAACGTATCCTCCCGGAAGGCCTTCTGGTCGATTCCGGCTGGATGAACGAGAACGGCTATCCCAACTCGTTGCGGGCCAAATACGTCGCCTCAGGAAGACTTGAACGCCCGGCGCGCCGGGTCTACCGGCGCCCGCGCGGGACCCTCGACTGGCCCGTCGCCGTGCTCTCCCTCCAGGCTCTGCTGGACTATTCAATCGTCGTGGGCGGACGCACCGCCCTCGAACTACAGGGCTACGCCCACTATCTGCCCGCCACCCGCCGGGAGGTTCATCTCTACGGGGACGAGACGCCCCCGACCTGGCTGGTAGACCTGCCGCTGGATGTGGAGTTCAAATACCATTCCTCCAGGAAGTTGTTCGGCAACGCCAGATACTTCGAGGTCCTCCGGTTGAAGGAGGGCTCGAGCGACAAGGGACTGTTGGCCGACTGGGCCCGGACAGCGGTTCTCAACACGCCCCTCGGGCACTGGGAATGGCCGTTGCGCCAATCGACGCCGGAGCGCGCTATCCTCGAACTGCTCGACGAACTCCCGGACCATGAGAGCTTCGACCAGGCGGACCAGCTGATGGGCGCCCTCGCCACCCTCAGCCCGCGACGGTTGCAGCGCCTGCTCGAGGATTGCCTGAGCGTGAAGGTCAAACGCCTGTTCTTCTATTTCGCCGACCGGCACGACCACGCCTGGCTCAAGGCGCTCGACCGCAGCAAGATCGACCTCGGTAGCGGCAACCGCGTGCTCGTCAGGGGCGGCCGCCTCGACCCGACCTACAGGATCACGGTGCCGAGGTCTCTCGATGCCGGTCAGTGAAATCTACGACCGTCAGGTCCGCCTCCTCGTCCGCACCCTGCCCTTCGTGTTCCAAGAACCCGTCTTCGCCCTGAAGGGCGGCACGGCGATCAATCTGTTCGTCCGCGACCTGCCGCGCCTGTCGGTGGACATCGACCTGACCTATCTGCCTGTGGAGGATCGGGACACATCGCTGGCCGCCATCGACGCGGCCCTGAGACGGATCGCCGACGCGATCGAAAAGGCCCTTCCGGGCACCGCCGTCGTCCGAGGCAAGGGCGGAGCCCAGGCTGTAATCGACAAGCTGCTCGTCCGGGCGGACGGCGCCGTCATCAAGGTCGAGGTGACGCCCGTCCTGCGCGGTGTGGTGTTCGAGCCCGAGATCCGATCGGTCTCGGCGACGGTGGAGGATCGCTTCGGCTATGCGGAGGCTCGGATGGTCTCCCATGCAGACCTATACGCCGGAAAGATCATGGCGGCGCTGGACCGCCAGCATCCCCGCGACCTGTTCGACGTCCGGGATCTGCTGGCCGACGAGGGGATCACCCCGGCGCTGCGACAGGCCTTCGTGGTCTATCTCGTCAGCCATCACCGACCCATGGCGGAGGTTCTGCGCGCCAACCCCAAGGATCTAGTCCAGGAGTTCGAGCGGGGATTCGACGGCATGACCGACGACCCGGTCGATCTCCAGGGTCTCATCGCCGCGCGCGACGCCCTCGTCGCCGCCATTGTCGATGACATGCCGCAGGCCCACCGCGCCTTTCTGCTCGGGTTCAAGACCGGCGCGCCTGACTGGGACCTGATCGGCCTGCCCGATGCGGCCCATCTCCCCGCCGTGCGATGGAAGCAGCTCAACCTCGACCGCCTCGAGCCCGACCGTCGTGCGGACATGGTCGAACGCCTCAGACAAAGCTGGCCATCCTCCAGTTCCAGCTGATCAGGCCGTGCTACGCCGTTGCAAACCGAAGAACGTATTGCCGGGAGAGTCGCCGTTGTCTTCGTCGTTGATGTCCGCACTCGCCGAGTTCGAGATCGCGGAGGCCAATCTCGTCAAACTGGAGCGCCTCTGGAGCGAGATCAGCGACATGCTCCCCACAGGCTTGTCGTTCGGCGCCAGTGAGGCGTTCGAAGACCGGGATCGATCCTTCGGTCTCGTTCTCGCAGCCCTGCCCATGATCGGCGGCTGGAAGCCGGACATCAGCATACCGACCCCGAACGACGTCGCTCAATGGCGTTTCGACGCCCAGGAAGCGGGCGAACTCGGCGCGCTCGTTTGGGTCGAGGACGCAGTCGATGAGCCTGGAAAGCTCATCCGTGAATATCGCGCCCGGTTCGTCCAGAAACGCCGGGCGCTGATCCGGGACACGCTTGTCGAGACGATCGAAGCCATCGACGAAGATGTCCAGGCCCTGCGGCGGCTCGTCGCTGATCTCAGCGAATCCGATCGCGTGCCTACTGAAGCGTGGGACCTGTTGAAGGCCAAGGTGCAGCAGATCGAGGTGCTGCTCGGAAGCAGCGTGCAGCACCCAGCGATCTGGTCGACATTCCGCCGGCATCTGCGCTTCGGCCTGGTCTGCGACTTCAAAGATATCGACGCCCACGACTGGCCCCAGTCGCGGGAGGCCTTGCGGGCAGGTCTCTACGGCGACAACGAGCCATTGCCCCAGACGACCGCAGACCTGGGCGATCTCGCCGCCTCGAAGCCGCGCGGCCCGGTCGCCACCCAACTGGCATGGAGCCGCCTCAAGGCGGATGATTTTGAGCGCCTCCTCTTCATGCTGATCTCGGCGGAACCAAACTACGAGAACGCCGAGTGGTCGATGAACACAAATGCCCCTGATCGCGGCCGGGACCTCGCCGTGTTTCGTGTGGTGAAGGACGGCTTGTCGGACATCGTCCGTTCCCGGGTCATCGTTCAATGCAAGCACTGGCTTTCGAAGAGCGTCGCCGCGACCGATGTCGCCGCCGCCGTGTCACAGATGGCGTTCTGGGACTCGCCGAAGGTCGACACGTTGATGATCGCCACCACCGGGCGCTTCACCAGCGACGCCATTACCTGGATTGAGAAGCACAACGACAGTCAACGCTCACCACGGGTCGAGCCCTGGGCCGAAAGCCGGCTTGAGCTGCTCCTGGCCGAGCGCCCGTGGCTGATCGCCGAGTTCAGACTGCGATGACGAACAACGGCGCGGAAGACGCCTTCGCCCAGTGGGAAGCCATGCTGACCCCTGAGGTTATTCGCGGTCGGCTCATCAGGGCCGGCCTTTTCTCCCTCGGCTATGAACTGCTGGAAACGGCCGTCGTCGGTCGTCTGCGGGACTTCTATGCCGATTTCACCGCCACAGGCCTGAAGCCCGGCAAGGACTATCAGGAGAAGGTCTTAAGCCTGGATCCAAAGGGAAAAGGCGACGCCCTGCGTGGCTCACTGGCCTGGCTGATTGATGCCGGCGCGCTGTCGCCGGAAGAGTGCGAGACCTTCTGGGCGATCAAGCGAGCCCGAAACGAAGTGGCGCATGAATTGTCCCTGATGGTTGGAGGCTCGAAGCCCGAGGCGTTCGCCGGGCAATTCGACGCCATGCGGTCGCTGCACGTCAAAATTCAGCGCTGGTGGGTGATCCATTTCGATGTCGCCACGGACCCGGCGTGGGACGGAATCGAGATCGACCCGGAACAGGTCATGCACGGTTCTGCGCTCGTCATGCAGATTCTCGTGGACGTTGCGCTCGGGGACGGCAATCTAGCGGAGGACCACCTGAAGGCGTTTCAGGCGGAGAAGAACAAGCGCCGGGGCAGGCCGTAGGCTGCTCAAGAAGCGTACGGGGGAGTCGGCATATGGTAGCGAGCGATTGATGCACACCTGTCCGCCGCCCACCGCGGCGATGGCTGCTTGGTTGAAGCCGTCAAGCACCGTGAATGGCGACTATGGCCACCTGCTCCTGGAGCAGCAGGCCAAGATCGACCCTGCGGCGCTCCGTCCCTATTTCGAGTCGGCCCATCTGGACGCCCGCGAGGCGTTTCACGGGGACGCCGGGCTGGATCTCCATCCGGACGCGAACACCGCGGGCGCCCACGCCCAATACCCGACCTGTCTCCCGCCGAAGACCCTTCGCGGTCTGTTCGGTGAGGCGCTGACGGGTCTCGTGACCGAGCAGTACGCATTCGTTGGCGGACATGGATGGACGATCCCGGTCTTCCTGTTCCGGCATCACGCCGATGCAAGGAAATACATCTTCGCCCTGGCCCGGGATCCGGCGAGACAGAGACAGCTGCACGGCCGACACGGCAACGACTTCATCGCCATCTGCCTGGACGGCCAGGGCGTCGTCTCGCGATTTCTGGCGGGAGAAGCAAAATGGAGAAAGACGCTCAGTCCAGCCGCTGTCGAAACCCTGATGCATGGAGAATGGGTCAAGGGCAGCAATCCAAAGGCCCGAACGGGCAAGGGTATCTGGTTTGAGTTGAACCGGGAGCTGGCCGCTCCCGACGGCCTGCGTCAGCTTCAAGCCATCCTCAAGGAACGCGATCCGGTGACCTATGCCGAAGCGATCCTCTCGCTCGACAAGGCGTTGATCCTGCGTGATCCGGTCGTCATCCCGCGCTCCGATCTTGTCGTGTTGAGCGGAAACGCCGCCGCCACGCGCGTCGCTGGCTCGACGCTCCTGCCGTCTGGAGCTGCGCCCGCCGAGTACACCGCAGGAAATCCGTTGCAGGTCGTGGAAGTGATCCTTGAGGACGAGCACACCTTGATAGACCAGCTCTACGCGAGCCTGTGGAGCCCCAACTAATGGCGCTCGAGGCCGAGCGGCTGGCCGTCGCACAAGACATTCGTCGCGCACTGGCGCAAGGCAACGGACTGACCGCCGAACAGGCCCGACTCTTCGTCCGGAGCCTGCAACACTCCTGGCAAGTCCCTCCAAATCGCTGGTCCGAGCTCGAGTCCGCCAATCAGCTCCTCGACGCGAGGCGCCTTCTCCACGCCGCCGATGTCTTCAGCGAGCTGGAGGGGTCTGGCTCCGCCGCCTCCATCGAATGCTACCGACGGGCCGGAGAAATCTACGAATGGCTCGCTCGGGCCGACGACAGCCTCAAGACGGTCGTGCCGATCGCCCTGCTCTCGGCAGGCGCCTATCAACTCGGTGAACTGCCGGCCATGGCGACGAGCATCCTTCGACAGGCTGTCGCGCGGTCACAGGTTGCAGCACTGAAATTCGACCAGGTTGAGAACCAGCCCGAAATCGACGATGGCGAAGCCGATGGTCTTGCCGACGCGCTGAAAGCTGAGGACGGCGGAGCCTCCGACAGCCCTAGAGCAACGGCCGATGTCGAACCCGCGGGCGGAGACGGCCGGCTCTATACGGCGTTCTTCCAGGCGGACTTTGACGAGACGCTACGGCTCGCCGCCGACTTCTGGTCGCTACACCCTGAGCTGACGACCCGCGCGGGGTCGGCGTCGATCCTGGCGGAGGACGCTGAAGACAGGGTGGCCTGGTACCTCGTCGTCGAACTCGTTCGCGTCATCGGTCTGTCGGCCGACGCGCTCCGGCGCGGCGATGTCGAACGACTGACGCTCGCACGTCGCAAGTTCGCCGGCCTTGAAGGGCTGGCTGTGCGAACCGCCTCGGAAGACGTGTGGACGCTTTTGACCCTTCTGCGCGCCACGGTCGAACGGTTCGCGTCCGCCAGCCTCTATCCCCGCCTGGATCGCCTGGGCGCCGCGTCGCCCGCGATGGCGCCCAGGCTGCGGGCTTTCGCAAGGGAACAGTTCGCCAGAGGACGTGGCGTGCTCTGGACCTCGCAGATACAGGGCCTTGAGAAGCTCGCCACAGCATCCTCATTCGCCCTTTGCACGCCGACCGGGTCGGGTAAAACGCTGGTGGCCAACCTTGCTCTGGTGAAGGAGCTTCTTGTGGCGCAGCGCCCGCCGGGGGCGCCCGCGCCGATGGCGATCTACCTGGTGCCGTCACGGGCCTTGGCCGGCGAGGTCGAAGCCAAACTCACCTCGGAGCTGGGGCGAGACCTGG
>Ga0233377_1000254_pt1 | contig 27834 bp, 24 predicted proteins | sample ElkDunMinimDraft_6_FD_191540 | JGI IMG/M metagenome (GOLD analysis project Ga0233377, IMG submission 191540) | Fecal eukaryotic communites from dung pellets of Tule Elk in California, USA - Elk Dung E36 | ecosystem: Host-associated > Mammals > Digestive system > Large intestine > Fecal | place...
TCGAAGGGTTGGAGGCGGCGGTGGCGCAAGGGCCGTGGATACTGGGCGACCGCTTCTCGGCGGCGGATGTCTATGTCGGCAGCCAGATCGCCTGGGGCCTGCAGTTCAAATCCATTCCGGAACGGCCCGCCTTCAGGGCCTATGCCGACCGCATCATGGCCCGGCCCGCCGCCGTGCGGGCGCGCGGGATCGACGACGCTCTGATCGCTGCGGCGCAGACTTGAGGAGAGGCTAGGCTTCGCTGTCGGCGGGGCGCAGGGCGGCGCGCTGGACCTGCGGACGGCGTTCGCCGCCAGCGGCGCGGATGCGGTCGATGCGGGCCTTTTCGGCGCGGAAGGCGGTCAGATCGGCCCCGGTCAGGATGACGCCCTGATCGACGCGGACGCTGGACGGATTGATCCGCTGGCCGCTGCGCCACATCTCATAGTGCAGGTGCGGGCCGGTGGAGGCGCCGGTCGAGCCGACATAGGCCACGACCTGGCCCTGACGGACGCGTTGTCCCGCGCGGATGCCCGAGCCATAGCGCGACAGGTGGCCGTAGCCGGTCTCCAGCCCGTTGGCGTGGCGGATGCGCAGCCAGTTGCCGTAGCCGCCCCAACGGCGGGCCTCGATCACCACGCCGTCGGCGGGGGCCACGACCGGCGTGCCCGTGGGCGCAGCCATGTCGGTGCCCTGGTGCATGCGGCGCGAGCCCGCGATCGGGTGACGGCGGAAGCCGTAGCTGGACGAGATGCGGTAGCCGCTGCGCAGCGGCGCGGCCATGGCGGCCTGGCGGATGTTCTTGCCCGTGGCGTCGAAATACTGGACTTCGCGCGAACCGGCGGGCTGGAAGCGGTAGAAGACCACGCCCTTCAGTTCGGCGTAAAGCAGGCCGTCTGCGCCGATGGTGCGGCCCGCATCCGTGACCGTGCGGCCATAGACATAGGTGAACTGGTCGTCGGCGCCGACGTCGCGGCGCATGTCCAGCTTGGACGAGAACAGACGTCCGGCGACACCGGCGACATCGGACGGCACGCCTTCGCGACGGGCGGTGGCGCTCAGCGAGCGCTCGACCTTGCTGGTCAGGACGACGGTTTCGTGGATGACCTGTTCTTCCAGCGCGCGCAGGCGCAGGGCGCCGTCAAAACTGCGCGAGACGGTGACCTGGGTCGCCGGACCGGTGCGCATGGTCAGGCCGATCAGGCGGGCGTCGCCGCGTCCGCCGCGCGGGCGTGAAATGGCGGTTTCGAACTTCTGGCCAGCGCGTATGGCGCTGACGTCGACGGCGTTGGACAGGGTGGCGGCGACGGCGGAGGCGTCCTCCGCCGTGACGCCGGTGCGGCGCACGGCCTGTTCGAACGTTTCGTCGCGGCGAATCTGGACAGGGATGGCCTCGGGCGCGGTCAGGCCCTCGGGCGTGCTGGCGGTGGCGAAGGCGCGGGCCTCCATGACAGCCAGTTGGGCGGCGCTGGGCAGGGGAACCACTTCCGCCTGGGCGGGTTGATAAGCACGTGCAGCGAAGAGCGCCACCGAGATCGCCGCAACCGCCGTCATGGCGTGAGGAGCGATCCGAATCGGTTGGCGACGTGGATCGAACTGAGCCATCGGTCCCCGAAAGTTACGACGCCCGGTCGGCGCCAAGCCACTGGCAGGCGGAGTTTCGCGCGCTCATTCGAACCGACGCGAAGCGAGGCCTATAACCCGTCTGTCCCATGATGGGAAGACAGGATGTTACAAACTGTTAACCGCTAGCGCATCATTGGCTCCTGCGGCCAGTGATCGTACAGTCATGGACGGTGACGAACAGAGTTATTGAGCAGCGTCGGCTTCGATATTCAGGTTTGGTAATGAGTCATGCGCCTTGATATCGCCGTCACTGCATTCAAAGTGTCTGTCGGGCCACTGTGGTGTGGCTTCCCTGCATCCGAGACCATGCTTCCACCGGAGCCGCCTTTGCTAAGCTTGTGCGTCGCGCCTGCACATACCGGATCGGCGACATGACCGAAGCGACCGAGGCTGACTCACAGCCGCCCTCGACGCCGTCGCCGCGTCGGACCGGACGAGGACGGCGCAGCGTCTGGCGCACCCTGGGCCTGATCCTCGGCGTCGTGCTGATCATCATCCTGATCCTGCTGGCCCTTCTTTATCTGAACCGCCGCGCTGCGACGCGTCAGGTGCTGATCGGCTGGCTGGAGCGTCAGGGCGTCGAGGCCGACATGAAGATCGAACGCGTCGAGTTGGACGGGGTGGTCGCCAGCATCCGCATCGGGGATCCGGCCAACCCGGATGTCGTCGTCGAACGGGTCGAGGTGGACTACGCCATCGGCGCCCCCTGGTCGAAGACCGGTCTGGGCGTGACGCCAAGCCGCATCCGCCTGCTGCGTCCGGTGGTCCGCGCCAGCTTCAGGGACGGCACGCTGTCTTTGGGATCTCTGGACCCTGTGATTGAACAATTCACCGGCCAGCCGCCGCGCCCCGACAGCCGGGGGCCTCTGGTGCTGGTGGAGGGCGGGCGGCTGCGTCTGGACACCGACTACGGCCCCGTCGCGGTTTTGGCCGATGCGAGGGTCGACGACGGCAAGCTGATGCAGTTGAACGCGCGCCTGCCCGAAACGAACCTGCGCAGCGGCGACATTTCTGCGGATGGCCTGAAGGCGGCGGTGCAACTGACCACCACCGGCGACCGTGTGGCGCTCAGGGCCAGCGCCTCGGCGGACGCGGCGTCGATGACGGGCCTGAATGGTCGTGGCGCTGCCGTCACCCTGACCGGCGACCTGCCCTATCCCGATATGAAGACACGGCGCGGCGACGGGCGGGCGCAGCTGAGCGCCGTCCTCGCCGCCGAGCGGTTGCAATCCGGCCAGAGCGGGGGGCGCGACCTGACCGCTCGGCTGGACTTCGACGGTCAGGTCTCCGGCTGGATCGAGGCTTTCCGCATCGAAGGCGCGCTTCAGGGCCGCACCGGCGCATCGCGGATCACGGCGACGGACGCCTCTGCCGCGGCCACGCAGCTTGTGGGCGCCCAGGTCACGACCAGCGAAGGCCGTGTGGTTCTGGCCCGCGACGCCCAGGATTTCACCTGGCGCTTCGACGGTCCCGTCGCCCTGACGGCGGCGCGCGCCGCCGGGGCAGGACTGGACGGCCGCGGGGTGCGGGTGGAGAGCCGGGACCTGACGGTTGGCGGGCGCGGCGCCGCTGTCGAGGCGGAAGGGGCGCTGGCCCTGAACGCCGCCAGCCTGGCCTGGGACGAGATGACCCTGCGCGGCGTTAGCGGCACAGCCAATCTGGATATAGTGGCCGATCAGGGCCTGCGGGTTCTGGTCAACGGCGGCCTGCGCTCGAACAGCGTCTCCTGGCCCCTGTTCGGTCCCGCAGCGTCCGACGACATTGTTGAACTGGCCGGGATGAAGCGGGCGCTGGGTGACTTCTCGCTGGAGGTTCCCTCCTTCACGGCGGCCGTGTCGTCGTCGTCGTCGCGCGTGGTGCTGAACCGGGCGGCGGTCGTTAGCCCGCGCAACGGCGGCGTCTTGACCCTGACGCCTGCGCAGACGCCGATCTTCAGCGCTCGCGGCGGTCAGGCCGGAGGCGGGGCCCTGTCCCTGACCGCGACGCGCGGCGAGGGCCTGCCTGAAGCGGTCTTCGCCATACCGGCCTGGCGTCTGACGCCGTCGGGCTTCACCGCCACGCTCGATGGTCGGGCGGGACTGGATTTTGATCTGGCGCGGGGCATTGAGGTGCAGACGCGCGGGGAACTGGCTTCTTCGAACGGCCGGCTGACCTACGTCGCCGCCGGTTGCAGCGCCCTGACCGTCGAGCGTCTGGAGATGGACGACAGCGACGTCACCGACATCGCCGGTCAGATCTGCCCGACGAGCAAGCCCCTCGTCACGGTCGTGGACGGCGGCTGGCGGGCCGAGGGCGGGATCAGCGGCCTGCAGGCGGCGACGCCCTTCCTGGCCATGGGCTTCACCGATGTCGTCGGCGGCTTCACCGCCACGGGCGGGCCAGCGGGCGTGGGGCTTGAGGCGACGGTCGCCTCGGCCTCGGTCGTCGACACCACCACACCGACGCGCTTCCATCCCCTGACGGCGGCGGGCAGCGCACGTCTGGCTGATGAAAACTGGTCCGGCGCCTTTGATCTGGCGCGTCAGGGGCATGCGGTGGGCCGGATGACGCTGGCCCATGATGGCCGCACCGGCTCGGGCGGGCTGGACATAGACGCCCCCTCGATCGCCTTCACCCAGGCCGGGCTTCAGCCCGATGATCTCAGCCCTCTGGTCGCCGACTTCGTCCAGTCGCCGGTCGAGGGCTCGGTCGGTTTCGAAGGCCGCATCGACTGGTTGAAGGACGCGGAAGGGACAAGCTCGGGCCGCCTGACCATTCCCGGTCTGGACTTCACCAGCCCCGCCGGTCCGGTGAAGGGGCTGCATGGCGTGGTCGAACTGACCAGTCTGGTCCCCCTGGTCACGGCGCCGAACCAGAGGCTGACGGTCGCCCGGCTGGAATCGGTCGCGCCTATCACCGACATCGCCTTGACCTTCGGCCTCGACAAATCGGCCTTCCTGGTCGACGGCGGCGAACTGAACATTGCGGGCGGGGTGGTCCGGGTCGAGCCTTTCACTGTGCCTCTGGACCTGGCCCAGGGCTTCTCGGGCGTCATCATTCTGGAGCGGGTGCAGTTGGGCGAAGTGGTGGCCAACTCCGGTTTCGCCGACAAGGTGTCCATGGATGCGGTGGTCTCCGGCCGTCTGCCCTATACCTATGATCCGGTGCGGGGCGTGCGCGTCTCGGGCGGCACGCTGGAGGCGGTGCAGCCGGGCAAGCTGTCGATCTCGCGCGAGGTTCTGACCGGGGTCGAGACGGGCGAAGTCGGCGAAGGCGTGCCGCCCAACACGGTGCAGGATCTGGCCTATCAGGCCATGGAGCATCTGGCCTTCGACATCCTCAGCGCCCAGGTGAACAGTCTGGATGAAGGCCGGGTCGGGATCATCTTCCGCATCAAGGGCCAGCACCAGCCGCCGCAGCATCAGGAGTTGCGCGTCACCGTGCCCGATCTGGTCAGCCGCGAATTCCTCAACCACCCGATCCCCCTGCCGTCGGGCACGGGCATCGACCTGACGCTGGACACCACCCTGAACGCCAACCAGCTGGTCGGGGACCTGTTGCAGATCAACCGGTCACGCAATGGCGAGGTGGTTGCGCCGCCGGAGCCCGAACCTGAGCCGGTTTCGCCGCCAGCGCCTGACGTTGCCGCTACGCCGTGATACAGGACCTTCGCCGTTCAGAACCCGTTCACCCTCAATGGCGTTATTGAAGCGCACAGATGTGCGACCAGGAGAAACCACTGCCATGAACCGGAAGCGTTTGACCGCCGCTCTGCTCGGCCTGACCGTCGCCGGTTCGGCGATGGCCGCCTGCACGCCCACCATCCGGCTGCAGGTCGATCCGATCCAGATCTACGCCAAGCTGGACGCAGACGTGCGCGTCCGCCTCGACCGGGAGCTGCAAGACCTCCTGGTTGAAAACCCCAACCTGTTCTGATGCGAAAGGTGACCCCTATGTCGTTCCGCAAAATCTTCGTCGTGACGGCGGCTGTCGCGGCCCTCGGCGTCGCCGCGGGTGCGGCCTTCGCCCAGACCCCGGCCCAGAAGTCGCTCATCGACAGCGCCAAGTCGCAGGGCGTGGTCGGTGAACAGGCTGACGGCTATCTCGGCTTCCGCACCCCGTCTTCGGACGCGGCCCTGACCCAGGCCGTGCAGGCGACCAACAGCGCGCGTCGTGACGCCTACACCCGCAGCGCTCAGGCCGCAGGCACTACGCCCGATGTGGCGGGTTCGCGGATGTTTGAAGGCCAGCTGATGCCGCGCATCTCCTCGGGCCAGTGGTACCGCAACGCCTCGGGCCAGTGGGTCCAGCGCTAGGGCTGACCGCGTGCCCGGCGTCCGTCGCCTGCTGCTGAATCTTCTGATCGTCGCCGTCATCACGACGGCGGCGGTCTTTGGCGTCGCCCAGCTCTGGCGCTTGATCGGCGGCGACAGCCTGACCCTGCACGGCTGGATCGCCGTCAGCCTGGGTGTTTTCTTCACCGTCGGCATGGCCTGGGGCCTGATGGGCCTGGCCTTCCGCTCGTCGCGCGACGGCTTCGACCAACGCGCTGTGGACCTGTCGGACCTCAACATCGCACGGCATCCGCCGGCGGCGGATGCCGAACAAACCCGCGACACCGCCAGGTCTTGAGCCGGGCCGCATCCCGCGCGATAGGTCGATCATGACCGAACCGACTGAATCGCCGCCGTCCGAAATCACCTATGCAGGCTATCTGGCGCTGGATGACCTGCTGGCGGCCCAGCATCCCCTGTCGGACGAGCATGATGAAATGCTGTTCGTCATCATCCACCAGACCAAGGAGCTGTGGCTCAAGCAGATCCTGCACGAGGTCGGTCTAGCTCAGCGGTTGATCCGCGCCGGCGATCTGGTCCCCGCCTACAAGAGCCTGGCGCGGGTGTCGCGCATCCAGGCGGTGATGACCCAGAGCTGGGATATTCTGGCGACGATGACGCCCGCCGACTATCTGCGGTTCCGCGGCGTTCTGGGCTCGTCGTCGGGCTTCCAGAGCGACCAGTTCCGCCGCTTCGAGACCATGCTGGGCCTGAAGGACGCCAGCTTCCTGCGCTTCCACGAGGGCCGTCCGCACGCCTGGGCCGCGCTGAAGGCCGCGCTGGACGCGCCCAGCCTGTATGACGATGTCCTGGCCCAGCTGGCCAAAGCTGGTCTGCCGGTCCCCGCCGAAGTTCTGAACCGCGACGTCAGCCAGCCCTATGAGCCGTCCGAAGGCGTCGAGGACGCCTGGCTGGAGGTCTATCGCGACACCGCCCGCTGGTGGCCCCAGTATCAGCTGGCCGAGAAGCTGGTCGATCTGGACGACGCCATGCTGACCTGGCGGCACAAGCATGTGGTCACGGTCGAGCGCATCATCGGCCGCCGTCGCGGCACCGGCGGCACCGAGGGCGTGGCCTATCTGGCCGAGACGCTGAAGCGCCGCTGCTTCCCCGAACTGTGGGCCGTCCGCACCAGACTGTGATCAGGCGCGGCGTGGATGCTCAGCAACCTCTGCCGTGGTCGAACGCTTTAAGGTTGTTCCATTGCGGAGACGACCATGAGCAACGCCAACAGTCACGACATCCAGGTCCTGAACGGCCTCATCCAGTCGGCGATCGACAGCGCGGAGGGCTATGCCGAAGCGGGTGCAGGCACGGACAGCCCGGACCACGCCGCCTTCTTCGGCCGGCGCGAGTCTGAGCGCCGCGCCCTGGCCCAGGCCTTGTCAGATCATGTCCGGCTGCTGGGCGGCGACCCCCAGACCTCAGGGTCCATCCTGGCCAAGGCTCAACGTGCCCTGACCGATGTGAAGCACGCCCTGCTGCGCGACGAGGCGGCCATGGTCGGCGGCGCCGATCACGCCGACGCCGCCCTCAAGGGACGTTTTGAAAAGGCGGTCGCCGACACGGCCATTTCGGCCACCACGCGCGAGACGGTCCGCCGCGCCTTCGCCTCGCTGAATGGCGACGCCGAGGAGATCAGCGCCCTGAGACATAATCTCGAGAGCCGCCACGACGCCGATAATCCGCTGTTTCCGCAGTAGGTAGCGGGACAACAAAAAAGGCCCCGGCGTTTCACCGGGGCCTTTTCATCTCAAGCGCTCAAGCAGCCCGCAACCGCGTTGCGGGCGTTAGCGCCCTTATTCAAGCTTCGTCGCCAGCCTTTTCGGCGGTTCCGGTGACCGGAACGGCGGCGCCCTTGGCCGGGCGGGCCGTTTGCTTCTCGGCGATCCGGGCCGACTTGCCGCGACGGTCGCGCAGGTAATACAGTTTGGCGCGACGGACGACGCCGCGACGCTTCACTTCGATAGCGTCGATGTTCGGCGACAGGATCGGGAAGACCCGCTCCACGCCTTCGCCGAAGGAAATCTTGCGCACGGTGAAGTTCTCGTTCACGCCGCCGCCGGCGCGGGCGATGCAGACGCCTTCGAACGCCTGGATGCGTTCGCGTTCGCCTTCCTTGATCTTGACCATGACGCGCAGGGTGTCGCCGGGCTGGAAGTCCGGGATGGCGCGGGTTTCGATCAGGCGGGCTTTTTCTTCGGCCGCGATGGTCTGAAGGATGTTCATTCTAGTCTCCTTGAGCTTTTTTGCTCTTTACCTGTGATTTGGCGGGCTCGGGTCCCGCTTGGGTCTTTTCAAGATGCGCCGCCCAGAGGTCCGGTCGACGGTCTCTTGTCGTCTCTTCCCGCTGCGCCTGACGCCATTCGGCGACCCTCTTGTGGTCGCCCGACAGCAGCACCTCGGGTATCTCCAGTCCCTCGAACGTCCGCGGTCGCGTGTACTGCGGATGTTCCAGAAGACCGTCCTCGAAGCTCTCCGAACTCAGGCTTTCAGCCTGGCCCAGCACTCCGGGGATCAATCGCACGCACGCCTCGATCACCACCATCGCCGCCGCCTCGCCACCGGCCAGGACCGCGTCGCCGACGGCGACCTCCTCGAACCCGCGCGCGTCCAGCACGCGCTGATCCACCCCCTCGAACCGGCCGCACAGGATGGTGATCCCGTCATGCGTGGCCCAGTCCTTGACGCGCGCCTGGGTCAGGGGCCGACCCCGGGCGCTCATGTACAAAAGCGGCCGCCGCGAGCCCGAAACGCTGTCCAGCGCCCGACCCACCACGTCCGCTTTGAGTACCTGTCCCGGGCCGCCACCCGCAGGGGTGTCGTCCAGGAAGCCGCGCTTATCTTCGGAAAACGCCCGAATGTCCAGCGTCTGCAAGTCCCACAGCCCCTTCTCGCGCCACGCCGTGCCGATCAGGCTGACGCCCAACGGCCCCGGAAAGGCCTCGGGGAACATGGTCAGGACAGTGGCGGTGAAGGGCGAAGGCGCGGTCATGGCGCGGGGACATACAGGAAACGCGGCCCGGCGGCGAGGCGCAGGGCCTCTGGCGGCGCCCCGGTTTACATCACAAAGGTTTTCGCTAGCGTCGCGTCGGGGATCAGGAGGGCGACATGAGTGATATATCATTTTGGCACTGGGCTATCGTGCTGGTGTGGCTCGCTTTGCCGCTGTTTCCGATCTCCGAGGTCCTCAGAAAAGCCGGCTACAGCCGGGCGTGGGCCTTGTTGTGGTTCGTTCCTGTCGTGAACCTGATCGCCTTCCTGGTCTTCGCCTATGCGCGCTGGCCGTCGCTTGGTCAGACGCCAAGGCGTTCTTGACGGCTCTCTCAGCAGTTCTGCCCCGCCGCCCAGCCTGACGACCAGGCCCACTGGAAGTTGTAGCCGCCCAGCCAGCCGGTGATGTCGGCGGCTTCGCCGATGACGAACAGCCCGGGGACAGACTTCGCCGCCATGGTCTGCTGGTCCAGTTGGTCGACGGCGACGCCGCCCAAAGTGACCTCGGCGGTGCGGTAGCCTTCGGAGCCGACGGGCTTGACCGTCCAGGCGTTGACGGCCTGATCCAGCCGCCTCAGCGTCTTGTCGCCGACCTCGGCCAGCTTGCCCTTCACCTCTTCGCGGTCGCAGACGCTCTCGGCCAGGCGGCGCGGAATGATGTGGCCCAGCGCCGTGTGCACCATCTGCTTGCCGTTCTCCTCCTTGGCCGCCTTCAGACGGGCGTAGACGTCCTCGCCCGGCGCCAGGGCGGCGGTGATCGCCTCGCCTTCGCGCCAGTAGGAGCTGATCTGCAGGATCGACGGTCCCGACAGGCCGCGATGAGTGAACAGCAGGCCTTCTGCGAACCGGGTCTCGCCTGTCGGACGGCCCGGAGCACCGCCGTCGGCGGGGACGCGGTGGCTGACCTCCGCCTCGACCGACAGACCCGACAGTGGGGCCCGCTTCTCCAGCAGGCCCGGCTCGAACGTCAGGGGCACGAGCGCAGGGCGCGTCTCCGTCACCCTCAGGCCGAACTGGCGTGCTGTGTCATAGGCCCAGCCGGTGGCGCCCATCTTGGGGATCGACTTGCCGCCGGTGGCCAGCACCAAGGACGCACAGCGCACCGTGGTTCCGTCCGACAGCGCCGCTTCGAAGCCATCGCCGGACCGGTTCAGCCGGTCGATCGCCGTGTTCAGCCTCAGAGTCACGCCCGCGGCCCGCATGTGGTCGGTCAGCAGGCGGATGATCTGTTTGGCGCTGTCGTCGCAGAACAGCTGGCCGAGGGCTTTCTCGTGCCAGGCGATGCCGGCCTGGTCGATGCGTTTGATGAAGTCGTGCTGGCTGAACCGCTTCAGGGCCGAGGCGGCGAAGCGCGGGTTTTCGCCCAGGAAGTTGGCGGCGCTGGTCCCCAGATTGGTGAAGTTGCACCGCCCGCCGCCCGAGATGCGGATCTTTTCTCCCGGCGCGCGGGCGTGATCGAGGATCAGGACGGAGCGGCCCCGCCGTCCGGCCTCGATGGCGCACATCATGCCGGCGGCGCCGGCGCCGACGATCAAAACATCGACGATCTGGGGCTTGAGCAGGGGAGAGGAAACAGGCATTTCGCGCTCTTAGCGCATAGGCGGCCGCAGGCCTACGAAACCTGACAGGTGGGCGGCATCGACCGAACGTTGGTTGACTTATTTCGACGGGGTGGAAATGTGCCTGCGTCATACCGGAGGGAAAATCGGATGCGTTGGATTCTAGCAGGTGTCGCTACGGCGGCCTTTTTCGCTGCGCCGGCCGCCATGGCCCAGGACTACAGCCTGACGCCCAACTACGGGCGGGTGAACCTCCGCGCCGGGTTCACGCCCGATCCCCACTCCGTTTCCATGACGGCGGGCGGATCGATCGACATTTCCCGCTCCAGCGCGGAATGCCGCGGCCGGATCAGCAATGCGCCGGACTATCAGGTCACCTATGAAGCGGGCAGCATGCCGCTGATCTTCCGTGTCGATTCCGGCGTGGACACCACCCTGGTGATCAACGGCCCCGATGCACGCTGGGCCTGCGACGACGACAGCGGCGAAGGCACCAACCCGGAAGTCCGCTATGACTCGCCGCGTTCGGGACGCTACGACATCTGGGTCGGCACCTATGGCGACCGGACTGCGCCTGCGGTCCTGTCTGTCAGCGAATTGTCCAGCGGCGGCAGCTATGGCGGGACCAGCGGCTCCATCGACTACAGTCTGCCGGCCTATTTCGGCGAGGTCTATCTGAACGCAGGCTTCACGCCTGATCCGCACCGGGTGAGCATCACGGCGGGCGGCTCCATCAATACGTCGACCGTCGCTTCGGATTGCCGGGGCCAGGTCTCGGCGGCGCCCGACTATCAGATCACCTACACGGCCGGCTCGCTGCCGTTGAGCATCCGCACGGAGTCATCAACCGACACCACGCTTCTGGTCAGCGGACCGGGCGGTGAATGGTATTGCGACGACGACAGCGCCGGAAATCTCAACGCTGAAGTCCGCCTCAGCAAGCCTGCGTCAGGCGTCTACGACATCTGGGTCGGCACGTTTGGCGGGGGCACCGCATCGGCGCAACTGATCGTCACCGAACGCCGCTGATCGTTTGAACAGACCATGATGGAAAGGCGCGCGGAGCGATCCGCGCGCCTTTTCCTGTCAGTGCGCTTCATCCCAGTTGGCAGCGGCGCGGGCCTCGACAACCAGGGGCACGCTCAGGGCCACGGCGGGTTCGGCGGCGCCTTCCATGATGCGTTTGATCAGGACGATGGCGCGGTCGGCCTCGGCTTCGGGGGCTTCAAAGACCAGTTCATCGTGGACCTGCAGCAGCATGCGGGTGCTCAGGCCCGCGTCCGACAGCGCCTGCGGCATCCGCATCATGGCGCGGCGGATGATGTCGGCGGCGGCGCCCTGGATCGGGGCGTTGATGGCGGCGCGCTCGCCGAACTGACGCTCGGCGGCGGACTTGGAGTGGATGGCGGGGATGTGGATGCGGCGCCCGAACACGGTCGAAACCATGCCGGTCTCGCGCACCAGCGCCTTGGTCACGTCCATATAGGCGCGGATGCCGGGGAAGCGTTCGAAATAGGTCTTGATATAGGCCCCGGCCTCGCCCTGATCGATGCCCAGCTGGGCGGCCAGGCCGAAGGCGGAAATGCCGTAGACGATGCCGAAGTTGATGGCCTTGGCGCGGCGGCGCGTCTCCGGGTCCATCTGCTCGACGGGCACGCCGAACATCTCGGATGCGGTGGCCGTGTGGATGTCGATGCCGGCGGCGAAGGCGCGCTTCAGCTCGGGAATGTCGCCGATATGGGCCAGCAGACGCAGCTCGATCTGGCTGTAGTCAGCTGAAATCAGCACATGCCCCGGAGCGGCGATGAAGGCCTGACGGATCTGGCGCCCGGTCTCGGTGCGGATCGGGATGTTCTGCAGATTGGGGTCGCTTGAAGCCAGGCGGCCCGTAGTGGCGGCGGCCAGCTGATAGGAGGTGTGGACCCGGTCGGTGGTCTTGTCCGCCGCCTCGATCAGGGCGTCGGTGTAGGTGCCCTTCAACTTGGCCAACTGGCGCCAGTCCAGCAGGACGCGCGGCAGTTCATGCGTCTGGGCCAGATCGTCCAGCACCGAGGCGTCGGTGCCCCACTGGCCCGAGGCGGTCTTCTTGCCGCCGGGCAGGTTCAACTCCCCGAACAGGATTTCGCCGATCTGCTTGGGAGAACCGATGTTGAACGGTCGTCCGGCCAGCGCATGCGCTTTCGCCTCCAGATCGACCATGGCCAGGCCGAACTCGGACGACAGCCGCTTCAGCCGGTCGGGATCGACGCGGATGCCCGCCCGCTCCATGTCGGCGAGAACCGCCGGCATGTCGCGCTCCAGCGTCTCATAGACGGTGACCAGTCCTTCCTCGGCCAGACGGGGCTTGAGGATGCGCCACAACCGCAGGGTCACGTCGGCGTCCTCGGCGGCGTAGCGGGTGGCGGCGGTCAGATCGACGTGGCGGAACGACTTCTGCGCCTTGCCGACGCCCGCAACCTGTTTGAACGGAATGGGATCATGACCCAGGTGCAGGCGGGCCAGTTCGTCCATGCCGTGGCCGTGCAACCCGCCTTCGAGGACGTAGGACAACAGCATGGTGTCGTCGATCGGCCCCACGCGGATGCCGCGCTGGGCCATGACGGCCAGATCATATTTGCCGTTCTGGGCGACCTTCAGAACCGCCGGGTCTTCCAGCAGAACCTTCAGTCTGGCGAGGGCGGTCGCCTTGTCGATCTGGGTCGGCACGGGCGCGCAGTCGGCGTCGCCGCCGCCGAAATCCAGTCCGCCCGCGTCGGCTCTGGGCTCGGTCTCATGGGTCAGGGGAATGTAGCAGGCGTCGTTTGGTCCGATGGCCAGCGACACGCCGCACAGGCCCGCATGGGTCGCCGACAGGGCCGAGGTCTCGGTGTCGAAGCCGACCACGCCCGCCTCGGTGGCGCGGGCGATCCAGACGTCCAGCGCCTCAATGGTGTCGACGCAGGCATAGGCGTCCAGATCGAATGTCTGGTCGACGACCGGCGTCGTCGCCTCCCTGGGCGCATAGCGGGGGGTGACGACCGGGGCGGTCAGGGGCTTGGGCCGGGCGGCGAAGGCCGAGCCGTCCCGGGCCGGCGCCTTGCCGTCGCCGACGCGCGCGCGAAGGCTGCGGAACTCCATCAGGTCCAGAAACGCGCCCAGAACCTCGGGATCTGGATCCTTGACCGCAAAGGCCTCGATCGGCTCAGGCAGGGGGGCGTCGCAGTCCAGCGTCACCAGCTGACGAGACAAGCGGATCTGGTCGGCGAAGTTGATCAGGGTCTCGCGACGCTTGGGCTGTTTGATCTCGCCCGCCCGGGCCAGAAGCGTGTCGAGGTCGCCGTATTCGAGGATCAGCTGGGCCGCCGTCTTGGGGCCGATGCCGGGGGCGCCGGGAACGTTGTCGACGCTGTCGCCGATCAGGGCCTGAACCTCGATCACCTTGTCCGGCGTGACGCCGAACTTCTCGAAGACGGCCTCTTCCTCCAGCCGCCGGTCCTTCATCGGGTCGTACATGACGACGCCGTCGCCGATCAGCTGCATCAGGTCCTTGTCGGACGAGACGATCACCGCCTCGCCGCCCATGTCGCGCACCTTGCAGGCATAGGCGGCGATCAGATCGTCGGCCTCATAGCCGGGCAGTTCGACGCCATGCACGCCGAAGGCCGCCGTCGCCTCGCGCACCAGCGGAAACTGAGGGACAAGGTCCTCGGGCGCCGGGGGGCGATGGGCCTTGTACTGGTCGTACAGGGCGTTGCGGAAGGTCTTCTCCGAATGGTCGAAGACGGCGACCAGATGGGTCGGCCCGTCCTCGCCCTTCATGTCGCGGATCAGCTTCCACAACATGTTGCAGTAGCCCTGCACCGCCCCGACGGGCAGGCCGTCCGACTTGCGCGTCAGCGGCGGCAAGGCGTGGTAGGCGCGGAAGATGTAGGCCGAGGCGTCGATCAGCCACAACCGCACGGGCGGGCCGTCAGAGGGGGCGACAGGGGCGGACGATTCAGAGGCGGCGTCGGTCATGGCGCGAACATAGGCGGACACACCGCCGCCGTCACCGCTTCCGGTCCCCTATTGCGAACGCAGGCCCGTGATGGTGCGGTTGGGGGCGATGTCCTCGGCCGAGGTGATCAGGTGGACCAGTGCGGGCCGCGCCTCTTCACGCGCGACCGTGCGCGCCGATTCCAGCGCCGCCGGGAAGTCCTCGGTCCGTTCGCAGCGCACCGCGAAGGCGCCGAAGGCTTCGGCGTATTTGACGAAGTCGGGGTTCTTCAGGTCGGTGGCGATCACGCGCGGCGCGCCGGGATAGTGGGTCTCCTGGTGCATGCGGATGGTGCCGTAGGTGCCGTTGTCGACCACGACCACGACCACGCCCAGATCGTGCTGGGCCGCCGTGGCGATCTCCTGGCTGGTCATCATGAAATCGCCGTCGCCGGCGATGCAGATGACGTCGCGGTCGGGATGGACGCTCTTGGCCGCGATCGCCGCCGGATAACCGTAGCCCATGGCTCCCGACGTCGGCGCCAGCTGGGTGCGGCAGGCACGGTGGCGATAGAAGCGGTGCAGCCAGGCGGCGAAATTGCCCGCGCCGTTGGTGACAATGGCGTCGGCGGGCAGGGCCTCGCCCAGATGCGCCATGCATTCGCTCATGTTCACCGCGCCCGTGACCGGCACAGGCGTGGAGAAGGCCTGATAATCGGCGTGAGCCTGCGTCGCCTGATCCGCCCAGCTGCGGCCGGGATCGATCGAGGACAGGGCCAGGGCGGCCAGCGAATTGTCCGCTGTCGCGCTGAGCAGGGTCGGCCAGACGCGGCCCAGCTCTTCGGCGCCCGGATGGATATGGATCAGGGTGTCCGCCGTGCGGGCCCGATCCAGCAGGGTGTAGCCCTGGGTCGGATTCTCGCCCAGACGCGCGCCGATGGCGATGATCAGATCGGCGCCCTTGGCCCGCGCCGTCAGCGCCGGATTACAGCCCAGACCCAGATCGCCCGCATAGTTGGCGCGATCGTTGGACAGGATGTCCTTGCGGCGGAAGGACAGGCTGACCGGCAGGCCGATCCGTTCAGCCCAGTCGCCGATCGCGGCGGCGGCCTCTTCGGTCCAGCCGGACCCGCCCAGCACCAGCAAGGGGCGTTCGGCCTTTGACAGGCGCTCGCGCACGGCCTCGACGAAGGTCGGATCCAGGGCGGCGCGGGCGGGCGTCACGGCCCGGATCGGGGCCGGACCGCCGTCTTCGTGCAGAATGTCTTCAGGCAGGGCGATGACCACAGGCCCCATCCGGCCCTGCTGTGCGGTGGCGAAGGCGCGCTCGACCACTTCGACGGTGCGTGCGGGGCTCTCGATCTCGGTCGCCCATTTGGCCAGGCCGCCGAAGACCTCGCGGTAGTCCACCTCCTGGAAGGCGCCGCGCCCGCGATCGGTCAGGGCGATCTGGCCGACGAACAGGATCATCGGCGTGGAGTCCTGATGCGCCGTGTGCACGCCGATGGAGGCATGGGTCGCGCCGGGGCCGCGCGTGACCATGCAGACGCCGGGACGGCCGGTCAGCTTGCCATAGGCCTCGGCCATGTTGGCGGCGCCCGCTTCGTGTCGGCAGGTGACGACCTCGATCTTGTCACGCACGTCAGCCAGGGCGTCCAGCACGGCCAGATAGCTTTCGCCGGGCACGCAGAAGACGCGGGTGACGCCGTTCATCACCAGGGTTTCGACAAGGCGGCGGGCGGCGGTGTTGGCGGCTTGGGTCATGAGGGTGGACTAGCAGAAATTCACCGCGCGTGACTATGCAACCCCATGGTTACGCTTCACCTTGGTGGTCGGGGCGCATTCTTCAGAGGTTCTGACATGAAAAAACTGATCGTTCTGGGCGTCGTCGCGGCGGCGCTGGCGGTTTCGGCCTGCAACACCGTGGCGGGCGTAGGCCGCGACGTATCAGCGGTCGGTTCGGCCGTGGCGGGCGCAGCGGACGACGCGCGCCGCTGATCGGCTCGGGTGTAAAGGACTGTCATCATTCGCGGCCAATGTCGGCCCGCTTCATTGCGCAGCGGCGGCGGAGCCCTAATGTCCCGCCAGACGCGCCGTGAAGGTGAACGGCGACCGGAGACAGACCATGGGAATTCTCGACACCATACTTGACGCCGCGGGCGGCGCCGGCGGGCCGGGCGGAGGCGGCGCGGTTGATGCTGTATCCGACCTGCTGAAGGGCCAGGGCGGCGTCGGCGGTCTGATCGCCGGCTTCACCCGTAACGGTCTGGGCGACGCTGCGGCCTCCTGGCTGGGCGGCGGAGACAACCACGGCATCAACGCCGACCAGATCAGTTCGGTCATCGGTTCCGGTCCGATCGGGGAATTCGCGGCCAAGCTGGGCATCTCTCCGGCGCAGGCGGCCTCCACCCTGGCCATGCTTCTGCCCATCGTCATCGACAAGCTGACGCCGGACGGTCGCGCGGATCAGGCGGACGCCCAGCTGACCCAGCTTCCGGGCGGCCTCGGCGATCTGATCGGCGGCGCCCTGTCGGGCAAGGGCGGTCAGGACATGCTGGGCGGCCTGCTCGGCGGCTTTCTGAAGCGCTGACGGCTCAGAGCTCGGGGTAATCCACCCCGGTCAGATACAGGCCCGTTGAGGGCGCGACGGGGGCGCAGGCGGCCCGGTCGCGCGCCTCCAGCGCCGTCGTCACATCATCGGCGGACCAGCGGCCCAGACCGACCTGGGCCAGGGCGCCGGTCATCGAGCGGACCTGCCGATGCAGGAAGCTGCGCGCCTCAAACACCAGATGCACCTCCTCGCCGACGCGGGTGACGCGGGCCACGTCCAGCGTCTTCTCGGGCGAGGCCGACTGGCAGTTGATGTCGCGGAAGGTGGTGAAGTCGTGCAGGCCGACCAGCCGTTGCGCCGCCTCATCCATGGCCTCTGCATCCAGCCGCTTCTTCACATGCCAGACCCGGCCCCGGTCCAGAGCAGGCCGTCCCGGTCGGTCGAGAATGCGGTAGAGATAGCGCCGCCCCGTCGCCGAAAACCGCGCATGCCAGTCGTCGGCCACGACGGCGCAGTCCAGCACCGACACGGCCTCGGCCATCATGTGGGCGTTCAGCGCGTTCATCACCGTGGCGGCGGGCCAGGCCTTCTCCAGATCGAAGCTGACGGTCTGGCCGGTGGCGTGCACACCGGTGTCGGTCCGCCCCGCCGCCGCCAGACGCACCGTCTGGCCGCAGAAGGCGGTGATGGCGGTCTCGATTGCGCCCTGCACCGTCGGCTGGTCCGTCTGGGCCTGAAAGCCGTTGTAGCCCGACCCGTCGTATTCGATGGTCAGCCGATAGCGGGTCATTCTTGAAGTCCCCTATCGCTCGCCGCGCGGCGGCTCGCTGCTTGAGGGGACGGGTTGCTCGCGGCTTGGGACCGCGCTGTGCTTGCCGTTTGGCTGGGCGTCGTCCTCGCTTGAGGGGGTGAGCAGAGTTCCGGCAGGCAGGACGAAGCCGCGCAGCATCTCCTGCGGCGACTGGGCCGCCTTGCCCGCGCGCTGGACGCGGATCAGGCGAACGGCGCCCTCACCGCAGGCCACAGTCAGGGCTTCGTCGAGGATGGTTCCGGGCGCAGCCTGCCCTTCGGCGACCGCCGACATCAGCACCTTGATCCGCGTCGGGCCGTCTTCGCCGTGCGCTTCAAACCAGGCGCCGGGGAAGGGCGACAGGCCGCGGATGTGGGCGTCCACTTCGGCGGCGGGCCGGGTCCAGTCGATGCGGGCCTCGGCGGCGGTGATCTTTCTGGCGTAGGTCGGCTCGCCCGTCTGTTCCGTCCCGGTCACGCCGCCGCGTTCGATGGCGGCGAGGGCGCGGGGCCACAGGGCGGCGCCGATGTGCGACATCCGCTCGGACAGGGTGGCGGCGGTGTCGTCGGCGCGGATGTCCATGACCTCGGACAACAGGATGGCGCCTTCGTCCAGCCCGTCCGACATCTGCATGATCTGCACGCCGGTCTGGTGGTCCCCGGCCATGATGGCGCGCTGGATGGGGGCGGCCCCGCGCCAGCGCGGCAGAAGCGACCCATGCAGGTTGAGGCAACCCAGACGCGGCGCCTGCAACACCTCGGGCTTGAGGATCTGGCCGTAGGCGACGACGCAGGCGGCGTCGAGGTCCAGGCTCTGGAAGGCGGCGATGGCGTCCGGCGCCTTCAGGCTTTCGGGCGTGAACACCGGCAGGCCCATGGTCTCGGCGAAGGCGTGGACCGGCGAGGGCGTCAGCTTCTGCCCACGACCCTTCGGACGCGGCGGCTGGGAATAGACGGCGACGATCTCGTGCCCGGCGGCGATCAGCTCGGCCAGTGAGGCCACGGCGAATTCGGGGGTGCCCATGAAGGCGAGGCGCATCAGTTCAGGTCCGGTGCGGCGAAGGTTGAGGCGTCAGTCCCAACGGGTGAAGACGCCGCCGCCCTCGTCCCATTCGCCGCCGGCGTCCAGGGCTGCGTCGAAGTCCAGCAGACGGTCCAGGATCACGCCCGCGACCACGCCGATGGCGGCGATGCCGACCAGGGTGGCCAGGCTGCCGATGCCGATCTTTTCGCTGCGCGTCAGGCGACGACGGCCGACCGGGTCGGTGATGCGGTCACGGCGGCGGCTAAGGCGGGCCATCAGGCGGCCAGCCGTGCGTTCTTCTTGACCCGGGCCACGGCGCGTTCGCGCTTCAGCCGGGACAGATGGTCGATGAACAGGACGCCGTTCAGATGGTCCATCTCATGCTGGATGCAGACGGCGTAGAGACCTTCGGCCTCTTCCTCGATCTGCTTTCCGGCATAGTCGAGATAGCGCAGGCGCACCCGCGCCGGACGCTCGACGGCGTCGAAATACTCCGGCACCGACAGACAGCCCTCCTCATAGGAGAACAGCTCGTCGGAAGCCCAGACGATCTCGGGGTTGACGAAGAAGCGGGGATTGGCGCGTTCGGCCTCCCACTTTGCGAGGTCCTCGTCATTCAGCTCGGCCGGATCGACATCGTCGGCGACTCCGCCCTTGTCGGCCATGTCCATGACGATGACCCGGCGGGTGTCGCCGATCTGCACGGCGGCCAGGCCGATGCCGGGCGCGTCGTACATCGTCTCCAGCATGTCATCCATCAGAGCGCGCAACTCATCGGTCACCGGCCCCTCGACGGGAGCGGAGATCTGTTTCAGCACCGCAAGGTCTGCGGCGTTGTCGATGGTCAGGATGCGACGGACGGCCATCACCGGCAGGTAGGGTGCAAGGGGCCAAAGGTCAAGATTTGCGCGCGTTTGCTTCTCAGGCGCCGAACACCAGCATTGCGGCGCCAAAGGCAAACGCCAAGGCGCCGCCGCCGCTGACCAGCAGGCCGCCTAGAGCGGCTTTCCGTCGTCTGTCAGACAAGGACTTGAAGCGCTTGGGGTCCAGATCGCGTTCGACCTTCTGGGGGCGATAACCCTGGGTGAAGATCACGCCGCTGCGCTGCGCCCGCCACCAGGGCCAACCCGCTTGCAGCGTAAAATAAAGACCGGCGAGCAATGCGCCGATCCCCATCATGACCAGTCTTCCCATCAGGCCCCCGCTCCCCTTCTTAAAGCACAGCTTGGGGTCAGTTCTCCGGCTTGTCCAGCGTCGGAAGCGGCCTTGGATTGCGGTCCTGGTCGATGGCCACATAGGTGAAGACGCCTTCGGTGACGCGTTCGGCGGCGGCGTGCGCCTGATTACGCGGGCGTTTCCAGGCTTCGACCAGCACCCGGATCGAGGTGCGGCCCGTCTTGATCACCCGGGCGTAGATCGACACCTCGTCGCCGACCGAGACGGGGCGGTGAAAGACCATGGCGTCCAGCGCCACCGTGGCGCAGCGGCCCTGGGCCAGTTGAAACGCCGGGGTCGCCCCCGCCAGGTCCATCTGCGCCAGCAGCCAGCCGCCGAAGATGTCGCCTTCAGGATTGGTGTCCGCCGGCATGGCGATCACGCGGCCCACGGGCTGGCCCGACGGCTGGGTCATGGATGTCGCTGTAACAGAATCGATCATGCGGCAGGGGCCCCGACGCGCAAGTTCAGGATTGTCGTAATGCCCATGTCTTCCCGTTCAGTATGCGGATGGCTGCGGTGGGGCTCAGGGCCCACGGTCATACAGGCCGCCCGTCATGAGCAGCCTGTATGACATCATGCGCTGATCCGGGCCGCCCGGCTACTGCCAGGGATCATCATACGGGATCGGGGCTCCGTAATGGGCGTCCGTGTCGATATCCAGAATGGACGGGCGGTCGTCGATGACCCACATGTCCGAACCGAACGCCGGACGGGTGGCGATAAGGTCATCAAACACGCCCGGTTGAATCAGCGGGATGTCCGCCTCTTTCGCCAGGACATGCTGATCATCTGAAAGATTCGGCAGGACCTGGGGCGCATCGCTGGTCTTGGCCGGAGACGCGACGGGGTTGCTGTTCAGTGCGAGGATGCGGTCAGAGAAGCTGACCTGCTCGATGCTGTTCAGGATATCGATCCCGTCGCGACCGCCGACGCTGTCGGTGATCCGGAACTGTCCGCCGCCGAGATCCTCGATGAGATACTCTGACGCCAGGCCGGACATCCTGGCGGTGTCGTGGCCCAGTCCGCCGTTGAGGGTGTCGTTTCCGGCGCCGCCGATCAGGGTGTCGCGTCCGTCGCCGCCGGTGATGACATTGTCCTGTGCGTTGCCGGTGCCGGCGAAGTTGCCGACGCCTGTGAACACCAGATTCTCGACGTTGGCCGAGAGGGTGAACTGGTTGCGTGTCGTCTGGACGGTGTCGATGCCTTCGCCGGCCAGTTCGATGATGGTGTCGTTCGCCGTCACCACATAGATATCGTCGCCGCGGCCGCCGTACATTTCATTGGCTGCGCCATCACCGCCGATCAGGATGTCGTTTCCGTCCAGTCCGATCAGGAGATCGCGGCCCGCTCCGCCGTTCAGGACGTTTGCTTCTGATGAGCCGATAAGGGTGTCGGCGTGGGCGCTGCCGACGACGTTCTCGAAACCGGCCAGGACGTCCGAGGCGCCGAAGCCGTCCTCATCAGCGCGGTTGAGGTTGAGCCTGACCACGACGCCTGAGGCGGCATCGTCGTAATGCACAGTATCGATGCCCAGTCCGCCACGCAGAACATCCGCGCCCGCGCCGCCGCGGATGTGGTCGTCCCCTGCGCCGCCGTTGATGACGTTGACGCCGGCGTCGCCTGTCAGAACATCGTTGAAGGCGGAGCCGATCAGGTTCTCGATGTTGACCAGGGTGTCTGTGCCGCCGTCCCCGTCTGCGGACGCCGTCTGCGCCGCCAGGGAGGCCGAAACCGATCCGGCCGCGCGGCTGTAATCGGCGGTGTCCACGCCGTCGCCGCCATCCAGATGGTCGTTGCCGCCCGCCCCGTACAGGGTGTCGTCGCCGATGTTTCCGCGGATGGTGTTGTTCAGGCCGTTCCCTGTGCCAGTGAAGTTGGCGACGCCCTGGTAGATCAGGTCTTCGACATTGGCGACCAGCGTCAGACGATCACGGGTGGTGAAGATGCGGTCGTGGCCCTGGTTCAGCAGCTCGATGATGGTGTCATTGGCGGTGACATAGTAGTCGTCGTCGCCAAGGCCGCCGATCAGCTGGTTGGGCGCGCCGCTCCCGCCGATCAGGATGTCGTTTCCGTCCAGCCCGGCCAGAACGTCGTAGCCGTCCCCGCCCTCGAGGATGTTGTCGAGATTGTTGCCGACGATCGTGTCGTCAAAGGCCGAGCCTGTGATGTTCTCGATGCTGATCAGGGTGTCGACGCCGCCGTCGCCGTCGTTCTGCGTGACGCCGCCGTTCAGTCGGACGGTGACGCCCGAAGCTGCGCCAGAGTAGTCCGCCGTGTCGGAGCCGCCGCCGCCGTTCAGCGTGTCATTTCCGCCGCCGCCGATCAGGGTGTCGTCTCCGTCGCCGCCGCTCAGCACATTGTCCGAGCTGTCGCCCACGGCCACGTCGCCCTCGCTGTCCACCCCGGTGATGGTGATCGTCACCGTGGCGGTGTTTCCGTTCAGCAACGTGTAGGTGAAGCTGTCCGTCGCTGTCAGGTTCGTCCCGCCCGAACCCGGACCGGCGAGGTGGTTGAAGACTCCGTTCGGATCGTAGCTGTAGGTTCCATCCGCATTCAGCGTCAGAAGGGCGCCGGAAGCCAGGGTCACCTGGGTTCCGACGTCGGCCGCGACGCCGTTCACCGCGCTGACGGTCAGCGCCGGGCCGTCGGCGTCGGAGTCATTGGTGAAAACCGTGTCGTTCAGCACGACGTCCTCGGTCGTGCCGGCGACGTCGTCGACAGCGACGGCGGGGGCATCGACATCGGCGATCGGGCTGGTGCCGGCGCTGGTGCTCGACTCCACAGTGCCGTGTGTGTCGGTGTAATAGACCACCACGCGGATCACGCCGCCCACATCGGCCTGACCGAGCGTGTAGGTCGCCTGATCGGCGCCGACGTTGACGTAGCCGGAACCCGTATCGCGCTGCCACTGGTAATGCAGCGTGCCGAGACCGTCTGCATCGGCAAGAGTCGAGACGGCGGTCAGAACCTCATCTTCGGCGGCCGTCCCGGTGATGGAGACGCCGCCGGTGTGCGGATCATTGACATTGACGATCGGGCTGGTGCCGGCGCTGGTGCTCGACTCCACAGTGCCGTGTGCGTCGGTGTAGTAGACCACCACGCGGACCACGCCGCCCACATCGGCGTCGCCAAGGGTGTAGGTCGCCTGGTCGGCGCCGACGTTGACGTAGCCGGAACCCGTATCGCGCTGCCACTGATAGTGGAGCGTGCCGAGGCCGTCCGCATCGGCGAGGGTCGAGACGGCGGTCAGGACCTGATCCTCGGTCGCCGTCCCGGTGATGGAGACGCCGCCGGTGTGCGGATCATTGACGTTGACGATCGGGCTGGTGCCGGCGCTGGTGCTCGACTCCACAGTGCCGTGTGCGTCGGTGTAGTAGACCACCACGCGGACCACGCCGCCCACATCGGCGTCGCCAAGGGTGTAGGTCGCCTGGTCGGCGCCGACGTTGACGTAGCCGGAACCCGTATCGCGCTGCCACTGATAGTGCAGCGTGCCAATGCCGTCCGCATCGGCGAGGGTCGAGACGGCGGTCAGGACCTGATCCTCGGTCGCCGTCCCGGTGATGGAGACGCCGCCGGTGTGCGGATCATTGACATTGGCGATCGGGCTGGTGACGGCGCTGGTGGCCGATTCCACCGTGCCGCCCGCGTCGGTGTAATAGATCACCACGCGGATCACGCCGCCCACATCGGCGTCGCCGAGGGCGTAGGTCGCCTGATCGCCGCCGACGTTGAAGTAGCCTGCGCCCATATTGCGTTGCCACTGATAGTGCAGCGTGCCGATGCCGTCTGGATCGACAATGGTGGAGACGGCGGTGAGGACCTGATCCTCGGTCGCTGTTCCGGTGATGGCGGCGCCGCCGGTGTGCGGGTCGTTCGTGGCGGTCACGCCGACAGTGATGGTCTGGGTCGCGCTGGTCCCGCCTGCGCCGTCTGTCAGGCTGACTGTGACGGTGCGGCTGGCGGTGTTCGGGGCGTCCGAGGTGTTGTTGTAGGTCAGGGCCCGCACCAGCGCCTGGGTCGCGGCGACGGTCGCGTCACTGTCCAGGGTGATGACCAGGCTGGCGCCGCCGGCTCCGCCGGTGAAGGTTCCGATGACCACGCCCTGATAGCTGATGTTGGCGCCCGCGACGCTGATCTGGCCGGCGCCCGTGCCGATGTTGGCGACGCCCAGCACGTCCTGCGCGCTGACGCCGCCGACGGCGATCGAGACCGTCAGGGTTCCGCCGTTGAAGTTGGCCTGTTCGGCGTCGGCGACCGTGGCGTTGCCGCCGACGTCCAGACGCGCAGGCGTGCCTTCGATGAAGCTGACCGAATCGCCGTTCAGGTTGGTGAAGGTCGGCGCCGTGTTGGTGGACTGGGTGGTGAAGTTCAGCTGGGTGTTGTTATGGATTCCCGCGAACACCGCGCCCTCGGCGTCGGCGAAGGTCTCCTGGTCGATGCGGATGTAATAGTTGGTCAGCCCCGCCAGCGTCACCGACGGGTCGATCGTCCAGGTCGTGCCCGAGCCGGTCACCTGGGCCGAACCGACGCTGATCGTCTCGATCAGAGTCCCGTCGCCGCGGTAGATGTAGATGTTGCCATTGCCCTTGGAGACGCTCTCGTTGAACGTCAGGACGATGTTGGCGCCGACCGCCACGCCCGTGCCGTTGTCGCTCGGGCTCGAGCTGACCAACACCGGCGGCGCGCCGTTCTGGCGATACAGCACCAGTCCGCCGCCAGCCTGGTCGCGGTCGACGATGTCCACATCGCCGTCGCCGTCGATATCCACGACGGTCCAGGTCGTCAGCTGCTGGCCGGTGAAGTCCGCGCTCTCGAACGGGGTCCCGGTCAGGGTGGTGAAATTGGTGAAGGTCCCGCCGTCATTGCGGAAATAGCCGAAGCCTGCGCCCGCAGTGTTGCCGTTCTGGTAGAGAATGTCGGTGTCGCCGTCGCTGTCGAAGTCGCCGATGACCATGCGGGCGTCGAAAGCGCCGATGTCGGCCAGCGGATCGGCCATGCGTGTGAAGCTGCCGCCGTCGTTGCGGTACATCACCTGGGTCGCGCCGCGATCCAGGATGTCCATGTCGCCGTCGTCGTCGATGTCGATGACGAAAGTGGAGGTGCTGATCTGCAGACCGGTGAAGTCGACGCCGGTGAAGGGCGTGCCCGCGCTGGCTGCATTGGTGAAGTTGGTGAAGGCCAGACCGCCGTCGTTGCGCAGATAGCCGATGCCGGCTCCGGCGGTGTTGCCGTTCTGGTAAAGGGCGTCCAGGTCGCCGTCGCCGTCCCAGTCGCCCCACACCATCCGCTGGTCGAACGCGCCAGTGTCGGGAACCGGGTCCGTGATCCGGGTGAAGACGCCGCCGTCGTTGCGGAAGAAGGCGGTGGCGCCCGACGTCCGGTCGAGGATGTCCAGGTCGCCGTCGCCATCGAAATCATGGATGAAGAAGTTGGCGGGGGTTAGCTGACGCCCGGTGAAATCGACGCCGCTGAAGGGTGTGCCGGCGGCTGCGGCGTCGGTGAAATTGGTGAAGCTTCCGGCGCCGTTGTTGCGCATGTAGCCGATGCCCGCGCCAGCGGTGTTGCCGTTCTGGTAGAGGATATCAATATCCCCGTCCCCATCGAAGTCGCCGAAGATCATGCGGCTGTCGAAGGGGCCGGTGTCGCCAATGGGATCGGTGATGGTGGTCCAGGTGGTCGGCATGTCGTCGTGTCCTTTTTCGCGTGGCGCACCCTGTCGCGGGGCCAATGAGGCGCATTGATTCGACGCCGTCTATCGCTGTTACTCCAGACACGATTTTACATTCTGTTTCAAGTCGGTTGCGGCTGACGCTGTCATCGGTCAGGCCGTGCGGATCCATGAAGCAGGGATCGCGGTCCGCACGCCCTTGAAGCACGGGGACGCAGTGCGCTCAGGGGCCGCACCGCAAGCCTGGTGTTTCGTCTGGATTGCAAATGATGGCGCACCCGACAGGATTCGAACCTGTGACCTTCGCCTTCGGAGGGCGACACTCTATCCAGCTGAGCTACGGGTGCGTCCTGGCGACGCTGCGCGGACGAAGGGCCTTACAGCAGGATGCGGCGCCTCTCAATCCCGAATGCGCAGCGCGGCTTGAGCGGAGGCCTGCGCCAGCCTAGCTTGCGCGCCGAATGCGGCATGACCCGAGGAGCCTCCCATGCGTCGTTTCATCCTGAAGCTGGCGGCCCTGCTGGGCGCCTGCGCCGCCCTGTCGATGGGCGGGGCGGCTGCGGCGGCGACGGTTCCCGCGCCCCTGGATGACTTGGCGCGCGACTATGTGGCCCTGATCCTGGAGATCGGCGAGCGCGAGCCGGGCTATGTCGACGCCTATTACGGCCCTCCTGAATGGCAGGCCGCCGCTCACGCCGCGCCGCGCGACCTGCCGCAGTTGGCCCAGGGCGCAGCGGCCCTGACCGCCCGCCTGCAGGCCGTGCCCGAGGCGTCTCTGGACGCCGACAGCCGACATCGTCGCGCCTATCTGCTGGCCCATGTCTCGGCCGCCGCCGCGCGGGTGCGCATGCTGTCGGGCGAAAAGATGAGCTTCGCCGACGAGGCCGAAGCCTTGTTCGGCGTGCGTCCCGAACTGCGCCCGCTGGAAAGCTATGATCCGGTGCTGGCGCGCATCGACGCCCTTGTGCCCGGCGAGGGCGCGCTGACCGACCGCGTCACCGCCTTCAAGTCCCACTATGTGATCCCGAAAGACCGGCTGCAGGTCGTCATGGACGCCGCCATCGCCGAATGCCGCCGCCGCACGGTGGCGCACATCACCCTGCCGGCCCATGAGCGGTTCACCCTCAGCTTCGTCGGCGACAAGCCGTGGTCGGGCTATAATTATTATCTCGGCGACGCCGCCAGCCGGATCGAGATCAACGCCGACTTCCCCATCTACACCGAACGCGTCATCGATCTGGGCTGCCACGAGGGCTATCCCGGCCACCACGTCTACAACGCCCTGCTGGAACAGACCTTCGTGCGGGAGCGCGGCTGGGTCGAAATGAGCGTCTATCCCCTGTTCAGCCCCATGTCCTTCGTGGCCGAGGGCAGCGCCAACTACGGCATCGACCTGGCCTTCCCGGGCGACGAGGCGACGGCGTTCGAGCGTGAGGTCCTGTTCCCCCTGGCCGGTCTCGATCCCTCGACGGCGGAGAAGAAGGCCGAGCTGATGGCCCTGACACGCCAGCTGGCGCGGGCGGAATACACCATCGCCGACGACTATCTGGCCGGGCGGGTGGACCGCGAGGAGAGCATCGCCCGCTTGGCCAGATACACCCTGACCGACCCGGCCAAGGCGGCGCAGCGCCTGCGCTTCATCGACACCTACCGCAGCTACATCATCAACTACGGCCTGGGCCGCGACGTGGTTCAGGCCTGGGTCGAGCGCCCAGATGCGCCATGGGGACCGGATCACTGGCAGGGCATGGAGACCCTGCTCAGCAGCCAGATCCTGCCGGTCGACCTGATCGAACCATGAGCGACCCGCGCCTCTTCATCGACGCCGACGCCTGCCCGGTGAAAGACGAGGTCTACCGCGTGGCGGCGCGCTACGGCCTGCACGTCTTTGTGGTGTCCAACGCCTTTGTGAATACGCCGCGCGAAAGCTGGATCGAGCGGGTTCTGGTCGACGCCGGACCGGACGTGGCCGACGACTGGATCGCCGAGCGGGCGGGGCCGCGCGACATCGTCATCACCCAGGACATCCCCCTGGCCGACCGCTGCCTGAAGGCGGGGGCGCAGGCGCTGAAGTCGAACGGTCAGGTCTTCACCCCGGACTCGATCGGTTCGGCCCTGGCGGGGCGCGAGATCGGCGAACATCTGCGCTCCATCGG
>Ga0233377_1000256_pt1 | contig 27779 bp, 23 predicted proteins | sample ElkDunMinimDraft_6_FD_191540 | JGI IMG/M metagenome (GOLD analysis project Ga0233377, IMG submission 191540) | Fecal eukaryotic communites from dung pellets of Tule Elk in California, USA - Elk Dung E36 | ecosystem: Host-associated > Mammals > Digestive system > Large intestine > Fecal | place...
TCGGCTCCCGCCCGCGATGTCGACAGGCCGCGTGCGATGTCGGAGGTGACATGGTCGCCGCCCACCGTGATCGATTCGATGTGCAGCAGGGAGCGCCCGCCCCAGACCGCCGCCGTGGTCGAGCCTGCGCCCATGTCGATGCAGACGCAGCCCAGGTCCATCTCGTCGTCCTCCAGCGCCGCCAGGGACGACACCACCGGCGCCGCCGCCACGCCCTGCAGGTCCAGATGAGCCAGCTCCAGACAGTGGCTCAGGCCATTGAAGGCGCTTTCGGCCATGGAAACGACCAACAGATCAAGACCGAGAGAGGCGCCGCGCATGGAGCGCGGATCATGCACGCCGCGCGCACCGTCCACCGACCACATGATGGGCAGGACATGGATTGGTCGGCGATTCGGCAGGCGGATCTGGGCCAGGGCCATGCCGATGGCGCGCGCCAGATCGGCGTCACCGATCGGGTTAGAGCTTAGGGAGACGCGGGCCTGCACCCGATGGCTGGCCATCTGGCCGATGGCCGTGGTGACGACGACGCCGGATACGGGCGAACCCGCCGCTTTCTCGGCCCGTTCGACAGCGTGGCCGATGGCCTGAGCCGCCTCGTCCATGTTGACGATGCCGCCGCCGTGCACGCCGCGCGACTGGACGTGACCCGCCCCCGCAACCCGGATGGTGCGATCGGCGTGACGCACGCCTTCGGGCTTCATGATGAAGCAGGCGACCTTGGACTGGCCGAGGTCCAGCGCGGCCACAACGGGTGCGCGGCCCGTCGTCGTCCTGGCGTTCATGGGTTTCTTCACGGACCGTCCAGCCATGCTTCTACTGCTTCTCGTTCACGCGCCGCCGTCGGAGCGGCGCACGGCGAACTCCTCGGGGCTTCTCAGGTCAATGCGGGCGAATCCCAGCTCCAGCAGGCGTTCGCGCTGGTCCAGGGCGTCGAGGCGGATCAGCGCCGCCTCCTGTTCAGTGGCCGGCAGCTGGATCAGGCCGCCGTCTTTCAGCAACAGGTTCCAGCGCCGCTCATCCACACGGATCAGCGCCTCGACCCGGCTTTGCAGACGCGGGCGCTGGGCGATCAGGGGCAGGATGTCGGCGGCGGCCTGATTGGCCCCCTCCCCCACCACCAGCGGCAGATTGGGATAGCGGCCGGCGTCGGCGCCTTCGATGACCTCGCCCTTGCCGTCCACCACCAGATTACGACCGCCGGACTGCCAGATGGCCAGCCTGTCGTGCTCGACCACGCTGACGACCAGACGGTCAGGCAGCAGCCGCTCGACCCGGGCCGACTTGACCCAACCCACGGTTTCGACCCGCTGGCGGACCTCGTCCAGATTGATGCCGGTCATCGGCTGGCCGGCGTAAAGGTTGATGGCGCGGCGGATCGCGGCGTTGGCCTCGGGCGACTCGCCCTCGATCTCCACCCGCGCCAGCTTCAGCCCCATGGAGGCGGTCGCGCCGTGCAGGCTGTTGGAGAAGGATGTGCCGATCCGTTCGGCGCGCGCACCGGTGGCCAGCACGCCGCCCAGCACCACCACCCCGGCGGCGATGGCGATCATCACCGCCCGCGGCGACAGGTCCATCCGTCCCAGCACAGCCATCTTGCCCGGCGTCGCAGGCGCATTGCGTCCGCCGCCCTTGCCCTGTCCACGCTTCTTCGGAGGTCCGGCGTTCTGACGCCGCCCGCCGCGCACTACCGCCGGCATGAGGCGTCCTCCACCATCCAGCGCACCAGGTCGGGATAGCTCATGCCGACAAAGGCGGCCTGTTCCGGCGCCAGAGACGTCGGCGTCATGCCCGGCTGGGTGTTGACCTCCAGCAGAACCAGTTCGTCCTTATCCTCGTCATAGCGGAAATCGGAGCGCGTCACCCCGCGACAGCCCAGGGCCGCGTGGGCCAGCTCGGACTCACGCAGCGCCGCCTCAAACACATGCTCGGGCAGGACGGCGGGCAGCACATGGCGCGAGCCGCCCGGCGCATATTTGGCTTCATAGTCATAGAAGCCCTTGGTCGGGGTGATGTCGGTGACGGTCAGGGCCCGCGGCGACGCCTCGCCGATGACGGTGACGCACAGTTCCTTGCCCGCGATGTAGGGCTCGACCATGACCTGGTCGCCATAGGTCCAGTCGGGGGCGCCGACCTCGACCGCCGGGCGGTTCGCCCCGTCGCGGATCAGATAGACGCCGACCGAAGAGCCCTCGGCGTTCGGCTTGACCACATAGGGCGGCTTGATGACGTGGCGGCTGGCGACCTCATGCCGGTCGAACAGGCCGCCGCCGGGCACCACAACCCCCGCCGCGCGCAGCACCGCCTTGGACTTCTCCTTGTCCATGGCCAGCGCCGACGAGAGCACGCCCGAGTGGGTGTAGGGGATCTGCAGCGTCTCAAGAATGCCCTGGACGCAGCCGTCCTCGCCCCAGTCGCCGTGCAGGGCGTTGAAGACGACGTCGGGTTTCAGGGCGGCCAGAACCTGGGCCAGATCGCGCCCGGCGTCGACGCGGCTGACCCGCGCGACCTGCCCTTCCAGGGCGTCCGCACAGCCCTTGCCCGACGACAGGGAAACCTCCCTCTCGGACGACAACCCACCCATCAGGACGGCGACGTGTAGCGATGACAAGGACGCGGGCATGGATCATTCCGACTGCGGACCCACACCTATCGCCCCCATACGGTTAACCGGTTGGAAACGATACCGGGCCGCAGCGACTCAAAGACGAAAAATTGGTGAAGCGCGTCGATCGGCGATGGCCTGAAAGGCGGCCGCCTCATCACCACACGGCTGGGCGAACGAAAAACGGGCCGGGGATTGCTCCCCGGCCCGTTCATTCTTCAGCGTGGCCGCCTCAAGCGCGCAAAGCGCGTCAGGGCGACCCCAAAGACCTGATCTTACTTGATCTGGATCTTGGCGCCGGCTTCCGTCAGCTTCTTGGCGATTTCGTCGGCGATGGTCTTGGAGACGTTTTCGACGACGTTTTGCGGAGCGCCTTCGACCAGGTCCTTGGCTTCCTTCAGACCCAGGTCCGAACGGACGCCGCGGACTTCCTTGATGACGTTGATCTTCTTGTCGCCGCCGTCGATCAGGACAACGGTGAACTCGGTTTGCTCTTCAGCGGCTTCAGCCGGAGCAGCGGCGGCGCCGCCGGCAGCAGCGACAGCAACCGGAGCAGCGGCGCTGACGCCCCACTTTTCTTCCAGCAGCTTGGACAGTTCGGCGGCTTCGAGGACGGTCAGCGAGGACAGGTCTTCGACGATCTTGGACAGGTCAGCCATGGTCAGTTTTCCTTCGGAGGATTGGGTTCAGTAGAGAGGTGTGCAGAGATGGAAGTCGGTTCCGCTTACGCGGCGTCCTTCGTGGCGTAGGCGTTGAGAACGCGTGCCAGTTGAGCAGCCGGGGCTTGCGTGATGCCGGCGATACGGGTCGCAGGCGTGTTGAGCAGGCCGAGGAACGACGCGCGGATCTGATCCAGCGACGGCAGTTTGGAGAGAACCTCCACGCCCTTCGCGTCCAGAATCTTGTCACCCATGAAGCCGCCCAGAACCACAAACTTGTCGTTGGCCTTGGCGTATTCAGCGGTGATCTTGGCGGCCGTCACCGCGTCGTCGGCATAGGCGATGCCCACGGGACCCTTGAACAGGCCGTGGTAATCGCTGCCTTCAGCGGCTTCGAGCGCCTTCAGCGCCAGGCGGTTCTTGACCACCTTGAACGTGCCGCCTGCAGTACGCAGGCGACCACGCAGGTCTTCCATATCCGCAACGGTCAGACCCAGGTTGTGGGTCACGACCACGGCGCCCGCGTCGGCGAAAACGCCCTTCAGCGTTTCGATCGACTCGGCTTTTTGTGCGCGGTCCATTGCGGTCTCCAGTCTAGCATTCGCCGCCGGGCTTATTCCCGACGACGGATTGGCCAAAGCGCGCCGCATCGCTGCGAAGCGTTCAGGCCGGTCGTATTGTCCGAAGGAAGCTGCAACCCCGACGCACCGGTTTCGGCGGCGTCTGGCGTCGTCTGCATCCCCATCTCCCCACGGCGTCAGAGGGCTCTCTGACATTTACGGACTGGGTGACCCCCAGACCCCGAAGTTCTCGGACAGGGCCGTCGCAACCCGAAGGTCATGACGGCGAAGGCGCGCTCTATACACGCTATCCCCGCAAACTCAAGCGCCGGGCTTCCCAAGCATCGCAGAACAGGGTCACATCGGCGCAAACAAGGATGGCGTGATGACTGAAGCCACTGAATCCATGGGGCGGGACAATCTGGGTCGCGCGGCCGGTCCATTGCTGTTTCCGATCCGGCTGGTCGTTGCGGTAGTTCAGGGTGTCGCCCTGTGGTGGCAGCATCAGTCGGTCTCAGCGCTCGGTTGGTTGTGCGACAATGATACGGCTCTATGCCCCAGCGTCAGTTGGCCCGGAACCGTCCCCGAACTGTTCGCGTCTCTTGTATTGGTCTTTTTCTTTGTCCCTATCCTGCTGCTGGCCGGTGTCGGGAGAATGCGGCCCCGCACCCTGGTGATCTGGGCCATCGCCGCCGCCGCCGTCCTCGCCCTTCTGGGCTGGCATGATGTGGCCCGCCAGAGCGCCGAGACCCTGCGCAGCCCGCCCTTCTTCTCGGGCCCGCTGTTCTTCTTCAGCGCCGCCGCCCTGTTCATCACCCACCATCTGATCCTGCCCGCAGACGCCGAGCGGCGCTGGATCGCCCCCTTCCCCGCCTATTTCGACACCGCCTGGAAGGCCGGCGTTCAGTTGGCCCTGTCCATCGGCTTCACCGGCGCCTTCTGGCTGCTGCTGCATCTGGGCGCCGCCCTGTTCAAGGTCATTGGCCTCAGCTTCCTCGACATGCTGATCGGCAAGGACTGGTTCTGTATCCTGCTCACCTGCCTGGTCTTCGCCATTGCGGTTCACCTGACCGATGTGCGCGACGGGCTGATCCGGGGGGTCCGCACCGTGGTGCTGATGCTGCTGTCGTGGCTGTTGCTGGTCATGACGGTGCTGGTCGCCGGCTTCCTGTTCGCCCTGCCCTTCACCGGCGTCAGCGGCCTGTGGGACACCGGAAACGGCACCTCGCTGGTGCTGGCGGCGGCGGCGGCGCTGATCATCCTGATCAACACCGCCTATCAGGACGGTCGCCCGGACAACCTGCCGCCTCGCGTGCTGCAGGTCGCGGTGCGCATCGCCGCCGTGCTGATCACCCCTCTGATCGTGCTGGCCTTCTGGGGACTGGCGCTGCGCATCGGGCAGCACGGACTGACGCCGGATCGGATCATCGCCCTGGCCTGCGCGGTCGTCGGCCTGTCCTATGCATTCGGATACGGCGTGGCGGCGCTGCGGCCCTTCTGGCGGCGCGGCTCGGCCTGGATGGCCCCGCTGGAGCGCGCCAACGTCTGGACCGCCGTCCTCGCCGTAGGCCTGATTCTGGCCCTGTTCAGCCCCCTGGCCGACCCCACCCGCCTGTCGGTCGCCAACCAGGTCGCCCGGCTGGAGCGAGGCGCGATTCTCCCCAATCGGTTCGACTATCGCTACCTTCATTTTGAAAGCGGCAAGGCGGGCGTGAAAGCGCTCACGGAACTTTCGACATCATCGCATCAGGCGATATCCGGCTTGGCCAAAGCTGAATTGAATCGTCCGTTATCCAGTCGCTACCTCAGTGACGATCCCCAGCTCAGCCAGGAACCCATCACCATCGACGTCATCAAGGGTCAGCCTCCTCTACCGCCGGACTTTCTCGAGAAGGCCAATGGAGGGGACTATCCAGCTTGCTACGAACCCCGCTTCTGCGTCGCTACTCAACGAGACCTGGATGGCGACGGCGATCTGGAGATCATAGTCGCCATGCGTTACTCTATTCCCGTTTACTCAAAGATCGGCAACCGGTGGGTCAAGATTGGAGAGTATGTAGGAGCCGGTTGCCTCAGAGAGGCTGGAATGAGCGAAGTCCTGCGAGGAGGCCGCACGGAATTCACACCGTCGCCCATCCCCGACCTTCAACTTGAACTAGGCAAGTTCACCTTCCGTCCCCAAACAGTCTGTCCTAGCCCGACTGCCGCAGCCGCTGATTAACCTCTCGCTCACCACCCCGGACAACCCGTTCTTCACCTTGCAGGGGCTAAAACGTCCCGAAATGGGCCAGCTCCGCTTCCTCGCGGCAGCCCTCCGGTAAGAGTGAAGGACGGCTTTCATGGCCAAGACAGTTCTCGTGGTGGACGATGATCCGACCCAGCGCCGCCTGGCCCAGGCGGTTCTGGAGCGTGAAGGCTACGCCGTCGTCCACGCCGAGAGCGGTGGCGAGGCCATCGACCGCCTGACCAAGGGCGGCGGCGCCGACGTCGTTCTGCTGGACATGGTCATGCCGGGCCTCAGCGGCATGGAGACCCTGGCCGAACTGCGCACCGCGGGCGTGACCACGCCGGTCATCGTCCTGACCGCCAACGGCGGCGTCGACGCCGTGGTCAAGGCCATGCAGGCCGGCGCCCAGGACTTCTTCGTCAAGCCGGTGTCGGCCGAGCGTCTGCTGGTCGGCGTCGCCAACGCCCTGCAGCTGACCCGCCTGACCGCCGAGGTCGGACGGCTGAACAAGCGCATCTCCAACCGCACCTCCTTCGACGATCTGGTCGGCGACAGCGCCCCCATGCGCATGGTCAAGGCCCTAGGCGTGCGCGCCGCCAAGTCCGGCATACCGGTCCTGATCACCGGCGAGAGCGGCGTCGGCAAGGAAGTCATCGCCCGCGCCCTGCACGGCGCCTCCGACCGAGCCGGCAAGGCCTTCGTCGCCGTCAACTGCGGCGCCCTGCCCGCCAATCTGGTCGAGTCCATCCTGTTCGGCCACGAGAAGGGCGCCTTCACCGGGGCCCATGACAAACATCTGGGCAAATTCCAGGAGGCCAGCGGCGGCACCCTGTTCCTGGACGAGATCGGCGAACTGCCCCTGGACATGCAGGTCAAGCTGCTGCGCGCGCTTCAGGAAGGCGAGGTCGATCCCGTCGGTTCCAAGCGCTCGGTCAAGGTCGATGTGCGCATCGTCTCGGCTACGAACCGCGACCCGGCCCAGCAGGTCACGGAGGGCGCCTTCCGTGAGGACCTGTTCTACCGCCTGAACGTCTTCCCCATCGAGGCCCCGTCCCTGCGCGAGCGGCGCGAGGACATTCCGGCCCTGATCGACCACTTCATCGCCCGCTTCAACGTCGAGGAGGGCAAGCGCGTCTCGGCCTGTTCGCCCGAGACCCTGGCCCTGCTGACCGCCTTCGACTGGCCCGGCAATGTCCGCCAGCTGGAGAACGCTGTCTATCGCGCCATCATCCTGGCCGACGCCCCCTATCTGCAGCCGCACGACTTCCCCGCCATCTCGGGCGTGGTGATGTCGCTCGCCAACGCCGAACATCGCCAGGGAGACAATGATGCGGCGGTCGGATCGCCGGCTTCAACCGCAACCGAGGCCGCCGCTCCTGACAGCCCCGTCCGCATCCACGACGACCGCGGCCATCTGCGCACCCTGGAGGAGATCGAGCACGATCTGATCCAGCACGCGCTTGAGGTCTATTCGGGCCATATGTCCGAAATCGCCCGTCGCCTCGGCATCGGCCGTTCGACCCTGTATCGCAAGCTGCGCGAGCAGGGTCTGGAAGGGGCGCTCAAGGAAGCCGGGTGAGGCTTAAAGGCAACGCCATCGCGAAGCCCCAAGTCTGTCTGAAAGTTCACTAGCGAACGCCGTCATGCGCGGCGAAGACCGGCCATGCGCGCATGATGTGAGCCTCGCAACCTGCGACGGAATCCGAAGGGCCGCACGTTAGACCTGTCTCCTCCTTTCGGATTGCCTCATGCTTCTCGTCACCACCGCCCTTTCCGGTCTCATGGCCGGCCTGATCCAGACGACCCCTGCGCCGCAGACGCAGCCTCAGACGCCGCCCGCCATAACGGTCCCGGCGGCTGACGACGACGTGACCGATCTGGGCACTGTGACCAGCACGGGCACGCGACCGCGCGGCGCGGTCAACAGCGACATCCCGCCAGACCTGACCCTGAGCGCCGATCAGATCCAGGCCTATGGCGCCGCCAACATCTCGGAGCTCCTGGCCTATCTGGAGCCGGTGACACGCAGTTCGCGCGGACGCGCTGACGGCCAGCCTGTGACTCTGGTCAACGGCCGCCGCGTCTCCGGCTTCCAGGAGATCCGCAGCATCCCGACCGAAGCCATCGAGCGCGTCGACATCATGCCCGAGGAGGTCGCCCTCCAGTACGGCTACAGCGCCGACCAGCGCGTCGTGAACTTCGTGCTCAAGGCCAACTTCCGCTCGCTCTCCGGCCAGGTGTCTCTGCGCGGCCCGACCCAGGGCGGCCGCACCACCACCGACATCGAAGGCACCCTGTTCAGCATCGCCGGCGGCAGCCGCTGGTCGCTGGACGTAGAGCACGAGCGCTCCTCGCCCCTCTTCGAATCCGAACGCGACATCGAGCGCAAATCGGGCGCGACCCCCTATGACCTGACCGGCAATGTGCTGGGCGCTCCGTTCGGGACGGAGACCAGCCCCGGCTCGGGCGTTCTGGTCACGCCCGTCCCGGGCACCCCGGGCGCGCCGACACTGGCCGACTTCCTCGCCGCCTCCGGCGCCCCGCGCAGCGGCGATCTGGGTTCTTACCGCACCCTTCTGGCCCAGGGCGAACAGCTCAGCGTGCGCGGCTCGGTCAAGCATGACCTGAACGACACCACCGCCGCCACCGTCAGCGTCGGCCTCCAGAACGTCACCTCGCGCAGCTTCAACGGCCTGCCCGGCGTCATCCTCGATCTGGACGCGGCCAACGCTTTTTCACCCTTCGCCAATGACGTTCAGGTGTTCCGTTATCTCGACGCGCCTGAGTCCATGGCGCGCAAGTCTGACACCCTGACCCTCAACGTCGGCACGGTTCTGGACGGCTTCCTGGGCGACTGGCGCTGGACCCTGTCGGGCAACTACGACCGGATCGAAACCGACACCGTCACCGGACGCGGCTATTCCGCCACGCCCTTCCAGACTCGCCTCGACGCCAACGACGCCACGGCCAATCCGTTCGGAGGGCTGAACGTCACCGACTTCACCGCCCTGCCCAATGACACGGCGAACTCCGTCTCCCAGGTCCTGGGCGCCGAACTGGTGCTGAACGGCAAGCTCTACACCCTGCCTGCGGGCGGCGTGACCTCCACCTTCAAACTGGGCGCCGACACCCGGTCGCTGGATTCGACCAGCCTGCGCGGCGGCGTGACCACAGACCGTTCCCAGTCACGCGACCGCGTCAACGGCACGGCCAGCTTCGACATCCCGGTGTCCGATCGGGCCAAGGACGTTCTGCCCTTCCTCGGCGACCTCTCGCTGAACGTGAACCTGGGCTATGAGGAACTGTCTGACTTCGGCGGCCTGCCGACACTCGGCGCCAGCATCAACTGGTCGCCGATCGAGCCCCTGTCCTTCCTGTTCAGCTACACTGACGAACAGGGCGCGCCCTCGATCTCGCAACTGAACGACCCGATCATCACCACGGCGAACGTGCCGGTGTTTGATTTCGCCACAGGCAAGACCGTCTTCGTCAGCCGCATCGACGGCGGCAACCCCGGACTGAACGCCGACAACCGCCATGTCTTCAAGGCCGGCGTCACCTTCCGTCCGACCATGCCGACAGGCGACCTGCGTCTCAGCTCGACCTGGACGCTCAGCCGCACCGACGACGTCCTGGCCGCCTTCCCGACCATCACGCCCGAGCTTGAGGCCGCCCTGCCCGGCCGCTTCGACCGCGCCGCCCCCTTGCCGGGAGAAACAGTCGGCGAACTGCTCTCCTTCGACGCCCGCGCCCTGAACTTCGACCGCGCCGAGCGTCAGGACATCCGCACCGGTTTCAACTTCTCGCGCCCCTTCGGCACGCCGCGTCCTGCGGCTGAAGGCGCAGGCGAAGGCGGACCCGGCGCGCGCGGCCCCGGCGGTGCGCGTCCCGGCGGCGGCGCCATGGTGTTCTCCGGGCCTGGCGGCGGCGGTCCTCGCGGCCCAGGCGGCGGCGGCGGCCGCGGCGGCTCCCGTTCGCAGATGCAGCCGGGCCAGGGCATGTTCAACCTGTCCGTCTATCACACCTGGCGTCTTCAGGATGAGATCGTCATCCGCGACGGCCTGCCCGTCATCGACCTGTTGGACGGCGGCGCCACCGGCAGCCGCGGTGGCAGCCCGCGCCATGAAATTCAGGTTCAGGCCGGCGTCTTCAAGGACGGCATGGGCGCCTTCATGAACGCCAACTGGCGCGACTCGACCCGCGTCAACGGCGGCACGACCGGCACCGACCTGCTGTTCGCAGACCAGACGACCATCAACCTGAACATGTTCGTCGATCTGGGCGCCCGCACCTCTCTGGTCGAGCGCTGGTCCTGGCTGAAGGGGTCGCGCCTGAACCTGGGTGTCCAGAACATCTTCGACAGCCGCCCCGAGGTCCGCGCCAGCAACGGCGACCTGCCGCTGAACTACCAGCCCGACTATCTGGACCCGCAGGGCAGGACCATCAGCCTGACCTTCCGCAAGATCCTGTTCTAGGGCGGTTAAATCCTCCCCCGATGGGGGGAGGGATTCAGCAGGCCTGCTACTTCTCCGGCTTCGGCGGCGCCTTGCGCCCCCAGCGGCGCTTGGGCGGCTCGCCGCTGGCCTTCGCCGCGATCTCCTTCAGCTTGCGCCCCTGCATCATCGACAGGGCCTGCCCCGGCGCGCCCTTCTCCGGGTCGCCGAAGGCGCGGCCGTGGGTCTTCACCCGCTCGCTGACCGATTCGAGAAACTCACCCTCCCATTCAGACAGCGAAACGCCCGCCTTCTCTGCCGAGCGGCGGGCGCGTCTCAATGCGTTCAGAGCCGCCCTCTGGGCCGCCTTGCGTTCGGCCACGAACCGGCTGGCAGGGGTGCTTGAGGGCGGCTTTTTCTTCGCCCTATCGCCCGTAGGGCTGCTTGAGGGCGGTTTCTTGCCGCCCCCTCCCCCGCCGAAGCCGGTTCGCTTCAGGCTCAGATCTCGCCCAGAGCCGACAGATACAGGTCCAGGATCGCGTCCTCTTCCTGGCGCTTGGCCTTGTCCTGTTTGCGGATGCGGATGACCTTGCGCAGGATTTTGACGTCATAGCCCTCGCCCTTGGCTTCGGCGAAGACCTCCTTCATGTCCTCCATGACAGCGGACTTGTCTTCTTCCAGGCGCTCCAGGCGTTCGATGATGGTGCGCAGGCGGCCCTGGGCCGTCGAGGTCAGGACGTCGGGCGAGGAATCAAAGGCGGCGTCGTCGGCCATGGGAGGGCTCCGGTTGCTGGCCCGGAGAGGGCGCAAAGGCCGTCGGGCGAAGATTTGAAACAGGGGGCGACGCTAACCACGTCACGCGGCGCGCATCAACGCCGACGTGCGCCGGACGCGAAAAAGGCTGCGGACAACATCCGCAGCCTTGAACTTTTTAGTCGCTATCGCTCGGCTCGCGGAGCCTCGCTGCATGAGCGTCGCGCTCAAGCCGCGCGCGAACGCGTCGCACGCGTCAGCGCACCAGCAAACTCAACCCTGCTTGGCTTTGAAGCGCGGGTCGGTCTTGTTGATCACATAAACGACGCCCTTGCGGCGCACGACTTTGCAGTCGCGGTGGCGGGTCTTGAGCGACTTGAGCGAGCTGCGGACCTTCATGGTCGTCGTCCTGGGGCAAAATCAAAAACAGAAAGGCCGCAGAACGAACCTGCGGCGGAGCGGTGCGTATAGAGAGGCTTCCCCGAAACGTCAACCGGGCGCGAGAGAGAAGCCGCACCACCTTTCCTCCCCATGCAATGGGGGGGACCGCGCAGCGGTGGAGGGGCTCCATCCGCCGCACCATTCAAACCGAGCTTGCAGGGCGTCACCGCCATCTTCGGCAATTAAGGTCCGCTTTTCGGCTGCGTGCCTATTTCGCAAACCGACCCATTGCGGACCTTGCGACTAACGAGTCAGCATCTCCTCAGGATCGCGATCTAACGAGCCTCCCTCGATCAAGCGTCCGTCGTCTTTGATCACAACGGGTCCATGTCCGACGAGCATAGTCTCCGGGGCACCTGTCTCGACATACTTCCGCGACTGATAGTAAAATGCCCATCCCGCAGAGAGGCGCTCGGGTTGTGCCAACACAACTGACAGTGGCTCACCCACTGCGTTCTCCTTAGCGATCAGAAACGAAGCGAAGGCTCTGACTGGAGAAGCATGATCGAGCGCTGATAGATTGGGCCGATACGCTTCGACTGTCCCAGCATCGATTGCTCCATAAGTCCGAGCTTTGAGGACAGCCATCCCCTCTTCGACACTGGCCTCGACGATTGCCGGAGGATCGTCTTGGGCACCTGCTCGCAGGATAGCCACAAACCGCAGGCCCGTTTCTCGCCAGCTAATCTGATAGCCGCTGTATTCTTCCTCACTCGCCATAGGACGACCCTACAGTAAAATCGCGGGATGTCCGCTTTCCATCCTTAGCTGAAATTCGCTGAGTCCGTTTTCAGCGGCCACAGCCGCACCCGCGCTCAAGCAGCGCGCGACCGCGTCGCGCGCGTTAGCGCACTAAAAGGAAAGGATGGAGGCCTGGCCTCCGAGTTGAACGGAGGGTCTGCGGGGTTGCATCCCCGCCGCGTCGCCCCTCCGCCACCAGGCCGTATCAAAAGGACAAGGCGAACCTAGCGTCACCGTATTACCGGCCCGTTGAAGAAGAAGGTGAAACCCGCATTCACCCTCTTTTAAGGCCGCCGGGCCGCAGATGGACGACCCGGCTCGCGGACTTGTCATGACGCGGCCCGTTCAACACCCGCTAGATTGCCGCCATGCGTATTCGATTCCGCCTGCTCCTCCTCGCCACGACCGCCGCCGCTGTCGCCTGTTCGCCGCTGCCGCCGCCGGCGCAGCCGCCTGTGCCCGGCGCGACCCTTCCGGCGACGATGCCGCCTGCGGTGACCCCGACCGCGCCGTCAGAGCCTGCGCCCCTGGTCCCGGATCAGGCCGGTTTCGACGGCTGGAAGCAGGGCTTCCTCAATCGTCACGGCGGCGCCCGACGCGAGGCCTACGCCCGCGAACTGGCGGATCTGACGCCCGACCCGCGCGTCATCCGTCTGGACGGCAACCAGCCCGAGTTCAGCCGCCCCGTCGGCGCCTATATCCAGAGCGCCGCCTCGGCCGCCCGCATCACCCAGGGACGCCGTCTGATCGACCGCGTGCCATGGGAGGCGACCCAGCGATACGGCGTGCCCGCCGACATCCTGGTCGCCGTATGGGGCAATGAGAGCGCCTTCGGCCAGATCCAGGGCGACTATGACGTGATCCGCTCGCTGGCCACCCTGGCTTTCGACGGCCGCCGCCGCGCCTGGGCCGAGGGTCAGTTGAAGAATGCGCTGGACATCGTCATCGACGGCCGCCGCTCGCGTGAAGGCCTGAAGGGCAGCTGGGCCGGGGCCATGGGCCAGACCCAGTTCATGCCCGACACCTATCTGCGCCTCGGCGTGGACCAGACCGGCGACGGCAAGGTCGACATCTGGGGCTCGGACGCCGACGCCTTGTCCTCGGCGGCCAATCTGCTGGCCCAGGCCGGATGGAAGCGCGGCCAGTCCTGGGGCTATGAGGTCACTCTGCCGTCCAACTTCGACTACAGCCTGGCTGAAGGCGGCAAACATCCCTGGCGCTACTGGGCCCAGCGCGGCGTCACCCTGACGCGTGGCGGCGCCCCGACCGACGCCGAGGCGCTTGAGGACGCGGTCATCCTGCTCCCGCAGGGCGCGCGCGGCCCGGCCTTCCTGGCCCTGCCCAACCACTATGTGATCCGCCAGTACAACAACTCCGTCGCCTACGCCCTGGCCATCGGCCTGACGGCGGACGGCATTTCGGGACGGCCCGGCGTGGTCAAGGCCTGGCCCGACGACGCCCCCCTGTCGCGCGACCAGAGGGTCGGCGCTCAGCGCGCCCTGACCGCCCTCGGCTATGACACGCAAGGCGTCGACGGCGTGGTCGGGACCAACACCCGCGCCGCCCTGCGCCGCTGGCAGGCCGCCAACAACCGCACCGCCGACGGCTATCTGACCGGCGACCTCGCTGACGAGCTGATCCGCCGGGGCGGCTGACGACAACAGGCGTTCCTTCTTCTGCGACAGGAGAAGGAACGCCTCTTCACCTCCCCTGCCAACCGGCCTAAACGCCCGCCATGGCCAGCACGCTTTTCACCCGCCGTTCCTCGGTTTTCGCGCTGGCCACGCTGTGCTGTCTGCTGTGGGGCAGCGCCTATCCGGCGATCAAGGCGGGCTACGCCATGCTGGGCGTCGCGCCGTCCGACACGGCCGCCCAGATGCTGTTCGCCGGCTGGCGCTTCCTGCTGGCGGGCGTGATTCTGCTGGCCGTCACCGCCGCGCTGAAGAAGCCGATCTTCAATCTGACCCTGCCGCAGATGCGCCAGACGGTGTTGCTGGGCCTGAGCCAGACCACGCTGCAATACGTCTTCTTCTACATCGGCCTGGCCCATGCGACCGGGGTGAAGTCGTCGATCATGAACGCGACGGGCACCTTCTTCAGCGTCGTTCTGGCCCACTTCCTCTACACCAACGACCGGCTGACCCACCGCAAGGTCTGGGGCTGCGTCGTGGGGTTTGCGGGCGTGCTGGTGGTCAATCTGGGCCGGGGCGGGCTGACGCTGGACATGACCCTGCTGGGCGAAGGCTTTGTCATCGCCGCCGCCTTCGTGCTGGCCGCCGGCTCCATCTACGGCAAGCGGGTGTCGCGCACGCTCGATCCCATGGTCATGACCGGCTGGCAGTTGCTGATCGGCGGCGCGGTTCTGGTCGCCATCGGCCTGATCGGCGGCGGGCATCTGGGGGCCATGGACCTCGGCTCGGGGGTGCTGCTGCTCTACATGGCCCTGCTGTCGGCCTTCGCCTTCGCCATCTGGAGCCTGCTGCTGAAGCACAATCCCGTGGGACTGCTGGCCGCCTTCAACTTCCTGATCCCGGTCTTCGGCGTCGCCCTGTCCAGCCTGTTCCTGGGCGAGAGCGTCATGCGCTGGACCTATGGCGCTTCACTGGTGCTCGTCTGCGTGGGCATCTGGCTGGTGACACGGCCCGGCCGCCCTGTCCCCGCTATCGAACGCCCGGCTGGTCCATAAAGGCCGCGTCCAGTCCATAGGCGGCGAACCGCGCCAGCCGCTGGCGCAGGCGGCCATGTCCCGCCGGCTCTTCGCCGATCCGGTCGCCGGGCGGCAGGAAGGCGTTCTCGGCGCGGAAGGTCCAGCCCGCCACCTTAAGCCCCGCCGCGTGAGCGTCAGTGATCAGTGACGTCGGCGCATCCGGATGCGGCTCGATCAGGGCCGTGTCTACGCCGATCCAGTCGGCATAGGTTGCGACCTGCGCCAGCCCTTCCGGCGTGATCATGGCCGCATAGGTCAGGTCTGACCGATCCGCCGGACCGCCCTCCCCCGCGATCAGTTGCAACAAGGGCGTGGCGATGCGTGACCGCAGCCGTTCCAGCGTCCCGACCTCGAAGCACTGGACGATCACCGGCGCATCCGCCCCGGTCAGGGTGTGGCGCTCCAGCACATCAACAAAGGCGTCCTCCAGCGGCAGGCCGATCCCGGCGAAGTAGGAGGGATGCTTCAACTCCGGCGCCACGCCGATGGCCCGCCCGGTCCGCGCTGATGCCTCGCGTGCGATCTCCAGCACCGCCTCGAACCTCAGGATCGACTCCAGCCCATCAAAGGCGGTGTTGGCGGCGCGCAGCTCCGGCAGCCGTTCGCGCGCCCGCAGCGTCAGCAGCTCGGCCCAAGTGAAGTCCTCGGTGAACCAACCTGTCACGCTCTGGCCGTCGATGGTTTTGGTGGCGAGGCGAGCGGCGAACTCGGCATGGTCGGCGACATCGGTCGTGCCGCCGATCTCATTCTCGTGGCGGACCACCAGAACCCCGTCGCGGCTCAGCACCAGATCAGGCTCGATGACATCCGTGCCCTGTTCGATGGCCCGCTCATAGGCCATGCGCGTATGCTCGGGCCGCTCGCCCGAGGCGCCCCGGTGGGCGATGATCAGCAGGCGGGCCGCTGGCGTCATGAAGGTCTCGCGCCGCCCGCGCTCAGTTCGCTTCCGGCGGCGTCGGCTTGCGTAGGAACAGCGCCTGCGCTCGAACGTCAATCACGCCGCTGAACCGTGTCAGCACGTCCTGGCCGATGACGCCGTCGATCTCCGCTCCCGTCGCCGACTTCAGGGCGTTGACGACGCCGGACAGATCCATGCCCCGAACTTCGGCCAGGTCCAGCGCCACATCGCCGACGCTCAGAGACTGGACGGGGTAACGAACAACGGCGATCTCTCCGCCCGCTCCGGTGGCCATTTCAGCCTGGTCGGTTGATGGCGCCAGAGCGAATTTGGCCAGGCTGGCGTTGTCCACCACCGACGCGCCCGCGCCGGAATCGAGGACGAAGACGCCCTCCACCCCGTTGATCGTGACCCGAAGCGTTTCATGTCCCGAGGTCAGTTTGGACAGGGCCACGCGTGAATAGCCGTGCTGGCCCAGATAGGCTTCAAGGTCTTGCGTTGCGCCCGTCGCCGGCGCTGCCATGACGCAAGCCAGGGCGGCGGTCATGCTGGCGACCGTCTTCACTATCCGCAACATCACGATTGATCCCAAATCAGTGTCTGCGGCCAACCATGAGCCAGCCCCGGGCCCGGCATCAACTTAAAGTTTCGCAACACCCGTTTCAGACGCGAAACCTCCAACCGCCTACGCCCCCAGGATCCAGCCTTCTTCCTGCTCGACCTGGGCGATCAGTTCGTCGCTCGCGCCCTTCGGCGGGGCGAAAGCCTGTTCCAGATCGCCGGCTTCGTCCAGAGCGGCGAAATGTTCGGCGGTGACGCGCACCTGGGCCTGGTCCTTGTATTCGCCCTCGTTCGGCCTGGCGGCGAACATCGACGGATAGACCTCGACCACCAGGGCTGACAGCGGCTCCACGTCATCCGCGCCCAGCGCCCGCCAGCCGGTGCCGAACGGCCAGACCGCCCCGGACGGGCCAAGGCTCTCCAGAAGACGGCGCACAGCGGCGATGCCGACCAGGGTCTGGCCGCCGACCGCACCCGCGCCGTGCATCTGCCACACCGACTTGGGCTGGAGCTTGCCCTTGCGCGCCGCATCCTCGGTGGCGCGGAACTCGGGGATGTCGGCGCCGGAGCCTGCGGGCGGCTTGGTCGTGGTCAGCCAGCGCTGCGCCTGATTGGCGGGCGCGCCCCACAAAGGCCAGGGCTGGTCGGTCATCAGCCGGTTCATCTTGGCGGCGACCTGATAGCGGTTGTTGGTGTTGTCGGGCTTGTCGACCACGTTCGAAGCGATGAATTTCCACATCGCCGACCACGGCGTCCCGGCCAGCTTCAGCCGCTCGGCCGTGCCCTTCGGATAACCCAGGTTGAAGTCGAACCCGACAAGCACCCGGTCGCCGCGTTTGCGATGCTCGGCCAGCAGCGACGCCAGCATGGCCTCGCCCTCGGCCCGCGTCGCGACATTGTGCGTCTCGGTGTAGAGGCGGAAGCGCACGTCGCGCTTGGCCACGCCGATCCACACAGAATTGTCGCCCAGCTTCTTGCCCTCGGCGGCGGTCCAGTCAGCGATGATGTAGGCGTCGAACAGGCGGGCCACGGCGGGCTCCCAAAGCTAGGCGTAAACAGGATGGGGGCTTCTAGCCCATTTTGACGCGGCGTCGAATGACACGAACCGAAAAGCCGCTTTTATCGCAGACGTTCAGACGGCGGGCGCGCCGCGCAGCTGGATCAGGGGAATGATGATGTCCTCCTCATCCTCCAGGTGACGCAGCAGGGGACGGGCGCCGTCGCCGATCAGATCACCCAGCCGCTCGGCATGATCCCTGGCGTCCGGCGCGCCGGCGCTTGCGGCCTGATGAAAGGCGCGCCCGTCGCGGATCAGCGCCTCCAGCGTTTCATGGATGGCGTCGTGGTCGCGGTCCAGAAGCGCGATGCCATGCGCGATGCGCGGCTCCATCCGGCTCAGGACCGGAAAATAGTGGCCGCTTTCGATACGGTGGTGGCCGTCCAGATGTTGCAGAAAGTCCTGCAAGGCCGGGATCAACTGGCGATGCAGCGTCGCCAGATCACCGCCCGCCCGCCATTGGCCGACCAGCCCGTCCATGTGCGCCTGATGCGCGCGGAAGCCGTCATGCATCTGCAGCCAGAAGGCGGCGGTCTGGTCCATGTCGGCGCGGACCCAGCCGTCGCGCGGAAAGGCCTCGACCAGATAGCGCATCTCGGGCGGCAGGCCCGCCCGCGCGCCCAGCACCAGCGTCGGGTCGCTCATGTCAGGCGACAGCCGTCGTCGTCTTGATGAAGCCGCCGCCCAGCAGGCGGTCCGGGTCAGCCGGATCATACAGGGCGCAGGCCTGGCCCGGCGCAACACCCTCTTCACCCGACGCAAAGGTGACCGCCACGGCCCCGTCGACCAGCGACAGACGGCCCGGCGACGGCGGACGGGTCGAGCGGACACGCGCCAGCACAGACGCGCCTGCCCTGGCGGCGTCCTCGATGGAGGCTTCGTCGCCCAGCCAGTTGGTCTCGTCCAGCGTCAGGGCGGCGGTCAGCAGCGCCTCGCGCGGCCCAACGATGACGTGGCGCTTCACCGGGTCCAGACGGGTGACGAACAGGGGCTCGCCCACCGCCACATTCAACCCCCGGCGCTGGCCGATGGTGTAGTCGGTGATGCCCGCATGACCGCCCAGAACGCGGCCGTCCATATGCACGATCTCGCCCGCCTCGCGCCCCTGCGGACGCAGTTTGTCGATCAGGGTGCGATAGTCGCCGTTGGGCACGAAACAGATGTCCTGGCTGTCCGGCTTGGCGGCGATCTTCAGACCCAGTTCGGCGGCGACGCCCCGCACCTGGGGCTTTTCCAGATCGGCCAGGGGAAAGCGCAGGTAATCCAGCTGGTCGCGCGTTGTGGCGAACAGGAAGTAGGACTGGTCGCGCGAATGATCGACGGCCTTGCGCATCTGGCTGCGGGCATCGGCGTCAACGGCGCGGCGGACATAGTGTCCGGTCGCCATGGCGGCGGCGCCCAGATCGCGCGCCACGTCCAGCAGGTCGCGGAACTTCACGGTTTGATTGCAGCGGATGCACGGCACCGGCGTCTGCCCCGCCAGATAGCTGTCGGCGAACTGGTCGATCACCGCGTCGCGGAACCGGCTTTCGTAATCCAGCACATAGTGGGGGATGCCCAAAAGTTCTGCGGCCAGCCGCGCATCGTGAATGTCCTGACCGGCGCAGCAGGCGCCCTTCTTCTTCAGCGCCGCGCCGTGGTCATAGAGTTGCAGCGTCACGCCGACAACGTCATAGCCCGCCTTGTGCAGCAGGGCCGCCACCACAGTGGAGTCGACCCCGCCCGACATGGCCGCGACCACGCGCGATCCGACCGGCAGGCCGACCGCCAGACGCGCCGCCTCGACCGCCGCTTCCATGTCGGGACGGGCGATGTCGGGGATGGGGCAGAGGTCTTCCACGAGGGTCATCGCGCCTATCTAGTGCGCCCATGGGCCGATTTCGAGGCCTGTCGTTTTCAACGGCATGCTGAAACGACAACGGCCGCCCCTCTTGCGAGAAGCGGCCGCTGGTCGTCGGGGAGAATTCTCCGGCCTCAGTCGTCGCGGCCGTAGTGCTGGATGCGCGTCGTGCGCAGGCCCTGCATGCCCCATTTGTCGATGGCCTTCTGCCAGGCGAGGAACTCCTCGGCCGTCAAGCGATAGCGGGCCAGGGCGTCGTCAAGGCTGATCAGGCCGCCGCGAACAGCCGCCACCACCTCGGCCTTGCGGCGGATCACCCACCGGTCCGTATTGGCCGGCGGAAGGTCGCGCAGCGTCAGGGGAGTCCCCGTCGGACCGACGACATACTGTTCGCCTTGCGTATTAAGTCGCCGCTCTTGCAACATGGGCTTATGCCTCATTGAACACCACCATTGAGGCTTCAAGGTAGCGCCCGCCGGCTAAGGGCCGTTTAAGCGTCGTGGTGAAGGAAAGCCTAAAATGCCTTCCGTCCACGGGATGGGTTTCAATGCTTCGTCGCATGTCGGTCAACGCCCCCGTCACCCCCCGATCAGCGCTTGATGCTGATCAGTTCGGCCAGCATTTCGTCGGCCGTGGTGATGATCTTGGACGAAGCGGAATAGGCCCTTTGCGTAGTGATCAGACCGGTGAATTCCGCTGACAAATCAACGGTTGAGGCCTCCAACTGTGAGGCGCCGATCAGGCCCGCGCCACCCGTTCCCGCCGTCTTCAGATTGAAGGTGCCCGACCCCTGGCTGACACGATAGGCGTTGCCGTCCGCCAGGGTCAGATTGTCGGGGCTGGAGAAGGTGGCCAGGGCGACCTGGGCGATACGTCGCGTAACGCTGTTGTCAAAAATAGCCGTAACGAATCCTTCCTCGTCGATCTGAATGCTGGCCAGATTGCCGAAGGCGGTGCCGTTGGTGTTCACCGACTGGACGGCCGACGGGCTGCTGTATTGCGTCAGCCCGCCCGCAGAGGCGTTCAGGGCCAGGCTGATCGGCTGGGCCGAAATGCCCAGTCCCGTGGCCCATTTCACTGCGCCGGGGGCCGCAGCAGAATCGGATGCGCCGATGTTCAGCGTCGCAGCGTTCATGTCCGTGAACAGGGCGTCGGCGCCAAGGGCGGCTGTCGCCGCCGGATCCAGACGGCCGTCCTGGGTGAAGACGACGCGGCCGCTCTTGATCAGGCCGTTGGCCGTGCCCTCTACGTCCGACGCCGGCACGGCGTGGATTTCGGCGTACCACTCGTTCGGATTGACACCCTTCAGGAAGGATACGGCCACGGTGCGCTGCCCGCCCTTGGAGTCCGACACGGGGATGGACATGGTGAAGTCAGCCTTCACGCCCGCGCCGGTTTCAGGATCGTACATGGCCATCGAATTGGTGGCCGGATTATAGGCGTCCGCGCCGGGCGGGGAGAGCGAGGCGGCTGTCGCTTGCGCCGAAATCGCCTGATTGGACTGCAGGTTGGCGTTCAGCTGGGCGCGGGTCGTGGCCTCGGCGGCGCCGCCGACCGAGCCGATGTTGATCGAGCGCAGACGGTTCATGTCGGACGGATCGGTCAGGATGTCGCCGTTGGAATCCACCGGCCACCCCTGCAGATACAGGCCCGCTGTATTCTTCAGAAAACCGAACTCGTCAGGCGTGAAGGCGCCGGCCCGTGTGAACAGACGGGCGTCGATAGGCGTCAGGCCCTCAGCCTTCTGGGTGACGACGAAGAAGCCCTGACCGGCGATGCCCAGATCGGTGCCCGAGGTCGTGCGCTGAAGTTGTCCGCCCTGCGAGGTGTAGTGGCGGGTGTTGGCCATCACCCCGCCGGCGGAATAGCCCGTGCCGTTGGCCTGGCCGTTGATCACCGTCTGGAATTCGCTGGTGGTCCGCTTGTAGCCGATGGTGTTCACGTTCGCGATGTTCTGCGAGATCGAAGCCAGGGCGGCGGCGTTGGCGGAAAGACCGGAAACACCGGCCCACAGGGCGCTGTTGAGGCTCATGGCGCTAGCTCCTTAGGAAAACAGTTTGAGGGGGTTCAGCGAGGACGCGATCGAGGCCAGCAGGCCCTCGTCATCATCATTCGCCGGAGGAGGCGGGGCTGCGGCCGTCCGGGATTCTTCCAGGGCGATCACAGAGGACAGAGGCAGGATGGCGTTGCCGACCGTCAGATAGGTTTCACCGTTGTACATCTCGACGCCGGTGACCCTGCCGCGCGTCAGCACCTGGCTGTCCAGGGCCGCGCCCGCCGCGTTGGTGGCGGTGATCTTCAGCGTGTAGACGCCGCCTTCCGCAGCATCGGCGCCGCTGGTGGTCTTGCCGTCCCAGGTGAAGTCATGAACGCCCGCGGTCTTGTCCGGGGCGTCGCCTTCCCAGACGACCTTGCCCGCAGCGTCCAGGACCTGCAGCTTGGCGCTGTTGGCTGAAGCGGCCAGTTCATAGCTCCAGCTGGCCGCGCCGTCGGTGAATTTGGTCGCCGACCAGGCCGCCGTCGCGTCGCGCCCGATATAGTTGGCCGCATTGGCAAGACCGCCGCCCCCCTGGGCCGCAACCAGCGACTTCAGCAGTTCATTGGTCAGCAGCTGCTGCTCGACCCCGGCCATCTGCGTCAGCTGGGCGGTGAACTGGTTGGAATCGACCGGCGACAACGGGTCCTGGTTCTTCAGCTGCGAGGTCAGCAGGCTGAGGAAGGTCTCGAAGTTGGAGGCCAGCATGGCCGAACCGGAGTTGATCCGGCTGCCTGCGGTGTCGGCTGTGATCGGTGCGACCATCGGTTCAGACTTTCAGATCCACGCCCGCAGGCGTGAGAGACAGAGCCATCCAGCGCGGCGGCTGGACGATGTCGGTTTCGGCGTTGAGGCGTGAAGCGGCGGAGAAGGCGCGGTTCTGACGGCCGTCGCCCCCCTGCCCCCGGTCGAAGGCGCTGGAGCCGCTGTCCCGGTCGGCGAATTCGAACGCGTCGTCGGCCAGGTGGAAGCCCGCGTCCTGCAGCTGGCGACGCAGTTCATCGGCCCGCCCGCGCAGGTCTGCGGCGGCGGCGGGGTTGTCGAACGCCAGCCGCGCGGCGAGCCGCCCCTCGGCGTCAATATCCAGCTTCACATCGACCCGGCCCAGATCGTCCGGCGTCAACGACATCTCGAACCGGGTCGAACGCCCTTCCAGCTTGCGCAGGATCTGGGCGGCGATCTGGGCTGTGGCGTCGATCGTCGTTCGCGACAGGCTGGAAAGAGCGGCTTCACGAGGGCCTGAGGCGTGCGTTGCGGCGCTCGTGCTCTCCAGCGGCGCTGGGCGTGCGCCCGCTTCGGCGTCCTCGGACAGATCGGGGCTGGCGACAGCAGCGGCGGCCTCCACCGGCGTGTCCGCCGAAGCCACAGCCGAACCGCCGCCATCGATCGGCGGACCGGACGCACCGGGCGCGGTGTTCACCCTGGACGCATCAGCAGGCGCATAGGACGCTGCGGCCTCTCCGCCGGAAGCGACGGCTCTGGCGACGGCGTCCAGCGGTTTCGACGCCCGCTCGGTCAGAGGCTTCAATGGCGCAGGCGCAGACCCTGGCTGAAGAGCCGCCGCCTGGGCGGTCTTCAGGATGTCAGCGGAAGACGCGGACTGCTCCGCTGAAACCTGCTCCGCTGCGGCTTGCTGCATGACCGCCCGCGTGACGGCGTCGTCCGCTGCGGGCGAAGGCGCGGCGGTCGCCGCCCCGGTCGTCACAGGAGTATTTGCCGTCTGGGCCGGAACGGCGCCTGCAACTGTCGGCGCGGCCCCCTGCTGCGTCAGGACATCACTGAACGCCCCTTCAGTCTTCGAAGCGACATCCGTGACGGCGCTGCTGGTCGAGGCTTCGCTCCCGTCGACAACAGGCGTCACCGCCACGTGAGGCGGCGTGAGAGCCGACTGTCCTGTAGCGGCGGCCGCCAGAGCGGCGTCTCCCTCATCGTTGGGCTGCGTTTCGACAAGCGAAGGCTTGACCGACCCGGCGGCCGCATCCGTCTTCCCCGCTTCGTCCAACAGGCTCTGGAACAGGGACGCATCCTCGCCCGCCGTCCCTTGCAGGGCGGTCGGCGCAGCGGGCGCGATCAGGGACAGGGAGGCGAGTGCGGACATGATCTCGGGACGGATCGCCGAAGCGAAAAGGACGCGGGCGCCTGCTGCGCCGAATGTTCGTCAGGTCCAGCGCAAGTCGCGGGCCACTTCTCGTCTGATCGTCAGATCACTGAAAACAATGGAGTTTTTCAGAATTCGTCGCCATCCCCGTCGCTTCGGCCATGGCGAATCTTGCCGTGCAGCGACGGTATTTGCCCGGTCAGATCGTCCGCAGCCGCTGTGGCCCGTCGTTTGCGCATCTGATCTGTCATGACCCAGGTCACCCAAACGATTGCCTGCAATATCAGCGACTTGGCGCACTCGCCCCTTCAAGGAGGCGGGCAAAAAGCGCCGTCTGCCGGGCAGACCCTGCCGGGCGTGACCCTGTCAGAAGGACTGTCCGCATGAGCCTGAACGCCATCATGAACACGGCCAGCAGCGGATTGGCGGCGGCGCAGACCCAGCTGCGGGTGATTTCGGACAACGTCTCCAACGTCAACACGCCCGGCTATGTCCGCAAGATCGCGGACCAGCAGACCCTGACCGGCCAAGGCATAGGCTCAGGCGTCGAAGTGGCGCGCATCCGCCTGGCCACCGACCGTTTCCTCCAGGCCGCCAGCATGAAGGCAGGCTCCGAAGCCGCACGCCAGACGGTGCGCTATGAACTGTACGACCGCATCCAGTCGCTGTTCGGCGACCCCGGCGGCAAGGCGGGCTTCTTCTCGCAGATCGACAGCATGTTCGCAGCCTTTGCGTCCAACGCCGAGAACCCGACCTCCTCGCCGGGCCGCCAGGACGCCCTGTTCAAGGCCCAGGCCCTGTTCGACGAGGCCTCGCGCATCGGCAAACAGATCGACGCCGTGCGTCAGGACGCCGACGGCCGCATCCTCAGCGCTGTCGAAAAAGCCAACGCCCTGCTGGAGCAGATCGAGGGACTGAATCTGGAGATCGCCCGCGCCACGGCGACCAACGGCGATTCTTCCGGCGCCCAGAGCGTACAGGCCGGCCTTCTGGGCCAACTGTCGGAACTCATGGATGTCCAGGTCACGCCGCGTTCGATCGGCGGGGTGACGGTGCGGACCAGCGGAGGCAACCTTCTGGCGGGCCAGGGCGTCGGCAAGCTCAGCTACAATCCGACCGGCACCGTCTCCAGCAACAGCGCCTTCAACGACATCTGGATCACCGAGCCCAGCGGTCAGAAGCACGCCCTTCTGGACGGCGTCACCTCCGGCGAGATCAAGGGTCTGGTCGAACTGCGCGACGTGGACGCGCCCGCCGCCGCCGCCCGCCTGGCCGAACTGGTCAGCCATGTCGCCGACGAGCTGAACCGCGCCCACAACGCCAACAGCGCCGTGCCGCCGCCCAATCTGCTGACCGGCCGCAACCTGGGCCAGTCCTTCGAAAACGCCATCGCCGGTTTCAGCGGTCAGACCACCGTCGCCGTCGTCAATGGCGCAGGCGTGATCCAGAACCGGGTCGACATCGTCTTCAGCGGCGCGACCATGACGGTCAACGGCGTCGCCGCCACCCCCTCCACCTTCCTCGGCGTGCTGAACGGCCAGCTGGGCGGCGCGACCGCCAGCTTCGTCGACGGCAAGCTCAGCATCCAGGCCCCGGCGGGCCAGGGCGTGGCCATCGCCGACGACCCGACATCCCCGTCCAGCAAGGACGGGCGCGGCTTCTCGCACTTCTTCGGCCTGAACGATCTGGTGTCTACGGACCAGCCGGCCATCTACGCCACCGGCCTGCAACCTTCGTCGCTGCACGGATTCACGGCGGGCGAGACGATGTCGTTCCGCTTCACCGACGCCAACGGCGCCCGTATCCGCGACATCGATGTCGCCGTGCCGCCGGGCGGGACCATGGCCGACCTGCTGGCGGCGCTGAACGATCCCGTCAGCGGCGTGGGCCGCTACGGCGCCTTCGCCCTGGCTGCGGACGGCTCGCTGGCCTTCAGCGGCGCGGGCAATCCCTCGCCCAGCATGAGCGTGCTGGACGACCGCACCCGCCAGGTCCCTTCCGGCGTTTCCGTGTCGGCTCTGTTCGGCATCGGCGACGGGGTGCGCGCCTCTCGCGCCGACAGCTTCACCATCCGCTCCGACATCCGGCAGACCCCGTCGAACCTGGCGCTGGCCCAGCTCAATCTGTCGGCGCCGCCGGGGGCTGCGGCCCTGACGGCGGGCGACGGGCGCGGCGCTCTTCTGTTGGCCGATGCCGGCGAGCGTACGGCGGCCTTCCAGGCGGCGGGCGGATCGGCGGGCGGCGCCATGTCCATCTCGCGCTACGCCGCCGAACTGTCCGGCGACATCGGCGGCAAGGCGTCCGCCGCCAAGAACCGGGCCACGACCGCTTCCGCACTGGCCGCCGAGGCCAGCGCGCGCCAGGTGTCTCAGGAAGGCGTCAACCTGGACGAAGAACTGGTGCTGATGACCACTTATCAGCAGGCCTTCAACGCCTCGGCCCGCATGATCCAGGCGGCCAAGGACATGTACGACACCCTGTTGGGGATGATCTGATGAACCGCGTCGCCACCTTCGGAAACTACCAGTCCGCCCTGCTCAACCTGATGAACACCCAGGCGGCGGGACAAAACGCCCAGAACCGCGTGTCGACCCAGAAGAACGCCACCGACCTGGTCGGCTTCGGGCGTCAGTCCGAGACGCTGACGGCGCTGAAAGGCTCCTCCAGCCGCATCCAGGGCTTTCTGGATACAGCCAAGACCGTGTCCGACCGGCTGGTGACGCAGGACCTGGCCATGAACCGCGTCGGCGACGGGGTGGACGGCATTCGCGCCGCCCTGGGCAACGCCATGGCCATGGATTCCGGCGTCTCCCTGATGACCGAGCTGGAGGCGCAGTTCCAGTCGATCCGCGGTGGATTGAACATGAAGCACCAGGGCAACTACCTCTTCTCCGGCTCCGCCACGACGACCCTGCCGATGACCGCAGGCAGCCTGGCCGAACTGGCCGCCGCGCCCGCACTGGGCGGTGTGTTCCAGAACGACAGCCTCAAGGCCGTCAGCCGCATCGCAGAGGGCACGACGCTGCAAACCGGCGTCCTGGCCGAGGATCTGGGCACGGACGTCCTGTCGGTGCTGCGCGACATCCAGGCCTACGCCACAGGCCCGAACGGCCCGCTGGACGGCAAGCTGACCGAGGATCAGAAGACCTTCATCAGCGCCCAGCTGACGCGACTGGAGACGGCGAGCAAGGCCGTGACTGAAAAGACCGCCATCACAGGCTCAATGGCCAATCAGGTCGACACCGTCATCGCCAACCACAAGAGCCAGCTCGAATCTCTGAAGGCTCTGGTCGCCGACCGCACTGACGCCGACATGCTGAAAGCCGTCTCTGACCTGGAACTGTCGCAGATCGCCATCCAGGCCTCGGCCCAGGTGATCAGCCAGCTGCGTCAATCGTCCCTGCTCAACTATCTGAGCTGATCCGGCGTTTTTTAAACGGCCACGCTGGACCATCCGCACATCGGAACATATCATGAACATATGGCCCAGATCGACTTGCGGCGGAAGCTGTCCATCCTCGCCGACGCCGCCAAATACGACGCCAGTTGCGCGTCGTCAGGAACGTCGAAGCGAGACTCTTCAAACGGAAAAGGCGTCGGCTCGACCGAGGGCATGGGGATTTGCCACGCCTATACCCCTGACGGACGTTGCGTCTCCCTGCTGAAGATCCTGCTGACGAACTTCTGCATCTACGACTGCGCCTACTGCATCAACCGGGCGAGTTCGAACGTGGAGCGGGCGCGGTTCAGCGTCGACGAAGTCGTGGAGCTGACCCTCAACTTCTACAAGCGCAACTACATAGAGGGCCTGTTCCTGTCGTCCGGGATCATCCGTTCCGGCGACTATACGATGGAAGCGCTAGTGCGCGTGGCCCGCACGCTGCGCACCGAGCACGATTTTCGCGGCTACATCCATCTGAAGCTCATCCCCGAAGCGGATCCGCGTCTGATCGAGGAAGCGGGGCTTTACGCCGACCGGTTGTCGGCCAACATCGAACTGCCGCGTGACGAGGCGCTGCGTCGCCTGGCCCCCCAGAAGGACGTCGGCGTCATCAAGAAAGCCATGAGTCAGGTGCGCCTTCGAGCCGAGGCCGCCCGACCTGAAAAACGCGACCGCATCAAGCCGCCGAAGTTCGCCCCGGCGGGTCAGTCCACCCAGCTGAT
>Ga0233377_1000258_pt1 | contig 27682 bp, 23 predicted proteins | sample ElkDunMinimDraft_6_FD_191540 | JGI IMG/M metagenome (GOLD analysis project Ga0233377, IMG submission 191540) | Fecal eukaryotic communites from dung pellets of Tule Elk in California, USA - Elk Dung E36 | ecosystem: Host-associated > Mammals > Digestive system > Large intestine > Fecal | place...
CACGGCCGAACGCGACCGTGCCAGTGCCGACGACGTCAGACATCAGATCGCCTCCTTCCGGGACGGTGGATCAGGTGCAGTCTGAGCTGGGAAATCCCCCGGATTTATCCGTGGGGATGTCGTTAACACATGTCGTACGCCCGGCGGGCTCGCCGACCTGCTCCTGGAATGGCGCGCCGCCGGCCTGGAGGGCTCAGGAAGGTGATCGGTCGAGCGGTTCCGAAGTATCCCGCCCGGCCCGCCGGGGCGGCGGGCCGTGCGGGATCTCAGGCGCGCTTGGCGATGGCGGTGATGAAGGGCTGGACGAGCCGCGCGGCGAGCGGGCCGAACGCGGCGAGGATGAGAACGTATGTGGCGGCGAGCGGCCCCAGGTCGGGGTGGACCCCGGCGGCCACCGCGAGTCCGGCGATCACGATGTTGAACTCGCCCCGGGGGATGAGCGCGATACCGGCCCGCGCCTGCCCGGCATTGGCGATGCCCGCCCGGCGGGCGGCGTAGGCGCCGGTGAGCAGTTTCGTGATCATGCTGATCAGGGCGAGCAGCGCGGCCAGCCCGGCGACGGGCAGGATCTTGGTCGGGTCGGTCTGCAGGCCGAAGAAGACGAAGAACACCGCGGCGAACAGGTCGCGGAGCGGGGTGAGCAGTGCCTGTGCGTCCTCGGCCAGCTCACCCGAGAGCGCGATGCCGACGAGGAAGGCGCCGACCGCGGCCGAGACCTGCAGTTGCTGTGCCACTCCGGCGACCAGCAGGGCGAGGCCGACGACCTTCAGCAGCAGCACCTCGGAGTTGGGGCTGGAGACGAAGGCCTCGATGATCCTGCCGTAGCGGAGCGCGACCAGCAGCACGACGCTCACCGTGGCGAGCGCGATCGCGACGGTGAGCGCGCCACCGGCGAAGCTCACCCCGGCCAGCACCGCGGTGAGGATCGGCAGGTAGATGGCCATCGTCAGGTCCTCGAAGACCAGCAGCGACAGCACCACCGGCGTCTCGCGGTTACCGATCCACCCCAGGTCGGACAGAACCTTCGCGGTGATGCCCGAGGAGGTCGCGTACGTGACGCCGGCCATGGCGATGGCGGCCACCGGGCCCCAGCCCAGCAGCAGCGCGGCGATCGCGCCCGGTGCCGCGTTGAGCACCAGGTCGACGACACCCGCTCGCGCGTTGCCCTTCAGGCTCGTCACGAGTTCGTCGGCGTTGTACTCCAGGCCGAGGGTGAGCAACAGCAGGATCACACCGAGCTCGGCGCCGACCGAGATGAACTCCTCGCTGGTGGCGAGGGGCAGAATGCCGCCGGTGCCGAAGGCCAGGCCCGCGATGAGATAGAGAGGGATGGGGGATATGCCCGCTTTTAGGGCGAGGGCTCCGAGTATGCCGAGCCCGAGAAGGACAGCGCCGAGCTCAAGGAAGAGGATCGCTGTGTGCACCCGGCGTCCTATGCGCCGGACAGGATATCGGAGACGGCGGAGGTGCTCTCCGGGCTGCCCACCACGACCACCACGTCGTCCTGGAACAGCGTGAAGTCGGGAGCGGGGCTGGCGAAGACCTGGCCCTCGCGCACCACGGCCACGATGGAGGCGCCGGTGCGGGTGCGGACGCGCGCGTCACCCATCGGCCGGCCCGCGTACAAAGAGCCGGGCGGGATCGGCAACTGCAGGCTGACCAGGCCCTCGACCTCGCGGTGCAGGTCGTTGAGGCGCTGCACGATGCGCGGGGCGCCGAGCAGTTCGGCGAGCGCGTCGGCCTCCTCGTCGTTCAGCTTGATGGTCTCGCGTGCGCGATCGGGATCGTCGGGGTCGTATATCACCAGGTCGCGACGGCCGGTGCGGTGAGTAACGATCCCGATGCGTCTGCCCGACCGCGTGGTGAACTCGTGCCGTAGTCCTATACCAGGCAGTGCCGTCTGCTCGACCTCCACCGTGCCAACTCCTCCGTGTGCGCGTGTTTTCTTTGCGGAAAACTTACCAATTCGGAGATCTTCGGCACGCCGAAGGCAATAACCTGTATTACCGATTGACTTTGTGGGTTATTTACCGGACGATGAGCGGGAACCCACCCAGTCCCCAGCCGTGAGTGAGGTCTTCCGTGTCCGCTCCCGCCGTCGACGCGGGGATGCGACAACGGACCGTGCGAACACGGTCCCGCGTCCCACTTCTTTCCGCCACCACCTGGCAACGCCTCGCCAGTCCCCTGGTCATCGTCATCCTCTGGCAGGCCGCCGGCTCCACCGGACTCCTCCAGGAACGGCTTCTCGCCTCGCCCCTCACGATCCTTGCCACCGCCGCCGGGCTCGTCCAGGAAGGGATCCTGCCCGAGGCGATCGCCGTCTCGTTGCAGCGGGCCGCGATCGGCTTCACTCTCGGCGCGGTCGCCGGAGTCGGCCTCGCCCTGGTCGCCGGGCTCAGCCGCGTGGGTGAGAACGCCGTCGACCCGCCACTGCAGATGCTGCGAGCGCTTCCGCTGTTCGGCCTGATCCCGCTGTTCATCCTCTGGTTCGGCATCGGGGAGACCCCCAAGGTGGCCCTGGTCGCCCTCGGCGTGATCTTCCCGCTCTACCTCAACACCTTCTCCGGGATCCGCGGTGTCGACGGCAGGCTCGCCGAGCTGGCCCGGGTGCTGCGGCTGAGCCGTACCGAGACGATCACCCACATCGTCCTGCCGGGCGCGCTGGCCCAAGCACTCGTCGGCCTGCGGCAGAGCCTGGGCGTGGCCTGGCTGGCGCTGATCGTGGCCGAGCAGATCAACGCGGACGCCGGACTGGGATACATGATCAACAACGCCCGGGAGTTCCTGCGCACCGACGTGGTCGTCGTCGGCCTGATCGTCTACGCGATCCTCGGCCTGCTGACGGACGCGCTGGTGCGCCTGCTGGAGAGGAGGGCCCTGTCATGGCGGCAGAACTTCCTGTCACGCTGACCTCGTCCCGTACGGAGACGCCTGCGCGGACCGATCCTCGGCCGTCCGCGCGGACGCCTTCGCGGACGGAGCCCCGCAGCTCCGTGAAAGCACCGTCCCGCACGGAGACCCGGCCCTCCACGACGACTCCGGTGGCGGCCGTCAGAGGGCTCACCCGTGACTTCGGGCGGCGAAGGGTCCTCGACGGGGTCGACCTGGAGATCGGCCGGGGTGAGTTCGTCGCCCTGCTCGGCCGCAGCGGTTCCGGAAAGTCCACCCTCCTGCGGGTGCTCGCGGGGCTCGACCCCGGCGCCGAGGGCGAGGTCGAGGTCGGCGGCACCGTCGCCGTGGCCTTCCAGGAACCCCGGCTCGTGCCGTGGAAGCGAGTCCTGGCCAACGTCGCCCTCGGCCTTCGCGCCCCCGACCCGGGCGCCGCCGCGCGGGCCGCCCTGGAGGAGGTCGGACTCGGCGGGTTGCGCGACGCCTGGCCGCTCACCCTGTCGGGCGGGGAAGCCCAGCGGGCCTCCCTGGCCAGGGCACTGGTCCGCGAGCCCGGCCTGCTCCTGCTGGACGAGCCGTTCAGCGCCCTGGACGCGCTGACCCGTATCACCATCCATCGCCTCGTGCTCGACCTGTGGGAGAGGCATCGCCCCGGAATCCTGCTCGTCACCCACGACGTGGACGAGGCCATGCTGCTGGCCGACCGCGTCCTGGTGCTCGACGGGGGCGTCATCGCCCACGAGTCCGGGATCGAGCTGCCCCGGCCCCGCCACCGCGACCACCCCGACCTCATCGCACTGCGCTCCACCCTGCTCGACCGGCTGGGCGTCACCCCGGAAGGAACCGCATGAAACGTCGTGTCACCGCCCTGATCGCCGCGGCACTGCTCCTCGCCGTCACCGCGGCCTGCGGGGCGGGGGAGGAACAGGGCGTCCGCGCCGACGGCTCGATCGACCTGTCCCAGGTGACGCTGCGCGTCGGTGACCAGAAGGGCACGGGGCTGCAGGCGCTGCTGACCGCGGCCGGCCAGCTCGACGACGTCAAGTACAAGGTGACCTGGTCCCAGTTCACCTCGGGACCGCCGATCCTGGAGGCCATCAACGCCGGTTCCCTGGACTTCGGCGCGGTGGGCAACGCCCCGCCGGTCTTCGCCGCCGCCGCCGGGGCGAAGATCTCCGTCGTCGCGGTCGCCGAGAAGGGGCTCGGCGGCCAGGCCGTCGTCGTCCCCGCGGACTCGCCCATCAAGACCCCGGCCGACCTGCGCGGTAAGCGCGTCGCCGTGGCCAAGGGCAGCTCCGCGAACTTCCACCTGCTCGCCGTGCTGAAGAAGGAGGGCCTGAGCTTCGGCGACATCCAGCCCCAGTATCTCCAGCCGCCGGACGCCCTGGCCGCGCTCTCCTCCGGCAAGATCGACGCCTGGGCCGTCTGGGATCCCTACACCGCCCAGGCCGAGGCGCAGACCAAGGCGCGCATCCTGGTCGACGGCGAGGGCTACGCCAACGGCTTCGAGTTCCAGATCACGGGCAAGGACGTTCTCGCCGACCCGGCCCGCACGGCGGCGCTGGGAGACTGGGTGGCACGAATCCGCAGGGCACACCAGTGGGCCAACGAGCACCAGGACGAGTGGACCAAGGTCTTCTCCGAGCTCACCGGCCTGGACCAGGGGATCGTCGGCACGGCGATCAAGCGCAGCTCGTACCGGGACCTCAAGCTCGCCGGTGACGTCGTCGAACGCGAGCAGCTCGTGGCCGACGCCTTCAGCGAGGAGAAGCTCATCCCGGTGTCCATAACGTTCGCCGACGTCGTCGACACCCGGTTCGACGCCACCCTGGAGAACCCCTCGTGACCCCCCTGCCGAGGCCCGGAGGCACTCGATGAAGTTCCACTGGTTCCTGCCCACCGCCGGTGACAGCCGGGTCCTCACCGGGGGCGGCCACGGCCTCGCCAGAGGTCACGGCCGCTCCGAGGCGGCGGCGTTCCGCTCGCCGGACATCGAATACCTGGCGCAGGTCGCCCGCTCCGCCGAGCAACTCGGCTTCGAGGCGGTCCTCACCCCGACCGGCACCTGGTGCGAGGACGCCTGGCTGGTCACCGCCGCGCTGACCCGCGAGACCGAGCGGCTGAAGTTCCTCGTCGCGTTCCGGCCGGGTTTCATGTCCCCGACGCTGGCCGCGCAGATGGCCGCCACCTACCAGCGCCTCTCGCGCGGCAGGCTCCTGCTCAACGTGGTGACCGGCGGGGAGACCGTCGAACAGGCCAGGTTCGGTGACCACCTGTCCAAGGACGAACGCTACGAGCGCACCGACGAGTTCCTCTCGATCGTGCGCGGAGCGTGGAGCGGCACCCCGTACGACTTCGACGGCACGCACTACCGGGTCGAGGGCGCGATGGTCTCCGAGACGCCCGCCCCCGTTCCGGAGATCTACTTCGGCGGCTCCTCACGGGCGGCGGGACCGGTCGCGGCCAGGCACGTGGACGTCTACCTCACCTGGGGCGAGCCACCGGAACAGGTCGCGAGGAAGATCGAGTGGATCCGCGGGCTGGCCGGGGAGCAGGGCCGCGAGCTCCGCTTCGGCATCCGGCTGCACGTGATCACCCGCGACACCGAGCGCGACGCCTGGGCGGAGGCGGAACGACTGCTGGCCGCCATCGACCCGGCCGACATCGTCTCGGCCAGGAAGCTGCTGGGCCGCAGCGAGTCGGTCGGCCAGAAGCGCATGCTGGAGTTGCACGAGGGCTTCGCCGGTGGCGGCGCCCGCGACCTGGAGATCCACCCGAACCTCTGGGCCGGGGTCGGTCTCGTCAGGGGCGGCGCCGGGACCGCGCTGGTGGGCAGCCACTCCCAGGTCGCCGAGCGGATCGAGGAGTACGCCTCGCTCGGCATCGAGGAGTTCGTCCTGTCCGGCTACCCCCATTTGGAGGAGTCGTACTGGTTTGGTGAGAACGTGCTTCCCCGGTTCGCCGCCGCACCCGCGTCGAGGTGAGCGCGAGGGCGGTCGTGGCCGGGTTCGCCGACCGGGGCCTGTTTCGCCGGAACGCGACCGGCCGGAAGCGGCTCGGCTGAAACCGGCCCGGCCGGACCCCGGTTGGAATCGGCTCGGCTGAAACCGGCCCGGCCGGACCTCGGCTGGGAGGTGGCCGGCCGGGACCCGTTCGGTGAGGACCCGTTTGAGAGGGTCAGGTGCGGTCCGGCGGGTCGCCCGGTCGCGGCGTGGAGCGGTGACGCCTGCGGTAGGCGCGTTGCTGGCAGGCCCGCGAGCAGTAGGCGCGCGGGCGGCCCGCCTCGGCCCGGTCCATGCTCGTTCCGCACATCACACACGAGGCTCTTTCGTCACGGATTACATCACGCTCGCGAATCAGTGCCTCGATGCCGTCCAGTACGCGCCGCAGGCCGAACTCGAAGGAGTCCTCCGGCTCGTCGTAGCCGCCCGCCTCCCAGATGTGGGTCAGCGTGGGATAGCGGTGGAGGTTCTCGTACAGGGACTCCCTGGCGCCCCACCACTCCTCCTCGGAGACCCCGGTGTGCCGCTCGACCTTGGTGATCTCCGCGGCCCTGGCCGCCTCGCTGTCCACGAACCGGCCGACGAGGCCCACCACGGCGACCATCTCGGCGGGCTTCAGGCCGCTCTTCGCCACGGTGCTGAGCGCGTACTCGAAGTTGGCGACGGAGTTCGGGCCAGGGATGTGCCGGCTGCCGCGCGCTCCGGCCAGCCAGGGGTGGCGCAGGCGCAGGGCCCAGCCGCGCCGCGCCCACCCCTCGAGCGCCTCGCGCCACCCATATGCCGTGCTCGCCGAGGTTCCCGCCGCCGCGGCGCCCCCGCCCGCCTCGCCCGGCGCCGCTTCCGCCGTGTCCGCCTCGCCTGACGTGCTCCCCGTGTCACCCGCCGCCCGACCCGGTGCGCCACCCGTGCCCGGCGCGGCATCCGGCGTGGTGTCGGCCAGCACCGCGTCGCACATCAACTCGACGAGCTGCGCCTTGCCCGGCACGTGCCGGTAGAGCGACATGCTGGTGAAGCCGAGCCGTTCGCCGACCCGGCGCATCGACAGCGCCTCGATCCCGTCGGCATCGGCGATCTCGACGGCCGCGCGCACGATCGCGTCGACGCTCAGCCCCTGTCTCGGCACCGGCGGCTTTCGCCACAGCAGTTCGACCGTCCGGTCGGGACCCTCCTCGACGGCCACCCCGTCCTCCTTTTAACTTGACGCTCGGACCCAATATCTGTTTATGCTGTATAACGCTGTTTATATTATAAACGAGGAGCGTTCCTTGAACGAGCTCTACGTCTCCCCATCCGGCGACGACACCTGGCCGGGCACCAGAAGACAACCCCTCGCGAGCCTCACCCGCGCCCGTGACCTGGCCCGCGGCGCCGGCGCCGGCACCGTGGTCAACCTGCTGGCGGGCACCCACAGGCTCGCCGAAGTCTTCCGGCTCACCGAGGCCGACTCGGGCGTGACCTACCGGGCCGTGGGCGAGGCCGTCGTGAGCGGGGGCAGGGTGATCACCGGCTGGCAGGAGCGGGACGGTGTGTGGCTGGCCGAGGTCGGCGACCTCGACACCCGGCAGCTCTACGTGGACGGCCGCAGGGCCGAGCGGGCCGCGATCGACGCGATTCCCGGGAACGTCACCAGAACCGACACGGGTTACGTCACCGACAGCACGGCCCCACAGGGCTGGGGAAACCCCGGCGACGTCGAGTTCGTCCTGCGCGGTGTCTACCCGTGGACAGAGGCCCGCCTCGGCGTCGCCGCCGTCGAGGGGGACGAACACTCGACCGTCATCACCATGGCCCAGCCCGCCTTCGGCTGGGCGATCGACCTCTACAACTCGGTTGTCCCGTGGGCGAGCATAGAATCCTACGGCCCCGGCCTGCCGACCCGGGTGGAGAACGGTGTGGGCTTCCTGACCGAGCCCGGCACCTTCGCCCTCGACACCTCCCGCCCCGGCCGCCACGTCCTGCGCTACCGGCCGCGCCCCGGCGAGGATCCCGGGCGGACGGAGGTCGTCGCGCCGGTGCTGGAGGAACTGGTCAACGTCACCGGCGCCCGTGACGTCGCCTTCCTGGGCATCACCTTCGCCGACGCCACTTGGATGCGGCCGAGCCGCCCCGAGGGGTTCCTGCACTACCACGGCAGCGGCTACTACGACGGCGGACCCACCGAGAAGGTGTCGTTCGGCGAGGGAACGTGGGTGACGGTTCCCCGGAAGTCGCTGGAGATCCCCGCGAACGTCGTGTTCGAGGGCGCGGGAAGTGTCTCGGTCGAAGACTGCCGCTTCACCGGGCTGGGCGCCACGGCCCTGCGGTTCTCCGGCGACAGCACCGGCATCCTGGTGCGGGGCAACGTGTTCGAGAGCGTCTGCGGCGGCGGGATCTCGGTCAGCGAGAGCCGCGGCGCCACGGTCGAGAACAACTGGATCCACGACGTCGGCCTGGAGTACTCTGGCTCGCCCGGCATCGCGGTGACCGCGAGCGAGGACACCACGATCGCGCACAACCAGGTGAACGACGTCCCGCACTGCGGCATCGTGGTCGGCGTCGGCAGGAGCACCAGGGTCCTGCGCAACCTCACCTTCAACACGCTGAAGGTGCTGGCCGACGGCGGCGGCATCTACCTGTCGGGCCCGCAGGGCGACTCCCACGACAACGGCGCGGTGATCCGCGGCAACGTCGTGCGCGACACGCTCACGCCGTACAACTTCGCGCTCTACACCGACTACGGCGCCGCCTGGGTCACCGTCGAGGGCAACGCCGTCCAGCGTGCCGACAACACCGCCGTCCTGCAGGTCTGGCCGCCGCTGGAGAACGTCGTCTTCCGCGGCAACGTCTGGGACGCCGACCCCGTGGGCTGGGACGACCCGCCGCAGGGCGTCACCCTGGAGGACAACGCGACACTGACCGACGAGAAGGACTTCGAGGTCCGTACGGCGGACATCGCCGCGCGGGCGGGTCTGGAGCCCGGTTACGCCCACCTGCTCGGCCGGTGAACGCGGGCACTCCTCGGGCACCGTCGGCCGCCTTCCAAACCCGCCCGCGTGAAACGAATGTCCCGGCTCCCTTGGAGAAGCCTTGGGGCCGCAAGGAGCGTGAGGACGACGCGGGCGCGGTATGAGACAGATAGACCCGGCGCCCATAGTGGGTGCGGGCCGCGTCATGTCCGGCAGTGAGCATCGGTAGCCGTGACATGGCGCGGCGCGAGGCGGGCCGACGTCCCGGACGCTGAGTCGGGGACGCGCCGAGGCCGCTACGGGTGACACCGACACATTACTGGGCGACGGCTCGTCGAGCCTGTGACCGGCCCGAGCGAGGAGAGTTCAGCCATGGAGATGCCTGCGGTCAACGAGTGCCAGGTCGAGGCGTGCGCGTACAACACCGCGCACAGCTGCCACGCCCTCGCCATCACGGTCGGCAACAGCAGCCACGCCGAGTGCGAGACCTTCTTCCATGTCTCGTCGAAGGGGGGCGACCCGGCGGTCACCGGCCGCGTCGGCGCCTGCAAGATGGCCAACTGCCAGCACAACGTCCAGTACGAGTGCCAGGCCTCCGGCATTGTCGTCGGCTACGCGCAGCAGGACATCGACTGCCTCACCTACGCCCCCGCCTGACACCGGGCGGCCCGGATCAGAACGACGGCAGGACCGGGCCGAGCCGTTCGGCGATGAGACGCACCTCGTCGTGGAGGGAGCGCAGTTCACCGGCCGTCGGGTCGAGCTCGTAGCCGTGGTAATGGCAGGCGGCGCTGAGCGCGGCCCAGGCTCCGGAGACACGCCGGGCGATGCTCTCGTCGACGTACCGCGTCAGGCAGAGCACCTGGGTCCGCATGCGGCACCGCTCCACGCCGGGTTGGGCGCGGTGCCAGAAGTCGTGCATGCACGACTCCAGCGCCTTCCTGAGCAGGAAGGCGGTCGTCCGAGACCACGGCCCGCGGCCACCGGAGCGCAGGATCGTGTCGGCGGCGTCGAGCAGGTGGGCGTAGGTCGTCATGTCAGTTCGCCTCTCGCAGACGCCTGGCCAGCTTGGTCACGTACTCGATCGGGTCCTTGCCGGTGCCGCGGAAGGCGGCCTCGAAGTCTCCCTGCTCATGCGAGCCCCTGTTACAGGCACGGAACACCTCTCCCGCCCACGGGCCGATGGTGCGGTTGAGCAGGCCGATCACCTCGTCCGGCTTGACGCCGAGGGCGAGGGCGGCGATGTCCGACGACCTGCGTGCCTCGGCGATCCGCCGTTCCACCGCGTCGTGATCGGCGTCGGCGGTCAGCAGCCGCTGCCGGGCGACCTCGACGAAGACGCTCTCCAGTGCCACCCGGCACAGGCCGGGCAGGACGGTGGAGGCCACGCCCTTGGGAAGCAGTGGATCGCCGACGACGGACCGGGCGTCCTTGAGCGCCCGCTCCACGGGATCGTCGGAGACCTTGACCTCCACCTCGGAACGTTCCTTGCGTGCCACCTCCAGAATCGTCGCCTGGACGCGCAGGCGGTGGATCGCCTCCGTCAGGCGGGTGTCGTGGGTGAACACCACCACCTGCCGATGCTCGGCCACCGCCTCCAGGACGTGGGCCAGGCCGTCGACCTTGCTCGGATCCATCGACTGCACCGGGTCGTCGATGACCAGAAACCGGAAAGGGCTCTCGTGAGCCAGGGCCCGGGGCAGGAACAGCGAGAGTGCCAGCGCGTGCAACTCGCCCTGGCTCATCACGCCGAGGGCCGCCCCCGACACGTCGTCCACCGTCACGTCGAGTTCGACCTTGCGCTGGGTACGGTTGCCCGCCAGCCGGATCTCACCCAGGCTCACGTTGCTCTGCCGGCGCATGATCGCCCAGTACATCCGGGCGTCCTGTCCCTGCGCGGACATGCGGGCCGCTCGAAGATCGTCGTGAACCTCGTGCAGCCATCCGTCGGCGAGCTTGACCAGCGGCAGCCGGATCGCCGCCTCCGCGGCCTCGCGCGCCTCCCGGCACCACGCGGCCACGGCTCCGGCGAGCTCGTTCCACCGGTTGTCCTGGTCGGCGAGGCGCTTGGCGGCCTCCTCCCTGACCAGCCTGCACTCCTCCGCCAGCCGCAGGCCGACCTCGGAGAACCGCTCGATGTCCGTACCCTCGCGGCAGGTCTGCCACTCCCGCCACGACATCGTGAGCGCCTCCGGCATCCCCGTGGGCGGGTCACCGACGAGTCGCCGCGCCGCGGTCCAGGCGGCCAGGGACTCGGCACGCGTGGCCTCGGCGGAGGCGGCCTCCGCGCGCAAGCGGGTGACCTCGGCCCCTGCGCGCACGGCCCAGGCCTCGTCGAGACGGTCCGGGGTCTCGCAGACCGGGCAGACCGGGTCGCCCTGATGTCTCCGGTGGTGTGCGAGCGCCCGGTCGAGCAGTTCGGCACGCTCGCGGGCGTCCTCCGCCGCACCGTGCCGGATCGCCTCCACGGCCCGTGAGGCGGTACGCACCCGTTCGGCGGTCTCCCGCACGGCCTGCGCGTCGGGGCCGGTCAGCTCCGCGACCCGGCGGAGCGCCCGCAGCTCGGCCTGGGCTCCGTCGCCGACGGCGAGCGCCTCGACCGCCGAGAGGTCGGGACGGTTCCCGCTCAGCTCGGCGTAGGCGGCGCGTGCCCTGGGGTCGTCGACGGGGGCCAGCGCGCTGAGCAGGGGGAGGAGGGCCTGGCGGGAGGCCGTCACCTTCTTGCCGAGGGCGTTCCTCTGGTCGCGGAGCGCCTTGCACGCCTCGGCGAGGGGGCCGAGCCCGAGGAGGCCCGAGACCTTGTCGTACAGGTCGGACGGCTTGTCCAGAGCGCTACCCAGCTCCGCGTACGGCAGGAAGGGGCGGTGGGCCGTCAGCGCGTGGGCCAGGTTCAGGGTGCTCAGCGGTTGCTCGGAGCTCTGCCCAGCACGGCGCACCACGGCCGACGAGTCCTCGACCCCGGCGCCGGTCCACTCCCTGCGGACCACGGTGGGGCGGGACTCACCCGACACCAGCAGCTCCACCTCGATCTCCGGGTTCGTCTGGCTGTGCAGGTTCTTGAAGCTGCTCGTCCACACCTGCGACCTGGCGTTCCAGCGAGAGTTCTGGCCGGTCAGGGCCATCTCGACGGCCTCGGCGAAGCTGGACTTGCCCGAGCCGTTGCGCCCGGTGACGACGACGAGTCCGTTGCCCTGGGGAAGCTGGAGCCGGGCAGGTCGCCCGATGCCACGGAAACCCGCGACGGTGATCGCCCGCAGGTAGACCCCGCGGGGGGACCCGGCTGCCGCCGTCGGCGGCTCGCCGAGGGCCGAGAGCGCCAGATCTCTCGCCTCGGCCGGAAGCCCGGAGGCGGCCAGCCGGGCCTGGACGGTGTCGTGGAGCGTTGCGTGTGCCGGGGAAGAGGACACAGTGATCTCCTGCTGAAACGATGTAGAGCGATCGGGTCGCCGTTCGATGGGGTCAGTGAATCATCTGTGACTCTAGTTCACAACTGATTTATCTGAAGCTCTGTTCATGACCCCCTCCGCCTGCTGGGCGGGTCGGTGGCGACCGAAGGGGCCGGTGTGTTCGTCCCACCCACTCCCCTCATGGCCCAGGGGGCGGCTTTCGCGTGTCGGCTCGGGTCCTGGTTTTCGGCGGATGGCTCGCGGTGGGCCGGACGGCAGGCCCGCCACTGCAGGGTGATGTCCGAATCTCCAACCGTGTGTCGCCACGCCATACTGCCGGTAATTATCACTCTCTGTCAGAAGGTTAATCTTTTTAGTGGCGTTTAATTTTCTTGGAGCCGTGACCTGGGTGAGTCGGGGGTGACTCCCCTGCGGTTAACATCGGGGAGATCGAAGATCAAGGCTTGTATGCATTTTTCCGACTTATTGTCCTTTGACAGGCTTGATGGTTTTCGTGACAGTGCTCATGTAAGGTCCATTCGACTCGTCAGAAGGGAAATGCATGGCCGTCGGACGTCGCCTGTCTGTCCTTGCTGTTTCGCTGGTAGTTGCGCTGATGGCATCGATCGCGCCCGCTTCGGCGGATCTGTGGCCGTGGGTGGACGGGATTCCCCCAGACAAGACTGTGCACACTTACTGCTACACAACGTCAGTGGGAAGTGGTCTCAAGTCCTACATTCCTGGCGCCATGAACTATCTGGCGGACAACACCGATGTCGAGGGCACGTACCTTGAATCTCCCTGCGATACTCAAAACTCGAACGGCCCCGGAGGAGATCCGGCCACCGACGCGGCCTGGTTCCAGGTCTGGGTGGATGGTTCGTACGGTCAGGTGGCGTGCAAGGTGAGGACGGCATCCCAGCCGGGATGGTGTGACCAGTGGCATGTCAGGATCAACAACGAGACGATCGACGCCTCGGCCGACCCTCACCACCAGTACATCAAGACGGTCTGTCACGAACTCGGGCACTCGGTCGGACTCGCGCACTACAATCCGAACCTCAATCCTCCGGATGTCCCGGGTGCGGCGGGTCAGCCTCATGACTGCCAGGCGAGCGGATCCGTGACAAGTGCGAATCTTCCTGGGGCGTCCGGGTCATGGACATGGCAATACAATCAGCACCACAAAGACCACATTAACGCTTGGTTCTAGACCGGGGGGAAGGTAGCAATGAAAAAGCGTGCCGGCGTTACCGCCCTACTGGCAGCCACTCTGCTGCTCACCGGGTGTGCGGTTCAAGAAAACGCAAGAAAAGCGGCTGAGGCGCCGCAGAGTAATGGTCATGAGGGTGACACCGGGGAGACGTCCCGAGGGTCCCTGAACGTGTCCGTTCTGCGCGGATCCGAAGCGGACTACGATTTCGCGCCCTCGCCGGAGGCTCTGGCCGGAAACCGCCCCATTGTGGCGGCCGGGGTGGTGGAAGGCTGGCAACAGGGGCCCATCCTGGAAAGTTACGAGGGCGGCCCTCTCGATTACCGCGTGGTGCTGAAGGTCAAGGTGACCGACGCACTCAAAGGCGTGAAAGGGCGGGCGTCCATTCCCGCGAACCTGGTTTTCGTCGAGCTCGACCAAGGGGCGGTCATCCGGGATGACTCCCTCCCGCCCGAGGAGTGGAAGCCTGAGAGGTCGGTGCAGGACTTCGCGACGTCGATTCCGGCCGGGACGAAGGTCATGATCTTCCCGACAGAGAGACCGGCGTACGAGCAGAAGGTTCTCGACGAGGGAGAGCGACTTCCGGCGCTTGCACGCCTGATGAGCGTTCCACCGCAGGGTCTGGTCTTCGAGGATCCTCTCCTGGCCCAGCAGAAGTCGGGTCAGTCCGCACTCGTCGGCGGCAAGGAGCCGCTGGGAGTCGCCGGGCGGTCACCGTGGCTGGAGCCGAAGAGTATGAGCGAGCTGGTCGACCGGCTGAGAAGCAAGGGATTCTCGGAGTAGACGAGTGGTTCGTCGGGTGTGGTCGGCAGGCTCTGGAGCCGACCACACCCAACGGCATGCGCGGGGCTCCGTTCGCTTCGCGGGCGAGGTGAGGCCCGTTCTGATGGGCCGGCCCGTGCGAGGAAGCGAAACCCCGGCCATCACAGAAGACGATCGGTGGTACGGATCGTGTTCGTCCCGGTGTCGAGGTCGTCCCCGGTACGGAGGGGCGAGAAGGGCGGACAGGCGTCCGAGCGGGTGGGCAGGGCGAAGACGACGGCCTTGCCGGGGGTGCCGGTGGTGTGAGTTGTGGTGGGGTGGACGTGGCACCGCCCTTGGGAGAGCCGGTGGGCCAGGAGCAGGCCGCGGCCGTTCTCGGTGAGCAGGGGCAGGCCGATCTCCTCCACCGAGTCGAGAAGGCCGAGGATGATGCGGACCTCGTGGAGGTCGGGGTCGCCGTCGACGACCTCGCACCAGGTGGGGGCGCCGTCCAGGCTGAGGACGCGCAGCTCGTACGGGGGACGGGCGTGCCTCTCCGCGTTGGCGGCCAGCTCCGCCACGATGGTCTCCGCGTCGGAGACGGCCTCGTCGTCCAGACCGGCCTCCCTGAGCACCTCCCGGATCACTGCGCGGGCGCGACGTGAGGCCGAGCCCGGCTGAAGGATCTTGACCAGTACGCGAACGTCGCCGCCTCCCATCACACCGGCGTGCTGCCCCATCAGACCGCCGCCTCCTCGGTCGTGATCCGAGGGGAAGACCAGATCCTCGCCGGAGTGGTCCTGGGCACCTTGGGGGATGCCGCCGGATGGCCGCATGAGCACGCTCCGTTCGCTGTCGGTGACTGTGGACAGCAGGAAACGCGACGGGCGGCGTGGCGTGAAGATCGAGTGCTGCTCGTTCGTCAAGGCTCCGGGAACGGCGTGTCCAGCATGGCCGCTCTCTGGTCGTTTCCCCAGGCCAAGCGGTTATTCGACATCAAATCCGGCGCAAACGGGATCTGTGTCGACGCTCCGCTTCGGCGCCGAGGTGGAATGCCGTCTTGTGTCTGCTCGTGTGGGCTGGTCGGTTTCTGGTCGTTCTCCTTGGCGGAGTGGTGTGCGGCGGCTCTCCTTCATCACAATGGGTAGTCATTTGGATACCGAAGGAGAGTGACATGGGTGGGTCGCGGAGTCGCAGAACTCGTCCCGATCTGGTCAGCGCGCGGGTGCAGCGGGGGATGAGTCAGGAGGCGGCGGCGGAGGCGCTCGGGGTGACGCCGACGACCTGGGCGCGCTGGGAGCGCGGAGAGCAGGGGGTGCGTGCCTGCTACCGGCCGCTCATCGCCGCCATGTTCGGGGTCGAGGCGATCGAGGTCGAGCGGTGGATAGACGGATGGTCCTACGGGGAGACATCATCGTGGCCGATCGCGGGCTGTGACGACAACTCGCCGGAGGCTACCGTGAAGTCGGCCGCGCTTCTGTGGAGGTTGGAGATGGACCCGTCCCGGCGCCACCTACTGGCCTCGCTGCCGTTCGTGCCCGGAGCCCTGGGCGAGTGGCTGGTCTCCTGGAACTACGGCACTCCGGCCGCGTCGGCCGCCCGGCAGGACGAGGGGCGCGAGGTGGGTCTCGCCGACGTGGCGCGGATCGTCGAGGCACAGAAGGCGTTCGGCCAGATCGACCAGCGGTTCGGGGCCGGGCTGGTGCGCCCGGTGGTGGTCAAATACCTGCACGAGACCGTGGCGCCGCTGCTGCGGGGCCGCTACGACGAGCGGGTGGGCTCCGAGCTGATGACGGCGGCGGCCGGGATGACCTGGCTGGCGGGCTGGACGGCCTTCGACCTGAACCGGCACGGCCAGGCCCAGCAGCACTTCGGCCAGGCACTGCGGCTGGCCAAGAACGCCGACGACCCGCTGACCGGCGCCTGGGTGCTGGCGACGCTGACCTTGCAGGCCATTCATCTGGAGCAGGGGGCCTGGGCCGTGTGGCTGGCCCGAGCCGCCGTCGACACCGCCCGCCGGGCGCAGGCACCCCCTCGTGTCATGGCCGTGATGCTGGCCAGGGAGGCCAGAGCGACGGCCTTGCAGACCAAACCGGCTGAGAGCCACGATCGACACAGCGCCAAGCAGGTCGAGCGACTGCTCGTCGAAGTCGAACGCACCTATGCCCAAGGGGCCACCGACCGTGATCCGAAGTGGGTCGAAAAGTACGACGAGGTGGAGTTGAACGGACAGGCGGGCGGTTGCTGGCGGCTTCTGGGTGACTATGCGCGGGCGGCGGCTTGCGCGGAAGCGGCGGTGACCGAATTCAGTGAGCGCCTTCCTCGATCCGCCCAGATCAACCGGCTTAGTGCCGCTGGGGCGTACCTGGGAATGGGCGAGCTGGAACAAGCCCTTGCCTGCGCGCGGGCCGCCATCCCGGCGACCAAGACGCTGACCTCCGCTCGCACGGTAGAGCGTCTTCAGCGGTTCGCTGGACAGCTTGAGCCGTACGGAGACAGCGTGATGGTCCGTGAGTTTCGTGATCACCTGAACAGCGAGCTGGCTGCCTGACCAGGCGCGAGCTTGGGAGTGTCATTCATGAGGGCTAATCGTCCGGGAGGCGTGACGCTGGTAATCCTGGAGGGAGGGGAGCGAGGCTCATACGGATGTCTTGAGTGTGACTGAAGTTCACACACAAAATGATGTAGTCAACTGGCGCTGATCGCTGTAGGGTTGCGGTCGGCCGGGAAACCTGCCGCTCAGGTGTCCCGGTCTGGCTAGCCTGAGTCCTTTGGGAACCCCCGCGAGAAAGGCCGCCAGTGGCGAAGCTGACCCTGCCGCAGTTGGAGCTGCACCTGTTCGGTGCGGCCGACATCCTTCGCGGCAAGATGGACGCCGCTGAGTACGGCCGCTACATCTTCGGGATGCTCTTCCTCAAGCGCTGCTCCGACCAGTTCGACGAGATGCGCGAGCAGGTCATCAAAGAGCAGAAGGCCAAGGGTAAGACCCAGGAGCAGGCCGAGCAGGCCGCCGAGCTGCCGTTCCTCTACCAGGGGGCCTTCTTCGTGCCCGAGCGGGCCCGCTGGAGTCACATCAAGGCGGAGTCCCGTAAGAAGGCGCCGGGCGATCTCCTCAACAAGGCGCTGGAGGCGCTGGAGGAGGAGAACGCCCCGCTCAAGGACGTCCTCGGACACATCGACTTCACCCGTCGGGTCGGCAACTCCACGATCCCCGACAAGAAGATCCAGCAGTTCATCGACCACTTCGACCGCTACCGGCTGCGCAACGACGACTTCGAGTTCCCCGACCTGCTCGGCGCCGCCTACGAATACCTCATCGGCGAGTTCGCCGACGAGGGCGGCAAGAAGGGCGGCCAGTTCTACACCCCGCGTGGCGTGGTCCGGATGATGAACCGCCTGGTCAAGCCCCAGCAGGGCATGCGGATCTACGACCCGTGCTCAGGGTCCGGAGGCATGCTCATCCATGCCAAGGAATACATCGCCGAGCACGGCCAGGACGTCCGTGACCTGTCCCTCTACGGGCAGGAGAACGACGGCGGCTCCTGGTCCATCTCGAAGATGAACATGATCCTGCACGGCGTCGCCAACGCCGACATCCGCAATGACGACACCCTGGCCTCGCCCCAGCACGTCGAGGGCGGCGAGCTGATGCGCTTCGACCGGGTGCTCACCAACCCGCCGTTCTCGCAGAACTACGATCCGGCGAGCCTGGAGCACAAGGAGCGTTTCCAGTACGGCTACACGCCGGCCTCCGGCAAGAAGGCCGACCTGATGTTCGCCCAGCACGTGCTGGCCGTGCTCACCCCCACCGGCCTGGCCGCCATCGTCCTGCCGCACGGTGTGCTCTTCCGGGGCGGTGACGAGAAGAAGATCCGCCAGGGCATCATCGAGGCCGACCGCCTCGAAGCGGTCATTGGCCTCGCCCCCAACCTCTTTTACGGCACCGGTATCCCCGCCTGCATCCTGATCATGCGCGGCACGGCCCGGCGCGAGGAGGAGCGGCGCGGCAAGATCCTGTTCATCAACGCCGACCGCGAATACACCTCGGGCCGCGCGCAGAACTACCTCGATCCGCAGCACGCCGAGAAGATCGTCTCTGCCTTCGAGGACTACAGCGACATCCCTGGCTTCGCCCGCGTCGTCGACATCGAGGAGCTGCGGGAGAACGACTTCAACCTCAACATCCGCCGCTACGTCGACAACACCCCGCCTCCCGAGCCCCAGGACGTCCGTGCTCACCTGCACGGCGGCGTTCCCAAGGCCGAGGTCCGCGCCTTCGAGTCGCTGTTCGCCGCCTTCGACGTCGACCCGCACGCGCTGTTCGCCGAGCGCGACGCCGACTACTACGACTTCCTGCCCGAGGGCTGGGAGGCCACCGCCGAGCGCATCCCGTCGTTGACTCGCACGGCTGAGATCGGCTGCGCAAGGCGTTCGACGAGTGGTGGGGACGGCACAGCAAACGGCTCATCGAGCTTCCCTCGACCAAGAAGGTGATGGAGGTCCGGGCCGAGCTGCTGGAGTCCTTTGTCGCCGAGCTGTCACCGCTCGGGCTGCTCGACCGTTTCGAGCTGGCCGGAGTGATTGCCGCCTGGTGGGGTGAGGCCCAGTACGACATCCGGACGCTCTCCTACAACGAGTTCAGCGGCGTCGTCCGGGGCTGGCTCTCCACGATCGAGTCTGCTTTCTCGGAGGACGGCCCGGAAGAATCTCGCGACAAGGCTCGCGTGGCCGCCCAACGCCGCAAGGCCCGCGAACACCGTGTGGTCCCGCTTCTGCTTCCTGACTATCTGGCCCAGCTTGAGGAGGCCGAGGCCCGGCGTGCAGAACTGGACGCCCAGGTCAAGGCGGTCACCGCGACCCCGGGTGAGGACGAGGAAGCCGACGAACCCGAAGAGACGCTGAACCCGGCCGAGCTGAAGAAACTCAAGGCTGAACTCACTGCGGCTAAGAAGGCAGTCAAGGAACTGGAACAAGCATTCCTTTCCAAACTTCGTACAGCCTGTGCCCCCATGCTCGAAGACATGCAGGCGGCTGCCGAAGTCGGTCAGCTGGGACTTCTGCTGGAAGCCCCCATCAGCTATCTAGCTAGCCAACAGCCCGGAGAGAGAGCCGATGAACGGGCGCAGGCTTTAGTGCTCCGTATCGTCAAAGCTGATTTGTATACTCGGCTCAATGCGAAGATCGCTCATCGCTGTCGTGAGTTGGTCGATCACTTCTCCGCGATGGCTGGAAAATATGCAGTTACTCTAAAAGGTATTGAAATGGAACGTGCTGCTGTAACGGCTCGTTTTGACGCTCTTATAAAGGAGATTGGTTATGTCTAGCGGTGCTGATGAAGTCGAAGGGTGGGCAGTCACCCGGGTGGGTGATGCTTTTGAAGTTCAATTAGGTAAGATGCTAAGCCCGGAAGCTTCAATCGGTAAGAATCTTAAGCCTTATCTTGCTAATCGAAATGTTCAATGGAATCGGCTGGAGTTAGATGATCTAGGCCTGATGAGCTTTGCGAGTTCCGAACGTGATCGATTTCGGTTAAAAAGGGGAGATTTGCTTGTCTGTGAAGGTGGAGAAATCGGGCGTACGGCCATCTGGTCTGACGAGATAACCGAGTGCTATTTCCAGAAGGCTATCCATCGATTGAGGCCGCTGGGCAAGGTGATTGAGCCAAGATTTTTGCTCCACTATATGGAGCATGTGGTTAGTCGAAGCGCCCTGGCTAACTTTGTTAGCCAAACTAGTATCGCTCATTTGACGCGCGAAAACCTTGTAAAGTTGCCAATCTGGCACCCTGTTTCTAATGCTGAGCAGCGATGTATAGCAGAGTCCCTCGACACTCTCGACACCCAGATTAGAGTGATTGAAAGGGCTGTTCAGAAGCAAAAATGGATAACGGCTGCGGTTGGGCAGGAATTGATTCCGGTTAATCCTGATCCATCGTTTCTTGGTCTCGGGTGGGAGTTGATCCCACTCTCTGAGATTGTCCCGTCCGCTGACTATGGAATCTCCGCATCATTGGCTAGCGAGGGGGATGGAACCCCTACGCTTCGAATGAATAACCTTGCTGACGGCCGGATCCGGCTTCATGAGGTAAAGGTTTCTGCGGCTCCTGTTCCTGCCCATTTGATCCTTAGGGATCGTGATGTACTGTTCAATAGAACGAACAGTCTTGAGCACGTGGGAAGAACATCGATTTGGCGAAACGAAATTGAGCGGGCAACTTTCGCCTCGTACCTGGTTCGCCTTAACGTTGACGAAGGACGCTTGTTTCCCGAATACTTGGTTCGGTGGCTGAATCAGCCGGCGATCCAGCAGCGAATCCGTCGTCTGGCGACTCCAGGAGTGCATCAGGTCAATATTAATCCAACAAGCCTGCGCCGAATCGAGATGGAACTTCCTACGGATATGTCTCGGCAGCGCTACATTTCTGCAACCCTGAATGCGTGTGAAGATGTAACCGATCGTATGAAGGTGGAGTTGCAGAGCTTGCGTAAAATAAAGCAGGGGTTGATGGATGACCTGCTGACCGGGCGCGTACGGGTTAAGGATGTGGAGAACACGCTGTAGAACGCGCTAAAAAGTGATCCACCCAGAAAACAGCGGATCGCCAGAAGTTCACTCGGGGGATTTTTCCAGACACGCCACCGTTCGTCCAACGAACCCAACGTGTCGCCGGTCAGATGCGAATGACGACGAGGAAAGAGAAATCCCGTGAACGAACGCGGAGGGCCGGAGGCGCACTTAGGCCGGCGGCCGGGACCGATCCCGGCGAGTGTGTCCGGACGTTCAGTGCAGCTCGTGGAACGGCCAGGCCAGGGGTCTGATCTTCGTGATTCCCTGGGCCATGCCGACGAACTTCAGGTCGGTCGTCGCCACATCGGTGATGTGAAGACGCTCCGCCATCGCGATCACCGTGGCGTCGACGTAGCCGAGTGGTGCCGCGACCATGTGGCGGACGAGCTCGGTGGCTCGCCGTCGATCGGCCTGTGTGGGGTTCACGATCTCGTAGTCGCCGGCGGTCAGCTGTTCGAGCAGGGTCGCTTCAAGGAAGGCGCCGCGCCGGACGTTGTTCCGCAGGAAGTTGCACGTCTCACCGAGGACCGGTTCGGGGATGACCAGGCTGCCCGGCCAGGATCCGAGCATCCGGACACACCGGCCGTGATGGGTGTCTCCTCGATCGCTGGTGGCGATCAATGGGCCTGAGTCGCAGAGAAGCTTCCTCACGGGCGGTGCCGGGCGGCGTCGATCGCCTCGACGATCTCCCGGTCACGAAGGGCCTCGGCCATCATGTCGCGGTAGCGGGAAGAAAGGTCGTCCTCGCCGCTGTCGAAGCAGCCGACCCAGGGAAAGCGCCGCCGGACGGCCTCGTAGTCGATGGCCTCCGCGTCGGATGCGTCCGTCGGTCCGCTCATGCTCCCAGTGTAAACGGTCACGCAGAGAGCTTATTCGATCACACACAGCCAGTCAGGGGTTTGCGGTGAGTGAGTACAGCGAGGTCGAGGCACCACTGATCAACCAGCTCAAGAAGATGGGCTGGACCCACCTGGCCGGGGCCGAGACGGGCGCGCTGGCCGTGCTGGAGCCGGAGAACTCGCAGCGGACCTCCTTCGACGAGGTGTTCCTGGAGAGCAGGCTCAGGGCCGCGATCCTGCGGATCAACCTCGGCCCCGACGGCAGGCCCTGGCTGGACGAGCGCAGGATCGGCCAGGCGGTCAACGCGCTGCGCAGGCCCGGGGTGTCGAGCCTGCTTGAGGCGAACCAGAAGGCCACCGAGCTGCTGGTCAACGGCCTCGCCGTACCGGGTCTCGACGGCTGGAACCAGGGCCGCGACCAGCTGATCCACTACATCGAGTGGGACCCGGAGAAGGCGTCGGCGAACGAGTTCACGGTGGTCAGCCAGTTCCGGGTGAACATCCCCGGCAGGCAGGGGCCGAAGAACCACGTCGTGCTCGACCTGGTGCTGTTCGTGAACGGCGTCCCGCTCGTGGTGGTCGAGTGCAAGAGGCCCGGCACCGACGCGACGGCGAAGGCCGTCAAGCAGATCAGGCGCTACGCCGAGTGCCCGCCGTACAGCCCCGGCCAGGGCGTGCCGAAGCTCTTCAACACCGTGCAGCTCACCGTCGCCGCCTCGGGTGAGGACGCGCGGCTGGGCACCTTCACCGCCGAGGCCGAGCACTACGTGCCCTGGCGCGATCCCTTCCCGATGTCGAAGGAGGAGCTGGCCGACCAGGTGGGCACGGTCAGGAACCAGGAGATGCTGGCGGGGGTCGTCCTGCACCCGAAGAGGCTGCTCGACATCGCGCACAACTACGTGACGTTCCTGCCCACCAAGGACGGGGTGATCGTCAAGGCCGCGCCGCGCTACCAGCAGTACCGCGCGGTGGAGAAGTCGATCAGGAACCTGCGCACCCAGCCGTCCAGGAAGCGCGACGGAAAGCAGGACCGGCGCGGCGGGATCATCTGGCACACCCAGGGCTCCGGCAAGAGCCTCACCATGACCTTCCTGGTCCGCAAGCTCCGCATGACACCGGGGCTGGACGACATGAAGGTGGTGCTGGTCACCGACCGGACCCAGCTGCAGAAGCAGCTCAGCGAGACGATGCGGTTGACGGGGGAGAAGGTCGACGTCGCCAAGAGCGTCGAGGAGGCCAGGGCCTACCTCTCCAGGCGCGGTCCGGGCGTCGTCTTCGTGATGATCCAGAAGCAGCAGGACGTACGGAACCGGGGTGCCGGTCTCAGTGACCGGAACTCGGTCTTCGGGGAGCTCAACACCGACGAGTCGGTCCTGGTGCTCATCGACGAGGCGCACCGTTCGCACGGGTCGACCCTGCATGCCAACCTCCTGGAGGCGCTGCCCAACTGCGCCAGGATCGGGTTCACCGGCACGCCGATCATCACGGAGCGGCGGGCGAGGAAGACCACGATGGAGATCTTCGGTGACTTCATCGACCAGTACCGGCTCAAGGAGGCCGAGGAGGACGGCGTCATCGTGCCGATCTTCTACGAGGGGTACGCGGTCAAGGGCGCGGTGCGCGACGGCCGGGACCTCGACGAGGTCTTCGAGGACATGTTCGACCTCACCGACGAGCAGCGGGAGCGGCTCCAGAAGCGCTACGCGACCAAGGGCGACGTGCTGGAGGCCGAGAAGCTGATCGCGGCCAAGGCGAGGAGCATGCTGCGGCACTACGTCGAGACCGTGCTGCCCGGCGGGTACAAGGCGCAGGTGGTGGCGACCAGCAGGCTCGCCACGCTGCGCTACCGCACCGCGCTGATCGCGGCCAGGGACGAGCTGGTCAAGGAGATCGAGAAGCTGCCCGCCCACGTACGGGAGATCGACCCGACGGAGCTCAGGGGCAGGAAGGCCTTCCTGGTCGCGGCGGCCAGACGCCTCGACCTGATCCGGCGGATGGACTTCGCGCCGGTGATCTCCGCCGACGGCAACGACACGGCCGATTACCACACGTGGACCGACCCGACCGAGCAGGACAGGCGGGTAGAGGCGTTCACCCGCCCGTTCACCGACGACGAGGAGCGCCCGATCGCGTTCCTGATCGTCAAGTCGATGCTGCTCACCGGGTTCGACGCGCCGATCGAGCAGGTGATGTACATCGACAGGTCGCTCAAGGAGGCCGAGCTGCTCCAGGCGGTCGCCCGGGTCAACCGCGTCGCCGGACCGCAGAAGAGGTGCGGCTACGTCGTCGACTACTTCGGGGTCGCCAACCACCTCAACGAGGCGCTGAAGGCGTACGCGGCGGAGGACATCCAGGGTGCGCTCAAGGACATCGGCGACGAGGTCCTCAAGCTGGAGCCTCGGCGCGCCAGGGTCCGGATGCTCTTCACCGACCGGGGGATCCGCCTGGCCGACGCGGACGACCCGCTGCGCAGGGACGACGTCGTCGAGGACTGTGTCGAGCTGCTGAGGGACCCGGAGCTGAGGGACAGGTTCGAGGTCGAGCTGAAGAGGTTCCTCACCACGGTCGACGCTGTGCTGCCCAACCCGGAGGCGAGGCCGTACCTGCCGGACGTGAAGCTGTTCGCGCTCATCAAGCTGAACACCGGGCGCCGCTACCGCGTCCAGGACGGCGAGTTCGACCCGAGCCTGTACGGCGCGAAGATCCGCGAGCTCATCGACCAGCACGTGGAGTCGCTCGGCGTGGAGCAGAAGCTGCCGCCGGTCGCGCTCACCTCGCCCGACTTCGACACCAAGGTGGAGGCGATGGCGGGCGGATCCCGGGCCAAGGCCTCGGAGATGGAGCACGCCCTTCGCCACCACATCGACGTGCACCTGGCCGAAGACCCTGAGCGCTACCGCAGGCTCAGCGAGCGGCTGGAACGGATCCTGGAGGAGTTCAAGGAGAACTTCGAGCAGCAGGTGCTCGCCTTCGCGGCGCTGATCACCGAGGCCCGCGACGAGCGCCCGGAGTACCCCCACGGGCTCGGCCCGGTCGAGGGCCCGCTGTACGGCGTGCTGCTGAGCGAGACGCACCGCGACGGGATGCTTCCCGAGGACGCGGGGGCCGCGCTCGCCGACGTGGCGCGGACGATCCACAGGCTCGCCGTCGAGGTGACCACCCGGCGTGACTTCTGGCGCAAGGACGCCGACAAGGAGGCGTTCCGCCACCAGATCGCCCGGGAGCTCATGGACGTCTGCCGCTACCAGCAGATCGCCGAACTGGCCGACAAGCTGTTCGACGTCGTCGAGAGCAACCGGAAGGGCATCGTCCGGGAGTGATCCGGAGGGCTGGCATGCTTGTGACCATGGCACTTCCCGACTCGCTGACCGTCGGAGACCTCGACATCACCGTCGAGGTCTCCGACCGGCGGCGCTCGGTCCGGCTCACCGTCGAACGGGACGCCTCGGTGACGGCCGTGGTCCCGCCACAGGTCGACCAGGACGCGTTGGTGAAGATCATCGAGTCCAGGCGCCGCTGGCTGTACGGCAAGATCGCCGAGCGCAGGTCTCTCGGCGACCCCAGACCCGAGCGGGAGTACGTCTCCGGCGAGGGTTTCCCCTACCTTGGCCGCTCGTACCGGCTGCTGCTCGTGGACGAGGGGCCGGTGCGGCTGGTGCGCGGCCGGTTGGAGCTCGCCAGGACCGACCTGGAGGACGCGCCCCGGCAACTCGTCCGCTGGTACCAGAAGGTGGGCGAAGTCTGGTTGCGACGGCGGATCGGGCCGTGGGCCGAACGCGTCGGGGTGACGCTCTCGGGGCTGCGGGTGATGCCGCTTGGACACCGCTGGGGATCCTGCTCGGTGGACGGACGGGTCAACATCCACTGGGCGGCCATACAGCTGCCACCCGACCTGATCGACTACGTTCTCCTCCACGAGCTGGCGCACATCCGGCACCGCGATCACGGGTCGGCCTTCTGGAAGGTCGTCGCCCTGGCGATGCCCGGTTACGAGATCCGGCGAGAGCGTCTCAAGCGTGTGGGGCTCGACCTGTGGCTTCCGGACGGTGCCGTATGAGCGGTGACACGATGGTCAGCGCGGCCGACATCGCCCGCCTGGCCGATGTCGGCAGGGCCGCGGTGAGCAACTGGCGCAAACGCTTCGACGACTTTCCCCAGCCGGTCGGCGGGACCGCCACGAGCCCGCTGTTCTCGCTGAGCGAGGTGGAGACCTGGGCCAGGCGGCACGACAAGGGCTTCACCGCCTCTCCCGGCGACCGGATCTGGCAACGGCTGCGCGGTGTCGGTGACGATCTGCACCTGATCGAGCTGGTCGGCCAGGTCGGTGCGTTCTTGGCGGCCCGCAGGTTCGGGACGGGCACCGAACTCACCCGGAAGATCGACGCGGACCTGCTCGGGGACATCGCCGAGTGGTCGGACCGGGTCGGGGAGGCGGAGGCGTTCGACTTCCTGTGCGAGCGCTACATCGAGGCGCACTCACGGCGCCTGCTCGACACCCCCGCGGCCGTCGCCCGGCTGATGGCGAGCCTGGTGGACGGTGACACCGTCCTCGACCCCGCCTGTGGCATCGGAACGCTGCTGCTGGCCTCGACCGCGACGCACGTCCTGGGCCAGGACCTCGACGCGGCATCGGCCCGGCTGAGCGAGGCCCGCCTCAGGTTCGCCGGGAAGCAGACGACCGTCCGGGCCGGAGACTCGCTCCGCGCCGACGCCTTTCCCCGGGAACAGGTCGACGCGGTGCTCTGCAACCCGCCCTTCAGCGACAGGAACTGGGGATACGAGGAGCTCGTCAGCGACCACCGCTGGGAGTACGGACTGCCGCCGCGAGGCGAGTCCGAGCTGGCATGGGTGCAACACTGCCTGGCCCATGCCAGGCCCGGCGGAGTGGTCGTCATCATGATGCCTCCCAGCGCGGCCGGACGCCGCTCCGGGCGCCGGATCCGAGGAAACCTGCTCCGCTCAGGGGCGCTGCGGGCGATCGTCACCCTTCCCGCGGGTGCGACACCGGGTTCTGGTTCGGCTCCGGACCTCTGGGTGCTCCGCAGGCCGTCGCCGGAGCGGGCGCTGCCCTCCACCGTGCTCATGGTGGACGCCACGGACGACCTCTCGACGGTGGAGCGGGCCTGGCGTCGGTTCGACGCCGACCCGGACGCCGTGCTGCCGGGCGTCAGCCGTACCGTCCGGATCATCGACCTGCTCGACGACGAGGTGGACCTGTCCACACCGCGTCACCTCGTCGCGCCCGGTGAGATCACGCCGGGCTTCCCGGCGGTGAGGGATCGGCTGGCCTCGACCGTCGAGACGCTGGCCCGCGCGATCCCCGACCTGGCGGTGCCGGAGGATCGCCGAAACCTGCCGATGACCACCATTGGAGAGCTGATCAAGGCCGGGGTGGTCACCGTCCACCAGGCGCCGCTCAGGATGACGACCGATCACGGAGACCTGCCCGTGCTCACGGTGCGAGACGTCGTGAAGGGGAGGGGGCCGACGGGGAACACGGTCCCCGAGTTCGGTACGGTCGTCGTCCAGGCCGGTGACGTCGTGACCCCGCTGACACCGAGCGGTCCCGCCGTACGCGTGATGACCGGCGCCGGGGTGGCGCTCGGCCCGCAGTTGTTGCTCTTCCGCGCCGACCCCGACCGGATCGATCCCTATTTCCTCGCCGGCTTCCTGCGCGTCGCGGGCGGTTCCGGCGCGGCCCGCGCGTCGGCGGCCTCCAGCAGGATCGACGCCCGGAGGGTACAGATTCCCCGGCTGCCCGTCGACGACCAGCGCGTCTACGGTGAGGCGTTCAAAAGGCTGATCGACTTCGAGGACGCCGCCCGCGAGGCGAGCGCCCTGGCCCAGAGTGTCGTCCGGCTGGGGTTCGACGGACTTGTCGACGGCGCGTTGCGTCCGTAGCTTTTCCTCATGATCAGGGTCATCGGCGACCGTTACGAGCTGGATTCGCTGCCTCTCGGCGCGGGCGGTATGGGCGAGGTCTGGGGCGGTCACGACCGCCGGTTGGATCGGAGGGTGGCGGTCAAGCTCATCCGTTTCCCCGACGGCAAGTACGACGACGAGCTGAGGCGCAGGTTCCTCACCGAGTCGAAGGTGC
>Ga0233377_1000260_pt1 | contig 27668 bp, 23 predicted proteins | sample ElkDunMinimDraft_6_FD_191540 | JGI IMG/M metagenome (GOLD analysis project Ga0233377, IMG submission 191540) | Fecal eukaryotic communites from dung pellets of Tule Elk in California, USA - Elk Dung E36 | ecosystem: Host-associated > Mammals > Digestive system > Large intestine > Fecal | place...
CTGGCTGAAGGCCGCCGGCTGTGAGATCGTGCCGATCAGCCTGCCGCACACCAAATACGCCCTGCCGGCCTATTACATCATCGCCCCGGCCGAGGCCTCGTCCAACCTGGCCCGCTATGACGGCATGCGCTTCGGTCACCGCGCCGAGACGGCGACCAACCTGAACGACCTGTATGAGACCAGCCGCGCCGAGGGCTTCGGCAAGGAGGTCCAGCGCCGCCTGACCATCGGGGCCTATGTGCTGTCGGCCGGATTCTATGACGCCTACTACGTCCGGGCGTTGAAGGTGCGGCGCCGCATCGCCGAGGACTTCGACAAGGTCTGGGACAAGGTGGACGCCATCGTCACCCCGTCCACGCCGTCGGCGGCCTTTGCGCTGGGCGACAAGCAGATCGACCCGCTGCAGATGTATCTGAACGACATCTTCACCGTGACCACCAATCTGGCCGGCCTGCCGGGCATCTCCGTGCCTGCGGGCGTGGACTCCGGCGGCCTTCCTCTGGGCCTTCAGGTCATCGGCAAGGCGCTGGACGAGGCGACGGTGTTCCAGGTGGCCAGCGCACTGGAAGACGCCGCCGGGTTTGTCGCCAAGCCGAACAAGTGGTGGTGATCTTTGACGCCCTCTCCCATCGGGAGAGGGAGGGGCCCGTCGCGTAGCGATGGGAGGGTGAGGGGCTACGGTGGATGAACCGCGAGACTCAAACCGCCCGGTCGCGTGACCTGCGCCAGCGTCAGACCTGGGCTGAGAACAAGCTGTGGCAGGCGATCCGCGGGGGTCGTCTCGACGGTCTGAAATTCCGCCGCCAACACCCTATTGACCGATACTTCGCCGACTTCGCTTGTGAGAAGGCGCGGTTGGTCATCGAACTCGACGGCGGCGTCCACGAGGACGATGAGCAGGCCCGCTATGACCTCATTCGTCAGCGCGAAATCGAGAGCCTAGGTTGGTTCGTGCTTCGATTCTTGAACGACGAGGTCGTGCATGAACTCCCGAAAGTGCTCGATGCTGTGAAGGCGCAGGCCAGAATGGCGAGTAGCGAAACCCCTCACCCTCCCACCGACTGCGTCGGCGGGTCCCTCCCTCTCCCTTTGGGAGAGGGTTAGACAGGAAGGCGCCACTGCTTCTCCCGCCAAGGTTGACCCTTGGCGCTCCCCGGCGTCCTATGGCTTCAACGCCTTGGGAGACAACATGGGCGACGGAGCAGGAAACGACCATCCGGACAGGGTTCGGCGCGCGCTCGACGATGGGGGCGGAGCCGTGCGGTCCGCTGTTCAGGCATCGTGGCGGCGCTCGATGAGCCTTTACGGGCTTGATCCCGAAGGTCGGGCGGCGCCCGAGACCCTGACCGAAATCCAGCTGCGTGAGGCGCGTCAGGCGATGGAGCCGATGACGCGGGCGGCGCAGGGCGTGCTGGACCGGCTGTTTCTGGCCGTGGGCGACACCGGCTGCTGTGTGCTTCTGACCGACGCCAACGGCATTCCCACCGACCGGCGCGGTTCGGTCTCGGACGACGAGGCTTTCCACGCCTGGGGGCTGTGGCCCGGGGCCATCTGGTCGGAAGCGGTCGAGGGCACCAACGGCATCGGCACCTGTCTGGCCGAAGGGCGGGCGCTGACCATTCACCGCGACCAGCATTTCCATACCCGCAACACCGGACTGTCCTGTTCGACGGCGCCGATCTTCGACCACAGGGGGCGGTTGGCCGGTGCGCTGGACGTGTCTTCGGCCCGCGCCGATGTGACCGAGGGCTTCATCGGCCTGATCTCCACCGCCGTGGCCGACGCCGCCCGCGCCATCGAAGCCCAGCATTTCCGCCTGGCGTTCCCCGAAGCCCGCATCGTCCTGGCCGGGGCGGGGGAGCGAGCGGCCGCCGCGCTTCTGGCCGTCGACCGGCATGATCTGGTCGTCGGGGCGACGCGTGCGGCCCGTCTGGCGCTGGGCATCACCGATGACCGGATCGCGGCTCAGTTGCCGGCTTCGGACCTGCTGTCGCCGACGACCAACGATGTGGCGGCTGATCTGATCGACGCCGAGCGCGGGGCGGTTCGTCGGGCGCTGGCCAGGAACGACGGCAATGTCTCGGCCGCCGCGCGCGCTCTGGGGGTCAGTCGCGCGACCTTGCACAGAAAGCTGCACCGCCTCGGCCTGAACGACATCCGCTAGGGGAAGTGTCGCAAGCCTGCGACACGTGTGCGCTGCACCATGATGAGGGCTTCTGGCGCATCGACGCGAGCGGGTGAACCCTCCTGTCCAACGACGCCGGACAATCGGCGCCTGAGGAACGAACAGGAGACTTCGATGACCAAGCCCGAATTCCTTCGCGCCGCCACGCCCAAATACAAGGCGCGCTATGACAACTTCATCGGCGGCGAATGGATCGCCCCCGTCAACGGCCGCTATTTCGACAACACCTCCCCGGTGAACGGCCGCGTCCTGTGCGAAGTCGCACGCTCGGACGCGGCCGACGTCGAGCTGGCGCTGGACGCCGCCCACGACGCCAAGGACGCCTGGGGCCAGACCAGCCCCGCCCAGCGCGCCGTGATCCTGAACAAGATCGCCGACCGCATGGAACTGAACCTTCAGGCCATCGCCGAGGCCGAGACCTGGGATAACGGCAAGCCGGTGCGCGAGACCCTGGCCGCAGACATTCCGCTGGCCATCGACCACTTCCGCTATTTCGCCGGTTGCATCCGGGCCCAGGAAGGCGGCATCAGCCAGTTGGACAACGACACGGTCGCCTATCACTTCCATGAGCCGCTGGGCGTGGTCGGCCAGATCATTCCGTGGAACTTCCCTATCCTGATGGCGACGTGGAAGATCGCGCCGGCCCTGGCGGCGGGCAACTGCATCGTGCTGAAGCCGGCGGAGCAGACCCCGGCCTCCATCCTGCTGCTGATGGAGCTGATCCAGGACCTGCTGCCGGTGGGCGTGCTGAATATCGTTTCCGGCACCGGGATCGAGGTCGGCGAACCTCTGGCCACCAATCCGCGCATCGCCAAGATCGCCTTCACCGGCTCGACCGCTGTCGGTCAGAAGATCATGGAATATGCGACCAAGAACATCATTCCGGTGACGCTGGAACTGGGCGGCAAGTCGCCCAACATCTTCTTCAAGGATGTGATGGACCACGACGATGCCTATCTGGACAAGGCGCTGGAAGGCTTCGCCATGTTCGCGCTGAATCAGGGCGAGGTCTGCACCTGCCCCAGCCGCGCCCTGATCCACGAAGACATCTATGAGGCCTTCATCGAGAAGGCGATCGCCCGCGTTGAAGCCATCAAACAGGGGGACCCGCTGGACCCGACCACCCAGGTCGGCGCCCAAGCCTCGGACCAGCAACTGAAAAAGATCCTGTCCTATCTGAAGATCGGCAAGGATGAGGGCGCCGAGGTCCTGACTGGCGGCGATCAGGCGGTGCTGAAGGACGATCTGGCGGGCGGCTATTACGTCAAGCCGACCGTGTTCAAGGGCACCAACGACATGCGGATATTCCAGGAGGAGATCTTCGGGCCGGTGCTGGCGGTCACTACCTTCAAGACGCTGGAGGAGGCCATCGCCATCGCCAACGACACCGAATACGGCCTTGGCGCCGGGGTGTGGTCGCGCGACATGAACACCGCCTATCGCGCCGGGCGCGGCATCCAGGCGGGCCGGGTCTGGACCAACTGCTATCACGCCTATCCCGCCCATGCGGCCTTTGGCGGCTACAAGAAGTCGGGCATCGGGCGTGAGAACCACCGCATGATGCTGGACCACTATCAACAGACCAAGAACCTGCTGGTCAGCTACAGCCCCGACAAGCTGGGCTTCTTCTGATCCTCCACCCTCCCGCTCCCGGTCTTCGCCGGGAGCGTTGAGGGGAGGGGCGGGCCGCCCCCTGTTGTCGGCCCCTCCCCATTTTTTCGGCGGACGCCGCCGCCCGTTTGGCGGGCCTTTTCGCCGCATGACGCCGTCTGCCCTCTTTCTCCCCGCGCCCGGTGGCGCTAGGACGGGCGCATGACCGACACCACCGCTTCCTCCAAACTCATCCAGGGCCGCACGGGCGCCTGGGAAATCGTCATGGGGCTCGAGATCCACGCCCAGGTGGCCTCGAAAGCCAAGCTGTTCTCCGGCGCCGCTGTCGGCTTCGGAGCGGGGCCGAACGAGCAGGTGTCGCTAGTCGATGCGGGCTTCCCCGGCATGCTGCCGACGCTGAACGCCCACTGTGTCGAACAGGCGGTCAAGACCGGCCTCGGCCTGAAGGCGCAGATCAACAAATTCAGCCAGTTCGATCGCAAGAACTACTTCTATCCTGACCTGCCGACCGGCTATCAGATCAGCCAGCTGTTCTTCCCGATCGTCGGTGAAGGCGTGGTCGAGGTGGAGGCCGAGGACGGCTCCTTCTTCAACGTCGGCATCGAGCGCCTGCACCTGGAACAGGATGCGGGCAAGCTGATCCACGATCTGTCGCCGACCGAGAGCTATGTCGACCTGAACCGCGCGGGCACGGCCTTGATGGAGATCGTGTCGCGCCCCGACCTTCGCTCGCCGGAAGAGGCGGTGGCTTACGTCAAGAAGATCAGGACCATCCTGATCTATCTGGGCACCTGCGACGGCGACATGGAGAAGGGCAATCTGCGCGCTGACGTGAACGTGTCGGTCTGCCGCGAGGGCGGTTACGAGAAGTTCAAGGCGACCGGCGATTTCAGACATCTGGGCACGCGTTGCGAGATCAAGAACGTCAACTCGTTCCGCTTCATTTCGCAGGCCATCAACTATGAGGCGCGCCGCCAGATCGAGATTTTGGAGGACGGCGGCAAGATCGATCAGGAGACCCGTCTCTATGATCCGACGGCTGGTGAGACCCGCTCGATGCGCTCCAAGGAAGAGGCGATGGACTATCGCTACTTCCCCGACCCCGACCTGCTGCCGCTGGAGCTGGAAGAGGCGTGGATCGCCGAGATCAAGGCCAATCTGCCGGAACTGCCGGACGAGAAGCGCCGCCGCCTGATGGCCGACTACGGCCTGTCGCAATACGACGCTGTGGTTTTGATCTCGGAACAGGCCAAGGCCGACTACTTCGAGGCCGCCGCCAAGGGGCGCGACGCCAAGCTGGTGTCCAACTGGGTGACTAATGAGGTTTCCGCGCGTCTGGCCGCTGACGGCAAGGACTTTTCGGAGAATCCGCTGCCCGCCACCCATGTGGCCCAGCTGGTCGAACTGATCGAGACCGACGTCATCTCGTCCAAGATCGCCAAGGAGGTCTTCGACCACGTCTGGAACGGCGAAGGCAGCCCGTCCGAGGTGGTGGAAAAGCACGGCCTGAAACAAGTCACCGACACGGGCGCCATCGAAAAGGCTGTCGACGAAATCATCGCCGCCAACCCCGACAAGGCCGCTGCGGTGGCCGAGAAGCCTCAAGCCATCGGCTGGTTCGTCGGCCAGGTCATGAAGGCCACCGGCGGCAAGGCCAACCCGGCGGCGGTCAACGACATCCTGAAAGCCAAGCTGGGGCTGTAAAACGCAGCTTCGCCGATTTCCTCCCCATTCATGGGGAGGGGGACCATTCCGGCGACTCAGCCGGAATGGTGGAGGGGGTGGCGCGGAATGACGGGGATTGGCGATTCAGGCGTTTGACATCAGCGCCGCCCCCTCCGTCTCGTCGGCTGATCGCCGCCGATCCACCTCCCCATCGCTGCGCGACAGGGAGGAGAAAGGATCAATCGAACAACTCGCCGCTTTCATCCAGGGCTTCACGGGCCAGCGCCCGCGTCACCGGCTTGTGCAGGGCGTCGAGGTGTTCAACGACCGCCGCCGCCGCCGCCGCTGAACGGTCGATGCGGCGCACCAGATAGGGGATGACGTCCTTCATCGGGCGGATGCCGCGTTCGGCGAAGCGGGCCTCGAGGATGGCGGCCAGCACGACGTCGTCAGGCGCCTCCATGGCCACGCTGAAGATGGCGTCCAGCCGCGAGCGCAGGTCGGGCAGCGTAGCGGACCAGGCGCCAGGTGGCGGTTCTGACACCATCAGCATGGCCCCACCCGGCGCCTGGGCCAGATTGATCAGGTGGAACAGCGTCTCGTCGTCGGCGTCCATGGCCTGATCCAGCAGGACGGGGCGGCCTTCCAGCTCCATTGCGTCGATCAGGGCCGCCTCGGCCCCGTGCAGGGCGACAGCGCCGACACGCTCGGCCCAGATCTGCGCCAGCCGGCTCTTGCCGCAGCCGGGCGGGCCGTAAAGGGCGACCACGCCGCCGATCAGATTGGGCCAAGCCTCCAGCGCCTGAACCGCAGCCTGGTTGCAGTCGGACACGACGAAGCCGTCCGCGCCCTCTGGCAGGTCGCGTTGCAGCGGCAGGCGCATCTGGTCCGGCGGCAGGGTCATCCGTTCATCATAACAGATGCGGCGGTTTCCTTCGTCTGCTGCTGCAGACAACGGTGCAAAGCCCAGTTTCGCCTGTGGATTTTCCTGAGGGGAGGAAGGCCTACAGGAAGGCGGCCAAGGCGGGATTGTGCTTGCCCGCCACGAATTCGATCACCTGATAGTCGGCCAGGCCGCCCTTCTTGAAGGGGTCGTCCTGCAGCAGGGCTTCGACATCGGCTGCGGAGCGCCCGCCGCTGATGATCAGGACGCCGCCGGTGCGGGGGACTTTGGGGCCGCCGGCGATGATGACGCCCTGCGCCACCTGTTGATCCACCCAGGCGCGGTGTTCCGCCGTCGCGGCCTCGATTTCGGCGATGGGTTTCACATAGGTGATGAGGACGACGAACATGGGTGCGTTTCCGTATGCAGTTTGCAGCCTTCCTATCGCGCCTGGCGACGACGCTTGCAAGCCGTGGGAACCGGAGACATTTCGCCGCCAACCTTGACTTTCAGGGGCGATGATGCGCCCTTCCGCCCTCCCGAATTGCGCCCGTTGCGGCCGAGATTTTTGCAAGACGATCCGAACATGCACGCCTATCGCTCTCACACCTGCGGCGCCCTCCGTTCGACGGATGCGGGCGCGAATGTTCGTTTGTCGGGCTGGGTTCACCGCAAGCGCGACCACGGCGGCCTGCTGTTCATCGACCTGCGCGACCACTACGGCCTGACCCAGCTGGTGCTGCACCCTGAGACGCCGGGCTTTGAAGCCGTCGAGCGCCTGCGCGCCGAAAGCGTCATCAAGATCGACGGCGAAGTGGTCAGCCGATCGGCCGAAACCACCAACGCCAACCTGCCCACCGGCGAGATCGAAGTGCGCGTCCTGGCCGTTGAAGTGCTGTCGGAAGCCGCCGAGCTGCCGCTGCCGGTCTTCGGCGAGCCGGACTATCCTGAGGAAATCCGCCTCAAGAACCGCTTCCTCGACCTGCGTCGCGAGACCCTGCACAAGAATATCGTGCTGCGCTCGAAGGTGATCCACTCGATCCGCCAGCGCATGGTCGAGCAGGGCTTCCTTGAGTACCAGACGCCGATCCTGACGGCCTCGTCGCCGGAAGGCGCGCGCGACTTCCTGGTGCCGTCGCGTATGCATCCGGGCAAGTTCTACGCCCTGCCGCAGGCCCCGCAGCAGTTCAAGCAACTGCTGATGGTCTCAGGCTTTGACCGCTACTTCCAGATCGCGCCCTGCTTCCGCGACGAAGACCTGCGCGCCGACCGTTCGCTGGAATTCTATCAGCTCGACGTTGAGATGAGCTTCGTCACCCAGGAAGACGTCTTCGCCGCCATCGAACCGCTGATGAACGGCGTCTTCAACGAGTTTGGTGACGGCAAGCCGGTCTCACCGATCGACGGCCCCCACACCTTCACCAACGACTTCGGCGATACGTTCGAGCACAAGGGCTTCGAGCGTCTGACCTATGCCCAGTCGATGAAATGGTACGGCTCGGACAAGCCGGACCTGCGCAACCCGATCAAGATGCAGGACGTCTCGGACCACTTCCGCGAAGGCGGCTTCGGCCTGTTCGCCAAGATTCTCGGCGCTGACGCCAAGAACGCCGTCTGGGCCATCCCGGCGCCGACCGGCGGCAGCCGCGCCTTCTGCGACCGCATGAACTCGTGGGCGCAGGGCGAGGGCCAGCCGGGTCTGGGCTACATCTTCTGGTCGGATGATCAGCAGGCCTGGGGCGGTCCCATCGCCAAGAACCTGGGTCAGGAGCCGACCGAGGCCCTGATGGCCTCGCTGGGTCTGGGCAAGGGCGACGCCGCCTTCTTCACCGCCGGCGACCCCGCCGTCTTCGCCAAGTTCGCCGGTCTGGCCCGCACCCGCGTGGGTACGGAACTGAAGCTGGTCGACGAGGAGCAGTTCAAGTTCTGCTGGATCGTCGACTTCCCGATGTTCGAATGGTCGGAAGAAGAGAAGAAGGTCGACTTCAGCCACAACCCTTTCTCGATGCCGCAGGGCGGGATGGAGGCCCTGGAAACCCAGGACCCGCTGACCATCCGCGCCTATCAGTACGACATCGTCTGCAACGGCTATGAGCTGTGCTCGGGCGCGATTCGTAACCACAAGGCCGAGATCATGCTGAAGGCCTTCGAGATCGCCGGCTATGACGCTTCGGTGGTCGAAGAGCAGTTCGGCGGCATGCTGAACGCCTTCCGCTTTGGCGCACCGCCGCACGGTGGTCTGGCCCCGGGCATCGACCGCATCGTCATGCTGCTGGCCAATCAGACGGCCATCCGTGAGGTCATCGCCTTCCCGCTGAACCAGCAGGGCCAGGACCTGCTGATGAGCGCGCCTGCCGAGGCCGCTGACAGGCAGCTGAAGGAACTGTCGATCCGCACGGCCCTGCCGCTCAAGGGCTGATCGGACCTCGAAGACGAAACGAAAAAGGCTCCGTCGATGACGGAGCCTTTCTTGTATGGGCGGGTGTTCGGTTTGGTCTCAGCGTTCGCTGGCGATGACCAGATTGCGCGATCGGGGTGGAACCGGCGGTGCGGGCGGGACAGGCGGGGCGACGCGGCGAACCGAAATGGAGCGGCAAGCCCGCGCTGTCAGACTGCCCGGCAGGCGGGTGGAGCCGTCGCCGCAAGCGCGCCCGACCTGTTCCTGGGTCAGGCCTCTGGCGGCGGACAGGTCGGCGCCGCGGATGTCTGTGCGGTTCATCTCGGCATTGGCGAAGTTGGCGCCGGCGAACTGTCCGCCGCTCAGGCGGGCGCCGTTCAGGGTGGCGTTGGAGAAGTTCACAGAGCGGAAGTCGCCGTTGGACAGGTTCGACATGCCGATCTCCGCCCCTGTGAAGTTGGCGCCGCGCGCACTGACGTTTGCAAGAGTGGCGGCGTTCAGCTCGGCGCCGGTCAGGGTGGCGTTGGTCAGGGCGGCGCCGTTCATATTGGCCCCGCTCAGCTCGGCGCCGGTCATGTTGGCGTTGGCGAAGCGGGCGCGGATCAGCGTCGCGCCCAGGGCCTCGACGCCGGACAAGTTGGCGGATGAGAAATTGGCTTCGGTGAAGCTGGCGCCGACCATTTCAGCGCCGCTGAGATCGGCGCGGCTGAAGTCGCTGCCCGAGAAGTTGGAGCCGATCATTTCCGCGCCGCGCAGATTGGCGCCGACAAGAGTGGCGTTCATGAACCGGGCGCCGGTGAAGGCGGCGCCGGTCAGATCGCGACCGGACAATTCGCACCGGTTGCACGATCCGCCCAGCGACACCATCCGGGCGACGTCGGGGTCCTGGAACTGCAACTGGATGGTGATTTCAGCCGAAGCCGAACCGGCCATGGCGATGATCGTCAGCGCCCCGCTCAACCCGAGGGCTGCGGCGGCAAGGCGACGAACGAAGGGTGAAGAGATCCTGGACACGTCCCTGTAATGCCCCCGAACGCCTGCGAACCCTACTTAAATCGCCGTAACTTCAAAGACGCCCGTGCGTCAGCATGGGGGTCAGAACGAGGTCAGCACCGGGGAATGCGCAGACCGCCGGGCAGGCGCGTGTCGTCATCGCCGCAGGCCTGGTTGAGCCGCGCCTGCGTCAGGCCGGTGGCGCGCAGCAGCGACGCCCCCGAGAAGTTGACGCCGCTGAGGTTCGCGCCCGAAAAATTGGCGCCGTCCAGATAGGCACCAACGAAGCTGGCGTTGGTCAGATTGGCGCCGGAGAAGTTGGAGCTGGAGAAGACGCCGCCATAGGCTTCCACGTCGCGCAGGTCAGCGTTGGAGAAGCGGGTGCGGTTCATGACCGAAATGCTCAGGTCCGACTGACGCAGACGCGCGCCCGACAGGTTCAGCCCCCTGGCCTCAAGACCGGAGAAGTTCCCCTGGAACAGATTGCAGCCGGCGCAGCTGGCGCCGCCGCGCACGCGCGCGATCTGGCTGGCGTTCTGGGCCGAGGCGGGCAGGGCGGCGGCGAGAGCGGCGCTCGCAACGAGAATGGTCAGGATAGGCTTCATCACAGGCTCCCAGCCCTCGCTGTGGCTGCGAGGTAAGTGAAGCTTGGCACGAAATCGTTGACTAACCCTGCACAGGGCCGCCCAGGCCGGAATGAGGCAGTGCGGGCGCCGCGCCGCAGCTGTCGCAGATCCAGCCGCCCGCGCGTTCCTGCAGCGCCATGTCGCCGCACGAAGGGCAGGTCATGGAAGGATCGCCGCCTTTGGAGCGGTCCACGACGGCCTCGCGCTTCAGGCCGAAGGGCAGGACGACCAGATTGTCCGGCGTAGCTCCGCGCGCGAAGCCCTTGGAGATGAAACGGGCGGCGGGCACGGGCGTGGGTGTTTCGTCGGGCCCGGCGGTCAGGCCCAGGCTGTCGCTCAGGCTCTCGGGTTCGACATTGGCCAGGGCGTGGCGGTCCAGATAGGAGACGCCCAGTTCGCGGAAGACATAGTCCAGAATCGAGGTCGCCGACCGGATAGAGTCATTGCCCGTGACCCGCCCCGCAGGCTCGAACCGGGTGAAGACGAAGGCGTCGACGAACTCGTCCAGCGGCACGCCGTATTGCAGGCCGATGGAGATGGAGATGGCGAAGTTGTTCATCAGGCTGCGGAAGGCGGCGCCTTCCTTGTGCATGTCGATGAAGATCTCACCCAGTTCGCCGTCTTCGTATTCGCCCGTGTGGATATAGACTTTGTGCCCGCCGACCGAGGCCTTCTGGATATAGCCCTTGCGGCGGTCAGGCAGTTTGCGGCGGGTGCGGTCACGCTCGATCACCTTTTCCACAACGCGTTCGACGGTGCGGACATCGGGTTCTTGCTGGGCTTCGCGCTGAGGCCGTTCCAGCAAGGGCGGCAGGTCGAGGGCCAGGTCTGCGGGTGCAGAGCGACGACGGTAGCGGACGGCGTCTGCGCCTTCACGGGCGGCGTCGCCCAGGCGCCGCGCGATCTGACCGATCGGCTCGTTCCAGTCCAGCAGGACAGGGCTGATATCGACGGCGGCGCTGAACGGGGCTAGCGCGAGGCGCAGGCTGTCCTCGAAGGCGGCGGGCTCTTGCAGGACGGTCTGCAAAGCCTCCGGCGCATCGGCCCAGTCGCTCAGGTCATCGTGGCCGAGGGCCCAGGCGTGAGCTGTGTCGATATCCGCCTGGGCGTAGCCGAGCTGGGCCAGAAGCGATTCAGAGGCATCCTCGACGCCCAGCACATCCTGCACGAAGCCTGCATCCAGCACAGGCGCGCGGAAGGCGTCGGCGAGATGCTCGACATGGGGCAGGGCAGTCTCGATGGCCTCCAGCTCGATGTCGGTGAAGCCCGCGGCGCGCAGGCTGGCGTGGTCGACGCCCGGCGCTTCCATCAGAGTGCGGCGACCGAACAGATGGCGTTCTGCGGCCTCCACATCGCCGCCGTGCCGGACGACGGCTTCGGCAAGGCTCGGGCGCAGGCGCGACGAGACCTCGCCATCGTGGGTCTGCCAGGCCTCTGTGGCGGCTAGCGGCGTCAGGCCGAGGCGCAGCAACGCCTCCGCATCCGACACGAACAGGTTGAGACTGACGCCCGCCGCATCGCGCACGCGCGCCGCGATCCGCTCGACGAAGGCGGCGGGGGCATCCGATTGGCGCAGGGCCGCATCGGCCAGACCGCCAAGGCCGAGGGTGAGACCCGCATCCGTGGCTGCGGCCTTGCTCCACAGGACGACGAGGTCGGTCAGGGCCGTCTCGAACTCGGCGCCGGCGATGGCGTGAAGCGCGGGCAGGGCGATCTGGAAGGCAGGGACTGTCGTCGCCTCCATCACCGCGTCGCAGACGGAAGGGTCGAAGAAGACGATCAGGCCGCCATCGGTCATGGCTCGGACGGCGAGAAGGGCCTCGGGCGCTCCGGCGGCGATCAGGTCGCGGCTGGCGACCGCCGCCATCGGCACGGACGCGACGGACGATGTCGTTTGGTCCTCTGTCCGCTCGCCAGCGATGGCGCGGACGATGTCGGCGTCGCTCGCACCCGCCAAGCGGGCTGCGGAGGCGGCGCGGCCAAGAGCGGGATTGGCCGCGGGATCGGCGCAGACATCCGCCGGGCCGGAGCAGCGGTCCACCGCGTCGCTGACCCGGATCAGGGCCTGCGACAGGGCCTCCACAGCGCCAGGGGCCAGCCTTGCCGCCTGCCGCCGCCCGATTTCGGCGTGGAGCAGGGCGGCGGACGCCGGGTCGGCCAGATCAATGACGGCGTCGCTGAGTTTTTCGGCCCGGGCGGGCGTGATCAGGCCGAGGCGCAGGGTCGCCAAGGCGCGGGCGGCGTCGACCTTGTTCAGCCCGAAGCGACTGACCAGTCGGGCCAGAGGCTGTTCCAGATCGGCGTCCGTGACCTGGGTCAGACCCTCGGCGTCGAGCCAATCCAGCCAGGCCTCGACCTGAACATCGGACCAGCTTTCCGGCGCTGTCACGCTCACGATCCGGTCGGCCCGCTCCAGCCGACGCGCGGAGGACGGTGCGGAAGCCAGAATCCTGTCGAACGGGAAGAGCATGGACGGTCTCGGTCAGCCTTTGCCGCAGCCTAGCCCCCTGAGAAGGTTTGGCAATAAATCTGGTGGGCGCTTCTGATGTTACCCCCAAGATGTTGATGACGGTCAGGGAGCGCATGTGCTGGACGAACGGCCCCGGCCTTTCTATGATCACGCCGTGTCGGCGGACCTCGCCGGGGCGACATCTCGTGAGTGGATTTCCTGACGTGCTAGGCAAGATTTTCGGCTGGACCAGCGGAGCGACCATCGGGACGTTCTTCACCATCGCCAAGCGTGGGACGCCCGTCGGGACCGACGAATTCGGCAACCGCTATTACCAGTCGCGCGACAACGTCAGCTATGACGGCCGCAAGCGCCGCTGGGTGACCTACAACGGCTATGCCGACGCCTCCAAGGTGTCGGCGGACTGGCACGGCTGGCTGCATTACACCCTGGACGAGCCGCCGACCGTCGAGCCCTTGCCGCGCCGCGCGTGGGAGAAGGATCATCTGCCCAACCTGACCGGCACGCCCATGGCCTGGAAGCCGCAGGGCTCGCTGTCGAATGAAGGCAAGCGCCCAGCCGCCACGGGTGATTACGAACCCTGGACGCCTGAGTGATGTCCCGGCTCGGTCTTTTTGCGGGTGCAGCGGCGCTGGTGCTGCTGGTGTCAGGCGGTGTGGCGGCCTCGGTGCTGGATGACGCCCCGCAGGACGCCGTGCCTGTCGCGCAGGACCGGACCGCCGACCTGAACCGTCAATCCGCCGCCGAGGCGGCCGCCGCGGTCGCTTCTGTGACGCCAGCACCGGTCGCGCCGGCGGTGGCTGCACCTGTGGTCGAACCCGCTGTTGTGGAAGAAGCCCCGCGCGAACAAGCTGTCGCGCAAGTCGCCCAGCCGGTGGAGCCTGCGACGCCCGCGCGTCGTCAACGCCAGCCTGTCGCCATCGTCGAGGCCATCGACAAGATCACCGCCAAGTCCATGCGCTTCGAGGTCGAGGTCGGCGGACGGCCGGTTCGGTTCGAGAACGCCCTGATCATCACCGCCCGCGCGTGCGAAGTCGCGGCGCCCGACGAACTGGCGCCGGACGCCGTCGGCTATCTGGAGATCGGTCTGCAGCCGCGCGGCGTGCTGCAAGGCGAGCAGCGCCAGATCTTCCGCGGCTGGATGTTCGCCTCGTCGCCCGCCGTCAGCGGCCTGCAACACCCGATCTATGACGCCTGGATCGTAGGCTGCAAGGCATAGAAGACCGCCTCGTCGCCGGTCATCGGCGCGAACAGGCTGCGGCTGTTGGGGCGCAGTTTCAGGGCCGCTTCCAGACTTTTCAGATAGACGGCCTGTGGCGTCTCAACGGCGCCGAACTGGCTGAGGTGGCCGGTCAGGAACTGGGTGTCCAGCAGACGCCAGCCGCCGCGCTTCAGCCGCGCCACAAGATGCACCAGCGCCACCTTTGAGGCGTCTCGCTCGCGGCTGAACATGCTTTCGCCGAAGAACGCCCCGCCCAGGGTGACGCCGTACAGACCGCCGACCAGCTTCTCATCGCGCCAGCATTCGATGGAGTGGGCCTGCCCGCGTGAGTTCAGGGCCTGATAAAGGCGGCGGATCGGGGCGTTGATCCAGCTGTCCTCGCGTCCCGTAGCCGCGGCCGCGCAGCCGTCCAGAACGGCGTTGAAGGCGGTGTCGACCCGCACCTCGAAGGCGTCGCTGCGGACCGTGCGTTTCAGCCGCGTTGGAATGTGGAAAGCGTCCAGCGGGATGACGCCCCGTTCCTCGGGTTCAACCAGGAAGACGCGTGGATCATCGCGCGCCTCGCCCATGGGAAAGACTCCGCTGGCGTAGCACTGAAGCAGTTCGTCGGGGCCGAAGCCGCCGAAGGGATCAGGCAGGGATGCAGAGGGCTCGGTCACGTCTGACAGCATAGCGGTTTATCGCAGTCCTTCATCCATATGGATGAAGCGCGTTGCGGAATTCAGGCGTCGAAATGGGTGATGACCGCGCGGCCCAGAGGGCTGGCGGCGCCTTTCCAACCTCGAAACGATGGACGCCAGCATGCTTATGACAAAAAACGGAGTGATCAAGGCTTCAGCGGTCTCCTCCGCAGCAAGCCTGACTTTGATCCTGACATTGGGGGCGGCGGGTATCGCCCACGCCCAGACTGTTCGTCCAGGCACCACGCTGGCTCTGCCCTGCGCTGCAAATTTCGACAGCACTGCATGCGGCGCCTTGAGCAGAGCGACCGGTGAAAACACCACCGCCCTGGGCGCAGGCGCTGAGGCGACCGTTTTCAATTCGGTTGCGATCGGCACGCTTTCCGTGACGACGCGAGAAAGCACGGTGTCGGTTGGCCGGGTTGGTGAAGAGCGCCAGATCGTCAACGTCGCCGATGGGACAGAGGCTACGGATGCCGTGAATCTGGGCCAGATGGAAGCTGGTGACGCTGCAACGCTCACGGCGGCCAACACCTATACGGATGTCCGTGAGACAGTGATCCGCACGGACATGGCGGCGGGTGACGCTGCAACGCTCACGGCGGCCAACAGCTATACGGATGTCCGCGAGACTGCGATCCGTACGGATATGGCGGCGGGAGACGCCGCCACCCTCATAGCGGCCAACAGCTATACGGATGACCGTGAGATTGCGATTCGCACGGACATGGCGGCGGGAGACGCGGCCACGCTCACGGCGGCCACCACCTACACGGATGTGCGTGAGACTGCGATCCGTACGGACATGGCTGCGGGCGACGCGGCCACGCTGACCGCCGCCAACACCTATGCTGACGCCGGAGATGTTCGCACCCTGGCCAGCGCCAACGCCTATACGGATACGGTGGGCGCGCGGGTTCTGGGACAGGCCAATGATTACACGGACGCCCAGACCGCCCTGCTGTGGCAGGGGCTGGGCGATGCACGGGTGCGGGCCGACGCCGGCACGGCCAGCGCCATCGCGGCGGCGAACATTCCCCAGGCGTTCCAGCCCGGAGGCAGCACAGTCGGCGCGGCGGTGGGCCATTGGCGCGGCGAAAGCGCGCTGGCCATCGGCGCCTCGCACCTGATGAGCAGCGGTCGCGTGACCCTGCGCGGCAGCGCCAACTTCTCGCGCGGCGGCGGCTCTGGCGGCGGTGTGGGGATCGGCTTCAACTTCTGATCAGACAAACGACAGAGTGAAGGAAGCCCATGGCTGACGGGTCATGGGTTTTTTCATGTAACTGGCGCAAATATTCGCTGCGTTCATCCATATGGATGAAGCGAATTACGGCTAAAGCGCATCCACTCCCGACGACGCAATCCAGTGCATTGGGAGTTTCAGATGATCCGCAAAGTTTTCGAGGCCGAGCAACACGGCGTCAGTCGTCGCCGCAAGGCCGGGGTTTCCAGATACGCCCTGATCGCGGCGGGGGGCGTAGCCCTGGGCCTGCTGGCCAGCGCCGGGACGGCCAGCGCACAATCGACATGCAGCGGCATCAATACTGGGGGTATGACAGGCGACGGCGATCAAGACCAAAGCCAGACGGCCTGTGGAAGCTACGCAACCACCATCCGCAGCGCCGACACAGTGGCTGTCGGCACGGGAAGTTCGGCCCAGAACGGCGTCGGTCATATCGCGGTGGGTGGGCTGGCGGACGCGAGCGGGACGACACCGGGGGGGCTGGGCAGCTGGCTCAACGATCCGAACCAGAGCTACACGACCAGGGCGAACACGGTGGTCGGATACCGGTCGACAGGCGTCGGAGACGACGCCGGCAATACCGTGGTGGGCAGTTTCGCCAATAGTTCGGGCCATGGCAGCACCAACGTCGCCTTGGGCACCGGCGCCATGAGTTACGGCACGGGCAGCACCAATATCGCGATTGGCGGAGCCACTGCTACTGGTGACGGCACCTCAAATATCGCCATTGGCGACACCAGCCGGGCCCAGGGCCGGAACTCTGTGGCCATGGGCTACAACGCCCGCGCGCTGAATGACTTCTCAGTTGCGATCGGAGCAGGTTCGGTCGCCGATGCGAACAACACCGTGTCGTTCGGCACGGCGGCCAATCAGCGTCGACTGACCAATATCGCCGATGGCGTGAATGCGTCGGATGCGGCCACGGTGCGCCAGGTCCAGGCCGTAACGGCGCAAGCTGTCGCCCAGGCCAACGCCTATGCCGATGCTGGTGACGCGGCCACACTCATGGCGGCCAATCAGAACGCGTACAGCTATGCCGTTTCTGCCTTGAACGGCGCAATCGACTACGCCGATCAGGGCGACGCCCGGACGCTGGCGGACGCCAACGCCTATTCAGACGCTGGCGATGCGGCGACCTTGACCGCCGCCAACACCTACGCGGACGCTGGTGACGCCGCGACCCTGGCTGCGGCCAACACCTACGCCGACGAGGGCGATGTGCGAACGCTGGCCAGCGCCAACACCTATGCTGACGCCGGTGATGTCCGCACCCTGGCCAGCGCCAACGCCTATGCCGACGCTGGAGACATCCGCACCCTGGGCGCGGCCAATTTCTACACCGACCAGCAGTTCACGCGGCTGGAGACGGTGATGAATGGTCGGTTCCGCGATGTGGAGATCCGCATGGACCAGGTGACGGCGATGAGCGCGGCCTTTGCGGTCATGGCGGGCAATAACGCGGGCGCGGGCACAGGCTCGGCCAACCGATTGGTCGTCGGTGTCGGCAACTATGGCAGCGAGACCGCCATGTCGGTCGGCTACAGCCGCACCATCAGCAACCGGACGGCCTTCAACGCCGGTGTCTCCTTTACCGGCGGCGAGGTGATGAGCGGCGGCAGCTTCGGCTTCGCCTGGTAGCGTTCATGTCCCGACGGGGTCGGTTGTTTTCGTCAGTTCGAAACGGCGACGGAGGAGACCGACCCCACCATCTGCAGAAGCTCGGCCTGACGAGCGGTTCCGGTCTTGGCGAAAACGGATCGTAGCTGGGTTCGAAGCGTGGCGACGCTCAGACCGGATGCGGCGGCGATTTGATTGATCGTCAGGCCGCTGGCCAGGCTTTGAACAACCCTGGCTTCGGCAGGTGTGAGGTCGAACAAGCCATGCAGCATGGCGCCGGAGGGAGCGTGGCCCGCGCCCATCGGTGTGACGACCACCAGACAACTGGCGCGGCTGAAAATGTCATGTGCGGCGCGTTTGATCGGGCTGACGTGAATGATGGAGGCGGGATGCTCGTCATGGGCCGGGGTTGGCACGGATTGCACGACGCCAGACGCATGCTGCGCCTGGGACACCGCCTCGCCGAACAGGACATTGGCCGCGCTGTGGATCAGGGCCACCTTGTCGAAGGCGCCGAAGCGGAACAGCGAGCTCAGCGCCTCGAACTGGGCGTTGGCGGCCAGCATTGTTGATGACGGCGTCATCACCGCCGCTGCAAGGCCCAGCCGCGACAGAGTATCGACCGTGGTGTTGGCTCGCTCCAGCTCCAGACGGGCCGAGATCATCGCCGCGCGCGCCAGATGGGGGCGCAGATGGTTCAGCCATTCGCGGGTCGCATCTTCCAGCCGCTCGCCGCCGACCCGCCGCCCCAGGTTCAGGATCGCAAACTCGCCGCTGGGCAGGGCGGTGATGTTGGTCAGCAATTTGCCCTGTCCCAGGTCCAACTGCATGGGCGTGGTTCCGACTTCGGAGGCCAGAACTTCGGGCGGGAAAAACTCGACATCCAACATGAAACCCGACGGTTGTCGGCTTAGGGCATAGCTGGTGAGTTTCGATTCCTGCCAGGCGCCGCTGCTGCAGTATTCGACACCCATACTGTTGATCGAGGGGGTGCTGGTCCAAAGGGGGATGGCGTCGCGTCGGTGTATGATCAACGCGCCGACCGCAGAGTCAGCGCCGTCCGCCATGGTCTGGAGCAGCGCCGGCCAGGCCTCGGGCACGAAGGCGGCCTCATAGATGCGGTCGATCAGGGTGTCATCCATTCACGCCTCCTGTTGGAGCATACTGAGCCCTGGGCAGGTCAACGCAATGAGACTTGCTCATGTTGCAGGCGTCAATATCGCAGGATTGTCAGGGTTCGGGCACGCCGCCGGTCGGGCGGGGTGAAGCGAAGTGTCAGAAGGCCGGATCGCGCCAGACCATCTCGCCGCCGATGATGGTCAGCAGACCGCGCATGCGGCGATCAGCAACCGGACAGCCTTCAACTCCGGGGGTCGTTCACGGGCGGCGAGGTGATGAGCGGCGGCCGCTTCGGTTCGCCTGGTAGCGTCCATGCCCCGACGGGATCGGTTGTTTTCGTCAGTGTGTAACGGCGATGGAGGCGATCGACCCCACCATTTGCAGCAGCTCAGCCTGACGAGTGGTTCCGGTCTTGGCGAAGACGGATCGAAGCTGGGTCCGAAGCGTAGCGATGCTCAGGCCGGATTCGGCGGCGATCTGGTTGACCGTCAGGCCGTTGACCAAGCCTTGAATGACCCTGGCTTCGGCGGGTGTGATGTCGAACAAGCCGTGCAGCATGGCGCCGGAGGGGGCATGACTCCCTCCCACCGGCGTGACGACCACCAGACAGCTGGCGCGGCTGAAAACGTCGTGGGCGCCGCGCTTGACGGGGGTGACATGGATGATGGCTGCGGGACGATCATTCCGTGCGGGCGTGGGGATGGACCGAACGGCGCTGGTGGGAAGCTGCGACTGGGTCACCGCTTCACTGAACAAGCCGTTGGACGGACTATGGATAAGGGACAGTTTGTCGAAGGCCTGGAAACGGAACAGCGTGTTCAAGGCCTCGAATTCGGCGTTGGCCGCCAGCATGGTCGATGAGGCCGTCAGAACCGCCGCCGCCAGGCCCAGCCGCGACAGGGTTTCGACAGTGGTGTTGGCCCGCTCCAGCTCCAGACGTGCGGAGATCATGGCTGAGCGCGCCAGATGCGGCCGCAGATGGTTCAGCCATGTTCGCGTGGAGTCTTCCAGACGGTTTCCGCCCTCACGCCGTTCCAGTGTCAGGATGGCGAATTCGCCGCTGGGCATGGTGGTGATGTTGGTCAACAGCTTGCCCTGATCCATCATCATGGGTGACGTGCCGACCTCTTCTTCCAGTATTTCGTGCGGGAAGAATTCGACGTCCGGAACGAAGCCGGAGGGCTGTTGGGACATCGCGTCGCGGGTGAGCCTGGATTGCCGCCACGCCCCGCTGCCGCGATATTCAGCGCCCATGTCCACCCTCGCCGGCGTGCTCGCCCACGAGGGTGCTGCCTCGCCGCGATGGATGATGAGGGCGCCGGAAACGGATGCCGCGCCTTCCGCTATGGTCTGGAGCAGCGCCGGCCAGGCTTCGGGCACGAAGGCGGCCTCATAGATGCGCTCGATCAGGGTGTCATCCATTCACGCCTCCTGTTGGCGCGTACTGAGCCCAAGGCAGGTCGATGCAATGAGACTTGCTCGTTGCAGGCATCAGTAACGCGGGTTTTCGGATGTCAGGACGCCGCTTGTCGGTGCGGCGTGAAGCGAAGTGTCAGAAGGCTGGATCGCGCCAGGCGATCTCGCCGCCGATGATGGTCAGCAGACTGCGCGTGCCGGGCAGGGCCTGGGCGGGGACGGCGGTCTCATCAAGCGGATTCTGGGACAGGACGGCCAGGTCAGCCAGATAGCCGGACTGCAATCTGCCCTTTTCTGTCTCGGTGAACTCGGCGAAGGCGGAGCCCTGGGTATAGGCGCGCAGGGTCTGTTCCCGGGTCAGGACCTGGTCCGGCCGGGCGTCCAGTTGGCCCGCGAACATCATGTTGAGCCAGGGATTGCGTGGACCGTCGCTGCCGATGGCGAGCGGCACACCGGCGGCGAGCAGGTCCGAGAAGGGCGCCAGATGGCGGTCGCGCAACAGAATGGCCGTCGGGTGATCGTCGGGCAGGATGAAATGCACGGGGCTTTGCACCACAACCACGCCGAGCCGCGCGGCCCGGGCCAGCAGGTCAGGGGCCAGTCCGTCGCCGTGCTCGAAGCGCGGCCGGCGGGCGCGCCAGACCTCGGGCGTGTCCATGGCCTCCATGACATCCAGGGTGGTCTCCGTGGCGCCGTCGCCGATCAGATGGAGCAGGGGCTGGTCGTTGCGGGCCACGATCTCGCGCAGCAGGCCCTCGATTTCGGCGCGCGAGAAGCTGTCGCGCCCGTTCGTTCCGTCAGGATAGGGCTGACGCAGAGGCGAGGTGTGCTCCAGCGGTGTGCCGTCGAGGACCCATTTGGTGCCGGACACTGTCACGCGAGGCAGGCCTGGCGGGTGTTCAGGCATGTCGATGGCGGGCACGGGCTCATCGAGCGAAGCTGGAACGGGGAAGCGGATCAACCGCAGCCTCAAGGGCGTTTCGGACTGTCGCCACAGCGGCAGGAACCATTCCGGCCGGGCCCAGACCAGCGCTTGCAGCGAGGTGATCCCCTCTTTGAGCGCACCGTCTGATATGCGGCGCAGTCGAGCGATCTCGACGTCGTCGGCGACAGGCGGCTGGGTCAGCAGGGGGCGCCACTGGGCGTATTCATACAGTCGACCGTCGAAGGCGCCGGAGGCGTCGCGGCCATACCACCCGCCGGGCACGGGGATCGTCGGGTCGATGTCCAGAGCCCGCCGTGCGGCTGAATTCAGGATCGTGCCGTGACCGCTGAACATGGTCAGCTTGACCGGGCGGTTGGGCTGGAGGGCGTCCAGACGCGCCTGATTCCAGCTCGGATCAAGGAATATGGCGGCCCCGATGGTCCCGGCGATCATGCCTTCGCCATCTGTCGGTTGCGCACGCAAGGCCGCTTCCAGTTCGCCGCTGGTGGGCTCCGGGGAAGGGATGTCCAGCGTTGCGGCGGACGGCGGGGCCGCCGAAATGTGAATGTGGGCGTCATTGATGCCGGGCACGACGGTGCGCCCGCCCAGAGCGATCCTCTGGGTCGAGGCGTCGGCCATGGCTGCTATGTCAGCATCATTCCCCACCGCCACGATCCGCTCCCCCTGAATGGCCAAGGCCTCGGCGCGGGGGCGGTCGGGGTCACCGGTGACGATGTTCCCGCCGGTCAGAATAAGGGTTGGAGCAGGGTCAGGCGCCGCCGCAGCCGTCATGGGAGACAGGCCCAGAGCGAGAGGCAGGGCGAAAGCGAACAACAGACTGCGCATCAAAAAGCTCCAGGCCATCAGCGTTCTTGACACTCTAGGGCTTGGCGCCTGACGCTGTCTTTTGCATTCCTGCGGTTTGTCTTTGGAATCCTGCTGTGGCGACTCCTGAACCGGCCGAGGCGACGCCCACGTCGAGAGACGCGCCTCACGGCATGCCGTTCAGCCTGGTCGCGACTGCAGACTGGTCTTTCTGCCGGATGGATCACACCATCATCGGGGCCGTCAGCGTGGATGAGCCGCCGGCGCCCTTTCACCATCTGGCCCTGCCCATGGGGCTGACGCGACCGCGTCTGGGACTTGTCGTCGATGGTCGGTTCCGCAGGCCGAACTTCGGTCCCGATGAAATTCTCGCCGTCGCGGCGGGATCGAGCGGGCAGGTCTGGTGGGACGACCCGTTCGAGTCAGCCTGCTTCTATTTTTCGCCGGACGCCATTGCCGGTGCATTGGGATGGTCTCATGGCGACCATGACGTGGCGCTGCACACGACATCGGGACTACAAGCGCCGATCCTGGTTCATCTGTTGCAGGCCTTGCATGCGGACGCTGTCGCCGGACAGCCGCATGGGCGCATGGTGGGGGACGCCATTTTCACCGCCATTGCCGCCCAGTTCGTCTCCAACTCAAGAGCGCTGGCGGGGCCTGAGACGGGTGACTGGCGGGTCAGGCGGGCCGTGGACTACATCCACGCCCATCTCTTCGAGAAGATTGATCTCACGGCGATCGCTGCAGCGGCGGCGACCAGTCCCTATCATCTGGGGCGCAGCTTCCGCACCGTCATGGGCTGCACCATCTGGCGTTATGTGCTGAAGCACAGGGCGCGACGGGCGGAAAGCCTGATGCGCCATGGCGATCTTTCGTTGACCGACATCGCCTACGCTTCCGGCTTCGAGACCTATTCCAGCTTCGTGGCGGCGATCCGTCAGGAGTACGGCGTGACGCCGATGGCGCTGAGGCGGACAGAAGCGCCGCCAGCCCGCTGACCGGACCGCAGCGGCGTTCGTCTGGCCCGCGCCGTCAGCCCTTCTGGCGCGCGGCCCATTGCTCCAGCCAGTGGATGTCGTAGTCGCCGGACAGGATGTCGGGCTCCTGCAGCAGTTTCTGGAACAGGGGAATGGTGGTGTCGATGCCGCCGATGACCATCTCACCCAGGCTGCGCTTCAGGCGCGCGATGCACTCTTCGCGGTCGCGGCCGTGGACGATCAGTTTGCCGATCAGGCTGTCGTAATAGGGCGGGATCGAATAGCCGGCGTAGATGGCGCTATCCAGCCGCACGCCAAGGCCGCCGGGGGCATGGAAGTCGGTGATGGTGCCGGGCGAGGGGGTGAAGGTCTCGGCGTTCTCGGCGTTGATGCGGCATTCGATGGCGTGGCCGTCGAAATGGACGTCTTCCTGCTTGAACGACAGCGGCAGGCCTGCGGCGATGCGGATCTGTTCACGGACCAGATCGACGCCGGTGATGGCCTCGGTCACAGGGTGTTCGACCTGCAGACGGGTGTTCATCTCGATGAAGAAGAACTCGCCGTCCTCCCACAGGAATTCGATGGTGCCGACGCCCAGATAGCCGATGGCGGCGATGGCCTTGTTGACCGTCTCGCCGATGGCGGTGCGCTCCGCCGAGGACAGGGCGGGCGAGGGGGCCTCTTCGAGGATCTTCTGGTGACGACGCTGCAGCGAGCAGTCGCGTTCGCCCAGATGGACGACATTGCCGTGGCTGTCGGCGATGACCTGAAGCTCGATGTGGCGCGGCTTCTGGAGGTAGCGCTCCATATAGACGGCGCCGTTGCCGAAGGCGGCCAGGGCCTCGGACTGGGCGGTCTGGACCGCTTCGACCAGATCATCGGCGGTCAGGGCCACCTTCATGCCGCGTCCGCCGCCGCCAGCCGAGGCCTTGACGATCAGGGGGAAGCCGATGGTCTTGGACGCCGCGATGGCGGCTTCGACGGTTTCGACTTCGCCTTTGGAACCGGGGACGACGGGGATGCCCGCGTCCATCACCGTCTGCTTGGCGGTGATCTTGTCGCCCATGACCCGGATATGCTCGGGCTTGGGGCCGATGAAGGTCATGCCGTGGGCTTCGACGATCTCGGCGAAGCGGGCGTTTTCCGACAGGAAGCCGTAGCCGGGGTGGATGGCCTGGGCGCCGGTGATTTCCGCCGCCGCGATGATCGAGGGGATGTTCAGATAGGACTTGGCCGCCGGCGCGGGGCCGATGCAGACGCTTTCGTCGGCCAGCCGTACCCACATGGCGCCGCGGTCGGCTTCGGAGTGCACGGCGACAGTGGAGATGCCCATCTCCTTGCACGCCCGGTGGATGCGCAGGGCGATTTCGCCCCGGTTGGCGATCAGGACCTTGGTGAACATCGGTGCGCCTTAGGCTTGCAGCAGGACGAGGGCTTCGCCGAACTCGACCGGCTGGGCGTCGCCGACCAGCACTTCGACCACGACGCCGTCGCGCGGCGACTGGATCGGGTTCATCGTCTTCATGGCCTCGACGATCAGCAGGGTCTGGCCCTTCTTGACCTTGTCGCCAGCCTTGATGAAGGGCGGAGCCTCGGGCGAGGCTTGCAGATAGGCGGTGCCGACCATGGGCGACTTCACTTCTTCGCCAGCCTTGGCGACGATGGTGGCCGGGTCCGACGGCATGGAAGCGGGGGCGGCCGGAGCAGCGGGCGTAGGCGCGGCGGCATAGGCGGCGGGCGCAGCGGCGTATTGAACCGGGGCGGCCACAGTCACTTCGCGGGCGACGCGGATGTGCAGATCGCCACGCTCGACCTCGATCTCGGTCAGATCGGTGTCGTTGAGGATGTCGGCCAGCTGACGCACCAGGGCGGTGTCGATCTCGGCGTCGTTCTTGAGTTTGGGAGCAGGGGTCTTGGAATCGGCCATGGGAGCCTCTTGTTGTCCTTTAATCCGAACGGCCTGAAGCGCCGGTGCGTTCCTGCACCAGACCCAGGGCGGCCTTGACGGCCAGTTCGTAGCTGCGGGGGCCGAAGCCCGAAATGACGCCGGTGGCGACCGACGAAACGTAGGATCGATGCCGGAAACGCTCACGCGCCGCCGGATTCGACAGATGACATTCGATCACGGGCACGCTCAAGGTCTTGAGAGCGTCCAGCAGCGCGACCGAGGTGTGGGTGTAGGCCGCGGCGTTCAGGATGACAGCCGAGGCCTTTTCACGGGCCTCATGCACCCAGTCGATCAGTTCGCCTTCGTGGTTGGTCTGGCGGAAGACCACGCTTGCGTCGCCCGCCGCCGCTTCGCACAGGGCCTGGATGTCGGCCAGGGTCTCGCGCCCATAGATGTCCGGCTCACGCACTCCGAGGAGGTTGAGGTTGGGGCCGTTCAGGACGTAGAGAACAGTTGAAGCGGGCATAGGCTCGAAAAACAGCGGCGCTGGGCCGGAATCGAACCGGCCTTTTAGCTGAGGCGTGGCGGTAATCAAACCGTCGCAACGGAAAGAGTGACGCAAGGGCATGCACATCCAGGTGAACGGCGAGTCCCGTCAGGTCTCGGCCACGACCATTCTGGGTCTGGTCGAGGAGTTGGGGTTGGATGCGCGCAAGGTGGCGGTCGAGCGCAATCTGGAGATCGTGCCCAGGTCGCTGCACGCCACGACGGCGCTGGCCGAAGGCGACCGCATCGAACTGGTCCAGTTCGTCGGCGGGGGCTGAGAACCGCCGCTCGCAATCATTCGTGATCGAACGGCAAGGCTTATCCACCGCGCCGATGGAACGGCGTGCGGCCGGGTGAGTTTTCAACCTCAGCACTGTGGCCACGCTGAGGAGCATCCGACATGGATGACGTTCGCAAGCCGTCGGGTCTGGCCGGAGGGTTGATCGCCCTTCTGGGCGTGATCCTCGCTCTAATCGGCATCGTTCTGGTGATCGGGGGAGGGTGGCTGATCGCGGTCGGCGGCTCCTGGTATTATCTGCTGGCGGGGCTGGGGCTGGTGGTCAGCGGCGTCCTCCTGATTCAGCGGCGGCTGCTGGGGGCCTGGGTCTATCTGGCGGTGTTTCTGCTGACCGTGGTCTGGGCCCTGTGGGAGGTCGGGCTGAACGGATGGGCGTTGATCCCGCGCGTGTTCGCCCCCGCCGTGCTTCTGGCCTTCGTCATCGCCGCCCTGCCGGCGCTCAAGCCGGGCAAGCAGGGGCGCATATGGGCCGGAGGCGGCGCGGTCGCATTGCTGGCCTTCCTCGGCATCGGCGGTTTCGCTGCGGCCCAGCACGGCGCCATGCAGGTCAACGGACCGATCCCGACCGCCGGGCCTGTGACCTCCAGCGACCCTGACGCCATTCCCGTCGGCGCCGACTGGCCCGCCTATGGCGGCAGCTATCACGCGCAACGCTATTCGACCCTGAACCAGATCACGCCCGAGAATGTCGGCCAGCTGGAGCGGGTCTGGACCATCCACACCGGCGACCTGCCCGGCGACCGTCCTGGCGCGCAGAACAAATACGCCGCCGAGAACACACCGTTGAAGGTCGGGGACGTCCTTTATCTGTGCTCGGCCAAGGGCATCGCCATCGCCGTCAATGCGGCGACGGGCCAGACGATCTGGCGCCATGACCCTCAAGTGGCGGACGAGAGCATCCCCTATACGGCGGCCTGCCGCAGCGTGTCCTATTATGTCGTGCCCAATGCGGTGCCGGCTGATCCGTGCTCGACGCGGATCATCTGGGGCACGCTGGACGCCCGTCTGATCGCCGTCGACGCCCGCACCGGCGCGCGTTGCGCCGCCTTCGGCCAGAATGGCGAGGTCAGCACCTCGGAGCATATGGGGCCGCTGATCCCCGGCATGGTGTCGATCACCTCGGCGCCGACCATTGTTCAGGGCGTGGTGGTCACGGGCCACCAGATCCTCGACGGCCAATACCGCAATGCGCCCTCGGGCGTGATCAAGGGCTTTGACGCTGTCACCGGCCAGCTACGCTGGGCCTGGGACATGAACCAGCCGGACATCACGACCACTCCGCCTGAGGGTCAGATCTACACCCTGGGCACGCCCAACATGTGGACCACAGCCTCGGGCGACGAGCGGCTGGGCCTTGTCTATCTGCCGCTGGGATCGACAGCGGCGGACTATGTCAGCGCTGACCGGACGGGGCCTCAGCTGGACTATGCGACCTCGCTGGTGGCGCTGGATGTCAATACGGGCAAGCCCCGCTGGCATTTCCAGACCGTGCATCACGACGTCTGGGACTATGATCTGGGTTCGCAGGCGACGTTGGTGGACTATCCCACGGGGGGCGGGTCGGTTCCGGCCGTGGTCCTGCCGTCCAAACAGGGCGACATCTATGTGCTGAACCGCGAGACGGGCCAGCCGCTGACTCAGGTCGCCGAGGTGGCCGCGCCGCAGGGCGGGGTCGAGCCGCAGATGCGCACGGCGACGCAGCCGCACTCTCTGTTCCACACGTTGCGCCGGCCCAACGACCTGACCGAGCGCCAGATGTGGGGCATGTCGCCGATCGACCAGATGATCTGCCGCATCCAGTTCCGCAAAGCTTCGTACGAGGGCTTCTACACCCCGCCCACGGCGGATCGGCACTATATCCAGTATCCGGGCTACAACGGCGGTTCGGACTGGGGCGGCGTCGCAGTCGACCCGGCGCGCGGCGTGATCGTGGCCAACTACAATGACATGCCCAACTACAACATCCTGGTTCCCCGGGCCGAGGCGGACCGGCGGGGGTGGTTCGCCAGGGGCGACCCGCGCGCCAAGGCCAAGGCTGAAGGCGACGCCTCGCGCGCCGGTCGGCCGGGCAGCAAGGC